>BNJU01001240.1_pt1:120000-463697 | contig 463697 bp, 629 predicted proteins | sample 8539281 | NCBI WGS metagenome assembly BNJU01 (sample SAMD00202456, study PRJDB9452) | human saliva metagenome | isolation source: human saliva | place: Japan
GGAAAGGAGGTGGATATTCACAGACAACCAGGAGGTTGGCTAGAAGCGACCATGCCTTGAAAGAGTGCGTAACAGCTCACTGGTCGAGAGTATCTGCGCCGAAGATGTAACGGGGCTAAGACATAAACCGAAGCTGCGGAGGCGTGTTTACACGCCTGGTAGGAGAGCGTTCTGTAGGCCGTCGAAGGAATGCCGCAAGGCCGTTCTGGAGGTATCAGAGCGAGAATGCAGGAATGAGTAGCGAGAAGGCGGGCGAGAATCGCCGGCCCGGAAGTCAAGGTTTCCAGGGGAAGGCTTTGTCCCGCCCTGGGGAAGTCGAGGACCTAAGCATAAGCAAAATGTGATGGCGAATGGAAAACAGGTTAATATTCCTGTACCACTATTGTCGCTTGAGAGACGGAGTGACGCAGGAAGGTATGTGAGAAGACTGACGGAATAGTCTTTCTAAGGGCGCGCATGGACACGTAGGCAAAATCCGCATGTCTAAATGTGAGACCTGATGGGGAAGTGCATTAGCATAAGTCACAGATCCCTACACTGCCGAGAAAAACTTCTATCAATGAGAACAGTGCCCGTACTGTAAAACCGACACAGGTGGACAGAGTGAGAAACTTAAGGCCGACAGGATAACTCTAGCTAAGGAACTCTGCAAAATAGCCCCTGTAACTTCGGGAGAAGGGGTGCCTGACATACCTGAAGGAGAGACGCCTGAGGGAAACAGGTACGCAGTGAAGAGTCCCAAGCAACTGTTTACCAAAAACACAGGTCTATGCTAAGCTGGAAGGCGACGTATATGGGCTGACACCTGCCCAGTGCCGGAAGGTTAAGAGGAGGTGAGAGCTCCGAATTGAAGCCCCGGTGAACGGCGGTACCGTAACTATAACAGTCCTAAGGTGGCGAAATTCCTTGTCAGGGTAAGTTCCGACCTGCACGAATGGTGAAATGATTTGGGAGCTGTCTTGGCTGGAGACCTGGTGAAGTTGTAATGCCGGTGAAGATACCGGCTACCTGCAGTAGGACGGAAAGACCCCGTGGAGCTTTACTGCAGTTTGGCATTGGGTTTTGGCTGTGTGTGTATAGGATAGTTGGGAGACTGTGAAGTTAAGGCGTCAGTTTTAACTGAGTCGTCGTTGGAATACCAACCATATGCCGTTGAAATTCTAATCTGGTAACGGAGACAGTGCTAGATGGGCAGTTTGACTGGGGCGGTCGCCTCCAAAAGAGTAACGGAGGCGTTCAAAGGTTCCCTCAGGCTGGATGGAAATCAGCCTAGGAGTGCAAACGCATAAGGGAGCTTGACTGCAAGACTGACAGGTCGAGCAGGCACGAAAGTGGAGTTAGTGATCCGCGGTTCCGCATGGAAGATCGTCGCTCAACGGATAAAAGCTACCCCGGGGATAACAGGCTGATACTTCCCAAGAGTCCATATCGACGGAAGTGTTTGGCACCTCGATGTCGGCTCGTCTCATCCTGGGGCTGGAGAAGGTCCCAAGGGTTGGGCTGTTCGCCCATTAAAGAGGCACGCGAGCTGGGTTCAGAACGTCGTGAGACAGTTCGGTCCCTATCCACTGCAGGCGTCTGAATACTGAAAAGATCTGACCTTAGTACGAGAGGACCGGGTTGGACAGACCTCTGATGTACCAGTTGTCACGCCAGTGGCACGGCTGGAGTAGTCACGTCGGGACGGATAACCGCTGAAAGCATCTAAGCGGGAAGCCGGCTTTGAGATGAGTGCTCGCAGTATCCATGGAGAACACATGGTTGATAGGCCAGGGGTGCAAGCGCAGCAATGCGTTCAGCTGACTGGTACTAATATTACATCTGCTTTTTAGTCAATCTTTTACTGCTACTATTTATTTCCCATTGTCTTAGCTAGACAGTTTAATTTTTTGAAGTTTGGTGATCATAGCGGCAGGGATACACCCGGTCACATTTCGAACCCGGCAGTTAAGTCTGCTTACGCCTACGATACTTGGATTCGTCCCGGGAAAATAGGCAGTTGCCAAACTTCTTTTCTTTTGCGTGTCTCCGTAGCTCAGCCGGTCAGAGCATCTGACTGTTAATCAGAAGGCCGTTGGTTCGAGTCCAACCGGGGACGCCATTTTTTTTGCAAAATTTCATAGGAGTTTAAGGCAGAGAGGCATGAAGCATTGTACAGCATGTCAATGAACAGCGCTGCTGTAAATATGAGGACAGCAGGTTGTCGTGGGAGAATATGGGCAACTTGGGCAGGGAAGCTCTGATAGGAAAGGATTAAGCGCTCCTGCCTTTTTTGTTTTTCAAGGATGAGTGATTATCTATTTCAAAAGTCGCTTTTACTGAAATATCCCTACTGTTCAAGCTTTTTAAAAATATTTCTATTGATGTTCCTAATATTTAATGAGAATTTATTTCTTTTATTTAAATTTAAAAATACGATATGACTCAATTTTAAAGAGGTTTATAACTAGGTTGGAAATACTGCTTCATTTACACTACTGAAACAGTTTTTTGAATAAATATGTTTATTAATAATGATGTTATTTAGGAACTTCATGAGGCTTGGTGACAAATCGGACATTTCATAAATTCCTGCTTCTTGCTTATTGGGAAAACAGGTATCCAAAAAGCGTAAACCATTGCTGTGTACTTATAAACTCTAAGTCTGATAAATTGTGACATCGAGAACATTCGTATGTTCCCACTACGCCTAGATTTTTATTTTATTTTTTTGTTCCAAATATTATAATCATTTTAGACAGTTCTCCTTTCAGTTTTTGGGTTAAAAATATGTACCACCATTTTCAATATTACCTATAATATATCCAATTGTAATACATTTAAACACAAAATATTTAATAAAAATAATATCAAATATTTTAATTTTTCTCATTTTAGTTACCTTAATTCTTTTTAAAATTACTAATTTTCCTTTTTCAGTTTCTAATAATTTCAATCTTAAATCTTCTGCAAGTATACTTTTCTTCAATTTCAGCAGGAGCTCCTGTCATCAAATCCTGTCCTTTATTTGTTTTTAGGAATGGGATTACTTCTTTTATAGAATTTTCTTTTAGCATTGCCATAAGCCATCTGTCGATTCCGAAAGGCAAGTCCTCCGTGTGGTGGTACACCGTATTTTAGTACTTCCGAAAAGAATCCAAATTTATCTTGCTGTTCTTCTTTACTAAGCCCTAATTTTCCAAATACTTTTTCCTGTAATTCCTCTTCGTGAATTCTGATACTTCCTCCACCGATTTCATAACCGTTTAAAACCATATCATAGGAATCTGTTTTAATCTTATCAAGCTCATTTGAATCAAGATATTTTTCTGTCTTCTTGCTTTATTGAAGTAAACGGATGATGTTGAGCCTTTGTATCTATTTTTCTTCTTCGCTCCATTCGAACATTGGGAAGTCAATTACCCATAGGAATTTGAAAGAATCTTATCGATTAATTCCAGTTCTTCTCCCAGTTTTAGTCTTAATGCTCCCAGTCCGTCGTGGACAATTTTGTATTTATCAGCCAAAATTAAAAAGCAATCTCGTTATTTTTTAATTCCTAATTTTTGAGTAATTTCAGCTAGTTTTTCTTCGGTAAAAAAATTTGGCAATTGGAGAATTAATTTCACCATCTTTCATTGATTTTGATATAAGCTAGTCCTTTTTGCTTTGAAATATGTTTTTACAAAGTCTTCTAAATCTTTGATGTATTTTTCTTGAAAATTTTTCAGCATTTGGAGCAACGATAGCTTTTACATTTCCACCATCTTTTATTGCATTTTCAAATACTCCAAATCCGAATTTTGTGTTTCTTTGGATAAATCGATCAATTTCATGTCAAATCTTAAATCAGGCTTATCTGAACCATAAAAAAATTCATTGCATCATCATAGCTCATTCTTTTCAAAATTTTCAGTAATTTCAATGCCTGTAACATCTTTAAATACTTGTTTTTGCAAGCGCTTCTGTTACATTTCAAAATATCTTCCTGTTCAATAAACGACATTTCTAAATCCAATTGAGTAAATTCAGGCTGTCTATCGGCTCTTAAATCCTCATCTCTAAAAACATTTTGCAAGCTGATAATATTTATCAACACCCTGATACCATAAGGATTTGCTTAAATAGTTGTGGAGATTGTGGCAAGGCGTAAAAAGTCGCCTTTTGTTTATTCGGCTTGGAACAACAAAATCTCTCGCTCCTTCGGGAGTGGCTTTCGCTAAAATAGGAGTGTCAATGTCTAAAAAAATCCATTTTATCATTCATAAATTTTTCTGATTGAAAACAGCATATCATTTCTTTTTATAATATTATTTAACATTTTTGGACGTCTTATATCGAGATATCTGTAAGTTAAACGCATATTTTTCATTAAGATTTCCTGTTTCATCAATTTCAAATGGTAATTGTTTAGAACGGCTCAAAATTTCAATGTTTTTGCTTCAACTTCAATATCTCCAGTAGAATATTTTTATTTTTTTACTACTTCTTTCAGCCACTTTTCCAGTAACTTTTATAACCCATTCATTTTTTTAATTTTCTAACTTCTTCAAAAAGCTCTTTTTCCTGAAACTTCTTCATTTACTAAAATTTGAGTAATTCCATATCTATCTCATAAAGTCAATGAATGTAAAATGTCCTAAATCCCTAACTTTTGAAACCCATCCCGGATAAAAACAACTTCTTCTCCGACGTTTTCCATTCTTAATTCATTTAATTTATAATTTCTGTACATTTTTCATTTTTCCTTTTCAATTTTTCTTTTTATTTTTAAAAGTTTAATAATTTCTTCTAATTTATATTTTTCCTGCTCTCCTGTACTAAATTTTTTTCATTGTAACTACATTTTCCTTTTTGCTCATCTTCCCTAAAAATTATTACAAATTCTGAATTTTTCTTTATTCGCTTTTTCATTTGGGATCCAAAACTTTTTTTGGATTGTAGTCAAAGTTGACTTTTATTCCATTTTTCGTAGTTCTTCTACGATTTTTACAAAAATATTCTTTTGTTTCGTCAAAAATAAATAACGTAAGTCTTATTTTTCTTCTTTTGCAATCAAATTTTCATCCATAAGCATTGCAATTCTTTTCCATTCCAGTCGCAAAACCTATTCCCGGCACTTTTGCATTTCCAAGTATTTCAAGGAGTCTGTCGTAGCGTCCTCCAGCCAGCACAGTTGCCTGTGAGCCTAATTTATTAGATTTTATTTCAAAAACTGTGTCTGAATAATAGTCAAGTCCACGCACCAGTTTGTCGTTTACTACATAATTAATATTCATTAATTCAAGATATTTTTTTGTATCTTCAAAATAATTTTTACTTTCTTCATCAAGATAGTCATATAATTTTTGGAGCGTTGATAAATTGTTCCTGATCACCTTTATCCTTTGAATCCAATGCTCTTAAAGGATTTAGTTTTATATCTTCGTTTTGAATCGTCACTAAGTTTATCTAGTCTTTTTCCATAAATGCTTTTTAAATCATCAATGTATTTTTCTTGAATCAATATTTCCAAGACTGTTTATTTTCCACAGTCAGTCCAGTAATTCCAAGTTTTTCAAGAAATTCACATCCCATTCGGATAATTTCTGCATCAAGGTAAGCAGAACGGACTCGAACATTTCGATACCCATTTGATGAAATTCCTAAATCTTCCTTTTTGTGGGGCTTCAGTAACGGTACATTGACATGTGATAAACCATTTTACGATTGGGAAGACTTGTAGAAACCTGCTTCCAAATAGGCACGCACGACTCCAGCAGTACCTTCTGGACGCATTGTAACGTTTCGGTTGCCTTTGTCTGTAAATTCATACATTTCCTTTGAAACAACATCTGTTTCATCTCCAACACCACGTCTAAAAAGCTCAGTTTCTTCCAGAATAGGCGTTATAATTCGTTCAAATCCATATTTTTTTCAAATACACTTTTTGCTGTATCAACAATTAAGTCATATTTTTACATCGTCAGAATATCTATCTTTCATTCCCTTTTAAAACACTAATCATTCTTAATTTGTCCTTTCATTACATACAGTTTTAGCAATTAAAAATTTATCTTCTCATATTATATCAAAAATGTGAGTTATTATCAACATTTATTTTGAATTTATCTTCAAGTAGTCAAATAAGAAGGTTTTACGTTAAATAGGACTTTTCGCTATTAATGTTAAATGATAGGTCATTATAACTGTTATTATGAAATAAGAGGTATGGCATCCAATACTTCTGCGTCAAAAGAACTGATACTAAATAAAATAAGAAAAAAATTGATTTTTATTAATTCTAAAGGTATACTATAATAAATAGGAATAAAGATTGAAAAAGGAGCTGTTGAAAATGCGAACAAGAATAGTAAAAGTAATATTGATGATGATTTTTGGAATGAGTGTTGTTCGGTGCAGTGCAAGAGATATAGCACTGTGGGAGAAGTAGATAGAGAAAATGTGAAAATGATGTAAGATGTTATAGAAAATCTAATGGAAACATGTATTGTAAAGATAAATACGGAAATATAGTTTATTAAGATATTTACAGATGAATTGAATTGTTAGAGAAAAACCATCTTGCAATAAAATTATTATTGTAATTGGCTTTCTCTTTTTGTGAAAATGTAAAAATTTAAAAATTAATGTAATTGATCGAAACCTTCTCCAAAAACTTTTGTTGTGTCAGTTACTGTTACAAAGGAAGTTGGATCGTGAGTTTTTAGGAATTTTCTTAGCTGAATAAATTGTCTTCTTTCGATAATTGTGAGTAAAATGTCCTTTTCAGCTCAGAATAGCCTCAACGGCTTTAAGTACAGTACAGCCTCTGTCAAAAATCCTTTAAAAATGTAGTTTAGCACGATATCCTTGTTTGAAGTGATAATCATAATCTGCTTACGTGAATTAAATCCTTCAATAAACTTGTCAATGATAAATCCGTTACATAGACACTTAAAAGTCCCACAAGTCCCAGTTCAACTCCAAAGGCGAAAATCGCTAAAAGAGTAACAATTGCATCTACGATGAAGCTGGACATTCCGTAACTGATGTGGCAATATTTTGTAAGAATTCTTGCAATGATTGAAGTCTACCGCCGTAGAAAGCTTCATAAAAATAAATAATTGTTATTCCTAAAGCACATAATGACTTCCAAAAATTGTCGCTAAAATTAAAGTCATGAGTAAGAGCATAGTTAGGGTAAAATTTTTCAAAATACGAAAGAAAAACGGATAAAATTACCGTAGCATAAATGCTTTTTATGCCAAACTGCCCACTGATTACAATAAACGCAAGTGTAAACAGGATGAAATTGCTAACTGCAACAAAAAGAATCCTGTTGAAATGTTAAAAATACTATTGACAACCAGTGCCAGCCTGTTACTCCTCCACTTGCTATTTTATTCGGAAAAAGAAAAAAATGTAATCCAAACGCCAGGATAAAAGTTCCAAGTCCAATTAAAAATACTCTTTAATCAAAGGTAAAAATTGTATTTGTTCTCATAAAAACGTCCTTCATCAAAAATTTACGTTAATTCAGGATAACGCATGCTCCTTTGAATTATACATGATATCCTTTAAATTTTTTTACTAATATTTGAAAAAATTTACTAAATTAATATAACACATGTTGTTTTCTTTCGATAAATAAAGGATTTAAAACTAATAAAAATAGAAAATTATTGTTTTTTTATGGATTAAATTATAATTAAAAAAATATGGAAAAATTTTTTTCATAAAATAATTGAAAATTTGAAAAAAAGTGTAGTATACTCCTATTGAAATTTTAGAAGGTATTCAAAAATTTCAAAAATGTAATTGTTATAGCCAGATTACTTTAAAATGGATACAGTTTGGGCTATTCTCAAACAGAACTTAATATGTTTTCATTTTTAGGAGTTTGAGCATATAATAAAAAATAAATTGAAGAAAAAGAGAGTGAGTGTTATGAAATCAACAAACAAAATGATTTTTAACAGCTTTAGTTGGAGTTTTAGCTCTTAGTTCTATTGGTTTTTCAGCAGTGAGAGCAAGATCTTCAAGAAAAAGCATCAAATGTAACAAGAAAATTTAGTTGCTGATGACAGAGATGTGACAGTACAAAATCTTTTCAACAGACAAAAGTAAGATTGACAGATGGAAATGGAAAAGTTTACAATCTGAAATTAACAAGATCGGTAGTGGAGAAGAATACACAGGTGGAGGAGTTTCTATTCACATAAAAGGAAATGATGCAGTCTTCACAAAAATGGAAGTGATGAAAAGTGCTCTATGACAGCAAGCGACAACTCAGGAAGCTACAACCAAAGTTCTAGCGACAACTTGCTAAGAAAATACAGCTGTGATGGTTATCAAGACATAACAGTTGAAAACGTTTCAACAGACAAAGTAAAAAGTAGCTGACGGTTATGGAGGAATTCACACTTTAAGTTCAGCAACATCCGGTAGTGGAGAAAAATATTCAGATGGAAATATCTCAATTCACATGAAAAGGTAACGATGCTGTCTATACTGAAAAATGGAAAAAGACAAAAGTTGTACACTTCAAAATTCAGGACATGGTTCAATTAATGAATAAAGCCTGAAAAATAAAAATTAACAATTAAAAACTAAATTTAAAAAAAGCTGTTTATATAATTTTATGAATTATATTAAATGGCTTTTTCTATATTTTTAAAAAGAAAAAGTTGAAAAAGCCTATTATATAGTAAAATCTTTACTATAGGAGGAAAGATGAAAAGTTGCTGAATTTATTAGTGCAAAAGGCAATGGAGGATATGCGTCTCGAAATCAGTGAATCTGGTGGTAATGAAGTTTTTTTCAGAGGATTCCTGATGGAGAAGACTTGTTTCTGCAGTCGAAGTTATTGCAAGAGGAAATTCCAGCTCTGTTCTTTGCATTATTAAATATGATGAGAAAAAAATGAAGTTATAATACATAATCATCCATCTGGAGTGTTGATTCCATCAGATGAAGATGTGAATATTTCCAGCATGTATGGGGAAGTTGGGGAGCTTCATACATTGTGAATAATGCTGTGGATGATATTTATGTGATTGTGCCTTTTAAAAAGAATTTATAAAAATAGATGTGGATGAATATTTTGGAGAAAATGGGGCTATTCATAAGAATTTTGGAAAAATTTGAGGTACGGCGTGAGCAGTATGAAATGGCTAAGTTTATTGAAAATAGCATGAACAAGAATAAGAAACTTATAGTAGAGGCTGGTACTGGTACTGGAAAGACGATTGCCTATTTATTGCCAACATTGCTTTTACGCGATTGAAAATAATCTAAAGGTAATTGTTTCACAAATACCATCAATTTGCAGGAACAGCTTATTAATAAAGATATTCCGCTTTTTAAAAGAAAAATTATTGACGAGGATTTTAATTATCAGATTGTAAAGGGACGAGGAATTATCTTTGCAAGAGAAAAACTTTACAATATAGATGTTACAGAGAAAGAAACAGATACGGAAGAGGAAAAACTGATATTATAAGAAATCTTATTGACTGGGATAAAAATGTTACGAGGACAGGTGACAGGAATGAGCTAAAATACGAAATTTCAAACAGTATATGGGAAAAAAGTGAATAGTGAAGCGGATATGTGTAAAGGAGTAAAAGTGTCCGTATTATTCAAAATGCCACTTTTTAATGCTAGAAAAATATTGCGGATGCAACACTTCTTATTGTTAATCATCATATGTTCTTTTGCAGATTTAGCAATTAGAAATCAGACAGGATTTTATACAAATTATTCAATTTTGCCAAATTATGATATTGTTGTTTTTGACGAGGCTCACAATATAGAAGATACAGCTCGAAACTATTTTTACTTTTTGAAACATCGAAAATATCATTTGGACGGCTTATGGGAATATTTATAATAGACGTGTGGTAAATTCCAGCAATGGTGGGGGCTATTGTTAGGTTAATGACTTATCTGAATGAAAGTCTTTCAAGTCAAGAATATGAAAAAGTCGATGAATTGAAGGAAGATGTTATTGCAGAACTAAACGTATTTTATGATAAAGGAATAGATATTTTTGATAAATTGATTTTACCTTTTTCAGAAAATAATGACAACAGGGAAATTAAGATAAAGATTGATAAGCAGAAAATGCAAGTAATAAGGCTTTTTCGTGAAGTTATGGAAATTAATAGCCAATTTAAGGAAAAGTTATGGAAATTTAGTTATAAGAATTAACAAGTTTTTAAATACTGTGAGCAATTATAATTTAGAAGACAAAGAAGGCTTTTTATTTGAATTTTCAAGATATTATGAAAGATTGAAGCAGTATTATAAGAAATTTGAATTTATTTTGAGGGGAAAGAGGAAGGATATGTTTACTGGGCTAATGTTACTACTGTCCCGTCCAAATGTAAAGATTATACGCTACTCCTTTTGATATTTCAGATGAACTGAATGATAATTTGTTTACAAAAATGGATAGAATGGTTTTTACTTCAGCGACACTTTGCTGTTGACAATAAGTTTGACTATTATAAAAAAAGTATTGGGCTTATGAAGGAAAATCGTAGAAAAATAGATGAAAGAATTGTAAAATCTCCATTTAATTATGAAAAAGCAAATGAAAGTTTATATTCGAAGATGCACTTGATCCAACAAATATTGAATTTATAAGGGATTTAGAAGAGTTTATTGAAGGCGTGATAAAAAGTACGAAAGGACATTGTTTTTTTATTATTTACTTCATACAGTACCTTGAACTTTTTTGTACAACCAGTTAAAATCACGTTTTTCAGAAAAGGAATATACGCTTATAAAAGCAAAAATGATTTTTCCACGGCATGAAATGATAGAAATATTTAAAAATTCTAAAAATCCAATATTATTTGGGACAGACAGCTTTTTGGGAAGGTGTTGATGTACAGGGGGAACAGCTAAAATCGGTAATTATCACAAAATTGCCGTTTAAAGTGCCAAATGATCCTGTAACTGAGGCGATTATTGAAAATATTAGAAAAATGGACAAAATCCGTTTAATGACTATCAGGTTCGCAAGCTGTAATTAAGTTTAAGCAGGAGTTGGAAGGCTTATAAGAAGTAAAACTGACAGCAGGAAATATTATAATTTTGGATAACAGAATAATATGTATGGAAAGAAATTTTTAGCGACTTTGCCAAGAAACAAAGGTGGTTGAAAGTAAAAAGTGAAATTTTAAAAAGATGAAGTAAAAAGTATTATAAAAAGTAAAAAGGAGTTTTATAAAATTTAGGAAAGGAAAGGGAAAATGAGAGTAAATATACTAGGGCGAGAATTTGTTTTTGAAGTGAAGGAAAAGAAAGACTAAAAAGCAAAGAAACACAGTATAAAGTCAAAAACAAGTTCATGTTCAGATTTATTATTTTTGACAATAACATTTATGATATTTGGAATAATTATCGAAATGTCGAGATTAAATGTGAATTATGTTGTTGGAGCATTGCAAAATCTGATATTGTGACTTATAAAAATGTATCTTATTTTATAGATATTTTTGGACGACAGCATTGAAGAAAAATAATAGAACTACGCACCTGAATTTGATAAACTGAAGGATGTGAATAGAAAACTATAATTTCGCTTAACAAATTTTTACGTGATGTACGAAATTTATCTGATGATGCGACGATTAAAGGGTATATAAAAGATAATAAGTACACGTTTTCAGTTGAGGATATTAAAGGAAATAAAGGCAAGAACTGAAAATGTTGAGTATTCTGTAAATCTGACGGACATTATATCAGAAATTTATAGTGATGGAATTTATAAAATGGAAAATCTGTCAAAAATAATACGAGATATAAAAGCTGATAATCTGGATATGAAAGTTCTGCAAAAATTTTATGAAGCCAAATCTGGTTATTAATGAAGAGGCTACAAAGATTGCAGACAATATGATGTCGTTAAGGATAAGGAAATTAAGATTTATAAAGGAGACATTATTGTAAAAAGGCGAGATGATTGATTCAGATGCGCTTTTAAAGCTGGAAAAGTTAAATCTGTAAGAAATGGAGACAAGTTCAGAAAAATAGTTGGACTTGATCGCTACATTTTCGCTTCTTATGATTTTAATTTATTATTTACTCAGAAAAACGCGAAAAAGTTGTAGAATCAAAGCGTTTTATCCGACACTTCTCACAATAATGTTTGTAAACACCATCTATATTTTGTTTTTGAACAATGAATTTTTTTATTTATTTACTTCCATTTGCAATGCTTCCGATTATATCGACGATTTTTAGGGAAACAGGGCATACGCAATTATAATGACGTTTTCAAATATGATTATTCTGTCACGGGAAGAATCGTGGTTTCTAGTTACAATAGCAGTTTCGCTAGTTGCAATTTATAAGGCTGCAAATCTTGTGAGCAGAAGTGATATTGTAAAACTCAGTTTCTTTCTGGGAATATTTCAGGCTTTGATGTCGTTTTAGCTATGGACTTGTTAACCAGTCAAGCTTTTGGTCTGATGATGTTAATGATAGTATTTTTCGGTGTTTTCAGGAATTCTGACTGGAATGGTGTCGCTTGCTTGGTCTGCATATTTTGAGAAATTACTGAAATACTGACAACGATGAAATTGCTGGAACTGAGCGATTTTTCACATACATTGCTTAAACAGATGCTTATGAAGGCTCCTGGAACTTTTCATCATAGCATAATGGTTGGGGCTCTTGCGGAAGGAGCCTGAAAAGTATAGGGGCAAATGCCACGTTTGCAGGATTGCGTCATATTATCACGATATTGGAAAAATGAAGCGTCCGAAATTTTTTGTGGAAAAATCAGTGGGATGGGTCAATCCCCATAATAAGATAAAACCGTCGTTAATGCATTAATATTGACTTCGCATACAAAAAGATGGATATATTATGGGAAAAGAGAATAAATTGCCAAGTGAGATACTGGATGTAATACTACAGCATCATGGAACAACGTGACACAGTATTTTTACTACAAGGCTTTTAGAAAATGGAGAAGAAGTTGTGGAAAGCAATTTCCGATACAGCGGGTCTAAGCCAAAGACAAAGGAATCAGGAATAATCCTTTTGGCAGATACGGTGGAAGCGGCTACAAGAACGCTTTGAAAACAAAAAGCAAGGAAGGAATTGAAAACTTTATCAGGTATCTAGTAAAATCCAAAATTGAAGACAAGCGACTCAAGTGACTCCGATTTAACTTTGGGAGAAATAGAAACCGTAGTGCAGTCATTCATAAATACACTGCAAGGTGTTTTACCATGAAAAGAATAAAAATATCCAAAAATGGATGAAAAATGATTAAAAGCTAAAAATGGAGAAAATTATGTTAGCATTGATATAACTATGATATTGAACAAATTGACAATTTTTGATGAAGAAAAATAAAAGGAATTTGTCAGCTACATCTTAAAGGATGAATACAAGGAAAATTTGACAAAAATGAATATTATTTGTCATTATTAATTACAACAAATGCGCAAATTCAGGAAATAAACCGTGAATATCGTCAAAAAGACACTCCGACCGATGTAATTTCTTTTGCTTATAATGAAACTGAAAACTTCGGAGCAATGAATATGCTAGGGCGACATTGTAATCTCAATCGAGCGTGTAAAAGAGCAGTCTAGTGAATATGGACATTCTGATGAGCGGGAATTTTATTATGTTTTGTGTCACGGGATGCTGCATTTACTCGGATACGACCACATTGAAGAGAAAGATAAAGTTGTTATGAGAAGACGGGAAGAGGAAATTTTGAGTAAATTTAATTATTGCAGATAAATTTACCTGTAATTAAAAGTGGAAAGGAGTAGAAAGTTGGAAGAAAAATAGAGAAAATAAAGATAAAGAAACTAAGAAGGCGAAAAAGTCAATATTTTCATTCTTTCATAAGAAAGATAGGTATAATTGGGATATAATGAAGGAACGGGCAAGAGATAAACGGCTTGTGGACAGCTTTAATTTTTGCGATTGACGGTATGATTTTCAGCATTACGGAATGAAAAGCTATGAAAAGTACATATACTTGCGGCAATTGTTATCGTGATTTTGGCAATTTTGATAAATGCGAGCAAAGTGGAGATTCTTGTGATTTCACTGTCAGTGTGCTTGTAATAATTGCGAGACTTATAAATACAGCCGTTGAAGCGCTTGTGGATTTGGTTTCTCCTGAACGGCATCCACTTGCAAAATTGTGCTAAGGATGTGGTGGCTGGAGCAGTATTGGTTGTGACGATAAATGCAGTCTGTGTTGGATATTTGCTGTTTTATGATAAATTGCTAGATGTTTTTGATGGTACGAACAAATTGCATATTATAGCGGGAAGAAAGGGTAATATTACACTTTTAATATTGCTCAGTTGGGATTTTCAGTAATCGTCCTAAAATCCTAAAAAGGACACCTCTTGAAGGAGGAATGCCGAGCTGGACATAGCGCCATAGCTTTGCAAACTTTTGGAATATTGCTTTTTATGACATCTGACATAAGAATATTAATTTTAGGTTTTTATGGCAGGATTGGTAGCACAGAGCCGTGTTCATCTGGAATTCATAGCATAAGGAAGTTCTTGTGGGTGGACTGCTTGGATTTTCAGTTGCATTTATCATATTGTTTGTACTCCTCAATTTGGGGATTTTTATAATTAACACTAGCTCTGTCTTAGATAACGAATTTATTACAAATTTTTCTAATTAAAGGATAAAACTTAATATTTTAATTGATAAAAAGGAGATGATATTCAATGTTTAAGAAAAATCTTATTGATGGTTATTATTGCTGTGGCAGTTATAGGATGCACTGCAGAAGATATAGCCATTTGGAAAAATACAGGTCGAAGAGCGCTGAAAGAGGTGTGAAGTGTTATAGAAAGGAATGATGGAATTTATTATTGCAAGGACAAATACGGAAATAGAGGTATATTAATGCACAATGTGATACTGGAAAACAATATTAGAATGGATAATGACTGATAAAAAGGAATGAAACAGATATAAAGGGCAGGGACTTTCCATACAGGAGAAGGATTTCTTGCCCTTTTTCTATTTTCATGTAGGATTGCTCATTGTAAAGTCAAAAACCCTTATCTTGCAGTAAGGTTTATCCTGATAATCAAAATATGTAGGAGATTGCTACGCAATAAACCTATGGCTAGTCTATCGACATTTTCTGTGCTGACAAAAACTCGCTATGCTCAGACAGTTTTGCCATCACAGAAAAAAATGCTCAATCAAATTAATTTATATTAGAATCTGTTTAAAAATGAAAATTATGTTTTAAGTTTTTAAATTTAGAAAACATTAAATAAAAATAGAAAAACTATTATTAATCATAGTATTTATAAATAAAATTATAAAAAGTCCTTAAGATAAATACTTAAAAATTAAATTTAAATTTTTAACAAGATTGAATTAATTATTATAAATTTTATTTCATTTTTAGTTGTATTTTTCAGAAGTATATTTTACATTAGTACTGCATTTGATTATACAATACACCATACAATAATTGATAGAAATTTGTACAAGAAAAATTGAAAAATATTTAAAAATATGCTACAATAATTGATGTTGAAAGTTATTTTATTATCAACATAATAAAGTTCAAAAATTATTTAAAGATTTAGGAGTTGAAAAATCAATTATGTTTCAAAAATTAGACGATGTTGTCTTAAAGCATAAAGGAACTTACAGAAATGCTTATGGATCCTAGAAGTTGTTTCAGATCAAAGAAAATTATGGAGTACAATAAGGCTTTAAACAGTATTGATGAAGTTGTTCAGAAATATACATATTACAAAAATCGTAGAGGAAATGGAAAGCCTGAAGGAAGATTTAAAAGCTGAAAAAGATTCAGAAATGAAGGAAATGATGCTTGAAGAAATTCATTCAATCGAGGAAGAAATTCCACAGCTTGAAGAAGAATTAAAGATACTTTTACTTCCAAAAGATCCTAACGATGATAAAAATGTTATCATGGAAATCCGTGCTGGAGCGGGTGGAGATGAAGCGGCGTTATTTCGCATCTGATATTTTCAGAATGTTTACAAGATATGCAGAAAGAAACCGTTGGAAAACTGAAATCATTGACAAAAGTGAAATTGGGGTTGGCGGACTGAAGGAAGTAACATTCCTGATTAAAGGTAATGGAGCTTATTCAAGATTAAAATTTGAAAGCGGAGTTCACCGTGTACAAAGGGTTCCGGCTACTGAATCTTCTGGAAGAGTTCACACATCTACAATTACAGTTGCGGTATTGCCTGAAATAGATGATGTAAGTGAAGTTGAAATTAATCCAAGTGATTTAAAGATTGACACATACAGATCAAGCGGAGCAGGAGGACAGCACGTAAATACTACTGATTCTGCCGTAAGAATTACTCACTTGCCAACTGGACTTGTGGTAACTTCGCAAGATGGACGTTCACAAATAAAAAAATAGAGAGAGTCAAGTGAAAGTGCTGAGCTTCTAAGCTATATGAAATGGAATACGAAAAACAAGAAGCGCAGTTGAAAACGAAAGACGTTCGCAAGTTGGAAGTGGAGACAGATCTGAAAAAATAAGAACTTATAACTTTCCGCAGGGAAGAGTAACAGATCACAGGATTAAATTGACGCTTCATAGACTTGAAGGTGTTCTGGATGGGGATTTGGACGAAATGATAGATGCTCTGATTGCTTATGAACAGGCAGAATTATTAAAAGAGGTTGGAAATAGCAATGAATAATTTGCTGGATATTTTGAATAAATCAGTTAATTATTTGGGAAAAACATAAAAAAACGATGGGCTGACAGCGAAAGTATAATTTCGAAGTGATGGAAATGGAAAGAATAATGCTTTATGCTGAATTTGAGCGTATGTTATCAGAAGATGACTTGAAAAATTAGAGAAAAACTGAAACGATATAGTAAATGATGATATATATCTGAGAATAATGATTTTTGAAAATATGGAAAAATCTGAAAAAGCAGTTAAAATTGTAGCTTGATAAAAGCATTTCATATCTTATAATATTGATGAGAGCAAGTTAATTGCTGAAATTGTATTTTCACATGTTTTGAACACAGATAGAATGATGCTTTTTACAAAGTATAGAGATGAAATTGAAAATGAAAAATCGAAAAATCAGATATTTTATTCAAAAATCGGACGTGAAAAATTTCCAGTTCAATATTTGTTAAATGAACAGGAATTTTTATGGAAGAAAAATTTTACGTTGACAAGGGAGTTTTAATTCCACGTCAGGATACTGAAGTTTTGGTTGAAAATGATTGAAATTTTAAAAATAATATTCTAAAAAAATAAAAATTTAGATTTAAAAATTCATCCAAAAAAATACTTGATATTGGCGTTGGAAGTGGTATAATAGGAATAACAGTGCATTGAAATAAAAGATTCCTATGTATTAGGCGTGGATATTTCCGAAAAAGCACTTGAAACTGCTACAAAGGAACTTCTAAAAGTTTCAAATATAAAATTTTTAAAATCAAATTTATTTGAAAATATTGAATTTAAGCAGTTTGATATGATAGTGTCAAATCCACCGTATATTTCCCTTAATGAAGCTGGTATTATGTCAGATGACACTTTATTGCATGAGCCAAGTGAAGCACTTTTTGCAGAAAATGACGGATTATATTTTTATTATGAGATTTGTCAGAAAGCACTTGATTATTTGGCTGATTTTGGGTATTTGTTATTTGAAATTGGCTATAAGCAGGGGAAAAATGTTGCTGAAATTATGACAAGCTCAGGCTTTAAAAATGTGGAAGTTATAAAGGATCTAGCTGGACTGGATAGAGTTGTCATGGGGCAGAAATTATAAATAAAATTAAAATTAACAAAGGAATTAAATAATTTCAGATTTTTATTCCATTATAAAATTGGAATTTAAAACGTCAGAAAATATTTAATCAAGAAAGAATGGAGATGAATTAATGATTAGTGATAGGAGAATGTTTAAAAAGACAGGAGCATTGTTATTGGGATTAACGTATTCAATAATATCATTTGGAAGTGAGAGTATTAGGAGGTGGCTTCATCATCAGAAAATGTTGAAACTGTAAATACACCAAAACCTGAACCAAAATTTGTAGCTACTACAAGAACAAACGTTAGTAATTCTCAATTGGAAAATTTAATTAAGAATCAGTATAATAATAAAAGCATTGACTTAAATGTAAATACAAGTTTAAGAAATATGCGTGACAGCGGAAGCTATGAGCGTCCAAATGTAAATACCTATACGGCAAACAGAAAGACACAGCAAGAAACTTCTGATATGAAATTATCAAAAGGAGCGACTGTTAGCCGTGGCTGAAAAATATTCCAAAATGAAACAGGTGGAGTTAGAAACAATCTAGTTGACTGGAATGACGGAGAAAATTTCCCCTCACTTGGAATAGGGCATTTTACTTGGTTTAAAAGCAAGCGGTGGAAGAAGCGGATTTGGAGACAGTTTACCTGATATGGTGGCATACTATAAGCAAAAAGGATCTCTTTGCCTAAATTGCTGACAGATTTTAGATATTCGCCATGGAACAGCAAAACAGAACTGATGGCTAAAAAAAGCTAGTGGAGATAAGGATATTGAAGAATTGATAGCATTTTTGATAATACAAGAGACATTCAGGTTATGTTTATTTATGACAGGTTAAAAAAGTTCGCTTGATAAAATGATAGAAGCGTCTTCAAACAAGGAAAATTTAAGAAACCAGTTTGAAAGAATGGTAAATACTCCTAATGGACTTTATGCGTTGATTGACTACGTAAACTTTAAAAGTGTGAAGGATTGAAAAGGTGTTTCTGCATACAATAATATAGCTTTGGGGACTAAGACAAGTGCTTGAAAAATATGAAAGGAACAGCAGTAGGACAAAAGTGCATTAGTAGAATTTAGCAACTCTGCCAAGGATGTGTTGGCAAGACGTGTGAGAAATGCTCCAAGAAATGAGAGAAGATGGCTCGCAGGATGGTATAACAGAGTAGACACATACAAAACTTTTGAAATTGGAAGAGCATATTAATTGAATAATAATTATAGCAGGGAATTATTAAATTCCTGTTTCCTTTGAAATAAACAAAAATAAAAAGAAAAATATAGAAATAGGAGAAATAAATTAAATGAAAAATTTCAGATTTTTGATTTTTGAACTGCCTGAGGAACTGATAGCACAGCATGCTGTAAATCCGAGAGATCATTCAAAATTATTAGTGTTGAATAAAAAGAAAAACATTGGAACATAAAAATTTTTATAATATTATCGATTATTTAAAAAGATGATGTTTTAGTAATTAACTGTACGAAAGTTATTCCCGCAAGACTGTTTGGGCATAAGGAAAATGGGGTTGTGCTGGAATGTTTTTCTTTTAAAAAGATATGACTTATATACGTGGGAAGTTTTACTAAAACCTGCTAAAAAAATTAAAAATTGGACAGAAACTTATATTTCGGAGGGAGTTTTAAGCTGAACTTACGAAATAAAGGAAGATGGGAACAGAATTATAAAATTTAATTTTGAAGGAAGATTTGAGGAAATTTTTGGATAAATTGAGAAATGCTACTTCCACCATATATTGTGGAAAAACTGGAGGATAAGAACCGATACCAGACTGTTTATGCTAAAGAGGAATCGGTAGTGCACTGACTGCAGGACTTCATTTTACAAATGAACTTTTTAGGTAAAATCCGTGAGGAGTTATTATAACAGAAGTATTTTTGGATGTAGGGCTTGGAACATTTCGTCCAGTACAGGTGGAAAACGTTCTGGATCATAAAATGCACAGTGAAAAAGTATCGAATATCCCGAAGAAACTGCCAAAATTATCAATGAGGCTAAAGAAAAATGGGAATCGTGTAATTGCGGTAGGAACTACATCGGTAAGAACATTGGAATCTTCAGTTGACGAAAATGGAAAACTGATAGTTTCAGAAGGGATACAAACATTTTTATTTATGGAGATTATAATTTTAAAATTGTTGATGCAATAATTACAAATTTTCATTTACAAAAATCTACTTTAATTATATTAATTTCAGCATTTGGTGGTAAGGAGTTTGTTTTTGAGGGCTTATAGAAAGCTATTGAAGAAAAAGTATAGATTTTATAGTTTTGGAGATTCGATGTTTATTTATTAGAAAATATTAATTACGGTAAAAATACTGTTTTCATAAAAATTTTACAGTTCTAGATTAATGAAACAGTTTAATTTAATTTAATAAATTACATTGTTTACCTTTCAATAGAAGTCTACCATACAAATTAGCTAAATACAATACAATTTTCGATTTATTTCTTAAAAATTTTAATTGGCTGACCTAAATAAAATATTTAGTGACAATCTGTTTTTAAGTATATTTTTATGGTATAATATAGAATAATGAAAAATAATTTTTAATATTGTTTAGAAAAATTTAAATAAAAAGATGATGCTGTTTAAATAAGGAAGTGATTACTATGAAAAGTGATGATTTTAGATGTAAAAAATGTACGGAGATGATGCGGTTTGATCCAAAATCTGGGAAATTTGAAATGTGAAAATTGTGAAACAGAAGAAGAACTGCCTAAAATCCTTACGTACAAAAGACACGGAATAGATAATTACGAAGAAAGAATGAAAAGTGAAATAACGGAGGGGAAGATAATAGTAGAGTGCAGTTCCTGTGGAGCTACAATTGAAATGGATACTTTTGAAACTTCCCAAAAATGTCCTTATTGCGATTCAATATTGTGTTGAGTGAAAGAGCAGTGGCTGTACTGGAACCAGATGGAATGAAACCTTTTTTGATTGATAAAAAAGAAGTTGGTCAGCTTTTTTCAGAATGGATAAAAAAGAGATGGTTTGCTCCAAATGTTCTGAAAACTTTGTATCAAAGCGGAAAAGTGACAGGCATATATCTTCCATACTGGTCTTTTGATACTGATGCGGATAGTGAATATACTGCTGAAGGAGGATTGATAGAGACAGAAACTTATGAAGAAGATGGGAAGATAAAGACTAGGATAGTTACAGACTGGTATTTTGTAAGAGAAAATGTCCAAAATGAATTTGAAAATGTAATAATGCGGTACTCTAGAACATTGAAAGGACAGTCTTATAAAAATCTAGATTGGATTTAATGTGGAGGACACAATAGATTTTGCTTCAGGATATTTGTCAGGCTATAATTCTGAAATTTTTGAAAGGTTCCCTATGAGGGCAAGGATATGAAGAGATCTAAGCAAATAATGGAAAATAGGATTTATAATAGTATTAGTTCAGATGTTTTAAGAAGATATGACAGAGTAAGGAATATAAGATTTGATGTTTATTGGAGCAATGAATATTATAGACTTTTATTAGTGCCTGTGTATTCAATGTCTTATTCTTTTAATGGAAAAATCTATCAAGTTCTTATAAATGGAGAAAGTGGAATAATGGTGGGAGAATATCCGAAATCTGCAGTTAAGATAGCATTTGCTGTGATAGCGACATTAATTGCATGACGACAATAATTTACTATTTATATAAATAAAATTTAATAAATAAATTAGGAGGAATAAAAATGGCTGGTATTTTAGAAAGATTTAAAACAATTATGTCGTCTAATATTAATGCATTATTGGACAAAAATGGAGGATCCTGAAAAATGATAGATCAGTATCTAAGAGATATGGAAAAGGATCTAGGCAGTGTAAAGGCTGAAACTGTTGCTGTAATGGCACAGGAAAAGTAGTCGCGAAGAGAAAAAGTTGCAGAATGCGAAAGACGAGATTAAAAATGGAAAGTTATGCGAAAAAAGGCTCTTCAAGCAGGAAATGAAGCGGATGCAAGAATGTTCTTGGAAAAGAAGGAGTCTATCAGGATAAAGCTGAGTCTTTAGAAAAGGGAAAAATGATTATATTGAAAAATTTTTTGAAAATGCGAGAAATGCATGATAAACTTACATCAGATATACAAAAACTTAATGCAAAAAGAAATGAAATAAAAATCCAAAATAAAAATGGCAAAAATCTGCACAAAAATTAATTCAATGTCATCTTCTGCTGGAATAAGCGAGAAAAATGGATCATTTAACTCTATTGAAGAAAAAGTGGATAGAATGCTAGATGAAGCAAATGCGTCTATAGAACTTAATTCACCTAAAAAAGATGAAGTAGATGATCTTATGAAAAATATGACAGTGGAGAATCAGAAAAGTTCATCAGCAGTTGATGAAGAACTGAAAGATTGAAAAAGGAAATGGGTTTATAAATTGAAAGGAGCAGTTTAAAAATGGGATTATTTGGCAATCAGCTTGCGAACGTAGTAGAATGGGGAGCAATTTAATGATGAGATGATTTTTGGAAATGGTCAAATAAGGAAATAAAAAGGTTCAAGATTAATTATAAGACCTGGACAGGATGCAATTTTTTCTTTTTAATGGAAAAGTAGAAGGTGTGTTTGAAAATGAGGGAAGTTATGATATTGCCTCTCAAATTGTGCCTTTTCTATCAACATTGAAGGGGTTTAAATTTGGATTTAATTCGGGAATGAGAGCAGAAGTGCTTTTTGTCAATACAAAAGAAATCACTGTAAAGTGGGGAACTAAAAACGCCATTAATATTCCAGCTCCAGGACTTCCAGGAGGAATGCCAATAAGAGCCTTTGGTACAATGGCTTGTAAAGTTGATAACCATAACGTGTTAATTGATAAAATTGCTGGAATTAAGCAGCAATTTAACATTGATGATGTAAAGGAAAGAGTAATTTCAATGTTAGATCAGCTTCTTATGAAATGGATAGCGAGAGAAGGAAAGGATATGTTCAATCTTCAGATAAATTCATTTGAAATAGGGAATGGAATAAAGGAGGATATGGACTTTGAAATGCGAAAAATAGGGCTTTCTATTCTAGTTTTTCTATTTCCAGCTTCAGTTACCCAGAAGAAGTCAAGAGAATGCAGGAAAAGGCAGCAGGACAAAAGTATGGTTGGCGACGTAAATAAATATACTCAAATGTCTATGGCTGACTCAATGGAAAATGGCGGGAGGAGCAGGAAATATGGCTGGAAAGTATGGCAGGTATGCAGATGGGAATGATGATGGGACAGCAGATGGCAAATCAGATGAACCAGTCAAATCAAATGCAAAACAGCCAGCAATCTGCAGGAAACGTTGTCGCGCAAAGTTCTGCCCAGTAATGTGGTACAAAAACAAATGGCAGTAAATTCTGCCGAATGTGGAACTAAATTGTATTGATTTTTATAATTGAGCATAAAATTATATGGACTAATATTTCTTAATATTTTTAGGATTAGTCCATATTTTTATTAATGTAAATTTTTAATAATTTCTCCAACAGAAGCGCGTGTGAGTAAAGCTATAAAAGTCTTTAAGGTGGATACTTAAAAATTAGATTTGATTTTTAAACAAGGGTGTTAAATCAATTGTTATAGAATTTATTGCCATATGAAGAATAGTGTTAAGTACAGATAAAAAGAAGTTTTATGTTATTTTAGTATAAAAACATGATCTTTAAACTAATTTTTGTGTCTAGTCGTTAGATCATGTTTTTATAAAGCGAAGTTAATCCTTTTAATTTCGGAAGAAAATAGCTCACTTAATTTATCATAGCTACAACACCACTTTGAATATCCTGAATTACAGAATTTTTGGATTTTTTTAAGTTATACGGAACTGATTTAATTTTTAAAAAGCATTTATTAAAGATCTGTCAAGATCGTAGTATACAGGAAAAAGTGAAACCATTTTTCATCTATAAATTTCTTTTGAATCTGCCATTGTTGTATTTTTGCTTATGAAAACAACGGCAACATTTACAGAGTCCTTGTTTTTCTTCATAGAATCTTTGAATTTCAGGAAGTTCATGCTGGCAATGTGGACACCATTCGGCAACAAATACAAGCAGTGTAGGATTTCCATTGTTTAAAAATCTTGTGACTTTTTATTTTTGTCCTGTTAAAATCCATAAGTTCAAAACTTGGAAGCTTTGCTCCTTTTCTTACGTTAATTTCAGCATTTTTCCATATCCAACTAAAAATACCATAAACATTGAAATAATAACTAATAATTTTTCATTTTTATCCCTTCTTTCTATAAATTTAAAATTCTTAATTAGATTATATAACATTATTTGGAATATGTAAAATAATTTTTTTATAAAAATATATTATTTTTATTTGACATTATCTGTAAAAATTATTATAATTATATAAATAGTAAAATAAATTTTAAATGAAACTCAAAAGGAGTGAAAAATAAAATGAAAATTATTATTTGAATTTAAAGTTATTTTAAATAAAGGAGGAGTGAAGATATTTTATGAAAAATAGGAATAATAGTGATAATAATGTCAGTTATTGTATTTTTTATCATTATATAAAAAGCCGGAAGATGAAATTTCAAAAAGAACCTTCCAAAGAACAGATTGTATTGGAACAGAATAAGGAAAAATACAGTAAGCATATACGATTTTTATAATCGAATTTTAAATATTGACAAAGGACTTTTGTATTATTTTTGAAAGATGCTGGAATGGATAAAAATTTAAAAATATTCAAAATGAAGATATTGAAGCATGATATTGCAATTGATAAAAACTTTATTGATAAATTAAAAGAATTATCTGAAAGCAAAGAAAAAGGATGAATTGGATAAAAAGCGATAGCTATGCTTCGATACTTGAGAAAAATCTTTGCAGTTACTGATGAAATGAGAACATATTACAAAAATAAGCAGTATTTGCAGGACAATTATGAAAAAGCCGAGACTTTACATACGCATACTGCTGGAGACTTTAGATAAAGTATAATCAAGTTACAAAAAGCTACAAGGAAGCATTTGAAAAAATCTGATGAAATTAAAAAGCTGATGATAAAAGGATTATGACAAGAGAAGCCAGTTTATCACATATAATCAGTTTATGTTTATTGAAGAAGGTGACAAAATTATAAAAGGAAATACATAAGCAAGGACTGGATGCAAGTGATTTTACTGCAAAAGGCAATGTAAAAATTCAAGAGAATGGAAGAAAAATGGATAAAGCCTTTATAAAATTTGAAAAATCTATAAAAATACAAAACAGCTTGGAAAAAGAAGGATATAATCCTGGAGACCACAGTGAATTTATCCAGAAAAGCAAATAAATTTAAAGCAATCTGTAAAATGTATTTATTCAAAGAATAGAGAAAAAGGAAAAAGCTTCACATTCATCCGTAAGTGATAGTTTCTTTTTGCACAGACTGAGGAAGGACACGGAAAATGTACTTGCAAACTTCAATGAGGTAATAAAGGAACACAACAAATTATTAGCCAAAAACTAAAAATAATAATTAAAATTAATTTATGAAAAGAAAGATTTGATTTTATCAGATTTTTCTACAAAAATATGGTATAATTCTAGTGAAAAAAAGTGTTAAGGAGTGATAGTAATGAAAAAAGCAGTTATATTTTTAGTAATGGCAGTTGGAATAAAATGCAATGGCACATTTAGGAGAGACCTTGTTCTGTAAGTGAGAAAAATGTGTTATAAGAGGATTCAAGTGTAGATGGAAATATTCTGAATGAATCAGAAGCTTCTAGTATTATGGAGATTGTTGATATATTGAATAAATATGGAAAATCTGGAACAATTGATGTTATAGGGCATACAGATTCTACAGGTTCACAAAAAACATAATTTAAAATTATCAGAAACAAGGGCAAAAACTTTGCAAGATTAATGAGGGAATTTGGACTGGATAAAAGATTTTCGTTTGGAAAAATAAAAGGTGAAGGAGCAAATTCGCCTGTAGATACAGATGACAGAGTTGAAGGCAGATACAATAACCAGAAGGGTTGAAAATTCTTTTTGAATAATGTGGAATTTGAAAATCAACAAAGTAAATAAGATTTAAATTTTTAAAGGAGTTAAAAGAAAAAGGATTATGAAAATTAATTATACTTTTTGATGATAGTAACAGGTATGAGTGTGCAGGCAGAGGAAATTTTAGAAAAAGAGGAAAAAGTTAATACGGAGAATACTAAGTATATTCGAAACCCCAATGTCAACTCAGATAAATTTTGGATTTCCACTTGTATTATAACAGATGGAAAATGCGTAGTTCATGGATTTAAGGTAGATGGAGAAAAAAATAAATAAATATGAAAGTTATGATTTGAAAAACATTGTAAAAGGTGCTCAACGCTATATAGAAAAAAAGGTTCTCTTGAAATTATAGGGCATACAGATTCAACTGGTTCAAAAACATAATCTAAAAATTATCTTTTGGAAAAGGGCAGTGAAATGCTAGCTAAATTATTGCAGAATATGGATTAGATAAAAAGATTTTTCCATTGTAAAATTATAGGAAAAGGTGGAGAGGAACCTATGGATACAAATGAAACTGTAGAAGGAAGATATAATAATAGAAGAATTGAAATCATTTTAAATGATTTGGAATATAAAGAATCAAGATTTATAAATGAATAAATATCAAATGAATTTAAAGAAATATTATAGTAAAACTAGTTTAAAAATAGAACTCAAAAATTATGACTATTTTACTCAAACCTTAAATTATATAATTTTCTATCAGTTCAATTTTTAAATAGGTTCGAGTATATTATAAATTTTTATGATTACTGTTCTTTTTGAGTTATAAAATATTTTATAATTTAATACCAAAAATTAAAGTTGATATTTTCAAAATTTATAAAAACTATTTTATCAAAAATAAAATAGTCCTAAAATTATAATATGAGTGATTTTTTTATAAAGTGGTGCTGCTTGTCGGACTCAGAACTAACCACTACTGATTACAAGTCAGTTGCTCTACCGGATGAGCTAAAGCGGCAAAAATTTACAAAGATATTATATCGGATTTTTATTGTAATGTCAAGGAAAATTTAATTTGATTTTTATTGTTTTTTCAAAAAGATCTTGTGGTATACTTTTTGTTATTAAGACTTGTCAATTTTATTGAAATTTAAAAGATTGGAGAACAAAATGAGTGAAAAGAATTTAAAAATCTTAGGATGGATTGGAACATTACTTTCTGTAATAATGTATGTGTCTTATGTTCCACAAATAATGGGGAATTTGCATGGACACAAAACATTTTTGCAGCCTTTAGCAGCTGACAGTTAACTGTACAATATGGACAAGTTATGGTCTTTTAAAAGAGAAAAAGACTATCCACTGTCAGCACAAACTTTCCAGGAGTAATCTTTGGACTACTTGCAACAATCACGGCATTTTAGACAATTTAATTTTTAAAAATTTATTGTAAAGTTCATTTGAATGATGATTAATCATTTTAGTGAGCTTTTTGTTAATTTCTTTTATAAAAGTAGAAAAACTCATCTTTGTGATAAAATATACAATATGATTTGTGAAAATAAAAATTTAAATAAAAACTATATATAATTAAAACAGGAGGAAAAAAATAATGCCAAAATGAACTGAATAAAGTTTATTCACCAAATGAAATAGAAGATAAATGGTATAAAAATATGGGAAGAAAAAGGGATATTTTTAATGCACAGCACAATGCAGAAAAAGCCAGGATATTCAATTGCTATTCATCACCAAATGTTACAGGATTTTGCATATGGGGCATATGCTTAATAACTCAATACAGGATACTATTATTAGGTATAAGAGAATGAGCGGGTTTGATACGCTTTGGATTCCAGGGATGGATCATGCTGGGATTGCTACGCAAAATAAAGTTGAGAGAATGCTGGCTGATGAAGGAACTTCCAAAGAGGAAATTGGATATGATGAGTTTTTTGAGAAGAACTTGGGAATGGAAGGAAAAAAACATGGCGGGCTGATTACGAAGCAGCTTAGAAAACTGGGAGTTTCGCTGGACTGGACAAGAGAGATTTACTATGGATGAAGGGCTTTCAGAAGCTGTAAAGGAAGTGTTTATCAAACTTTACAATGATGGGCTCATTTATCGTGGAGAATACATTGTAAACTGGTGTCCGCACGACAAGACGGCACTTGCTGATGATGAGGTGAATCATGAGGATAAAAATGGAAAAATCTGGGAAATCAGATACCCGATTAAAGATAGCGATGAGGAATTTTGTAATTGCTACGACTCGTCCTGAAACAATGCTAGGAGATACAGGGTTGCAGTAAATCCAAATGATGAAAGATATAGACACTTGATTGGAAAAACTGTAATTTTGCCTCTTATGAATGAGAAATTCCAATTGTGGCAGACGAATACGTGGATATGGAATTTGGGACTGGGGTAGTTAAGATGACTCCGTCACACGATCCTAACGACTTTGAAGTGGCAAAAAGAACTGGACTTGCATTTTTAAATATTTTTACAGAAGATGCTCACGTAAATGAAAATGGTGGAAAATATCAAGGGCTAGAAAGATTTGCAGCTAGAAAGGCTATACTTGCTGATTTAGAAGAGCAGGGACTGCTAGTTGGAGTAAAAGATCATAAAAATGCTGTGGGGCATTGCTACAGATGTAATTCGGTTATCGAGCCAAGAGTTTCTACGCAATGGTTTGTAAAAATGGAGCCACTTGCAAAAAGAGCATTGGAAGTTGTAAAAAATGGAAAAATTCAAATTACGCCAAAAAGATGGGAAAAAGTTTATTACAACTGGCTGGAAAACATAAGGGACTGGACAATTTCTCGTCAAATCTGGTGGGGACACAGAATACCTGCTTATTATTCAGAAGATGGAACAGTTTTTGTGGCAAAAAGTCTGGAAGAGGCAAAAATTCAGGCACGTGAAAAATTTGGAAAAGATGTGAACTTGACGGAAGAAACTGATGTGCTTGATACTTGGTTTTCATCAGCATTATGGCCATTTTCAACATTGGGCTGGCCAAATGAAACTGAAGATCTGAAAAAATTCTTTCCAACAAATGCACTTGTTACAGGGGCAGACATATTGTTCTTCTGGGTAGCAAGAATGGTAATGATGAGTCTTTACATAAAAGATGAAATTCCATTTAATTATGTTTATCTGCACGGAATTATACGGGATGAAAAAGGTAGAAAAATGAGTAAATCTTTAGGAAATTCGCCTGACCCACTTGACTTGATAGCAAAAATACGGTGCAGATGCAATAAGATTCAGCTTTTTATACAATACTTCACAAGGACAGGACATCCATTTTTCAGAAAAACTGCTTGAAATGGGTTCAGCTTTTGCTAATAAAGTGTGGAATGCATCAAGATTTGTATTGTCGAATCTGGAAGATTTTGATGTTTCAACAACTGTGGATAATTCAGAATTTAAACTTGAAGATAAATGGATTTTTATCTAAATTGCAGACTGCTTCAAAATTGATTAATGAAAATATGGAAAAATATGAATTGGATGCCGCTGCAAAATTGGCATACGAATTTTTCCGTGGAGATTTCTGTGACTGGTATGTGGAAATTGCCAAAACACGTGTTTATGGACAGGAAGGTGGCGACAAGACTGCAGCTCAGTGGGTATTAAGGCATGTTCTTGATAAAGGGCTTAAAATCTGCATCCATTTTATGCCGTTTATTACTGAGGAAATTTGGCAAAAATTACAGACTGGCGAAGAAACAATTATGTTATCAGATTTTCCAGAAGAGGAAAAAGAGTTTATAAATATTGAGGCTGAAAAGGAATTTGACTATCTGAAGGAAATTATTTCGGCAATTAGAAATATCCGTGGAGAGGCAAATGTTTCGCCATCTAAGAAAATTGAGGTTATTTTCAAGACAGCTGATGAAAATGCAAGAATATTTTTGCAAAAATAATGCCAAAATACTGGATAAATTGGCAAATGTTGAAAAATATGAATTTAATGTGAAATTCAAAACTTGTAGGATTTAGATTGGTTGACACAACTGAGATTTATGTTCCGTTAGCAGAGTTAATTGACTTGGACAAGGAAATTGAAAAATTGGAGAAAAAGATTGAAAAAAACTCAAGTTGAACTGGATAAAGTATTGAAAAAAATTGTCTAATGAAAAGTTTGTAAACAGGGCAATACCTGAAGCTGTGGAAAAAGAAAGAAGAATAAAAGAAGAGCTTGAAAACAAAAATTTCCAAATTTAAAGAATCGATGAATTTGTATAAATAGTATTGGAATTTAAGTTACTAGATAAGTTTAATGAATAAAAACTTGAAAAATTAAAAATTATGTTGTAAAATATATTGAGTAAAATAAATTTAAAATGGAGGAAATATGAGAAAGCTTTTGATATTGGTTTTATTGGCTTTTAGTTTTAAGTTCGTGCATATCAGCCAATGTAGGGTGTTGGATCGGGTGGAGTACATGGTGGAGTTGGATTATATTTTTAATTCTAAGCTACATGCAATATAAGATAAAAAGAGGTGAGATGAAAATGAAAAAGTTAATTATTTTTGATTATGATTTTGTTCACGCTTGCAGTTGCTGACAGTACTGGAAAAGGGACAAATTCGATTCATGTTGGAGTAGGTTTTTCAGGACTTTAAGATTTTTGTAGTTAAAAGTATTTATCAGATAAAAAGGAGAGAAAATGGGAGCATTATTTTTGGGCAATTTTTGTCAGGAACAGCGGCAATTCTGGAAATAATTATTCCGGGGCTTGTAACAATCTGGTTTGCACTTTCAGGTTTAATTGTAATGTTTCTTGCAAATTTTTATAGAAGATTCACTAATACAGTTTTTAATATTTGCTGTACTTTCGGTAATTTTCCTAATATTTACACGTCCAGTCTTGAGAAAATATATTGAATTGCAAAGAAAGACAAATTTTGATGCGAGCATGAAGGGACTGATGTAAAAATTGAAAAAGTAGTCGATACTAAACAAGCTGAAAAGGAATATGAAGTAAAATTTAAAGGATCCATTTGGACAGGAGTAAGCGAGGAAATATTGTCAAATGGAGAAATTGTTAAAATTAAAGGCTTTAAAGGCAACAAGATAATTCTTGAAAAGAAAATGATAATTTTTAAATAAAAAAATAGGAGGTAATATTATTATGTATTGGAGTTTACCATTAATAGTTATTCTTATTGTAATAGCGTTAATTTACATTTTTAAATCAATAAAAGATTGTACCGGAATCACGTGTACTTATTATTGAAAAATTGGGGAAATACGATAGATCTCTAAGTTCAGGGCTTAGTTTTCTGAATCCATTTTTGACAGGGTTGCAAGAAGCGTGTCTTTAAAGGAACAAGTTGTGGATTTTTCCTCCACAGCCTGTTATTACAAAGGATAACGCCACAATGCAAAATTGATACAGTTGTTTATTTTTCAGATAACTGATCCAAAGCTGTACACTTATGGAGTAGAGCGTCCACTTTCAGCAATTGAAAATTTGACAGCAACAACTTTGAGAAATATTATTGGAGATATGACAGTCGACCAGACATTGACTTCAAGAGATATTATCAACACGAAAATGCGTCAGGAACTGGATGATGCTACAGATCCTGGGGAATAAAAGTAAACCGTGTGGAATTGAAAAGCATCTTGCCACCAGCTGACATTCGTGTAGCAATGGAAAAAGGAAATGAAGGCGAACGTGAAAAAAAGGGCAAACATTCTGGAAGCGCAAGCAAAAAGAAGCGAGCAATCTTGGTTGCAGAAGGAGAAAAACAGAGCTGCAATTTTAAGAGCAGAAGCTAAAAAGGAACAGCAGATAAAAAGAAGCAGAAGGACGTGCAGAAGCAATTCTATCAATTCAAAAAAAGCACAAGCAGAAGCATTGAAACTGTTAAACGAAGCAGCACCGACAAAAGAGGTATTGTCACTAAAAAGGAATGGAAACATTTGAAAAAGTGGCAGACGGAAAATCAACAAAAATCATTATTCAAGTGAGCTGCAAAAACCTGGCTGGAATGGTTTACAGCATTTTTCGGAAATTGCTAAAAAGATAAAGATGTGGAACAAAAAAATAAAATATATGGGACTGGACAAAATGTTCAGTCTTTTTGAAAATTTTTAATAACTATACAGATTATAATAGTATAATCTTGAAAAATAGCTTTATACTAAATTTGATTTAAAATTTTTTATAATAGGGTTGTTTAATAGCTAATTCATAATCATTAAATTAAATTATTTTTTAGATATTTTGATTAATAAATATTTTTCATATTATTATGTTTTTCTTTTTATTTTTGTAGGATTGCTCATTGCAGTAAATCCCTACAACCTATGATAGTCTACGACATTTTTCTGCACTGACAAAAAAACTCGCTATGCTCAGACAGTTTTGCCAGCATAGAAAAATGCTCCGACGGGTTATTTATACTAGAATCTGTTTGAAAAATGAAAATTATATTTTAATTATTTGAAAATATTAGATTTATACCCTTTATTAGAAAAGTTTGTAATAATTTCGTTATTTAAATGGGTAAATAGTATTAAATCGCTTAAAATCCAAAGAATAACAGCTAAAAATTTGAAAAAGAGAAAATTGAAGAAATATAGAATACACTTGTATTCCAACATAAAAATATTGTACAATAAAAAAACATAAGCAGTTAATACATAAAAATGGAATGGTAATTTGGAATGGATATTTAAAACAGAAGGAGATGATATGCGATGTTTAAGAAAATTTTACTGATGATTATTCTTGCGATGTCTGTTGCGGGGTGTGAGCTGTTTGACCCTAAATTCGGAAAGAAGTAGAACGGATGTCTGCCGAAAAAGGAGAAACATGTTATAGAAGGGCTAGTGGAACTGTTTACTGCAGATAGATACGGAAACAGAACATACTAGCTATATGTGATTACGGAACAGATGAAACGAGATAACGGCAGTTTAAAACAATGAATTTGAAGGACAGGGGCTTTCGGATGGGGGAATGTGTTCCTGTCTTTTTGGTTAATTATTTTATTTTTTTAGATTATGAAAAACATTTATTAACAATAAATAGTTTTCCAAAAATTTAAATAAAAAAATCTTTATACGGATACTTAATGATAAAAATTTGATTAAAAGGATATACATAGGTTGTATAATAGAAAAATAGCTTTTAATTTCATGAATTTTTGATTTCCAGTATTTAGACAGGAAACAGTGTTATTTTGATAGATAAAAGGGTTCGAGCATAATTTGAAAAAGATTAAAATAAAATTTTTATAATAAAAATTAAAACCTTTTCTATTGACAAATTGAAAAATGGGGTAATATAGGAATATAGGAAACATTAAGCGAAAGGTAAAAAAGGTGTAATTATGAGTAAAGAAGAATTATTGGAAAAAAATTAAAAAGGGAAATTGATTGTTTCGTGCCAGGCGTTGCCTGGAGAGCCTCTTTATATAGAAAATGGGACTATAATGCATCTTATGGCTATTGCGTGGAACAGGCTGGAGCTGCGGGAATAAGAACTAAATGGAATAAGAGATATTGAAGAAATCAAAAACTTAGATTTACCTGTTATAGGGTTAATCAAAAAGCAATATGAAGGATTTCTCAGCATATAACTGTAACGATGAAGGAAATAGATGATTTAGTGAAAGCTAAAGCCGATATAATTGCACTAGACTGTACAATGAGAGAACGCCCTGAAGCAAAAACAATAAATGAATTTATAAAAAAAATTAGGGAAAAATATCCTGACGTGTTATTAATGGCAGATATTTCAACATTTGAAGAAGGCGTGAATGCTGAGAAAGCTGGTGTAGATTTTGTAGGAACAACACTTAGTGGCTATACTCCCTACAGTAAAAATCAGAAGGTCTGACTTTGAATTAGTAGAAAATCTTGCTAAAAACCCTTCATATTCCAGTAATAGCAGAAGGAAAGATACATGAGCCAAAACAGGCGAAAAATGCTGGAATTGGGTGCATTTGCAGTAGTTGTCGGAGGTGCTATAACAAGACCCCTTGAAATAGCTCAAAGATTTGTTAGGGAAATGGAGTAAAAGTTATTCAATATTTATTACCGAAAAGATATTCTAAAGACAGAGAGTTAGTATTAAATTTTTAAAAATTATATAAAAATTAGTGATAAAAATAAATATTATTTATAGAAAGGAAATTGTTGAAATTGTTTTAGAACATAGGAAGGAGGAGGAAATTTAATATTTTAAATAGTTTCAATAGATGGTGTATGCGATGAAAAATAATGGAATTTTTGCAGTATTACAGAAAAATAGGTAGAGACTTTTATGCTCCTATCGCAGTGTTGCCAATGGCAGGAATACTTTTTAGGAGTGGGAGGTTCTTTTACGAATCCTGTCCTTATAAAACGTATAATTTAACTTTTTCTTGAACCGGGAACTCCGTTAAAATTACCTTATGCAGACTGTTTTCTAATACAGGGATTATTTGTTTTTGCAAATTTACCTTTACTGTTTGCGGTTGGTGTAGCAATAGGGCTTGCAAATAAAAATAAAGAAACTGCCGCTTTATCAGCTGTTTTAGGATTTTTGCTTTTTCACACTATAATAGGAACGATACTCAGTTTTAAAGGAATAACTCCTGATTCCGTAACTTATGATGCTCTTGTTGGAAAAAGAGTTTGAGTGAAAGCTGCGGCAAGAAAGGAACAGCGACATTGTATGCGAAGGAACTTGGAATATTTACATTACAGACGGGTGTGTTTGGCGGTATCGTGTGTGGTATTGTGGCTTCGGCAATTACAAACAAGTTTTCAGATAAAAAATTACCTGATTATTTGGCATTTTTTAGCGGAAATAGATTTGTGCCTGTCATGACGATTATTTTGTTTATTCCTTTGGCAGCGATATTTCCGTTTATCTGGCCTACAATTTTTATGGGAATTGTAAAAGCTGGAGAAATGTTTGCGGCTACAGGAGCTGTAGGAACATTCTTCTATGGATTTACAATGAGATTGTTAAATGTATTTGGATTACACCATGCGATATATCCTCTGTTCTGGTATACTCAGCTTGGAGGTTATCAGGAAGTGGGAGGACAGATGGTAGCAGGAGGACAAAATATATTCTTTGCACAGCTTGCAGATCCGTCAGTAAAACATTTTAGTGCAGCAGCGACAAAAACAATGACAGGTGGATTTTTGCCTATGATGTTTGGATTACCTGCAGCGGCCCTTGCAATGTACAGAACTGCAGATAGTAAGAACAAAGCGGTTGTAAAAGGGATATTGCTGTCAGCTGCATTGACATCATTCCTTACAGGAATAACTGAACCAATAGAATTCACTTTCTTATTTGTAGCGCCTGTACTATATGTAATTCACGCATTGCTTGAAGGACTTGCGTATATGCTGATGTATGTGCTTAATGTGGCAGTAGGAATTACATTCTCAAGAGGAATTATAGATTTTACTTTCTTTGGACTTTTACAAGGAAATGCAAAGACTTCATATTACTGGATACTAATATTAGGGCCTGTATACGCACTTGTGTATTATTTTGTATTCAAAACATTAATTCTGAAATTCAATATTCCTACACCAGGTAGAGGAGATTCTGAAAAATAAACTTTACACAAGAAAAAGACTATAACGAAGCTAAAGAAAATACAGAACTTATAGACAATATAGTAGTTTCATTAGGGAGGAGCAGAAAATATAGAAAATATAGATGCCTGCATTACAAGACTTAGAGTTACTGTAAAAGATGCTTCTATAGTTGCTGATGATGCTAGATGGAAAGAATTGCAGGCAAAAGGTGTAATTCGTTCGGAAAAAGGAATTCAAGTAGTATATGGAACTCAGGCTGAAACATATAAAAATCAAATAAGAAAAAAATATAGAATATAATTTTTACAAATTTTTATTTGTTTTTGTTTTAAAGTTCAAATTATACAAAAATTTGATATAATTTTTCTCAGAAATAAAAATAATTATAGACGTGAGGAAATAAATGATTTATTTTATTGGAGGAAAAAAAGCAAAGAGAATTTAAGTATTTTGAACTTTTGGAGAAAATTCGGAAGGAAAAATATTGGAATTAGTGAAAGTTTTTGATGTAGATTTGAAGGAAAATGAAAAAAATTTTTGGAAAAATAAATATTAATTCCATATTTTTCAAGTCAGGAACTGGTTGTATTGAAAGAGCAGAAAAGCTTAAAAATATTGAGGAAATTTTTGAAATACGTAGCAAAACCTTGAGATAGTAAATAAGGGAAATTATTATTGACTATGACAAGGAAGATGGGAAATTTGGAGTAAAATTAAAAAGTCACTGGATGAATTTAGTAAAAATAAGCAAATGGAAGTTTTTATTTCAGAAGGAAACAGAAGAGAAATACGGGCTTATGTTGTAAAATGAACTGAATATAAACGCAAAGGGATGTGGCAATGCTTCTTGAAATGATAGAGAACAATCCGTTTAAGGTCAGAAATGAAGTTGCAAAAATTAAGATTTTTCTGGATGGAGAAAAAGTTTGATATTGAAAAATTAAAAATATTGTGTCTATTGAAAAAGAGTACCAAATTTATGAAATGACCCGAAACATATTGTTAAACAACCCAGCGGATGTAATGAGATACTTGGAGACAAAAAGAATATATGGGAATCTTGTATTCTCTTTACAATGAACTCGAAATAATGTACAAAATAAGCTCATTAAAAAGTGAAAGGGCGAAAATTCGAGTAAAAATTACAACACTTTTAAAATAGAATTTGAAGAAATAAAGGAAATTTTTAAATCCAATAACAGAATCCCAAATTCCTATGTGATTTTTCAAAAAATAGAACTCGAACAAAACTACACAAATGCCAGTTTAAAAAAATTAGTTTTTAGATGCTGGGAAATCGAAAAAGATATAAAGACTGGTAAAATAGAAATGGAAACAGGAGTTGAAATGCTAATTATGAAATTTGCTCATTATTTAGAAAAATAATTTTAAAAATTGTAAAATATGAACAAATCTAAACATTGAACAGAGATGTGTAAATAATGGATTCATAATTAGATTGTTTAAAAGCTGTTCTAACTGCAATTCCGTGAAAAATACGACAGAATTTCAATAAAAATAAAATTTAAAAGTAAACAGAAAAGAGGTGTATTTCTAATGGGAATATTAAAAAAAATATGGGATATCTTTGCCGGAAAGGACGTCCAGTTTGTATGCCTAAGCCTGAAGCGTGGGGAGTAAAACAGGAGGAAAATAAAGAAAGGATAAAGATTTAAAGAAGAAAGATGAGGCGAAAAAAAGTAAAGAAATAAAACTTATTGTGAAATTAAGTTTTTAATATAAACTGATAATTGTCAGAAAAATAATGAAAGAGGGTGCATTTTGATGCTCTCTTTTTTACTTTCATAGGATTGCTTATTGCCACCAAACCTTATCTTCCAGTAAAGGTTTGAAAATTTAGAAACATAAAACAGAAATATACAGTTATAAAGAAATGTGGTATAATAACAGCAAAATACACAGTAAAATAGGATTTATAAGCCGAATGAATACAGAAGAAAGCATAAAGAAAGAAACAAAGAAATTGCTTAAAAATAGTCTAAATTTTGGGGACACTCCATGATTACATGCCGATGAAACGTATAGATTATTTAATGATAAAGCTACTACAAGTTTAATGAATAAAATTGTAAATAGATGGACGGATTCTATTAAAGGTAAAAATATCAGTGAACTGGGATATAAAGATAGGCTAAAAAGAACATAAAATAGTAGACTTTACTTTATCTAATACTGAATTTACAGCACTGGGGAATACTAGTTTATTTACTTCTTCATATGGAAAAAAATTAAAAATTAATGGAGGATATAATGTAAATATAACAGTACTTATTCAGTATAGAGATACTTTTTGATGATGTGAAAAATATTTTAGCTTCAGGTTCACAAAAATCATGAAAAAGAATTGGAAGGTGGAAACCCTTTTGGAATGGAAACACGAAAAAGAAATCAAGATTAATAAAACTTTAAAATCACTAAAAGAAATAGAAAATGAAGTAAAAAGAAAATTATCTCAAAGAAGATAGGAGTAATAGAAATGTTTAAAAAAATTATGTCAATAATCTTGATAATTATAATAGTGCTGTCTTTTTAAAATTACTTGTAATAAATAATTTTTTTATGTACCTAAAGAATTTTACTGGGATAGATTTGATTTTAATTTTTAAAAAAGAGAATACTTTTTAGAATGGAAAGACGGATGTAAAATAATAGAAATAGGTAAAAAGGTAAATACTATTATGGTAGGGTTATTTCAGGTGGAATAACATTATATAAAGCCTGGAGAATATGATTATTCAAAAATGTGAAGATGAATATTTTTAATAGATGATAGTAATGGTTTAGATATAAATATCTATTATAAGAACAAAGAAGATATTTTAAAAGTTATAAAAAAATACAAACCTAAAGAACCATATAAATTTTTTTATGTTTTTCAATATTAAGGTAATTATTTATTTTTAATTAAAAAAAGAATTGATATTTTTAAAAATAGAAATTAAAAAGTAATCGTTGTTGTAAAAAGACAGCGTGTTATTTTTTCTATATCGCATATAATTTGGATTTTTAAAACAGCTTTTTACCCAATAAATTTTATAAAAATAGTAATTTATAATAATCTCACTTAAAAAGTAGTAATAAAATTTTCAAATAAACTTGACAGTGATAAGATTTAGGTATATAATCTTTACAGCGATAAGATAATGAAAGTTAGGGGAATTTAAGTATGGAAAAATCTAAAAAAAGTTACCATCATGGGAATTTACAGGGAAGAATTGATTGAAAAAGGGATAGAGATGATAAATGAAGTGGGAGAAGAAAAAAATTGTCTTTAAGAAAAGTAGCTAAAATGTGTGGAGTGAGTAATGCGGCACCGTATACATATTTTTAAGAAAAAGCGATTTGCTTTTACGCAATGAGTGATTATATCTGAGGAATATTGGCAGTGGAACTTGATAGAACGAGAAAAAAATATGAAAATCAAGAGGATTTGCTGGTAAAATTAGGGAAAAAAACGTACGTTATGTTTTTGTGAGAATCATAGATACTATCATTTTATGATTTCAAGAAAAAAATATGAAAAATAGATTTATTCTCAAAGTTTTTCAAAAATAGAAAAATAATAATGAAAAAGCTTTTAGCATATTAAAAATTGAGGCAATGAAAATACTTGAAAAAAATAGGGAGTGCCAAATCAGGCTATGCAAGATAAAATTATAGCAATGTGAGCGTTGGTACAAGGATTAACAACAATAATGATTACAAATGATATAAAGTATTCTGAAAGCTGGGAAGAAAAAAATAGAGGAGATAATAAAATCAGTTTGTATAGCGAAATAATCTAAAAGAGAATTGAAAGTTGCTGGTTATTGTACGATTTTGAAACTTAAAATGATTTAGTAGTTAAATTTTAGATAGATTTTTAATATATCTATGGAAGGTGAGAAATATGGAATTAATTATACACGATTTAGACGATGAAAAAAATTGGAAAAATTTAAAAGTGGAAAAATTGAAAAAGGAAAAAAATTACGGATAAAAATAAAAAGATAGCATAAATCAAAAAGAAAATAATAGTTGATGAAGATATATCTATAATTTGTGACAATGATAGAATTAAAAAGCTGCATGGGATGTTTTGAATGCTGGATCAAAACTCCAGGAAAATGTAAAATTAGGGATGGATATGAAAATTTAGCAAAATTATATTCAAAAAGCAGACAAAGTTGTAATTATAAGTCAATGTGTCTATGGTTCTTACAGTCCGTTTGTAAAAAAATGTGCTAGATAGGACAATTCCATATTTATTGCCATTTTTAAATTCAAAAATAAAGAGATGCATCATATTACACGAAATAAAACAAAATTTGACTTAAATGTATATTTTTATGGGGAACATTTGTTGCCAAATGAAAAGACACTGCTAAAAAGAAATAGTAAAGGCCAATAGCGTAAATTTAGATGTGAAAACTTTTAAAGTTTCATTTTTAGAAGATTAGGAGAATAGATATGAAAATTAGTATAATAAACGGAAGTCCAAAAAGCAATTAAAAGCAATTCTGAAATATTGGGAAATTATTTATCATCCTTGCTTTAAAGAAAAATGAAATAAAAGAATATTATTCAATTTCTTTTTAGATTAAATGATGAAAAATAAAAATGAAATTTATAATAGTGATGTTTTTAATATTTCTTTTTCCTTTGCATGTTGATGGAATTCGTCCAATCTGTTAAAAATTACTTGTAGAATTTGAAAAGGAAAAAGTTATAAAATCTGGAACTAAAAATTTATTGCATAGTGAATAATGGATTTTTATGAAGGTAAAGCAAAATCGGTTGGCAATTTTGCAGGTGAAAAAAATTGGTGCGAGAAAGTTAAAGGCAGACTGGGGACAAGGAATTGGTGCAGGTGCAGGGGAATTGTTGCCGTATTTAAAAAAATATAAACTGGGGCGAGGATCGCTAAAAATTTAGGTAAAGTGCTAAATAAATTTTTCTGCTAATATTCTAACTCTAAAAAGTGATAAAGATATTTATGTAAATCCAAACTGGTTGAAAAGCCTATATTTTTCAAGGCACAATTTCATGGATTTTTTAAAAAGGTAGAAAAAAATAATTTGAGAGTAAGGGAACTTTTTAGAAAAAGTAATTAAAATTGTATAACTAAAAAGACTATCCTTAGATTGTGATAGTCTTTTATTTTTGTTAATCTTAAAAATTTTTTAAAATCAATCAGTGGCAAAAATTAATTTGCCAATGAATTAACTTTTAATGTTAATCTAGATTTTTCTTGATGCAGTGTTTTTCTTAAGAACACCTTTTGTTACAGCTTTATCTAATTCTTTATATGCTACGCTTAATGCTGATTTAGCTTCGTCGACATTTTTAGCTTCAACAGCAGCAAGCACTTTTTTTACGAAAGTCTTAGTTCTGCTTCTAATAGCTTGATTTCTAGCTGCATTTCTTTTACCAATAAAAACTCTTTTTTTAGATGATTTTGAGTGTGCCATTTATTTCTCCTTTCAATAATTTTTACTTATGAAATAAAATGCTATATAATTTAATATATGCAAATTACACAATATATTATCATTTTTTTCAATAAAAATCAAGATATAAAGAATAAATTTTTCTATTATTTTGACACTAGGTTATTTTTAATCAATAAATATTTTTGTTATTTATATATTTTTCTTTTTATAAAGCAAAGGGGAACAGTCGCTATCCCTTTGCAAACCCAACTCGTCTAAGCATTTTTGAAATGAAAAACTAAACTCGCTTTTTAATAAAAGTTATACCAATTCTTTAGATATTTATATTTTTAAATGTTTTGAAAAAGCTCAAACAGTAGTTTTCATTCCAAAAATCACGACATTTTTCAATTTAATAATAAACAACTATTTTGATTAAAAATTATAATTTAAAAAGACTATATAAGTTTTTAAAATAAGCAAAAATTTTGTTAAAGAAAAATATATGAATTATAGAAAGAAAATTCATTAACAATAATTTTTCAATAAGTATATTAGAGAAATTTTTATTCAAATTCCTTGATAAATTTAGAAAAAAATCTGTATAATAGATATAGAAAAGAAAGTTATTTAAAAAAATGGAAGGAAGAATGCTTATGAAAAAAAGACCAGTAGTTTTAATAATTTTGGATGGATGGGGAATGAACCATCATGATAATGAAGTAGATGGAGTAAAATTAGCAAAACCTATAAATTTTTAACAATTATGTAAAAGAATATCCATATACTGAATTGAGAGCAGATGGGGAATTTGTAGGATTGCCTGAAGGACAGTTTGGAAATTCTGAAGTTGGGCATACAAATATTGGTGCTGGAAGAGTAGTTTACCAAATGTTGCCAAAAATTACAAAAGCTATTAAAGAAGGTACAATTTTAGAAAATAAAAGTGCTGTCAGATATTATGGAAACTACAAAAGCAAATGGAAAAGCTTTACATATTACAGGATTGACTTCTGACGGTGGAGTTCACTGTCACATTAATCACATAATTGGATTAGCTGACATGGCTAAGAAAAAAGGACTTACTGAAGTTTATGTTCATGCGATTATGGATGGAAGAGATACTGCCCCTGAAAGTGGAGTGGAGTACTTGGCACAATTGCAAAAAGCATTGGATGAACTTGGTGCAGGAAAAATTGCTACAGTTACAGGAAGATACTATGCAATGGATAGAGATAACAACTGGGATAGAATAGAACTTGCGTATGATGCTCTAACTTCTGGAGAAGGAAACTTGGCAGCAACTGCTGATGAAGCAATCAGAAATTCTTATGCAGAAGGAATTACAGACGAATTTGTAAAACCTGTTAAAATTGGTTCAAAAGACAATGGATTAATTAAAGATGGAGATGGTGTAATTTTTGCAAACTTTAGACCTGATAGAGCCAGACAACTAACTAGAACATTTGTTGACCCTGAGTTTACTGGGTTTACAAGAAAAGTTTATCCTAAAGTAAATTTTGCTACAATGGCTCAATATGATGCAACATTCAGCTCGCCAGTGGCATTCCCGCCTGAAACAATTGTAAATGGATTTGGGGAAGTTGTATCAAAAGCTGGATTAATTCAAGTAAGAACAGCAGAAACTGAAAAATATGCACACGTAACATTCTTCTTCAACGGAGGAAAAGAAGAACCATATCCAGGAGAAATCAGATTATTGTCTGATTCACCAAAAGTTGCAACTTATGATCTGCAGCCTGAAATGAGCGCTTATAAAGTGAAAGACAGATTAATTGAAGAATTAAATACTGGAAAAGTTGACACAGTTGTATTAAACTTTTGCAAATCCTGACATGGTTGGGCATACTGGAAATGTAGAAGCTGTTATGGAAAGCTTGTCAAGCGAGTGGATAACTGTACTGGGCAGATTGTAAGAAAAGTATTAGAATTAGATGGTGCGGTAGTAATTACTGCAGATCACGGAAATGCTGATTTATTAGTAAATCCTGAAACTGGAGAACCTCATACAGCACATACTGTGAATCCTGTTCCATTTATCTTCATCTCAAATGATATGAAAGATGCAAAATTGAGAACAGATGGAAAAACTAGCTGACATTACTCCAACTATGCTTGATTTATTAGGATTGGAAAAACCAGCTGAAATGGATGGAAGTACATTAATTATAAAATAATGGTTTTTATAATTAAAAAAATCAATTTAAAACAATCGTAAAATAGTATATTAAAAGAAATCTCTCTAAAATTTATATAAAAAGAGATTTTTTGTTGTAATAGAAATAAAAATGCTATAATACTACGAAAAGCAATTTCAAATTTTAGATTTAAATTTGAAAAATATTTAACTCTTCAAAATCAAACTGGTAAAAACAATTAGCTTGGAGCTTGAGTAGAATAGCTGTGATTTTTGAGTTTGGTTTTTAAAAGCAGTTTTATTAGCAAAAATTAAATAGCATAATTCATAAGCCAATCAGTTTAATGTATCATTATTATGATTTAGATATTAATGATATTAGGAAATAACAGTTTCAGGTATGATTGGCTATAATTATGAATAATTAAAAATTGTAATTATTACAGAGTAATAAGCATTTAAAATTTAAAAATAGTAATCGGATAATCCAGGTAGGTAAAAATTAATTGATTATCCAAAAGCTAAAAAAGAAAACATAAAAAGGAGAATTTAGAGTATGAGTAACAATTTAAAACAGGCAAAAAGATTTAAAAGCCTTTTGCTAAAAAGGGCTAAAAATGTAAAGTACACTGAATCATTGCTGTTCACGTATCTAATAACAGGGAATGATAACTTTTTCGAGTTGGAGTGAATACATCTTCAAATGTACTTTATGAACGTATGCAAACAAGGAGCTTATAATGTCAGCTGACAAGACACGTACCGCCATAAAGAAGGCAAAAAGGAAAATGAAGAAACTATAGAAAAATTGAATCGGAATTAATTCAGCTGATGGAACAGGGAGATCACGTTGTAAAAATCAAAATGGGATTCGTGGCAATTTGGATCAAATACATTTATGTCAAAGAACAACAGAGCTTACAAGGGAAGAGAGACAAGGCCTCAAATACCCTTTTGTGAATTTATAACCGTGGAAACTGGGCAGAAACAGGAGCTTTGGCAAATAGAAGAAGAGCTGTAAATCCATCGATTAATTCATCATCTGTGGGATCAACGTCTTATGGGCTGGCTTCGTTATTACACGTTCAAGAGCCAGAAGTAGAAATTCAGATAATGGCAAATGTACGTCCAAAATCCATTTTAAAAGAAGAAATAACAATTACACCACAAATTGATATGCCAAGGGAAGTTGTGAGACCTTCAATCAGCCTGAACGTTAACACGCCTCTGGAAGCACCTGTGCTGACATTGCCTAGACTGAATCCAGTAACTATCAATGTTCCAAATCCACAGGAGCCTGACACGACGCCAGCAGTAACTGCACCAAACATCACGATGAACTTGTCAACGCCATCAATCAGCCTGAACATTGACCGCCACAGCTGAATATGGAAATAACGCCGCCAACACCTACAGTAAATACTTTGACAATAACACCTCCAAGTGTTTCAGAAGTTAGTGCAATTAGTGTGAATAAACCAACTGGACCAGCTGTTACACCACCAAATCCATCAGTGAATGCGAGTATCTTTTGAAGTTCCGTCTTTAACTGCATTTGGAAATAGTGTAACTGGTAATCTATCAATGAATGGAAGTTAGGGATTTGGAAGGATCAAAAACATATACTTTAAGTTCGGCTCCCACAACTCCTAATAATAAACAAAAATTCAATTGTAGAATATATGGGAAATAATAAAACGTTTGTAGTAGGAGCAGGTAATGTTTTAAATGTTGATGTGACTGGTGGAAGAGCAATTGCTTTAGATACTGGATTACCAAGAAATAAAGGTGGTGCAGATGGAACATACAGTAATCCAGGAATAAAATTTACTGTGGAAAACTATGGAACAATAAATTTGGAAGTTGCAACTACTGGTGGAATAGAAATTCAACCTGATATATGGGATTATCCGAGCGACAGCGATAAATAAAGGGTAAAATTATAGAAAAAGCTAATAATCAAGCGACTCTTTTTAGTTACAGAAGAAGCTATGTTTAGACCTAATAGTCCTCTTCAAGGATGGGACAATAGACAAAAGTAAAGGAAATAGACTTATTCTAATAAATAAAAATGAAATTACAATGAATGGTGACCAAATTCTGCAGGTTTTGCTACTGGGAATTTTGGGAAAAGTACAACTGCTAAGAATGTGGAAGCAATTGCAACAAACGAAGGTACTATTACATTAAGTGGAGTACAAAGTCACGGGATGGTAGTTTCTCAAACAACTAATCCTTTAGTCCAAAATTCTAACTTTGAAAATAAGAAAGATATTATATTAAAAGGGAATGAATCAGGAGATTACTTTACTAGGTGAATTACCAGTGGTGCAGTTAATAGTGGAACAATAACAATAACAGGTGATAATTCATTTGGACTTTATTCTGAAGTAGGGTTCAACAGTAGAAAATGCTAAAGGTGCTGAAATTAATATTAATAATGGTGCTGAAGGAAGTATGGGAATAAGAATTGGAAATGCTTCAGCAACAAATATGAAAAATAAAGGTAAAATAAACATTAATAGTGATGACGGAAAAATATGGAGTTTATTCAAGTACAGCCTCATTTGTTAATGAAGGTGAAATTAATGTAAAAAGGTAAAAATGAGAATATCGGAATGTACTTTAATGGAACAACTGGAACAAATAAGAATCAAGGAGCAATTACTGTAACTGGAGAAAAACGGGTATGGTGTAATGCTTAATAAAGGTTCAATTTTTGAGAATCATGATTCAATAACAGCAACAGGAACTGATGCTATGGGAATGTACATGAAAAATTCAACTGCCACAAATAAACAAAATAAAACTATTTCAAGTACAAAGCATCATGCAGTAGTTCAGGATGGCGGAACATTTACGAATGAAGGAACTGTTTCCACTGAAGCAGGTGGAAAAAGTTGCTTTATATTCTGAAAACGGGATATTTACAAACACGTCTGATGGAACAATATCGGCTAAAAATGGTGGAATCGCTATGTTTGTAAAAGATTCCCAAGGAACTGTTGCTGGGAAAATTAATGTCGGAGATTCAACAAAGAATGATACAGGAATAGGAGTATACATGGATGCCGCCTCAACTAAGACAGTAACATTTAATGGAAATGCAGAACTTACTTTGGGGAAAGGTACAGTCGGATTGTATGCGGAAGATGCAGATAAATTTGGTACAGGATTTGCCATAAGCGCTTTAAAGACTAGTGTTGGAGATGGAGCGGCATTAGCTTATTTTGGCTCTACAGGAACAGGGACTATAAGTTACGGAACTTTATCTAACTTGACAGTGCTTAAAATGGGTGCTAAATCAACACTTCTTTATGGAGATACAGGATCGACAGTAAAAAGTTGATGATGATATTGATATGACGACATATTCAAATGTTGACAAGACAGCCCAGTTTTTAGTATCTAATCAAGGTACTGCTACAATTAACAGCGGAAAAACGATAAAATCTAATTTGAAGACTACGGTTTCAGGACTAAGTGGAGCCAATATAAAAATGAAGGTACAATTGATATGACAGCAACTGAGGAAGCTGTAGGTATTTATTTAAAGGCATCTACAGGAACGAATGAATCCTCAGGGACAATTACTGTGGGAGAGAAAAATCAATTGGGATTTATGGAATAGAAAATTCTACATTGAAAAATAAAAGGTACAATTGAGACAAAAGGAGAATCCTCTGTAGGGATGCTTGGAGATAAAAGTACAATAGAAAATGCTTCAGGAGGAGTCATAAATACTGAAAAGGAAAAATCAGCAGGAATTTACGGAGCAAACGGGTCTACGATTAAGAATGAAGGTACAATAACTGCTAAGGAAACCGAATCAGCAGGAATTTATGCCGATGACAGCCAAGTTACAAAATGCTTCGGGAGGAATCATAAATACTGAAAAAAAGGAAAATCGGCAGGAATTTATGGAGTATTTTTCAAAAAAACAAACAAAATTGAAAATTCAGGAACTATAAATGTAGGGACAGCATCTTCTCCAGGTACTGAAACTCAAGGAGTGGGAATCTATGCCCAGCTAAAAACTGGAGTCGCAGGAAATTTAACCGTAGAAAATAAAGACAAGATAGAAATCAGCATAAAAGGATTCAATTGGGATTTATGCTCAGAATGAAACTGGAGATGACAACAGGATTGCTGTTACGAATGAAAAAGGACATTGTCTCAACATCAAATGCTGACGGAGCAATTGGGATAATGGCGAAACAGTCTAAAGTTACTAATGCATTCTGCAGGTAAAAATAGAGCTGGAAGGAAAAACTTCTGTAGGAATTTTACGGAACAGTCAAGTCTGTACTTCAAAAATCTTGGAACTATTCATCTTAAAAATACAGCAAATGACTCAAAATCAGTCGGAATGCTGTCGGATGGAAAAACTATCACGAATGACGGAACTATTAAGATGAGCGGTGGCGCTTCTGCCGGACTGCTTGGTAAAAATGGAGCTACAGTAACAAATAATACAAGTGGAACTATTACAGTAGAAGGGCAAAAAAATCAGTCGCAATCTATACGAAAATTCTACACCTGTAAATAAAGGGACAATAAATGTTGAAGGTGAGGAATCAGCAGGAATATTTGCGAAAAATACTGATAATAAGGACTACACTATTGAAAAATACGGGAACAATAAACTTAAAAGGGACTGCACACCTCCTGAACTCAGTCAGCAGGAATATATGCTGAACTTGGATCTGGAGCTGGAAAAACAACTGTGTATAACAAAAATGACATAGTGGTGGGACAGGAAAGCTCCGTTGGAATTTATGTTAAAAACAACACAGGTGACAGAAACAAAGGAAAGGCGATAAATACTGGGAAAATTGATCCGGATGTTGACAGTACAGTTGGAATTTTTTGTTGACAAGGCGATTGAGAAAATGAAGGCGTTATAAATGTGAAGAAGAAAAATTCAGCAGGAATGTATGGAAGCAATGATTCTGAAATAACAAATAAAAATATAGTTATTTCAAGTGAAGATTCGACGAGGAATGTACGCGTCAGACTCAAACGCGACGAATGATGAAAATGCGAAAAATAACGATAAACGGTTCTTCAGGAGCAACTAGCGGATCGGCAGGAATGTATGGAAATTGTCTAAAGCATCGACTAGCAATTACACAATACTGAATAAAGGTGCAATTGAAATTGAAAGTGTAACGAAGAATGTTGGAATTTACGGTGAAGTTGAAAAAAAGTGCAACTAGCAAGCTGACATTGCAGAATGACAAGGATATAAATATTGCCGCAGGAAGCAAGAAGTCTGTGGGGATGTTTGCAGTAAATGATGAGGACAATGACAAGGATAAGCTGGAAGTAGTCAGCAATGACAATATTACTGCAAAATCCGAAGAATCCATAGGAATATCAGCTCAGAAAAGTACGGTTAAAAATGCTGGAACTATCACAATGGAAGATAAGAAATCAGCAGGAATCTATGGAAGCAAGGGATCAAAAAGTAACAAATGAGAAAGAGATAGAAATAAAAAGAGGAAAAATCAGCAGGAATCTATCTTGAAGACAGTGACGCTGTAAATGCTGAAAAACGCAAAGATTACAGTTCATAAAGGAGAATCGGCTGAATTTACGAGTAAATTTACTAACGGATCGAAAGCCGACAATACAATTGAGAATAGTGGGAAATTATACTTAAATCTGGAACTGGAAAGCAAAGCGCAGGTATTTATGGGGAGCTTGAAAGCACAGCCACTAAAAAGCTGACAATAAAGCAATAAGAATAAAATAGAAGTCGATATGGAAGAATCGGTTTGGAATATATGCTAAAAATGGAAAAATCCTCAAAGACGGATCTGATTGCTGAAAAACGAAGGAACAATTGACCTGAAGTCTAAAAAAATCCGTTGGAATGCTGGCTGACAAGTCTGTAGCAAAACAATAAGAATGAAATCAATATTACTAACGAAGAAGCAACAGGAATGTATGGAACAAACGGTTCAGAAGTGACTAATACATCTGACGGTACAATATTAATTGAAGCGCCTAGTTCAGGAAATGACAGCAAGTCAACTGGAATCTATGTTACAGAATCAGGGACAAAAGGTGTAAATGATGGAAATATCATTATAAAAGGTAAAAAGGTACAGGGATGCTTGCTACAAAAAGTGCTGAAATTGTAAATAATAACTTGATTCAAGGTGGCTAGATTCAGTGGAATCTGTAATTGGAATGTATGGTGTCGATAGTGGGACAATCGTTACAAATGAAAAGGATATTGAGTTGCATGGACAAAAAAATCAACAGGAATATTCTCTAAAGATGATGCTGTGGCAAAAATAAAGGAACGATAACATTAAAGCCTACATCTAAGAACTCTGTTGGAATGTTTGGTTCATCAAGCGCTTCAGGAAAAACTATCAATTTGATAAATGCAGGAACAATTGACATAGAATCTGAAAAGTTCGACAGAATGTTTACAAAAAAATAAAGGAGATTTAGGAGATTCGACTGTGGAAAATGAAGGAACAATCAACCTGAAGCAAAAAAGTACAGTGGAATCTACACTCCGAAATCTGACATAAAGAAAGTAGGAAAATAAACCTGAATGATGATGCGGATTCATCTGTTGCGGTATATCTTTCGGATGAAGCTAAAGCTGACACATCAACAGGGGAAATTGACCTGAATCAAAAATCACAAAAATCAGGTTGCCTATTATATAAAAAGGAACAACAGCGACAGATACAGGAAAGCTCTACGGAGGAAACATCGGAAAGATAAAAGGATATGGAGTTGGAGTTTATCTTGACGGAGGAACGCTGGATGCAAGTACATCTAAACTTGACTATACTGCCAATGGAAATACAGGAAAAGGGATAATTGGACTTTTAATGAAAGGTAATGCCAATATCACGGCCTATACAGATGAGATAAAAGTTGGAGATTCGGTATTGAGCGATGACGGATTGAATGACTTTTATGCAATTGGGATATATGCAGATGGACAGCAGGCTAAAAATATGACTGCCAATATCACGGCAGGTAAAAACGGAGTTGGACTGTTTGCTGAAAATAAGAGTAATATCACTTATGCGGGAACAATGAATATTGGAGATGGAACTACAGCTGGAACGGGAATCTACATTGGAAACGGATCGGATGGAAAATCTGCTTCTACAGTAACAATTGCAAGTGGAGCTGATATAAAAGCTAACGGTAAAAATGGAGTTGGTGCAATAGTTACAGGTGGAGCGACTGCCAACTTTGAGTCTGGATCAAAAATTGAGTTTGGTGGAGATGGAGTAGGTATCTTTGGACAAAAAGGCGCAATTATTAACGATAACGGAGGAACGCTTGTTACGAATGGACATTCTGTAGAAAGAACAAGAATAACAGAAGGAAGCTCTATAACTTCAAAAATTTAACAGTAGCACTTGGAAATACCTTGGATACGGGAAATATACTTTCTCACGTTATAAATGGGGAAGCTATAATACAGACAGGAGTAACAGTCGAAGCTAAGCCAAGTACAAAAATATCATTGGACTGATGGCAGACGGTAACAAGAATCCTGGATTAACTTGGGTAGGAACAGCAGGATACTGAGGCTGAAAATAAAGGTAAAATTGATCTTTCAAATGCTGTTACAAGTACTGCCATGTACCTTGATTCCTCAAGAGGGCTTAACTCAGGTGAAATTACCATAGAGACAAATCTACAGGAATCTATGGAATTTACAACATACAACTGCAAACTACAGCGGATCGACTACAAAAATATTGGAACAATAACAACTACGGCACTTCTAAAATTGAAGTTGGAGATGAATCTGCGGCAATTTATTCTATAGGATTTGATAAAGTTGAAAATAAAGGTGAAATAACAGGTAAAGAAAAATCAGTTGGGATTTATGAGACAAATGATTCTGCTGATGGTCATAAAGCAATAAACATTGTAAATAATGGAGATATAACGCTAGATAAAAGGTTCAGTGGGAATATATGTTTCTCCTAAGCCAGCAACTCAGGAGCCTCAAAAGTTACAAATACTGGAAACATTACAATTGGAGATTCCATTGAAAATACTGGAACTGGGAAAAGTGGAAACAACTTCGGTTGGAATGTATGTAGAACATAAGACTACTCTTGATACGACAGGAGACGTAAAAAGTTGGAAATAAAAGGATTTTACATTATATGGAAATGATTCGACAATAAACGTGAACGGCGGAAACTATGACTTCTCAGACAGCGGAAGCCTTGCCTACCTTGAAAAACAATGCAGTTCTTAATTATAACAACAAAGGAACATTGACAACATCGTCAGAACCAATGCTGTTTATCATCAACAGTAAGGCAAATATGAACAATAATGACATTATTGCAACTTCCAAAGGAACTGGTATTTATATGAATGGAGTTTCTGAATTTAGCGGATGGAATAATATGATTTTTAAATAACGGCTCTACTGGTATTTATGTAGATAATTCATCAGCTACGGTTACAGGTAAGAAGATAACGGGGACATCTGACAAGGCAAAAGGAATTGTCTCAATAAATTCTAACGTGACAAATAATGCAGATATGGAATTTTCAAGCGATGATTCAATTGGAATTTTCTCGCAGAATAAATCGTCAGCTGTAAAAATATCGTAAATAATGGAAATATTAATATTACAGGAAAACGTTCAATTGCAGCCTATTTAGAAGGTACTATGGAACAGTCGTTTGAAAATACGGGTACAATAAATGTTGACAAGACAACAACTGCTGTAAAAATGACTCTACAGTTGGAATTTATGCACAAAACGGTTCTAAAATCAACATAAAGAACAGTGGAAAAATAAATGTTGACGAAGCTTCATTTGGAATATACTCGCTTAGTGAAGACGGAAACGTGGAAACTACGGCAAGTTCAGAAATAAATGTGGCTGACAGGGCGATTGGCGTGTATAAGAAATCTGGAACTGCCAATCTGGGAGGAAAAATTAATGTGGCAGATCACACGGCAACAGAAGTGAACAGTGAGCCTGTAGGAGTCTATGGAACAAGCGGGTTGTAATAAATGACAGTACTTCTGATTTCATCGTTGGGGACAAATCTACGTGTAATCCCTTGCAAACCCAGGACTGAGCAAAACAAATGTTTATTCAAATTCTTCTTCATCAAAGATAAGTTTAGGAAAAGAATCGACATTCCTTTACACTGAAGGAACATCACAGGTTACAAATAATGGAACAATTACGTCTGGAACAAATAACGGAATCATAGCAATTTATGGAAAAGATGGAGCAAACATTATAAATAACGGAACAATTGACTTGTCGCAAGGAATTGGAAATCAGGGTATTCTTGTAACAGGAGCATCGAATGCTGTAAATAGAGGAACAATAAAAATAGGAAAAACTGACAAATCTGATCCGGATAATATTATATACGGAATTGGAATGGCGGCTATTGATGGAGCGTCTGCAGCAAATGAAAGGGATATTTACGTTTCAGGAAATTTAAGTATCGGAATGTACGGAGATAAGAGCGGTACAACTTTGAGAAATACTGGAAACATTTATCTTGACGCTTCTGGAGCGACTTCAACTGACAAGATTCAGACAATGATGGGAGTGTTTGCAAACAACGGTACCACATTTGTAAATACAGGAACTATAACTACAGTCGGTTCGTATGTAGGCAACAGCAATGTTCAGGGACTTGTGGGAGTTGCTGTATTAAACGGAAGTACATTGGAAAATTACGGAACAATAAACATTGATGCAGATAACAGCTACGGTGTGCTTATAAAAGGTACAGAGAGCAACAAGTCCATAATCAAGAACTACGGAAACATTAATATTAGCGGGCTTCAAATCTTATGGTGTACGTTATGATGGAAATTCTCAAGGTGTAACTGAAATGACCTTCCAGTAGGAAATGATGCAACACCTTCCAACACGGCGCCTGCAATAAGTTCAGGAGCTGGAAAAATTACTTCATCAAATGGAGCTGAAGACTATTATGCTCCTAAAGATCCAAGTAAAACTATTGGAGGAACAGGAATTGTACAGTTGCCTGATGGAAGGCTGGCAATTCAAAGAAACGGTGTAGTGCTGGATGAAAACCAAGTTCAGGTAATAGATTACACACCTCGGCAGTAAACTACGCTCTAGCAAACTTTGGAGTGTATGTGGATACGCTTGGAAGAACAAGACCTATTAATCGGGATGGGGCGACTGATATTGGAATAAACAGCGACCTTCTGATAGGGACAGAATTTTCTGTGCTGACAAACAAGAAAGATGTAATAATAGGAAAACAAATACTGCAGCCGTTCCTTAACCAGATAAATGCTGGAATATTCAACTTTACGCCATATTCAGCTTCGTTGACATGGATGGCGACACCAAGTGGATCCTGCAACACAGCAGATTACACGTGTACTTATAACAAAAATTCTTACCAGCCTTTGTGGGAAAGAACAGCAAAATAGATTTTAACTTTGCGACAGGCTGGAACAGAGATATGATACAAATGCTCTTGATTCAAGGAAAAACTGATATTCAACAAACTGAATACTATTGAAATAATGAAGAAGCCCTATTGGCACAGGCTTATGATGAAATGATGGGACATCAGTATGCAAATGTGCAGCAGAGAATATTTTCAACAGGTAACCTTCTGAACAAGGAGTTTGACTATCTGAGAAACGAATGGGACACTAAGACAAAAAATTCCAACAAGATAAAAGGCATTTGGAATGAAGGAGACTAGAGACTGATACTGCAGGAATTATCGATTATAAGAATAACGCTACGGATTTGCCTATATGCACGAAAATGAAACTGTAAGGCTGGGTGAATCAAGCGGATGGTATGCAGGAGCTGTTAAGAATAAATTTGACTTTAGCGATATTGGAGGTTCGACAGAGGAGCAGTCCATTGTAAAAGCAGGAGTGTTTAAGTCAATGCCTATCGGAAATGACCACAATAACGGTCTGAACTGGACTGTTTCAGCGGAAAGGATTTATGGGGAATGGAGAAACTAAGAGAAAATTCCTTGTAGTTGATGACATCTTTGAGGCGAAATCTGACTTCCATTCGTATGGAGCTTCCATAAAAATGAGATCAGAAAAAAAATATCAGAGCAAGCCAAAGAATAAGTATTTCACCATACGGAAGCCTGAAACTTGAATACGGGAAGATTTACGGAATAAAAGAGAATACAGGTGAAATGCGTCCGAAGTTAAGTCAAATGACTATTATTCAATAAAACCTGAAGCTGGTGGAATTTAAGTATAGCCAGCCACTTGCAGTCAGAACAAAAATTTGTTGCAAAACCAGGACTTGCCTATGAAAATGAACTGGGACAGAGTTGGAGATGTTGATAACAAGGCAAGAGTACGTTATACAACAGCCGGATGGTTCAATATAAGAGGCGAAAAGGATGACAGGCGTGGAGTGAAAAAGCCGATCTTAACATAGGAATAGAAAATACAAGATTTGGTGTAACGGTAACGCCGGTTATGATACGAAAGGTAAAAATTTAAGAGGTGGAATCGGATTTAGGGCAATCTACTAATTTGAATTTTTAATCCTAGATAAAATAAAATCTAAAAATCTTTCAGAGAGGAGAGTTATTTCAGAATAAATGGAATAGCTCCCTCTTTATTATTAAAAATTTTTAAAAATTAAGAATGAAAAATATTAAAAATGTAGTATAATATTTAATAAGCAAGTATAATAAAAATCACTTTAAAATCTAAGAGTCAGGTTAATCCTGATCAATTTGATATTAAAAGGGATTTGAATATGAATTTAAGTAAAAGATATTCTTGAGAAGAATGAACTATTGGACGGAGGATATTTTATAATGGCTAGGGATGCAATGAGTGAAGACAAAGCCGTTAAGGCGCGAATGGAGGCTGTATGTCAGGAAATTAGGAATTTCTCGCTGGAAGTGGGAGCTTAGGGGAAGAGTTTACCGAAATGTTCTACAGAGCATGTTAACAACTCAAGCAAGGAAATTATGGAAAAAGGAAGGTGAAACTGAGGCGTTACAGGCGTTCTTAGAATATTTTGAATATATGTACAGAAATTTTCCTAATGAGCTTATTAAACAGCTTTCTAAATTTTTCCATTAAAATACAGAATTTTTAAAAATGATGAATTTTCGTCATGAATTTGTTAAGAGGATTTTGAAAATAATTTAGAAATGAAGGATAGTCGTATAAAAACTGTAAATATTTTTAAATTATTTTTGAAAATCCTGGCTAATGGGTATATAGAAAATTATTCCCTGTATTCAGATAGTTTTTTACAAAGCTGGGGATTATCATAATTATTAGAATATTAATGTGAAAAATGAGGAAGAAATAAAAAGCTGGATACCATTTTTATAAACTACATAATGCACAAAATTGATAAATGCAGCATGAACACGATATTTGAAAAGCATCTTGACAGTAATGGATTTAAGGAATATATAAGAAATACTAAAAGGCTGAATATGGGAAGAATCAGAAAATATATGGAAAAAATATTCTTCAGCGTGATAAATGAAAATAATAGAATATCACAAGCCGTTTTCAAGGGAACAGAGTTGCTTGTCATGTTTTCAGAAACAGAGTTCTCGACAACTAACAATAATTACTACTATCGGAACAAGGTATTCGGAAAATTGGAGAAAAGCTTTAAAAAATATTCATTTTCTCAGAAACAGAAGCTTTATTTACTTGTTAACTATGGGATGAATGCTGTTTTTGACAATTTTGAGCATTCGCAGAAAATGTATGAGCTGTTTTCAGAAACAGTAAAGGAAAGTGCCGAAAATACAATTGAACTTATTAGGATAATCTCAATGAGGGAAGACTAGGCTATTCATTTTTGGTCGCATTTTTCTTATAAAGGAAAATTTAATTGGCAAGAGGGAAAAATATGAGCTTTTAGAAAAATCTGAGGACATGATGATTCAGGAACTGAAGGAAATATTTAATTCAAAGGCCTGGAAATGGAAATGAAAGGGAATTAGGAATCTGGAGTTTTAAGAAGAGACAGGGATGAATGGGGAAATATAAAGGTAACGTGCCTTGAATAAAAACTGGGCATATCCTTGCCTCAAAGGATAAAAATAGTATTTTTCACTTTTTAAAAATATTCCTAGATTTACAGGAATATCTTCCAGTTTATCGTAAACTGTGTTAGCGATGTTGAGCTGTTCAGCAACATATTTGACAGATTTCATATAGTTTATGGAATCAAAAGGACTTTACGAGCCATACTTCTGATGAAATGTGGGATTATAATCTTCCCATCAGCTTCATAAATGAAAAATATTTTTGAATATATTGAAAAATCAGCTGTAACAGCTATAATAATAAAATATGGAGAGAATTTCTTCATGAACATGAGGAAGAGCTGTGTACAGAAGTTTCCGAAAGAATGCGGTTTCGGAAAAAGCGTGGAAAATTATGTGGAAATTCTTTTATATTAAAATAATACATTTGACTACAGTCAGCTTCCTATTCTTTTAACAAAAGGCAAACCAGCATACTGCACACGAGATTGGGAAAATTTTTGAAGGACAGGCAGGAAACAAGGGAAGAAGTTGAAAAGTCATGAAAAACGGAACGGAAGAAATTGCATTGAAAACAGCAGGCACTTTTGTAAGGCACTGGAATAATATACAGAGCAAGAAAGGATCTGAAAAATCTGTCAGATCCAAAAAGGAATCTTGAATACGTTGAAAGCCTGTATCTTCCAAAGCATGAAGAAAATGCAGTATTGGCAGTGAAATTGACTACAGTTCGGTAAAGATGGTTGACGGCAACGGAAAAATTCCTGAAAAACTGCTAAAACTTTATATTTCGGAATATATTTTATCAAATGATATAAAAGCTTATAGAAGTCTGCACTAAAATTGAAAAATTGCCCATAAGTTACGACTTGAGAAGATTTGTAGAAAATCTTTGAAAAATGGAAGGAACTTAGATTTAATCCAAAATATAAGAATCTGTTCATTCCAATGATACTGATCTGCCAATATGAAACAGCTGAATGGAATATCTTTAATTATTGACATGCTTGTGAGCGAGTACAATAACAGTACATGCGCTTTACGCTATAAGGGTACTTTCCCCATGCGTGAAGAGGCAAAAAGAAACGGAATACTGATAAAAAGCTTTTATTACAAACTACAAGGACAAGAGAATAAAATCAGCCGCATACGAAGCTCTTGCCATGATTGCTGAAAACAAGGGGATAAGCGAGGATGAACTGAATGATATTCTTGTGCCTGATTTTGGATTTCAGATTGACAGGACAAGGATACTTGATTATGGAACAAAAAAAATAAAGATCGAGCTTAGCGTTCTTTCTGATGTCTATGGAATAAATATCTATGATGAGAAGGGAAAAATGCTGAATATGCTTCCAAAAAGCAAGTAAAAATTGAGGATAGAAAGCATAGCTGAAAAATACAGAAGAGAGCTTAAATATATAAAAAGCAGTTAAAGGAAATTGCCGCTTTCAAGGAAATAATCTCACGAAGGCTCTTTTTCATGCAAAGAAAATGGAAAGTGAAAAATGGATGGAAGTATTCATACATAATCCTGTAATGCAAAAATTTTCAATTCAGCTAGTCCGGGAAGAAGTTGGTCAAGATGATGAATTAATCAATACTTTCAGATATTCGGAAAATGAAAGCTAGCTTCTGATGGCATAGAATATGAACTTGACAGCAAAAATTATGTAAAACTTGTTTATTTTTCCTGAAATTTCTCAAAAAGGAAACAGAAAAATGGGAAGAAAAATTTTTAGAAAAATGAAATTGCGACCAATAAGACAGCTGAACATGCCTATTTATAAAATCACAGAAGAAAAAAACAGGAAAATAAAAGAAATTAAAGGTTATAATGTAAAGGAATTTTCTGTAAACATGCTCAGAAAAGAAAAGTTCAAATTTAGGGTTTTGAAATTAGCTATGGAAATAATGGGGCAGGTTATGAAGCCATTATTTTTGACGAAAAACAGGAATAAGCATATTAATCTGTAACAAATTCATTTTTCAGGGAATATTCAAAAACTGAAAATAGAAAAATATTATTTCTAAAATCTGATATGGAAAATATGTTATGAAAAAGTCCCTTGAGAGTCAGGAAATAATCCCCATGAAGATAAAAAGAAGTTCCAAAAAGGATATTAAGCCTGGACATGTCTTATGGCTGAAATTTTAACCAGCTAGAAATTTTCAGAATAAAAATCAAAATAATAAAAATAAGAAGGAGAAAACAATGAGTGGAAAGAAAAAGTAATATTATTTTTAGGAGCAGTTTCATTAATTGCATTCGAAATTATAAACAATTTACAAAGAATAAAGTACAAACTGCGCTAAGGTAAACTAAAGGAACGTCGACCTCATCAGCTGGAAAATGGGCAAAAATCAAAATTCTCAAAACAAGGAGCCCTATGGCTGAGGTGAAAATCAGTTCAGCGACCCACAACAGCCTGCACCACAGACACAAAAACAAGCCAGCGACCCCAAACACAGAAACTGCACGTAGCTGAAACTAACCAAAAACTCAAATACGCAAAAAGCAGATGGCGATTTAAAAATGGATTCAGACGTTAAAGATAAGTTCAAGCTTGATACAGCTATAACTTATGCATGTAAATACGGATAAACAGGTGAAAATATGATGTATAAAGTTCAAGTGCGTTTTTATTTCATTCAGATATAAAAATTAAAATACCTGAAAACTATGATGATTCTGTTTTTGACAGGTTATTTGGAATTTTAGAAAATGTGAATGAAAAGTATAATTCTTATTCTGAAAAATTCGCATATTGATAAAATAAATCAAAAATAGTGGACATTTTGTAAAAAGTAAATGATGAAACCATAAGTATTTTTTGAATAAGATTATTCATTTATCAAAAATTATTGGTGGAGAGTACGACATTACAATAATGCCTCTTATAAGATTGTGGGTTTTTATAAACAAGCCCCCATTTTGCCGTCTTTTGATAAAATAAAAAGCAAAAAAGGCTTGTAGATTATAAAAAGATAATTATTGATAAAAAGAAAAAGTGATAAAAATTGGAAAAGAATCAGGAAATTATAACAGGTTCGTTTATAAAGGCGTATGCAATAGAAAAATGGTTCAGGAAATGAAAAATTGGGATAAAGGACGCAATTGTAAATGCTGGCAGGGAGCAGTATCATTGCTATTGATGAATGGGGCATTATCGCTGAAAAATCCTGAGGAAGAGAAAGAAATATTAAGAAATGTCGATGAATGCCTGTAAGAATAACAAAGTATGGGTATAATGGAAAAATGAAGATAATGATTTATTTGAAATAAAAATAAAAATAAGAGTTATTCCACTTCTAATCAGAAAAATACATATCTTTTGATAAATAACGAAAAATACGGACACATTATAAGTCCTAAAAACTGGATTTCATCTCAAAATAAACAAGTTGAGTAATTACAAAAGTGCTTTTTGGAGATATTATTTCGACAGGACTATATAATCAGACACCACAAAAATTTTATGAAATTATGGAAAACTATCTAAAGAGATGGATATTTCATGATTTTTGATTAATAATACAGGAAAGATATTTTTATTTTAATATGGAAGAATATTTTTGTGGAAAAATAAAAAAAGGAAGAAGGAAATAAAATGGCAAAGATGTCTTATATGAGCTAAGAGATATAAATTCGTTAAAGTCAAGGAGAAATAATGTAATAATATTCCTATGTTTTCTAGTAGGAATTTTTCCGAATTATCGTGACATATACATTAATATTAAAAAGATGTCAATTTTTAGAGAATTTTTACAACAAATCTAGAATTTTATAAAATAGCTATTGAATAGCAATCTTTATTATTATGGGATTAGCTATACAATTTATGCTTACAAAATATCCATTAATTAGTGGAAGTGGAATTCGTAAGATAGCGACTGCTTACGAAAAAAAGGTAAAGTTTAGATGGTTTGGGGAACTGGTTACAAAAATTTGTGGGAGGAATATTAGCGATTGGGGCTGGAATGTCTATGGGACGTGAAGGCCTTCGGTTCATTTAGGGGCCTGGTTGGCTCTGAATAAAGGAAATTACAAAACGTTCTGAAGTAGAGGAGAAATATCTCATACATGTGAGCAAGCGCTGGAATTTCTTCGACCTTTTAATGCACCTCTTGCAGGAGTTATCTTTTCGTTGGAAGAACTGCATAAATTTTTCTCGCCATTATTGTTAATTTGTACTTTGTGGCAAGTGGAACTTCAAATTTTGTTTCAAGAATGATTTTAGGCTCACAAACTTCCTTTCAATACAATTTTATAGCTTCCAAAAAGGCATACCATATTATATATTTGTTTTATAACGGTTGTTTTTCTGCGTTATAATTACAATTACTGGAAAAGCGTTCAGCTATTTTTATTGCTTATTCAAAGACATTATAGAAAGATTAAAAATTAATAAATATGCAAAAATAGCCCTGTTTATGGTAATGGCATACGTTATTGCCGTATTTTTAGTGAAATAACAGGTGGTGGACACGAACTTATTGAGGAAATGTTTGGGAAAGATGTTATTCTAAGGACACTTATTATAATTTTAGCTTTGAAATTCTTTTATACAATGCTTTTACTGTAACAGGAGCACCTAAGGGATTTTTCTTGCCGATGCTTGTAATAGGAGCTTTAACAGGAAAAAGTGTACGGAGGAATATTAAATCAGTATTTTGCAATTCCTAGTGAAGTAATCGTTCATTTTATGTCGCTTGGAATGGTCGCTTATTTTACAGCAGTTGTGAGAGCTCTGATTACGGGAATCACGTTAATTCTTGAAATGACGGGAAATTTTTCGTATCTTTTATATGTTAATAATTGTCTGCACAATAACTTATATTCTTACAGAATTGCTTAAAATGGAGCCAATTTACGAACGGCTTTTACTTTTAATATGTTTCAGAAGCAGATTTTTAGAGGAAGACGAGAAAAAGAAGAATGCAGAAACGTTTCAAAAAGACTGGAAATTTTGGAGAAAATGGTGGAAAAATATTGAAATTGGAATAAAGCCGTACGAAAAATATAAAGGATAAAAATAGTAACACTTTTTAATTCCTGTAGGAGCAAATTCTGAATTTGACAATAAGACAGTTAAAGAACTAAAACTGCCTGAAAATCTTCTTATTGTGAGTGTACGCAAGGCTGGGAAAAGATAGCATCGCACGGGGAGATACATTAATTCAGAGTAAATCAGCTTGTAATTATTACGGATTATACGACAGCACAGAAGTATGCTGGGGAATTGAAGGAAAAGGGAATGAAAATAGTAGATTAAAAATAATATGCTTTGAAAAAGAAAACAGTGGAATTTTTACTTTCACTGTTTTTGTATTTGTTATTTGTCAATCTTCCTTCCAGCTTTTTAGCTTTTCTCAACAGCCTTTTTTCCAATGGCTATAATATTTTTCCCTTAAATTGTCAGTTAAGTCTCGTGTAAAGTCCTTGTTTAAACGCCAGTTTTGATCTCTTCTTTATTTTTCCGTAATCCAACGGCAAGTCCAGCCGAGATAGGTACGCCTCAATGCAGTTGTTTCGATAATTTCAGGACGTAAAACTTTTGTATTTAAAATATCGCTTTGAAATTGCATAAGAAAATTGTTTGATGTTGCACCGCCATCGACTTTTAGAGAATTTATTTCAATACCTGAATCTTCTTCATTGCGTTTATCAAGTCTTTGGACTGGTAGGCGATGGATTCGAGGGCGACGGATTATGTGGTTTTTATTAGATCCACGGTAAGCCTAACGATAGTGCCACGGGCGTACATATCCCAGTATGGCGAGCCCATCCAACAAATGCTGGAACCAAGTAAAACGCCACCGTTATCATCAACTTGCTAGTGCAAAATATTCTGTATCAGAAGCCTTGTCAAAAACTCTACATTCGTCACGAAGCCACTGGATAACAGCCCCACCAATGAAAATACTTCCTTCCGTGAGCATATTCCACTTTTCCATCAATCCCAATGGCAATAGTTGTAAGCAATCCATTATTTGATTTTATGCACTTGTTCCCAGTATTCATAAGCATAAAGCACCCTGTTCCGTAAGTATTCTTTATATCTCAGTATGAAATCCAGCCTGCCCAAAACAGCCGCCTGCTGATCTCCAGCGATACCTGAAATTGGAATGGAAGTACCGTTTTCTTCGCCAATTGTAATTCTATTCTTGTTTTTTTCCGTAAACTTCGCTTGAGTTTCTAACTTCGAAGCATACTTTCTCGAATATTAAGCCTTTTAAAATTTTTGTCCCATTCTAAATTTTTTTATGTTAAAAAGCATAGTTCTGGAAGCGTTTGTAAAATCAGTAACATGAACTTTTCCACCAGTTAATTTCCATACAAGCCAAGTATCAACCGTTCCAAAAAGCAGTTCCTCGTTTTCAGCTTTTTCCCTTGTGCCTTTCACATTGTCAAGAATCCATTTTACTTTTTGTCCCTGAAAAATAAGCGTCAATTATCAGTCCTGTATTTTCCTTTACATAATCTTCAAGTCCACGGCTTTTCAATTCTTCGCAGATTTCAGCCGTTCGTCTGCATTGCCAGACAATTGCGTTATAGACAGGCTCGCCAGTATTTTTATCCCATACGATTACAGTTTCCTTTGATTTGTAATTCCGATTGCTCGCCACATCCTTTAGAGAGATTCCAGATTGTGCGATAACTTCGGTAAGAACGGAACGCTGGCTTGCCCATATTTCCATAGGATTATGCTCAACCCACCCTGGCTGTGGAAAAATCTGCGTAAATTCCTTTTGAGCTTTCTCAATAATGTTAAGATTTTTATCAAAAATAATTGCACGTGAACTAGTCGTTCCTTGATCTAGAGCGATTATATATATTGATTATCCATAAAACCTCCTTATAATAAATTATATCTTGAGAAAATTATTTGTCAAATTTTTAATTTGTAAAGCGATGGAATCTGTGATATAATATAAAATATAGCAAAAATTGCTAAATTTTTAAACACAAGGAGGAAAAATGAACAAAAAGAAAATTAACACACTAGTTGGCTCAATAGGAGCATTTATAGGATAATTGTATTTATAACATATTCCCCCAAATTATTGCCAATATAGGTGGACAAAAAGCACAGCTGTGGCAAACCACTTTCTGCCTCAATTTCATAAGTTTAATATGGGTAATTTACGGATGGACTAAAGAACCTAAAAAGATTATATTTTAATTGTGCCAAATGCAGAGGGGTAATATTAGGATTTTTGACTTTTATTACAGCACTTTTAATAAAAATAACTTTAAAAGACTGTGAAAAATCAGTCTCTTTTCAGGATTTATATTATTTTTTTCTTTAATTTTTGAATTATTTAAGGTATAATAAACTGATAAAAATTTAAAATGTGAGGAGAAATATGAAAAATAAAATAAATGTACTTGGATTGGGATCCCTGGAAATTTGGACTATACTTGCCCACTGTATTAAAGGAAATTATGGAATCAGAAATAATAATCGGTGGAAAACGTCATATCGAGAGTCTTGGAAAATATGCTGAAAATAAGGAATATTGCTATATTAATGCTGATTTGCAAAGAGTTTTTGGATTTTATTGAACAAAAATAGAGATAAGAAATGTCGTTAATATTGTCTCGAGATACGGGATTTTGCAGTATGCTGACATTTATGAGAAAGCATTTTAAGGCTAATGAGCTGAATGTGATGCCTGGAATATCTTCAGTTCAATATATGTTTGCAAAAGTTTCGAGCTATTGGAATGATGCTTTTGTGTCGAGTGTTCACGGAAGAAACACTGAATATGTGGAAAAATTACGTGAATGTGGAAAAATTGGACTTTTGACGGATAAGAAGAATACCCTCAAAGGATTGCAGAGGAAGTTGTCAAGGCTGGAATAACTGAAGGACAATATATGTAGAGAAAATTTATCCTATGAAAATGAAAAATATGGAAAAATGCCAGTAAAGGAAATGATGGAATATGAAAGGGATTTTGAAATGAATGTAGTGCTGGTTTTTACAGGATTAAAGGAGTAAAAGTAAAATTTTAAGGAGGGAAAGTATGGATTTCATAATGCTTTCATGTAAAAAGATTGAAGAAAAGTTTGAAAATAGTATTTTATGGCAATAATATTTTTATAGTCAGCATATTATCTTTTTCTGAAAAAGTCAGAATTTTTGGCAATTGGAAATTTGAAAAATTGTAAGACAGGAGCCGTTAGTTATAAAGAGGGAAGATTTGAATATTACGATTGAAAAAGAATAAGACGATAAAAGGTTAAAAGTGTTTATACATTTGAAAATGTTGGGAATTATAATGTGAAATCGACGTTTATGTTTTGGCTGGATACGAATATTGAGAAGAGCTTAAAAGAGGATTTTAGTAATAAAAATACGAATAATCGGGGAAAATTTGTAAAAATATAAAGTTTTTTGACAGATTATAAAAAGGCACAAAATTTGAGGGCAGTTATAAAATTTGATGAAAAATATTTATGAAAGTCAAGTTACAGATAGTATCCAGCGTGAATGGTTTGCACTCAAAAGGTTATTCCGTCGATGGAAGAAGGAAAATCGCTGTTTATTATGATTTAGTAAATACAAAATTTTCAAGGAATAAGGATTTTTGTGTACAGTTTTGAGCTAGTTGACAATTTTTAATAAAAATAAGGCGGGAAATATTGTATGTAAATGTTTATAACAAATCAGATTTAAAAATTAACAGTATAAATTTTAAAGACTATGAATTTAAGAATATTAGTAAAAATAGTACAAAAAGAGCATTATGAACTGCTAGAGAGTGGAGTAAATCCGATGGGAAAATTTCAATAAAAATTTAAGTAGGCAAATATTGGTAATTTTGCCTGAAATGTAGTAAAATATACACAGATTAATTCAAATATAGAGAGAAACATAAAAATTGAAAAAGAGGAAAAATGAGAATTGTAGCAGGAACACTGAAAAATAGAAGAATAAAATCGAGGAAGGAAGAGAAACCAGACCTACGCTAGAAAGAATAAAAGAGGCACTTTCAGTATAATTGGAGAAAAAGTTGCAGATGCCAAAATTTTTGGATTTGTATTCAGGAACAGGAAATGTCTCATTTGAAGCACTTAGCCGTGGTGCAAAAAGAGCGATTATGATTGAGGAAGATAAAGAGGCTCTTAGAATAATTATTGAAAATGTAAATCATTTAGGCATGGAAGGAAAATGCCGTGCTTACAAAAATGATGTTTTTCGAGCGATAGAAATTCTTTCAAGAAAAATGAAACATTTGATATAATATTTTTGGATCCCCTTACAAGGAAAAATATTTCAACAAAAAAACGATTGAAAAATATCAGAAGAAAATCTTTTGGAACGAGATGGAATTATAATTTCAGAACACAGCACGTATGAGAAAATGTCGGATAAAATAGGTAATTTTGTGAAATACGATGAAAAGGATTACAATAAGAAGGTAGTTAGTTTTTATAGGGTTGAGGATTGATAAAAAAATAAAGGAGAAAAATAAAAATGGCAGTAAAACAAAGTTATGAAGAAAATATTGCACAAATTGATGAAATTTTGGAAAAATTGGAAAGTGAGGAATTGTCGCTAGATGACTCAATTTCTGAATATGAGAAGGCAATTAAGCTTTATCAAAGACTCTGAAAAATTACTTGAAGCTGGGGAAGGGAAAGTTATGAAGGTGCTTGAAAAATGGGAAAAGTAGAAATGGAAGAATTTGAATAAAAGATTAAAGATAGATTTTTTAAATATTTGAGTTCATACTAAATCCATTTAAATAGCGAATTTATTACAAACTTTTATAAAAACGAAAACAAAGTAATTAGTTGAATGATTATGAAATAGCTAGTATAAAAATTTATTCCTATTTTTCAAAAGGAGTTTAGTATCAGCTTTTAAGCAAAATAAAAATTTGAGTGACGTAGGGGATAAAATGTTACAGGAATATTTGGAAGAGAAGAAGAAGGTTGTGGAAGATAGTTCGATAGAATTGCTTAGCGAATTACAGAAATAAATATCCTGAAAAATTAGCAGAAGCAATGGAATATGCAGTATATGAGCTGAGGAAACGAATACGTCCTATTTTTGATGTATATGATTTGTGATTTGTTTGAAAAATAATTCTGAAAATTATGATAAAGTCAAGGAAATTGCTATTGCACTTGAGTTTATACATTGCTATTCACTCGTTCACGATGATTTGCCAGCGATGGACAAATGATGATTACAGACGCAGAATTTACAGTTCATAAAAAAAGTATAACGAAGCAATTGAGGGTTCTTGTGGGAGATGTACTCTTGACGGAAGCCTTCTGGAATAATTGCAAAATTCTAAAAGTTTAGGAGATAAAAATAAGATTGAACTTATTTCTAAATTGTCTGAATATGCAGGATTTTTTTGGAATGGTTGGAGGGCAGTTTGTGGATATGGAGTCTGAAAATAAGAAAGTGGAAATTGACACATTAAAGTATATTCACGCACATAAGACTGGGAAATTGCTAACTCGTCGCAATAGAATTTCCGATGATTGCTTTTGGATATTGAAGGTGAAAAGCGTGAAAAATGGTGGAATATTCAAAATTATTGGGAATTGCATTTCAGATTAAGGATGATATTTTTGGATATTGAAGGAATTTTGAGGAAATTGGTAAAAATCGAATGATGCTCAAAAATGAAAAGACGACTTATCCTAGTATTTTTGGACTTGAGAAAAGTAAAAAGTCGCTTTCAGGAATATTTGGAAAAAGCAAAAAGATTATTGAAGATGAGTTTGAGGGGGATCAATTGTTTTTGGAATTAACTGATTATTTTGGGAATAGAAAAATAAGAAGACTGTAAAAAGAAAGCGAGATATTATGAAGATAAAAATTAGTGATGACAGTACTGGTGTTATTATTCTGCAGATGTGCGGACCTGAGCCTAAATTGACTATAATGTTACAAAAAGTGAAAGTTACAAAATTTCTGAGAAAAATGAAAAAGAATTCTTTAGAAGTAAAAAGGGGTTTGAAGCTGATAATGAAAAATTTGGAAAAAGGTAAAAGAATCTGCTAAAAGTTTTATAGAAAATATGGTGGCAAAACAATCTATAAGTGGAAATGAGACTTTTGCCGATCAGGCAATGAAACAAATGGCAGTTAATATGATAGAAAAAGGTATCGAGTATCAGAAAAATAAAAATAGAAGAAATTAGATTTTTTTAACGATGAAGAAGTAAATTACTCAAAAGTAAAAAGTTTTTTAGCAACACAATGACAGTTTTTGCAAAACTTCAAAATGAATATGAGCTTTTTCAAACGTGTTGCAGAAAAATTGCAATATAAAGATACGGAAGATATGATGTCCCAAATGGAGAAAATGGATAGAAAAGAAGTTTTTTTCTAAACTTATGAAAAGGTATAAGGAAGTTATTGAAGATGAATTTAAAAAGAAGAAAATTATACAGAGATGACTACAACTGTCAGTGTACGTAAAGTAAATAATACATGGCATATAAAAAACTGGATGAACAAATTAAAGCAGTGATGTGTATTTTCAAGTTTAGCTGAACAGTATGTAAAAAAATATAGAAGGATAGATAATTATGTTTATAGAAAAAGAAAATTATTTTTATATTGAAGAGTTTGCAAAATACGGTATTACAGCGGTATTATACAAAAATCGCTGGAAATATGTCTGATTACTGCCCAATTGAAAATCAGATAGAAGGAATCCAGAAAAAAATCGTAAAAAGTTGTTAGAAGAGTTGAATTTAACAGATAAACAAGAAGTAATGGCTTTTTCAGACGCATTCTAGCAATGTAAAAAAATTATTGATGAGGATACAACGAAATATTATTATGAAAAAGAAGAAGATATTGATGGATTTTCTGACAAAAAGGAAAGATATTGCGATTTTTTTACATTTTATGCAGATTGTTTGCCGATTTTTTGTATATGATAAGGAAAAATCACGTTATAGGAGCGTGGCATTCAGGGATGGCCAGGGAACATTTAAGGAAATGATGAAGTCAGGGCTTTTGGAAATGCAAAAATTTTTGGGACGCAAGTAGAGAATGTAGTAATGGCATTAGGAATTGGGATTGACAGAAAGATTATGAAGTTGGAAATGAATTTTTATGATAAGTTTGTGGAAAAAAATTTTGGGAAAAATGATAAAGAAATTGTAGAAAAATCATTTCTGGTTTAATGATAAAAACAGGAAAGTATCATTTTGACAATACAAAAATTTAATGAACTTATGGCATTAAAACTTGGGATAAAAACAGGCAAAATCTGATTGTAGCAAATGAAAGCACATTTGATGAAAAATTTTATTCTTATAGAAAGGAGGGAAAAATGCTGGAAGGGCTACAGCAATGATTTGTTTTTAAATAAATAAAAAGATATTTTAATAAAGAAAAGGAAAAATTATGAAAAATTTTAACATTGGCATTTTTTTAGTGATTGAGCGACAACATTTTTCTGCTGGCTGTGACTGGTATTAAAGGGAATACAAAATATGCAGATAAAAATGGTGGAACTGGTTAAAGAAAGAGGGATTGACAGCTAAAGATTTATTGTGATATGAAGAAAAAAAAATGGTTTATGAAACTGTGTATAACAATACTAATGATAGATATATAGAAATAGGGATTAAGTTTATAACAAGAACAAGAACAAGAAAAATTATCTTTACTATATGCAGATGTTATAAATTCTTTTTGATGAATTTGAAAAAGACATAGATAAATTATATCCCTTGGACAAAATTTAACAAAATCAGAGTATCAAATAATGCTCCAGAGATACTATAAATTACAGAATGTATATTTATAGTCCCTGAAAAGTCAAAGATGAATACATGACTTTCCATGGTTACTCTATGATACAATCTAATGGAACTTGGAAGAAATATTTATAGTAATAGATTTTTGGAAAGGAAAAGATGAAGTTGAGAAATGAAATGATAGAAACTAATGAAAAAAAGGGATCAAAAGCAAACAGATAATATAATTTATTAAAAAAAGTGATTTTTGAAAGTAAAAATAGTTTATAAAGAGTTACGCAATAATGAATATAGGAGATAAAGTAATGAATTTTTCTAATAAAAATATGGATTGCATTTATTTTTGGACTTGATTTTTGGAGATCCAGAGAAAATTACACATCCAGTTCAGATTATTGGTAAAATGATTACATTTTTAGAGAAAAAGATTATACGGGAAAAAAAGGTAGCTTTTATTGGTGGGAACAGTTTTAAAGTATTTTAGTAGTTGCAAGTACATTTTTAGTAATGTATGGATTCTAGTGAAAATTGACAAAAATTGTAACAAAGTTTTTGGAAATAATTTGGAAATTTATTTTGATGTATACAGTATTTTCAGTAAAATCACTGGCTCGTGAAGGAAAAGAGTTTATAAGATTTTAAAATTAGGAAATCTGAAAAGTGGCAAGAGAAAAATTGTCTTATCTTGTTTCAAGAGATACTGAAAAAGATGGATAAAGTTAATGATTATTAGAAGCACAATGGAAACTATTTCGGAAAAATATGGTAGATGGCGTGATTGCACCGATGTTTTATATGTTTTGTGGGTGGACTTCCACTTGCGATGGCTTATAAAGCGATAAATACCCTTGATTCAATGCTTGGATATAAAAATGAAAGATATGCGAAAATTTGGTACATTTTTCGGCAAAATTAGACGATGTGGCAAACTTCATTCCTAGCGAGAATTTCTAGGGATTTTTCATAACAACGGCAAGTTATATTTTTAAGATATAATTACAAAAATGCCTGGAAAATATTTAAGAGAGATAGAAAAATCATGCAAGTCCAAATTCAGGACATTCAGAAAAGTGCAGTAGCAGGAGCTTTAGGGAGTACAATTTGGAGGAAAAAGTTTCATATTTTGGGAAAAGAAGTGAAAAAGCCAACAATAGGAGATAAGATAAAAGGAATTTAGGTTAGAAGATATATATATATTATTGATGTATGTTACGAGCTTTAGTAGCGATATTCTGTTTTTCTATAATGCATTTGATTATAAATGGCATGTTTAATGGTGTTCTTAATTCAATTGCATATTTTTGTGACATATTTTTTGTAAATATGCTATTATATTAGTTTAAAAAGCCTGTCCGATTCTTAATGACCTTAAGAACTGGTACAGGCTAATTAAATATATAAATTATTTAGGTGATACTAAAATTTTTAACTTGGCTCTTTTTCTTTTTACAAGAGCTTCAAATCCTTCAGTTACAATATCTTCTAATTTAATTTTTTGTTACTAATAAATCTTTTTGAGAAATATCCTTGTTTCATCAGTTCCAATGTTTTAGGGAACACATCACGATATGCTATAACCCCTTTTATCGTTCTTTTTCTGAATTACTACTTCGTTAGGCTGGATAGGCCTCTGTTTCCCGTGATGCTCACAACCATAAGCTTTCCATCTTTCTCAGCTACTTTCAAGAGATTGTCGCAATACTGCTGGAACTCCTGTAACTTCGTATGAAACATTTACTCCTCCATTTGTTTTTCTTTTATGTACTCAACAGAGTTTACTTTCGTAGGATCAACGATTATTGCACCCTAATTTTTGGCAATTTCCCTGTCTTTCAGGCGAAACTTCCACAGCATAGATTTCTGTTGCGCCGTAAGCTCTTAATGCATCAATTATAAGAAGTCCGATTGATCGCATCCAAATACTCGTCGCAGTATCGCCAGTATTAAATCTGCTTTGTCTAACTGCATAAACGGCTACAGTCGCAGGTTCTGTCAATGCTCCCCTGTTCATAGTCGATTTCGTCAGGAAGTTTGTGAGCCTGATCTTCATTTACAACTACAAATTCAGAGAAACCTCCACCTCCACCTGCAAGTCCAATAAAGTTCAAATTAGATCCAAATTATATTTTCCAATTAGCCCATTTTTGCTAGAATCGGCTCAACTGTAACTCTGTCTCCAACTTTAAATTTTTGTAATTCCACTTCCTATTTCCACAACTTCTCCGCAAAATTCGTGTCCCATTGTAATTGGGGCTTTTTCTCCAGTATATGGATGTGGGTTATCGGCTGGAATAAAAATAGGACCTCCTAGATATTCATGTAAATCGCTCCCACAGATTCCTGCATATTTTACTGCAATCTTAATCTGATTTTTCTTTTGTAATTTCTGGAACTTCTACCTCTTCAACTCTTACGTCTTTTTCTATTATGCCATCTAGCTACTTTTCATTACTGCCATTTTTTATTTCCTCCCAATTTATTAATATTTTTATTTCGTGCTATAATAGTATACCTATTTTTCTTTAAAAGCAATATCTATTTATAAAAACATGGCAGGAAAAGCCAAAGTTATGTTTCATTTAGTTTTTAGCCATGTTCAGTATTATATTTGTCAATTATATATCAAGCTTTAACTCTTTCAATCTGAGCGCCGACAGTATTCAGTTTTAATTCCAATTTATCGTATCCTCTGTCAATATGGTAAACTCTGTTTACAATTGTTTCGCCATCAGCCGCCAGTGCCGCAAGAACCAGCGCTGCTCCCGCTCTTAAGTCAGAAGACATCACTTCGCACCTGTTAGAGGAAGTCCCCCATTTATAAAGGCTATACCATGTTTTATAGTAATATCTCGCTCCCATTCTGTTAAATTCAGGTACGTGCATAAATCTGTTTTCAAATACCGTTTCTTCCATTGAGCTTCCTCCGTTTACAAGTACTTTGCAGAAGCATCATCTGAGGCTGCATGTCTGTTGGGAATCCTGGATGCGGCAAAGTTTTTATCTTTGATGGTTTCAAATCTTTTACTTTTCCTGTTACAGTCAAAATGTCTCCATCCTGTTCAAACTTTTACTCCCATTGCTTCCAGTTCTGATTTGAATACTCCCGCATCTTCAAGTCTTGCGTCCTGTATTTTTAAATCTCCTTCTGTAACTAACGAAGCTATCACATAAGTTCCTGCTTCAATTCTATCTGGCATAATCGAATATTCCACAGCGTGAAGCTCTTCAACGCCTTCAATTTCAATATTTGGTGTTCCTAGTCCTGTAATTTTTGCTCCCATTTTGTTTAAAAAGTTTCCTAAGTCAACAATTTCAGGCTCTCTTGCAGCATTTGAAATAATAGTTTTTCCAGGAGTTTTTACTGCCGCCATCATAATGTTCTGAGTAGCTCCTACACTTGGAAAGCCTAATGGAATTTCGGCTCCTTTTAATTTATCGGCTTTTGCATGCACATATCCATGAACTCTTGTAATATCTGCTCCCAGCAGTTCAAATCCTTTTAGATGCAAGTCAACAGGTCTCGAACCGATTGCACATCCTCCAGGCAGTGAAACAACTGCTTCATCCAGATTTGCAATCATTGGTCCCATTACTAAGAATGATGCTCTCATCTGCTTTTACAATTTCGTAGCTTGCTTTCTGTTCTTTTAAATCCGTTATTTACAATTTTATAAGTATTGTCGTCTAATTTCTCAGTTTCCATTCCCAAATCTTCCAGCAGTCTCATTGTTACTCTGATGTCACGTAAATTTGGCACATTTTCGTAAAATGTATTCTCCTCTTGCAACAAGTGTCGCTATAATTATCGGAAGTGCCGCATTTTTAGCTCCACTTACCTTAATAACACCATTTAATGGTGTTTTTCCTTTTATTCTAAATCCATCAACCACGTTTTTTTCCTCCTAATTTTTGACATATCGGACATTTTGAGCCAAATAGCTTGTCCATGAATGTTAATTCTTTATAATTTTTAGCATATTCAGGCATTTCATTTTTATTATATTTAAATGAAAATTACAAACTGCACTTTTCCATAGCTTCATAATACACATCTGGCAAGTGCTTCAAAATGGCATTTCTCCAGTTTGAAGTTACAATAATCTCGTCTCCGGCTTCATGGATAATTGCATCCTTTGCAACGACAACAAGTGCTATTTCCCCCATGGACGCGAGATTATCTATCATTTTATACGGTATTTTCTTTTTGCTTTGCTATTTCAATATATTTTTATATTATTAAAATCTACATGACGGGGAAATAAACCATTTTGGCGCATCTTTATTTTCTAAAGCCTTTTTCTATCTCATAATAAATCCCTTTTTCCTTTATTTCCTCAAATGTAAGAGCCTTTATAATTCTTTTCTTTGTATTCCCTCAAGAAACAGATTTTTTTCAACTTGGGCATTTACAGCTCTGTCTGTCGCCTCTTCTACAGATTTCATAACATCTGCTTCATTGTTGCAGTTATTAACGCCAGTTCTCATTTCATTTCTCCAATTCATATAAATATACAACTTATCTTTTAAATTTAGTGTTTAAAATTTATCGTATTTTTCTCATTATACTACTTTTTAACATTTCTCAACTATTTTTTTAGAACTTTTAACCAATTTTAGTATTCAGTTAATTTTTCATATTTATATAATTAAGAAAATGTAGATATATAGCTAAAAACTAGCATGGAAAGAACAAATACAGCTTTTAAATAGAATAAATATATATATGAACTTGGTTATTTTGGGTATTTCTTCACGTCCTTCATCCTTCCGGATTGAAAAATAGGCATGCAAACAGTGCAGCATATAAAATTGCTCCTATTAACGAAACGTTTGCAGTAAAAAGATAAATTACTTCAAGAAGAAGAAAGGCGTATATCTTAAAAGTTGTTCTTTTACTTGTAAAGAACATGTTTATTAGATTGTAGTTTGCGTACATGTAGAGCAGAATCATCATAATAATTCCGAAGTACGGAGTTATTATGTCCATCTTCTTTTATAATGAAGATGATAAAGTATGTCTGCGATTGTGAATAGCAATACTCTTAGTTTTTCATCGCTATGTTTTCTTGTTTCACGTTTTTCTCTCATTTTTCTAGTCATCTCCCAGCTTTATGTTATTATAGATCATTTTTAATTTGGATTTTTCAACATGCGTGTAGACTTCTGTTGTTGTAATGTTGGCATGTCCGAGTATTTCTTGAACAATACGTATATCTGCGCCATTTCCAAGTAAAATTGTCGCAAGCGAATGTCTGAAAAATATGTGGATAAACATTTTTCAATTTTTTGCATTTTTGCAATGGTTTTTAAATCTTTCCGCATTTTTCCCGTCGAGTATTTGGAAAAATCTTAAAACTTTTCGCTCGCATTTTTAATTTTTGGTCTGTAAATAGCCAAATAGTTTTTTTATTTCATTTTCAAGACTGTCATAAATCGGTACTATACGGTATTTTTGAACCTTTTCCAAGCACTTTTTATAAATTCATAGTCCTGATTTTCCACATCTTTTATTTCCGAGATTTAAGGTTTCTGAAATTCTTGCTCCAGTTGCAATGAGAATTTTGATAATCAGCTTGTTTTGCATTCCTTCAGGCGTGTGAGGGCAGTTATCGACAATTTGTTTCATTTCCTTCAGTGTTAAAAATTTCAGGAAGCCTTTGTTCACGTTTCAAAAGTTTTTATCATTCCTGTCGGATCCTTTTCCACGTCTTTATTCAAATAACAAAATTTATAAAATGTCTTTAAAGCTGAAACTTTTTCTCAATACCGAATTTCTTCTCAATTTTTCCATTCAAATTTTCTATATATTCAAAAATATCCTTTTCTTCAATTTCAGAAAAATTTTTTCAGCAAACAGAAAAATTGTAGCAAATCACGATTGTATCCAGTAATAGTGTTTTTTGGAACTTCCTTTTTCAAATTCAAGAAAATCAAGAAATTCTCTAATTTGCGTTTTATTTTTCACGTGATATCTTTTGAACTTTTTCTTTTGCTTTTTGAATTATTTTCATTATTTTTCTTCTGTCTTGAAAATATGTTCAGTTAAATCTGAATTTTCTTTTTGCCGATTTTTTTAAATTAACACTTTTTGTCCCATAGCCCCATTATCTCCTTAGCATGATTAACAGATGCTTCTGTAATGTTGTCTCCTGAAATAATTCTTGCAATTTCCCTTATTCTTTCTTCTGTATTTAATTCCCGTACTTTTGTTTCTGTAAAATTATTTTCAATTTCCTTTTTGATGAAAAAAACTGTCGTCTGCGCTTTTCCAGCAATTTGTGGGGAATGTGTTACACAGATAATTTGCGTGTTTCTCGAAAGTTCCTGTAATTTTTCAGCAACTCTTCTGACAGTTTCTCCGAAATTCCAGTATCAATTTCATCAAAAAAATCAGTACAGAGATATTGTCAACAGCAGAAAACACAGTTTTAAGAGCAAGCATTATACGTGAAATTTCCTCCCGAAGCTATTTTGGCAAGAGGCTTGAATGTTTCTCCTACATTTGTCGCAATTAAAAATTCTGCGTTGTTTATGCCGTGTGCTGTTATTTCTTCAGTTTTTGTAATTTCTACCTTGAATTTTGCATTTTCCATATTTAAGTCGCTTAGCTGAATATCAATTGTATTTTGAAGGCTTTCATGATTTCCATACGAATTTGGCTAAGTCTTTCGCCATCTTGAAAATATTGGCTTACCAGTTCATTTTTTTCAGCTTTTTAAATTTTCCAGCTCTTCATTTTCAAAAATTAACTAATGACAGATCTTTTTCAAGTTTATCCTTGTATTCAAGGATTTCAGTAATTGTTGAGCCATATTTTTAATTTCAGCTTGTTAATTGCGTCAATTCTTTGCGACAATTTTTCCAGTTTTCTCATCGTCCATCTCGACATCTCCAGTAAAAATTATCTACAGAATACGAAATTTCCTCCACTTCATAAAGTACAGACTCAATCTTATCGTATAATTCGCTATAAGATTCTGACAAATCTGAAAAGTCGCTCCAAATTTCTCTTAGCTCTTCCAAGTGCTGATAAAATCGAAAAATTTCCTTCTTTTAAAAAGTTCTGAAGTTTCTCCGAGCTTTTCATTAATTTTTCCAGCATTGAACAGTATCTTGTACTCTTCCTCCAGCTCCTCGTCTTCATTTTCCTTTAGATTAAGATTGTTGATTTCATTAAACTGGAATTCCGAATATCTCTGCAATTTTTTGCTTTTTCTTCTTCAATATTCCTTATTCTTGAATTTAATTTTTATTTCATTTACGTCTTCACGAATCTTTTTAGAAAGTTCCTTTCCTCGTCATCAAGAAATCTGTCAGCAAGTGCAAATGGTATTCCTCATTCAGGAGGAACTGATGTTCATGTCGCCCAACCGGATCAATAATATTTACCATAAGCTCTTTAATCTTGACAAAGTAAGTCTTTGAACCATTTACAGTAATCTTTGACTTGGCATTCCTGTCGAAAATACCGTGTTATGATAAGTTCGTCATCGTCTATCTCAAATCCAAGTTCATTGAGCCTTTTTTTCTGATTTTCATCCAATTCAAAAATACCTTCTGCAAAAAGGCTTTCTTCCCATTTCTAATCATATCTGTATGACTTCTTTTCACCAATTAATAGTGAAATTCCATCCGAATAATTGATTTACCAGCTCCAGTTTCCCAGTCAATGCAATAAATTTTTCATTAAATTCTAAATCCAATTTTTTTGATTATTACAAATTATTTAATCTTAATTCCCTTAACATCTTTTCCCTTTCACTATTTTATTTTTTATAAAACAGAATCTCCCCATTTCAGTTTTTGTCGGAGAATGCTGTAATAATCGCTATTTGTAGGTTTTATTATTCGGATTTTTCTTTGATAATCTTGCGATACCAAATCATTTGGCTGTATTTGAAACCATTGATTTCCATCGATATTCAGGTGAACTGAGTCATCTCTGGAGGTTGCCTTGAAACTTAGGACTTCACAGCCGTTTACAATTATTGGTCTTGCTGTCAGGCTTTGTGGAGCAAGAGGGGTTATAGAGAGCGCATTTAGTCCAGGGTGGACAATTGAACCGCCAGCAGAAAGCGAATAAGCGGTAGATCCTGTAGGAGTTAGTGACAATTATTCCGTCAGCCCTGTACTTGTTCACAAAAACACCGTTTGAGTAAACTTCCACCTGTATTAGATGTGCTTCATGCCCTCCCTTTGTTATTACAAGCTCATTTAGTGCATAAAAAATATTATCTTCATATTTTACTTCTAAAAATGCCCTTTCCTCAATCTTGTATTTTCCGCTCTCGTAGTCCCTGAAGCATTGCCACCAGATTTTTGTGGTTTCACTTCTGCAAGATAGCCAAGAGAACCCATATTTACTGCAAGAACGGGAATATTTCTGAAATGGATTCTTTTGCTACTATAAGCATTGTTCCGTCTCCGCCAAGTGAAATTATCAGGTCAGCTTCTTCCACTCCAAAAACCTCCTGAATATCGTCAGGAAATTATAAAAGTCCTTTAATAAAGTTTCATCTCCATATCCACTTTTTTATAATTCTAACTTTTTAACTTGATTTTTTTCTTGTTTAGATTATCATCATTTTCCAATTTTTCAGAATTTTTCCATAATAAATACCTCTTTAAACATTAAAATTAAATTCTAAAACATTTTTACCTTTGTGAGATATTGTATCATTTTTAAAGATTTTTCCATAAGTTTTCTAAATATTTTTAAGGTCTGAATATAATCTGATTTTAATGCTGAACCCATTTAAAAAAATAGAAATTAAAATTTTATAACAGCTAATTTGACAGCTTTATAAAAATCTAATTGTTAAGCTAAAAAGACTGCCGTAAAAAATCCAGCAGTCCGGTTAATTTATTTATTCAGAATAATAGTATTCACTGCGTCTGTAATTTCTATGTGAAGGGGTATAGTAATAGAGCCTTTTTATGATGAAAGCGTTTTTCCCTCTTTTTCATGTCATTCAGCATTCTTTTGTGAAAAATTTTTCCCTAGGACATGAATTGTTTTTTTCTCTGCATTTGCAGGGATTTTTGGATTGTCCCATTCAACTTTACGCCCTGGATATGTGTCAATGCAGGTTGCATAAAGATTTACATGATCAAGTGAAGAATTCTTGTAAAAAGCTCTGTAAGTCGAGATGAAGCATTGCTGATTGGCAATATATCCCATTGTTCCGTTTCTTATATCCCATTCCACAGTTTCAGGCAGTTCCTCGAAGGGAGCTTTTTTAGTAAATACAATACTGTCAGCAAATATATTGAATGAAAGCAAAAAGATGCAGAGCAAATAAAGATTTTAAATTATTTTTCATGCCATTCTTCTCCTTTGTATTAATCGTTTAATGTATTCTAACATTTAGTATCCATTTTTCAATATATTTTCCTTTTATTATCATGTGTATTACAGAAGTTTCTAACGCTTTTTATAATATATGTTCGGATGTTTTTATACTGTTTTTCATTTAAATAGCAGGTTGTTTTATTATAATAATATATCGCACAATATATTGGGGCAACTAAAAATTTTTGAAAATCAAATAATTTTGCTTTTACAAATAAAAGAATAAAAAGTATAATTATACCATAAATATAAACTAGGAGGAATTTTTTATGAAAAATGGGAATTTTACTAATCATTGAGCATTAGTGATGGTAAGTTGTGGGAAAGACGCTGGAGCAAAGGAAGCTGGGAAGGCTGGAACAACAGCAGGGCAAACTGCTGAACAAGGAAAAGCTGATTTGAGCAAAAGAAACTGCTGAATATAAAAAAATATGTTGAAGGTCAGATTGATTTGCTTTTAAAAAGAAAACAGAAGATTTTGCAAAAATTATTAAAGGAAGGAAAATTGGATGAAGCTAAGAAATTTTATCCGTTAATCCGTATGTCTTACGAAAGATCTGAACCTATTGCTGAAAAGCTTTGGAGAATCTGATGTTAAGATAGATTATCGTCTTGTTGACTTTTAAGGAAGAATTTAAAATGAAGAAGGATGGAAAGGTTTTCATAGAATTGAAAAAAATATTGGGGAACAAAATACCACAAAAGGAACTGAAAAATATGCAGATGATCTTGTAAACGACATTAAGGAGTTAAGGGCAAAAATTGCTACAATTGAAGTAACGCCTGATTTAATGGTTACAGGAGCGATTGACTTATTAAATGAAGTTTCGACTCAAAAATCACTGGAGAAGAAGAAGTGTTCTCACATACTGATTTATACGACTTTAGAGCAAATATTGAAGGGCTCAGAAAATTTTTGAACTATTCAGACCTAAATTAGAACAAAAAGATGCTAAGCTCGTAACAACTTTAGATACAGAATTTAAAGCAGTAAACCAACTTCTTGACAAATATATGATAGATGACAACAACTATAAACTGTATACTGACCTGACAAAAGAAGATACAAAAGCTCTAGCTGAAGCAGTTACTAAACTTGGAGAACCTTTATCGCAAATGGGAATCGTAATAGACGCAACTCCTAAGAAATAATGTACTTATTCGGTAACTAATATGTTTAAATATTATTAGATATGAGTTAATTTCCTCGTTAAAATTAACATTTAGATTATCGAACACATCTTAAAAATAACTTTACAGTATAAAAGAGGTAAAAATAATGAGTGACGAAAATGATAAAAAAATGGTTTGATAAAAATATCACGTCGTGATTTTTGGAAAAAAGCTGGAATGGTAGGAGCTGGAGCCGCAATTGGAGCAAGTGGAGCTAGTGCGATTTTTGCCAACATGTTCAGCTGTAAAGCAAATCAGGTTGTTGGAAATGAAAAGATTTCATTTTATGGGGAACATCAGTCAGGAATTGCTACTCCTGTTCAAAAACGTCTATTTTGCAGATTAGATTTACATTCTACGGACAGGGAAGAAATAAAGCAGATGTTTAAGGACTGGACAGATTATTCTGAAAAACTTATGAAAGGTGAACTTGTAGCTCCGTAACTTGTAAATCATCTAGTTCCTCCACTGGATACAGGAGAAACAGTGGGACTAAATCCATACCGTTTGACAATAACTTTTGGAATAAGTCCATCTTTTTTGGATAAATTGAAGATGGATAATAAGAAAATGGAAGAATTTAAGGATTTGCCACATTTTCCGAGAGACCAGATAAAGGACAAGTATAAAGGCGGAGATATTTGTATTCAGGCTTGTGCGGATGATGCGAGGTAGCATTTCACGCTGTGAGAAATCTTGTTCGTAAAGGTCGTGCCTTAATTACTTTAAAATGCACCCAAGCTGGTTTTTACCAATTAGTAATGGAAAAGAAACTCCAAGAAATCTTTTTGGATTTAAAGATGGAACGGAAAATCCGAAAAATGATAATGATTTTAAAAATGTTGTCTGGTATGATAAAGATAATTGACTGAAAAATGGGACTTTTCTTATTGTAAGACGTATTCAAATGCATCTTGAAACGTGGGATAGAACTAATTTACAGGAGCAGGAAAATACGTTTGGAAGGTATAAGGAAAGTAGGCCCTTTGGAGAAACAGACGAATTTGCAAACGATTGACATAAATAAAAAATACCGTGATGAAAACCAGTTCTACCAATTGATTCACACGTTTATCTTGCCAAAAAGCTGACGTTAAAATAGCACGTCGTGCTTTTTCTTATTCTAATGGAATAGATGAAGTGAGTGACAGTTTGACGCAGGACTGCTATTTATATGTTTCCAAAAACATCCTGATCAGTTTATAAAGATTCAGAACAGCTTAGAAATGAAGATAAACTGAATGAATACATTACTCACATTGGAACAGGAATTTTTATGCGTTTTTGGAGGGAATAAAGAAAGGAGAATACATTGGGCAGAAATTATTTGAATAAAATAAATACATTGCTATTTTTATGTTTTATATTATTCTTCACAAATGTTATCGCAAAGGAAAGTTACAGCAGTCTTTTATATAAAAATAACGGATACGACGACCGCAATAAGAAACAATAATCAAAATGAAGCATTTTTCCGAAGTAAAAGATGAATTTAAAAAGGTAAAAATGCTGATTCTACGCAAGGGAAAAAGGTACAGGAACTTTTAAATAAAGAAAAGCTGTATTGTCAGAAGATGACCTGAGAGAAGTTACACAGCACTATTAGCTTTTTGAAAAGAGCAGAATCCTGTTGATGATAATGAGGAAAAGAAAAAGTTTCAGTCAAGAATGAATCCTGCTTTTAGATGTGTTGGAAAAAGCAATTCAGTCTAAAGATGTAGAACTTATGAAAAAGAATATCTAAAATTTAATGGCGTATGGACAAGAAATGAAAGTTTTATAAGAAGCAGAAGTATTCTACTATGGAAAAGTGGAAACTGCAATGTCGTTTTTTGAGAAGCTCTATGGAAGTGGAGCCATTTGATTATGACAATACAATAAATTCTTTTTAATGACTTGAAATCAACAATACGAGACTATTTAGATGGCAAGAAGATAGAAAATGATGTTTCAAGCGCAATTACACTAAAAGAAGCTGTAGATATGTTGAAAGATGCGTTGGAAGCCTTTTAAAATGGAAATAAATCTAAAGGTCAGTCAAAAAGTGAAAGAGTTTATTCAGGTATGGCTTCACGGTTGAAGGCGACGAAGTACGAGAAATTCAGCTCTATATACAAAAAGTGGAAACACAGGCTCCAATAATCATGGTAAAAGGCAGTGAAAAAGAGTATCAGGAACAATTGCAGGATTAATTACAGAATTATCGCAAATTGATACAAAAGCACAATATACGTTTATTGATGCAATGTTTATACTTCTTCGTGAAGGTGTGGAAGCTGCTTTATCGTTCTGGAGATTGGTAAGCGTCTCAAAAAGCCGCAAATCAGAAAAAAGGATTACGTTGGGTGTACGCAGGAGCTGCAGCTGGAATTTTGGCAAGTGTGGTAATAGCATTTGCTCTTCAGGCTTTATTTCCTGCCGTATCTTCAGGAACAAACCGTGAAATTCTGGAAGGATTTGTAGGAATTTTTGCAGTTATAATGATGATTGGGATTGGATTTCTGGCCGATAGTAAATCATCCTGAAATCTTGGCAAGATTATATTGACAGAAAAATGGATATTGTATTAAGTACAGGAAGTTTTATTTCAATGTTTGTACTAGTTTTCTTTGCAGTATTTAGAGAAGGGGCAGAAACAATATTGTTTTTATGTAGGAATTTTTACCATTGATTTCATTACAGAATTTGATTATCGGTATTGTAAGTGCGATATTGATATTAATTGTAATTGCACTTGTTTTAATATACGCTCTTCAAAAATAAAAATACATCAAGTGTTTTTGTACTACGTGGACAATTTATTTCCTTGCATTTAAAAATGCTTGGAACAAGTATTCACGTCGCAAGTTGTTGGGATTTTACTGTTACACGTAGTTCATTTTATACCCTACAATGGAAATTTTTGGGAATTTATGCAAATATGGAAGTATTTATTAGTCAATTAATTTTAATTGTGATTATCGTGATTGCTGATTGATAAAAAGAGAAAAGATAAATAAAAATTTTAAAAGATAAAAATATCGGAAAGGAATAGAATGGCTAAAATTGACGAACAGACGCTTGTAGAACATTTGAGTGAATTTAGGGAAAAGACTCATTATTACAATTATATTTTTTATTGCGGCTTTTTAGTAAGTTTGCTATTTTTGTCTCGATATTTACAAATTACTGACAGCTTCATTCTAGCAGAAGCTCACAGTTCTTGAGATTTCAATGATATTTTGAGCATTTATTTAATGCTGGCTGGAATATGTGCTTTAGTTTGACATTGCCTTTTACAAGTTATCAGCTATGGGCTTTTATTCGTCCTGCTCTTAAGGAAAAAGGGTTAAGCAATTTTATCTTATGTGCCTGCAACTTTTATATTATTTGTTACAGGACTTTCTTTTGATTTTTGTAGTAACACCTGCGTTACTAAATGTTTTACTGTCTTTTGGCAATGATTTGTTTAATATTCAGCTTACAGCAAATAATTATTTAACATTTGTATTACATATCATTACCGCTTGCTGTAATATTTGAATTGCCCGTTATTGTGGCATTTCTAACATCACTGCATATCTTAACGCCGCAATATTTGATAAAAACTAGGCGATATGGCTATTTTATTTTGTTGGTAGTCGCAGTCGTTCTGACTCCAGCTGATTTTATAAGCGATTTAACGATGGCAGCACCATTGATCTTACTTTATGAAGTGAGTATTTCTGTTTGTAAATATGTCTATAAAAGAAGGAGGATGATTAAAATGGGAATTTTTAGAGATATAGGAGCACCAGGACTAATAGTTCTTATACTTGGGGCATTACTTATTTTTCGGACCAAAAAGACTGCCTGAACTGGGAGAATCCATCGGAAAAATGATTCGAGAATTTAAAAAAGTCAGTTTCTGAATTGAGTCAGAAAAGTGATGAAACTAAAAATATAGAGGATAAAAAGAAGATAAATAAAAATTATTTTAAAATAAATTAATTAATATAATTTTATAACCAATTTTTGATTTTACCCAATATAAGGGCATTATTACTGTGTCCTCATATTTTTATTTGAGAAAATTGTGTTGCTAAAATTTTATCAAAAATATTTGTTAATCCAAAAATTAAAATCAAGAAAAATCATAGCCAATATTTTTAACTGTGATTTTAATGCTTTTATAAAAACAAATCAAAAATTTACTTTTTAAAAATTATCTTACAATTTGAATAAGATTGCGACATACTAGAAATAATGTTGCGACAATTTCTGTAAATTTCTCAATTCCTTCTTTTTCTTCGTCCAAGATATTAGCAGAACTTTTTGCAAAACCTTGGCTCTGTCTGGCTGTAGTAAAATTACGCTTATCATGATGATTGATAAAATTACTAGAGCTATAATTAATAAATTTTCTAACACGTTATTAGTTCCTCCTATAATTTACAAAAACAAGAGAATAAGCAATTAATTTTGTCAAAATAATTATTTAGCTGCAGTATCTCCGGCTTTTATTATTACAGCGAATTTTTCAGGAATTAAACTTGCTCCTCCTACTAATCCGCCGTCAATGTCTGTTTGAGCGATTAAGTCAGCTGCATTTGCATCGTTCATTGATCCGCCATATTGAACAGTTACGTTTTCTGCAACTTCTTTTCCATATAAATCAGTTAATAATTCTCTGATGAATGCATGAACTTCCTGAGCTTGTTCTGGAGTAGCAGTTTTACCTGTTCCAATTGCCCATACTGGTTCGTAAGCAAGTACAACGTTTGCCATTTCAGCTACTGTTACATCTTTTAATCCGCCAGTAATTTGAGTTTTACAACATCGTTAGTAGTTCCAGCTTCTCTTTCTTCCAAAGTTTCTCCGAAACATAAGATTGGTTTTAAATCGTGAGCCAATGCTGATTTTACTTTTTCATTGATGATTTCATCAGTTTCGTGGTAATATTCTCTTCTTTCAGAATGTCCTAAAATTACATATTCTACACCTAAATCTTTTAACATCAATGGTGAAACTTCTCCAGTATATGCTCCGCTTTCTTTAGCGTTCATATTTTCAGCAGCAATTTTAATGTTGCTTCCTGCAGTTTCTCTAGTTGCTGTTTCTAGTGCAGTGAAAGCGCTCCAATTACGATTCCTGCATTTTTCACGTCTGCTACTAAAGGTTTTAATTCATTGAAGAATTGTGCTACTCTTTTTGCAGTTTTGTTCATTTTCCAGTTTCCAGCTACTATTATTTTTCTCATAGTTTCTCCTCCATTATTTATTTAATATTTTTACATTTTCTTTTATTTTATCACATATTGCTATCAATGCTAATACACGAATTTTTCAATTTGATTTTTATACCTTTATGTTAAAATTCTTTAAGTAATCTAAAGTAAATAAAATCTAAAAATATATTAAAATTAGGGAGGAGTATATGGACAACAATATCAGTGATCAATTGCAGGATTAAGAGCTCTATCAGCACTTTTTCTTATAAATCTGAGCTTTTTGGGATTTAGAATCGAAGTCGCTTCATTTCCGAAAAATTAAGTTTTTCAATGGGGATTTAGCCTATTAATACTAATAATTGCATTAATTCTGGGAGCAGGAGAAATGGATTTGTAGGGCATATGCAAAACAGACATTGGCAGTAACATGTATTGTTAATTTCAACATTTTTAAATATTATTATAGTCTGGGAAATATCTTTATTTTTGTAATTTTGTAATATTATCTGTCCAAATTATCGCAACAGTATCATCAGTTTTGAAAAAGAATTTAAAATTCCTTTTTATAGAAAATTACGGATTTACTATTTGTAGACTAATAGAAATAAAGGGTATGGGCTATTTTATGCCCCTGTATACAAATTTCTAGTAAAATTTATGAAAAGTTATTGACAAATTATAAAATGTGATATACTAACTGAGTAATGTATGGGTGGATGTCCGAACGCTAAGAGACCGGTCTTGAAAAACCGGCGAAATGCAAGATGTCTGGGTTCGAACTCAGTTCACCCGCCATTTAAAAATTTATATTTTTGGAGAAGCAGAGAGGTGAATGCGCCCCTGCTAAGGGAGTATCCGGGCTAAAACTTGGATCGAGGGTTCAAATCCTCCTTCCGCCATAATAGACGAATTAATTCGATACAAACAAATGCATCTGGCTCAATTGATGGAGCAGTCCGATGCACGGATCCAGAGGTTATGGGTTCAACTCTGTCAGGCCACTTTTATAAATTAGCTAAAATAATAACGATCTCTCAAAATTAATGTTTTAGATATATAAATAGAATGTGATTGAAATCCTAGCTTTTTGTTTAATAATTTCGAGTTTAAAAATCTGAAATTTAAATATAGCAATCTTTATAATTTAATGTCGTGATTAAAAATGCTTAGATGAGTTGAGATTATAAAGGAGATGGCGACCAGTATAAAAGAAGGAAAAATATAGAATTATAGAAAGAATATTTATTAATCAAAAATTTAAAATAAGCTATCAAAGTAAATTTACTTATTTGATTAACAAAATTAAATTTCAAAATAAGAAAATTGTAGTTTGAGGAGGGCAAAAATATTATGAAAAATTACTTATAAAAGGGATTGGCTCTGATTTAAAAAAATATATTATTTAAAGAGTTTGAAAAAGAATGAAAAATACGCTTTTTGTATTTGAAAATTCAACTTCATTTTTGAGATAAAAGGAATTTTTACAGAATGAAAAATACAGCAGAAATTGAGAATTTTTCAGAATTTTAAGATGATGAATAGTTATGATTTTTATGAGAAATGTCTTTGTTACTGATAAAAATTGTGGTAAAGAGAGAAACAGGTTGTGCTGTTTTACAATGCTTTGACTGAGAAGCTGAAAAGAGATATGAAGGTAAATAATTATTATGATATTATTGATGTTGCCTATAATTACTATAATTTATTTGAGATTGCAGGAATATAAAATTAATCTGGAAAAAAATTGAGCTTGAAAATGGCAAGTTGAAACTTTTAGAACTTTGGTTGAGATTGATAATGAGATGAAAAAAGTTGTGCAACAGAAAGGGCTTATTTTGCCGTATATGCTTAGAAATATGGAGAAAATATTTCGTACATTTTTAAAGAAGTTTTCTAAAATTTGCTTTGTGAATAAGGTTAAAATTACTCCATTTGAAAAGGAGTTAATTGGAGGATTGAAAAATAGAGGGATTGCTGTAGAAAATATTTTGCAGACTTTTCGGAAAATGATTTTAATGAGGAAAAAGTTGAAAATAAAGGACAGTTTTTCATTGCTGCAAGAGAGATTTTTGAGTCAAAAATATAAATGTGGAAATTCATGAGATTTAGCAGTAAATTTGGAGAATTATTAGGATTAGTGAAAAAAATTAGAACAAGTTGAGAAGGATAGCAAAAAGGCAAGTAAGAAAAATGAAGATATGAGAGAAAATTATAGAATTTTTGAGGCTGAGGAAAAATTCTGAAGAGGTCAAAAGAGATTATCAGCTTTTTAAAACAGAAAAAAATTTCTTCAAATTTAGAAATAACTATGAAAGATACGAAAATATACAAAATACTGAATTTAATTTACAATTTGCTAGATAATCTGAGAGAAATTGACAGAAAAAGACAAGGAAAAACTGTTTCTGTTTTAGAACGAAAAGATTTTTATGACGCATACAAATCTAATGATTTACTTAATATTTTTAATTTGAAAGAAAAGCTATCAGATTTTTCAAGATTTGGTTTCGAAAGATTATAAATACATTTCACGAGAAGAATTGGAACGAATTAATCAAGAAGATTTGAAAAATTGGAAAAAGAAAGCCCAAAAGCGAAATTTAAAGAAATTTATAAAGCAAAGAATGACTGCTATCAGTAAAATTATTGAATTTGTCAAAGAGCTGCAAAAGATTTATGAATACACGACATTGGCGGAATATAGCGATTATTTGGAAAAAAATCTATCTAAATAATGAAAGAAAAGTAAAAGAAGATAAAAATGTGAAAGATAAATACTTTGAGGCTTTATCCGAAATGCTCGTGTTAGAAGATTTCAGCTTTGATAATTTGTGGGATAAATTTTTAATGAAAATATTTCAGCTAATTTATTGAAATTATTTTTGAAATATTTGGATAAAAAAATCGATTGGACTGAATTTGGAGGACAGTGCAGAAGAAGATTTGGAAAACAGATTTGCAATAAAACTCATTTGAAAATATTTCAGAAACAACGAAGGAAAATATAATTATTTTAAATTTACAAGATTCATTTCAAAAATAAAAATGAATAATTTTTATTCTCAAAAATTCAACGTGCAAAAATGGGACTTCAACAAGTGATGACAAGAAGCTGATTGGAATGTTTAAAATTTACCAAAACATACTTAGTGCAAAAAAATGTATATTTAGCCTATATTAAAGACTTGGAAAACAATATTGATTCAGCAGAGTGTTATCAGGAATTGAAACTGAAGTATAGAATTGGAGTTATAAAAAGGTGAAATAAGCGAGGCTGAAGAACTTTATTTTGTAAAAAAATATAAAAGATAGAAAAGAAAAATGGGAAAAAGGGAAATTGGAGATTTTATTCCGTCAAAAACTGGAAAAAGATCTTAAGAAAATAAAAATGAAAAAAATTGAAATTGAGGGTATTATTCATTTCAAGAAATGAGAGATTGTGAGTACGGATACTATCTTAAAAAAATCGATTGGAGAGCAGGAAGTTGAAGAGATTGAAGATGAAATAAATGTTAAAATATTTGGAACAATAATTCACTCTTTTTATGAAAAATGTCGTTATGAAAAAAACAAAGCAGACTTTCGAGAATAAAACTTTCAAAATTGATAGAAACCAGCTAGCAGAAATTTTTGGAAAAAGTGCTAAATTCATTTTGATTATAAAGTTCCTAAAGAATATTTGGAGTTTTATAAAAAAGTGTCGTTTGAGGAAATTTTAAAATCTGCAGAAAAATATTTTGAGAATTAATTAAGAAACTGGAAACAGAAAACGATATTGAAATTTACTTTGAGGAAAGAATAAAATTATCTTCAGAAAAAGAACTGTTTGAAAATGTGTCTATTAATGGAGTTAAGATTTGCATATAAAAACGAGTAATAAAAATTACTTATTTGATTATAAGTCAGGAAATTGAGAGATGGACAAAAGGGCTATAAAACTGATAAAGTTTATAAAGCAATGGAACAGCTGGATTATTATTCATTAATGCTGAAAAATGACAATAATGAAAATATTGAAAAAATTATTGTGAGATACTTGGGAAGGTAAGATTAGTGCCGGACGAGAGATCGGATGATAAAATACTAACTTCAAAAAGATGTTGAAGATGTGATTTATAAATATCGAAAATGAAGAATTTTATGATTTAGGTAATATCAAAAACCAAAAATTATCTTTACAAAGAATACATAAATATTTGTAGAGGGAGGATGAATTAAGCGATGATGAATAATATAATTTTTGAAAGCTAGTGCAGGAACTGGAAAAACATACAGACTATCGCTAGAGTTTATAGCTAATCCCGGTACGAGGTGTTAATTACAAAAACATAGTTGTAATGACTTTTACAAAAAGCTACAGCTGAAAATTAAAGAGAGAATTTTTGATTTTTATATCAAATCGCTTTTTGATAAAGAAATGGAGCAGAATTAGATTTAAAAGAAATTTATAAATTTGATAATTTGAATAAAAAGAATTACAAAATATTTATTTTGAAATGATAAAAATAAAAGAGGACATTCAGTTTCTACCATTGACCGTTTTACTAACCAAATCTTTAAAAATGCGATAGCACCGTATTTTTTAATATTTACAATTATGAGATTTTTGAGAAGGAAACAGATGATTTTATTCAAAAGTTTTGATAAAAATAATTGAAAATGAAGAAAATTTTTCAAAAATTCAAATTTATTTTTGATGAGAGAGAAAAATATCGCAGTCTATATAAAATTATTGAAGAAATATTGGAAATGCATCCAAAAATTTGTTTTGGCTAGGGGCTTAAATGAGATAGCTATACAGAAAAAGTATCGTATAGTTTTTAGATGATCTAGATGAATATTGTAGAAACATTAGAAGAAAAGCCTATGATAAAAAGTAAGATGTAAGAAGTTTATAAAAAGAATTTGATAGTCTTTTACATGAATATACTATAGTTTTAATAAAAATGAAAGTATAAATGAAAAATCAGAAAATTAAAAGCAAAAATTAGAATTAGTTGCTACAAAATAAAGATTTATTATTTGATGAAAGAAAGATGAGGATATTGGAAAAAGTATATATAAACGATGCTATCAAGATGATGAGAAGATTGAGAGGAAAGTGTCTGAAAATGTAAAAAGCATTGTCTGAAATACATCTATTTGAAAACAAAAGTACTGCCATTAGACAAAAATTAAAAACTATCGCTCAAATCATATTTAATATTGCTCAAAAATCAAAATTTCTTCAAAGATTTCACTTAACGATATTTTTGGTGTACACGTATGAATTTATTTTCAATAAAGAACTAAAATTTGTGGAAAATGATAAAGTTACAGAAGAATTTCTTGAATTAATCTAGCGGAAAATAGACACAATCATGATTGATGAATTTCAAGATACGAGCATTTTGCAGTGGAAAATTTTGAAATTAATGATGAATACTGGAAAATATTATTTGTGTTGGTGATGAAAAACAGAGCATTTATAATTGGCGTGGTGAGAAAAAGGAATTATTTGAAAAATTAGAAACAATGATTCAAGGAAATGTTCAAACTCTGGATAAATCGTATAGAAGTTACAAGCAAATTATTGAGAATGTTAATAAAATATTTCAATGGCTATGATTCTAATTGGAATTATACAGATTCTGGCTATAGGGAAGATGAAGAGTATCAAAGAGGATATTTTGGATATTTTATTCAAGATACAAAGGAAGACATTTATACAAAAATTATTGACATGATAAAAAGATGGTCAAATAAAAATCTGGGAAAGAGTGCAATTATCTGTCGTAAAAATATTCATTTAAAAGAAATTGCGACAGCAGCTGAATGAGGCAAAAAAATTCCGTATACACTTGAAAGTAAGGCAACTATTTTTGGAGTACAAGCCTATTGTTCCAATGTATCAGCTAATTAAATTTTTGCATTTGATAATTTTAAATATTTGTTAGAATTTTGTGAGAAGTGACTTGAGTTGGTGGATTAAATAGCCATGTAAAAATATCTGCTAGAAAATAAAAATGAGATTATGAAGTATATTTCCGGAAATTCTAAAATAAATAGCTTTGAAGAGTTTATTAATATTCAAAAAGATGATGAGATAAAAGAAAAACTTTTAGAATATAAAAATTAATACTTTAGAAAGAAATGGACTAATTTTTGAGGAAATTATATAAAATTAAGGATTTGAAAGTCTTGTCAATAAACTTAAATGATAAATATCAAAAGAAAATTTTTTTCAAGAAAACTTGTTGAAAAATTTGAAAATAACAAAAATTTTATTCAACAAACAGTGATTTGAAAAACATTTTATATATAACATTTTGATACAGTAATTTATATGAATTTTATAACATTTGCCGAAGAAGAAAAGGAAAATTTGGAAACAGGTTAGCAGTAAGGATATAAATGCGATAAATTTACTGACGATTCATGCTTCAAAAGGATTAGAATTTGATACGGTATTTTATTATAAAAGAGAAACAAATAAGGGCGTACAGATGAAAGATAATTTTAAAAAGCTATTTAGATTTTGATGAAAAATTTAATATTGTAAAAATTTATTGTGCTTTTTACAGATTATAATAAAAATGTTTGAGAATGAATTGGGTGAAATGAGAGATAATAATTCTCAAAAAGAAATGATGGAAGAAATTAACAATGATTATGTTGCATTGACTCGTGTATCTGATATTATTGTTTGACGCTGAAATAACAAAAGACAAACGATATGCTGATTCTTTAGTGAAAAAGAGTGATTGATGTTTATGAAGATGAAAAACAGATATGAAATAGGTGAAATTGTAGAATCGAAATTCCTGAAGAAACAACAGATACTTCAGATGTAAAAGTGAGCAATAATTTATTTGAAACGTATTTTGATGATGATAAATTTGTTGTAAAAATCTTCAAATACATTGGAAAATGAGTTTAAACGTAAAAAGGGCTTGCAATGCACTATTACTTTTGAAACACATTTCAAATAATCTGGAAAATGATAAATTAATTGCAAAATCTGCACTTTTTGAGCCGATATGGAAATATGCTTGGGAAAAAGATTGTAGAAGAATTAATTGTCAGAATGGAAAAATTTCATTGATAGCGATATTTATGATGAGAAATACAAAAGTTTATACAGAATTTGAAATTTATGATTCTGAAGGAAAACGTATCATTGATAGAATTAACATTGATGAGGAAAAATAAGAAAATCTATATTTATGATTACAAGACTGGATTTGAGCCTGAAACGAATGAGAGAGATATCAGGAACAGATTAATGAGTATAGGGATATTTTACAGCAAAAAGTTTCAGCAGATTATGAAAATTGATGTTCAATTGTTAGAAGTTTAAAGTGATTTTTGAAAACGGATTTTTCTATTTCAAAAATAAGATTAATAGGTTATAATATGAAATGATTAAAATTTAGGAGGAAAAAAATATGTCAATATTAGTTTTGGACACAAAAATCCAGATACAGATACAATTTGTTCAGCAGATTGCTTATGGAACTGAAAAATAAATTGGGGAAAAAGAGTTAAGGCAGAGACTTGGAGAAATTAATGAAGAAACCAAGTATGCCTTGAACTATTTTAAAGTTGAAAAAGCCTGAATTAGTGGAAAATGTGGCTGGAAAAGAAATAATACTGGTAGATCATAATGAGAGAACTCAAACTGCTGAAGGAGTTTGAAGAAGCAAAAAGTTCTGGAACTAATTGATCATCACAGAATTTCAAACTTTAATGTGGATGAGCCTTTGTATGCAAGATTAGAGCCTGTTGGATGTACTGCAACAATTATCTTAAAAATTATTTAAGGAAAAATAATCTTGTACCAAGTAAGGAAACTGCAGGACTTATGTTAAGCGCGATTATTTCAGATACATTATTGTCTCAAATCACCAACTTGCACAGAATGTGATATTAAAGCTGGTAAGGAACTGCTGAAATCGCTGGAGTAAATCGGATGAGTATGGTCTTGAAATGTTAAAGGCTGGAACTGCACTTGGAGATAAATCTGAAAGCAGAACTGTTAAACATGGATATGAAAATCTTTGAAATTGATGGTTCAAAAATTGGTGTTGCACAAGTTAATACTGTAAATGAGCAGAAGTTTTTGGAAGAAAAGAGAAACTGCTTTCTGAAATTGATAATATCATTACAAAAGAAGGATTAAAATTCTTTATGTTTGCAATCACAAATATTTTATCAAATGATTCTGTGGCTCTAGTTTCAGGAGATGGAAATGATATTATTGAAAAAGCATTTGGAGAAAAAGTTGTAGCAACTTAGTAACTTTGAAAGGTGTAGTTTCAAGAAAGAAACAAATTATTCCGCCATTAACAAAAAAGTAATTCAAGAGGTAAATTTATAAAAATAAAAATAAGATTTTTAAAAATGGCAATAGTAAAAATTTAAGAAAAGAGAAGAATTAAAAATATTATTTGCAATAAAACTGCCTCAGTAATTTCTGAACTTTATAAGGAAGTTAAGTAAAAAGACAGGAATGAAAATAATAAGAAATTCTCTTAATATGATCGTGATTAATACGCTAGAGCTTGTGGATGGCTTTGAAAACCAATTTTTCTGTACTTGTTATTTATGATAATATTATGGAAGAAAAAGGAGCTTTTAAAATACAATATGGAAATGAAGATATTGATTTTTAGAATTCGGAATTTGATTTTAATGGCAAAATGGAAATTGAAGAAATGATAGGCATGTGAAGAGGCTGTGCAGCAACTAGCTGTTTTTATGGGAAAAATATGCAGTAACTATGCTTAAAATAGCGAGGAAAGTTTATGAAGAAGAAAATAACGATATTGGTTGGCATACTGATGATTTTAGTAGTAGGAATTGCAGGTGCAAAGGAAAAGAAGGTAAACAAGTCGAGAGAAAATAAAAATTTGAAAAAGCTATGAGAAGTTTTGAAATGGAAGCGGTTATTATGACAACGAAGAGAATATCTCCTTTTACTTGTATCCTGAAGTACTCCTAAAAATGTGGCAAATTTTGTATTTTTGGCAAAAACAACTTTTATAACGGACTGACTTTTCATAGAATTATTCCGAATGGACTGATTCAGGGAGGAGATTCTGTGGGAGATGGAACTGGGACAGCTGGATATTATTTGAAGGATGAATTTTCAGACTGACTGACATTTGCGCATGAAGGAATGCTTGCTTTTGCAAAATTCCAGTACTGATACGAACAGCGACCAGTTTTTCATAACGATGAGTCCGCTGACTCAACCTTAATAAAAAGCATACAATTATTGGCGACAAAAACTCGTGAGGATCTAGGTGTGCTAAGAACATTGAGGCAGGATGACAAGATACTGAATATTGATATAAAAGGTAGAAAGATTGACAAATTTTTAGATTATTTCCCTGAGGAAGTCAGCGAATGGAAAAGCAAGCTTGTAAAACCTGCAAAACGCTAAAGAATGAAAAGCTCCCTGCTTAAATTGGGGAGTTTTTCTTTTGATTATGCCTGAATTTGATCCAGTTGATGCCAATATTCACAAATAAGGGTAAAAAGTGATATAATAATAACAAATAAATAATGATGGAAATTAATGCATAGGAATTTGAGAAATTTACGATGTTTTATGAAACACGTAAACTATGATGTATGGTATAAATTTTGAGAATGTTTATTACAGGGCAGTTCAGATTTGGGATGCAGACAGGGGAGTTTATATGGAGTTTCTTAGGGACGGATTTCCTGTCATAGGGGTAGATTTATCTGAAAAATGCTGGATATTTCTGAAAAACAATGTGGAAAAACTTGATGGGACAGTAATTACAAGCTGATAAGAGATAATATCGTAAGTTATGAAAAATAAAGGCAATTTTTATGAGAAAGTTTGGATGTGAGCAGAAATCACGGAATTAGTGAAAGTTATGATGAAATACAGCCAGTTGACTCACATTATCTGCAATTTTGACACTAATAAATTATTTTGAAAAGTGAAAAAGAATTTTTGAAATTTATTGAGAAAATGTGGGAAAAAATTTGAAAAAGAGTGATATTTAATTTTTGACGCTGTGACGGAAGATATTTTTGAGGAAATATTTTGAAAATGATATATTTCGGATGAAGAGCCTGAATATACGAGTATCTGGTGACATGAGAAAATAAGCAGGAAAAACATATTGTGAGATTGACCCTGTTTATTCAGTGAGGATGAAAACGATAATTTGTTCAGAAAAATACAATGAGGTTCAGGAAAAATTCATTTATGATCCAGAATGGATTGTGGAAACTGTCCGAACAAAGGGTTTGAAAGTATTTGATCAGACTTCTAATCCTGAATTTGGAGAAAAGCAGAATATTTTGTATTAAAAATTGTAGTTTTAAATACTTGAACTTTTTGATATTATGCTGAAAAATTAAGAAATGTGAGGGAATAGTTGAATTTTACTACAAAATAAGAAGGAAGTAATTTTATGAATTTGAAAACGAAAGAAAATTTTAGAAAACAAACAGCAATGAAGAAGAAAATGTCATAACCGAAGAAGAAAAACGAAGACAAAAACTTTTTGAGATTGAAAAGAAGCTGAGCAGACACAACAATGAGAAGGAAATTAAAAACAGAAGAAACAATAAGATAATGAAATATTTTGCGCTCACTACAAATATGGTGTATATTCTGTCCTACTAATTCTTCTTATGCTTGGACTTTATACTTTTCTGAAAAATATCTGTTTACAAGTGGATCAGCCTCTCGTTCTTTGTTATTTTTCTTGTAATTGGGGCAGTGTCAGGCTACTGGTCGCTCATAAAGCAGGTAAACAACATAAAATAATATTGGATTTAGATGTTAATTATGGAAAGGCAGGAAAATGCTGGAAAGAATGCCAAAAATATAAAAGGCGTATATTGTTTCGATTTTATTATGATATTTCTTGTTATTATGGGAATATTTCTTAATTGTGTGGAACTTTTATTTTTGGATATTTAGTCGAGCCATTATTTCTCTAATAAATATAAATTTACTTGTAAATGAGTGCATAAAATTCTCTATTTCCAAAAATAATCCAAAGTTTAGGGAAATTTTGAATATTTAAAAACGAATGGCTATATTTTGCCTTGGAATGTTTATTGTTGGGAAAGATTAGTCAAAAAATATTTTGAAAGTCATGTTTTAACAAATATTGCGAGCAACAGGAGCTGGAGCATTAAATTTTAAAATTGCATATTTATTGTGTCATTTTTAAAGAAAAACTTTTTCAGTAAAAATAGTAATTAAAAATTATTTAAAAATAAATTTAGTATTAAACTTGAAAAAAATGAAAAAGTGTAGTATAATTAGAATGAAAATATTTACTATTGAAAAGAGGTAAAAATGGCACAAAGAATTATTTTTGAACGAAATTTCGTATCATGGTTTTGGAGCAATAAACCATATCCAGAGGAAGTTAGAAAAACAAATTCAAAAAGCGCTATATGTACAGACAAAGGGCTTTTAGAATTTGGTGGAGTTTCAAAAATTACAGATTTGCTGGATAAGAAAATTTAGCTTATGAAGTTTTTCTGATATTCAGCCAAATCCGACTATTGAAAATGTAAAAGATGGTGTTGAAAAAAGTACAAAATCTGCAGGTGCTGACTACATTATCGCAATTGGTGGAGGTTCACTCAATGGATACTGCAAAAAGCAGTTGCCATTATTATCAACAATCCAGAATTTTTCTGATGTAAAGCCTTGAAGGTGTTGCAGACACTAAAAATAAATGTGTACCAATTATCGCTGTTGCGACAACAGCTGGAACTGCTGCAGAAGTTACAATTAACTATGTAATTACAGATGTTGAAAAAGACAGAAAATTTGTCTGCGTTGATCCGCATGATTTACCAATTGTAGCAATTGTTGACCCTGGAATGATGACAAGCATGCCAAAAGAACTTACTCTGCAACTGGATTAGACGCTTTAACTCATGCGATTGAAGGATTTACAACAAAAGCAGCTTGGGAAATGACTGACATGTTCCATCTAAAAGCTATTGAATTAATTGCAAAATATTTGAGAAGCGCTGTAAATAATGAACCTGAAGGACGTGAAAAAATGGCACTTGCTTCATATTTAGCTGGAATGGGATTCTCAAATGTAGGACTTGGAATTGTACACTCAATGGCACATCCGCTAGGAGCATTTTATGGTACTCCACATGGAATTGCAAACGCAATAATTCTTCCAACTGTAATGGAATACAATGCTGAATTTACTGGAGAAAAATTTAAAGCTATCATAAAAAGCATTTGGTGTAAAACATACAAGAACAATGTCACCGAAGAATATAGAAAAAGTGCAGTTGATAAAGTAAGAGAACTAGCAAGCGATGTTGGAATTCCAAACAATTTAAAAGGAATTATGGATATAAAGGATTTGGACTTTATTGCTGAATCCGCATTAAATGACGTTTGTACAGGTGGAAATCCACGGGATACAAATTTAGAAGATATAAAAAGAATTATATAAGAAATTGTTATAATTTTTTAAAATTATATAAATTGTATAAAAATTTTCTTTTTAATTTTTATGTTTTTCTTTAAGCAAAAGGGAACAGTCGCCATCCCCATCTGCAATCCTGGCTTATCTAACATCTTTTTAAAATAACAAATGAAACTCGCTAACGACTCAAAACAATCATTTTCATTCCATCACGACATTTTTACATTAAATATAAAGATTGTTATGTTTAAATTTTCAATTTTAATCTGTTAAAGAAAATATAAATAGGAAAATATTTAAATTTAATTTTTAAATACTAAAAGATGTATTCTAAAATTTTTCTATTTATACAAATTCTCAACATATTCACTTCTTCTTCCATTTTCATCATACACAAAAATTGGCATTTCAATAGAAAATCCTTTCTTTGCATCTTTTATTGCTTCTAAAAAGGCAAATTTTTGAATTTTCATTCCATTTTGTATAGCAGTTTTTCATTCGTTTTGGCTCTAAATTATATTTTTGTAAAAGTGATAGAACTTCTACTAGACGTTCGCTTCGGAATACAATTGAGAAACTTCCCATATTTTTAATAAATAAGAAGAAATTTTTATTATTTCTTCAAGTGTTAAAATTAATATTATGTCTTGCGTTTGCCAGTTGTTCCAAATTGTTTGTCTGGGAAATGTCGCTGGTAAATTCAAAATATGGGGATTTGTAACGATGGTGTCAAATTCGTCACGGTTAAAAATATCTTTTATAATTTTTATATCTTCGTTTATTATTTTAACCTGATTTTTGAAATTTATTGCCATTAATATTTCTTATGGCAATTTCTGCCATTGTTTCTTGTAATTCTATGCCTGTAATTTGAGCTTTTGATCACTATGCGGGAAGTAATGCGATAATTCCACAGCCAGTCCCAATATCAAGGATTTTTAGTTTTTCGATTAATTTTTACAAAGTCTGCAAGCAGGACAGAATCAAGTGTAAAGTTTTGAAAGTCATTTCGTTGAATAACTTTCATATTTTTTATTGGAGTAACTGTTTTTTCTCCGTCATAAAATGTAACTCCTTTTTCTTTTTATACTAATACTATTCCCCATTTAAATAGGGAATATTTAATAAATTTTGTAAAAATATCTTAATACTGTAATTTATTATAAAAATAAATGCGAAAAATAATTCCCGCAATTAAAATTTGTAAATTCATAAATATTTATTATAATTCTCCAGCGTAGTTATGATGAACTTTTGAACATCATCGTCATTTTCCGAGTGTCAATTAATTTTTAAGTTTTTGCAAATCCTCTTCGCCAAGAGTATCAACTTCGATAGATGGCAAATATTGAATATCTGCTTCCAGCAATGTGTATCCTGCATTTCTTAAAGCATCTGCTACTGCATCAAAGTTAGATGGTTCAGTTGTGATGTAAAACTGTCATCCGGAGTTTTCCATATCCTCCATTCCAGATTCAAGTGCTACTTTCATTAATGCCTCCTCATCAATATCATCAGTTTTTCAATAATAATCTCACCTTTTTCTTCCAAACATATACGAAACTGATCCGAAACACCAAGATTTCGCCATTTCTATCAAAAGCTACTTTTACAGATGAAGCAGTTCTATTTTTTATTATCAGTAAGAGCTTCCACAATAATAGCAACTCCTGCTGATCTATATCCTTCGTAATTTAATGTTTCAAAGGCTGTTGAACCGTCAGTTCCTGCTCCTTTCTTGATTGCCCTGTTAATATTGTCGTTAGGCATATTAATCGCTTTTTGCTTTTTCGATTGCGTGTTTTAGGGCTACGTTGAATTCAGGATTTTCTCCCACCTCTTTGCTCGCCACTGTTATAAGTCTAACAAGTTTTGTGAATGATGCGCTCTTTTTGTCCTGTGCTTCCTTACGCCCTGCTATTGTACCATGTCTTCCCATTTTTCCTCCTAAATTAATTATATGAAAAATTATATCATAGTCTAATCAATGGGAAATTAAAGGAATTTTTGATAATAAAAATTATTGGGTATATTGTCAAATTAAAATGTGAAAAAGTAAAAATAAATTTGCCAAATATGAAAAAAATAATGTAAAATATAACTAAATAATAATACAGTTAAAAAGGATGTGATCTTGATGAAAAACAATTATGTTTTCTATACTAGGTATCTTGCTGTTTTCATTAGCAAGTCACCTCTTTTGAAAATCTTGAGAGAGAAAGACAGGAAAGAGGGGAAAAATGTAGAAACGGTGATGCAGGAAACTGGAGATACTGTGATTACATAAATAACATCGCTAAAAAAATAGGATTATCTGAAAAATAATATAGAGCCGTTGAAAAAGAGAATCTTTAGACCAGCTCTATTTTTTGTGGAAAATATTTCCTAAAAATGATAAATTTTGAAAAATAATAGGAAAAAGAATAAAAATTATGCTACAATGTCTGTATAAAAATAAATTTTTAACAAAAGAACTTTTTAGAGGAGAAAAGTATGGAACAAACTGAAACATTGATAAAAATTAACAATCTTGTTACAAGTTTTTCGGATAAAAGATGAATATTTTTCCTGCTGTGGATAATATTTCGCTGGAACTTAGAAGAAAATGAGATACTTGCGATAGTGGGGGAGTCAGGATGTGGAAAAAGTACACTTGCAACTTATTATTGGACTGCATAATCCGATTAACACAAAATTGACAGGGGAAATCAATTTTGAAGGGAAAAATTTGGTAGAAATTGATGAAGAAGAATACAATAAAATTAGAGGAAATAAAATTGGTATGATATTTCAGGATCCTCTATCGGCTTTAAATCCACTGATGAGAATAGGGGAACAAATTGAGGAAGGAATGATTTATCATACAAAATTGTCCAAAACCGAAAGAGAAGCCAGAATGCTGGAATTACTAGAGAATGTAGGAATAAAAAATCCAAAACGTGTAGCAAGGCAATTTCCGCACGAATTATCTGGAGGAATGCGTCAAAGAGTAATGATTGCAATATCACTTTCCTGCAAGCCTGAAATTATTATAGCCGATGAGCCAACAACAGCATTAGATGTTACAATACAGGCACAAATACTGGATTTATTAAAAACTTTGCAAAGTGAAATAAACGCTGGGATTATCTTGATTACACATGATTTGGGTGTTGTTGCTGAAATGGCGGACAGAGTGGCAGTAATGTATGCTGGAGAAATTGTAGAAATCGCAAACGTAAATGATTTGTTCAATAATCCAAAACATCCCTACACAAGATCTCTACTAAATTCAATCACCAACTTGACACAGAAACTGAAAAATTACACGTAATTCAAGGAATTGTTCCGTCACTAACCAAATTAGAGAGAACAGGTTGCCGTTTTTCTCAAAGAATTCCGTGGATAAAGGAAAGTGAACACGAAAAAAATCCGACATTGCATGAAGTGGAAAAAGAGCATTTTTGTAAGATGTACTTGCTGGAAAAATTTTCATTTTGAAAAATAAATCATAAATTAACTTATTTTTTTAAAGTTTTAATATAATAAATTTTTCTGTATTCTCTTTTTATAAGTGAAGGAGATTATTCGTTATCAATAAAAATTAAGCAAAATTTCGTTAAAGAAAAAATAACTGTTTGAGATTTTTGGATTAAATTTTAAATTATATACAGTTATTAATGTTGAAATAATCGTAATTCAAAAATCGAGTTTTATTTTTTTATCTATAAGAAAGTTTTGAGTAAAGCGGGGTAGTTCGTAGAACGTTTCGCCAGTATCTCTAAGTAGCAGTCAGTTAAAGATGTTAAAATAACTGTTATTGCGAAAGAGAGGCATGGCGTTTGATGCCCTTACGTTAAAACAGAAAGTATAAATGAAAAATAATTATAATTATTAATTGGAAATAAGAACTTAAAAACATTGAATATTGGAAAGGAAAAAATAGAAATATGAGTTTTATTGAAGTGAAAGACTTGAAGGTTCATTATCCTATTCGTGGGGGCTTTTTCAATAAGGTAATTGACCATGTGTATGTTGTGGATGGTGTCAGTTTGATTATTGAAGAAGGGAAGACTTATGGACTTGTGGGGGAGTCGGGGTCTGGGAAGTCTACGATTGGGAAAGCGATAATTGGGCTGGGAAGATAAAAAGTGGAAAGATTATTTATGAAGGTAAGGAAATTGATGGGAAGTTTCGGAATAGAAGAAGTGAATACAATAGAAATGTGCAGATGATTTTTCAAGATTCGCTATCTAGCTTAAACCCTAAGAAGAGAGTGATTGACTTGATTTCTGAGCCTTTGAGAAATTTTGAGAATTTGACTTCAGATGAGGAAAAGAGGAAGGTGTCCGAACTGCTGGAAATTGTAGGGATTAATAGAGAAGATATTTACAAATATCCACATGAATTTTCTGGCGGACAGAGACAGAGGCTGGGAATTGCACGGGCTGTTGCGACAAAACCTAAGTTAATTATTGCGGATGAGCCTGTGTCGGCACTTGATTTGTCAGTTCAGGCACAAGTTTTGAATTATATGAAGGATATTCAGGAGCAGTTTGGGCTTAGTTATCTTTTTATTTCCCATGATCTGGGAGTTGTAAAGCATATGTGCGATTATATGTTTATAATGTATCGTGGAAGGTTTGTGGAAACTGGGACAAAAATGATATTTATAAAAATCCTGAACATTTTTACACAAAACGGCTAATTGCTCGCAATTCCGAAGTACATCCTGAAAAAAAGGCTGGAGAATAAAAAAGAAGGATAGAAATTGAAAAGGAATATTTGAAAAATGAAAATATTATGATGAAAATGGACGTGTATTTGATTTAAAAATTAACAGATACCCATTTTGTCGCTATTAAAAAATGAAATAATGAAAAATAACGGAAAAGGGGGAAAAATAATCAATGTGGAAAACAGTTTTACGAAGAATTTCGGTTATGATACCGCAACTATTTGTACTTAGCCTATTAATCTTCATTTTGGCAAAAACTTATGCCAGGGAGATCCGTTTACAGGACTGATTACACCACAGACTGATCCTGCGGCACTTGAAGAATTGCGAAGAAAGGCAGGGTTGCTGGATCCTTAGCATGTTCAGTATGTGAGATGGCTAAAAATGCGATTTCGGAAATTTGGGAATGAGCTACACTTATAATGTTCCTGTAAAGACACTTGATTAGAACGTGCAGTAAATACGTTTATTTTGTCACTGCTTAGCCTTATTTTGACATATTGTATTGCAATACCGCTTGGAATGCTTGCTGGACGTTATCAGAACTCAGCTCTTGATAAATTTGTCACATTTTATAATTATGTGAGCTATGCAATTCCGACTTTTTGTGCTTTCGCTTATAATGATTTGGTTTTTTGGATATACGCTTGGATGGTTTCCAACAACCGGATCGGTGACAGCTGGACTTAGTACCGGCACTTTTTGGGCATATTTTTGGACAGGATTTATCACATCATATTGCCTGCAATTACGTATGCGTTGCTGGAACAACTTGGATTGTGCAGTATTTGAGAAATGAAGTAATTGACGCTAAGAATTTGGATTATGTGAAAAACGGCAAAAAGTAAAGGAGTACCTGAAAATAAAAGTTTATTCAAGACATATTTTCAGAAATTCGATTTTACCGATTGCGGCGTTTTTGGATATTCGATAACAGGACTTCGGGAGGTTCGATTTTTATTGAAAAATATTCAGTTATCCTGGAATGGGAGGACTATTTGTAAATTCAATTATAACACGGGATTACAGCGTTGTAACAGCATTAATACTGCTGTTTGGATTTTTTAACATTGCTTGGAAGTTTGCTTTTCAGATATTATTCTAGCATTGTTGATCCTAGAATTAGAATAGAGTAGGTGGTGAAAAATGTCTAATAATGAAATTTTTGAAGGAAAATAATGAAAAAGCAGAAAAATTTTGATGAAATTAAAAAAAGCGACAAAGTCGACTGGAATTAGTGTTATTGTAAGAGAGATTTTAAAAAGATAAATTGGCACTTGCTTCGCTTATTATTCTTGTAATTCTTTTTGGAATAATTTTTATCGGATCGCTTTTTGCAAATCAGGAGGAAATTATGAAAATAAGCCTTCTAGATAAATACGCCATTCCTATGAAAGAGGATTTTTGGCTAGGTTCTGATTCGGAGGGCGTTCAATACTGGGTCAGCTGATACTAGGTGCCGAAACTCGATTATTATTGGTTTTACAATAACAATTCTGACATCAGGAATTGGGATATTTTTTGGTCTGATTGCAGGATATTATGGGAAATGGGTGGATAATGTAATTATGAGGTTATCGACTTTATTACAATTTTGCCTACACTTATGATAATTATTGTGTTTGTAACCATTGTTCCAAAAGTACACTATAAGCAACTTTTGTGCTGATAATGAGTGCATTTTACTGGGTTGGGGCAGCAAGGCTGATTAGAAGCAAGGCACTTGCAGAAAGTCAGAAGGATTATATTTTGGCTTCAAAGACTATGGGGACAAAGGATTTTACGATAATTTTCAGGGAAATACTGCTAACTTGAGTTCAATTATAATTGTGGAATTGACATTAGGATTTGCTGGAAATATTGGAATTGAAACAGGGCTTAGTTTTTCTTGGCTTTGGATTACCCCTTTCTACTCCGAGCCTTGGGACTTTGGTCGGTTATGCGGCAGACCCGGAAGTATTGTCAACAAAATTATGGATTTGGCTCCCAGCGTCAATATTGATTTTAATTATGATGCTTTGTATTAATTATGTCGGACAGAGCTTTTTAAACAGGGCGCTGACGCAAAACAGAGAAGAGGATAAAATAAAAAAGGAGAACAGTATGAAAAATGGAAATTAATAATCACGTTTCTTGTATTGATATTCGCAGTTTCGTGTAATCCTGGTAAAAAGAGAAGTGAAATGCCAGGTGCAAAACTAAATTTATCACTATTTCCAGAAAAAACATCAAACAATGAGCCTGCAGTACAAAGGCGGAACTTTGCAAGTGGCGATAGTAAAGGACGATCCATTGGTTGGAGTCTTTAATGAGACATTTTATTCAGATGGCTATGATGGCGATATTATCTCAATGTTTTTAAGCTCAAGTATATTTGAAGTGGATGAAAATTTTGAAATAACAGACAAAGGACCCTGCCATTCTTACAGTTGATGCAAAAAATAAAAAAGCTACAATAAAAATAAAAGATGGTATAAAATGGTCTGATGGACAGCCTCTGACTGCTGATGACATTATTTTCCCCTATGAAATTGTAGGACATAAAGATTATACAGGGGTGCAGTATACTGAAGAAAGTCAAAAATTGTTGGGATGAAGGAATATCACGATGGGAAAGCCCCAAATATTTCAGGTATAAAAATAGATGATAAAACAGTGGAAATTTCTTTTTACAACTAGGGACAAAGTATTTATACAGTTGCAAACGGACTAGTTGGAAATGCATTACTCAAAAGCACTATTTAAAAAGGAATTCCAATAAAAGAATTGATTTCATCGGATAAAATTAGAATGAAACCAGTAACATTGGGATCATATAATTTAACAAAAAGTTTCACGTGGAGAAAGTTTAGAATTTACAGCTAATCCTTATTATTACAAAAGGAAAGCCGAAAAATTGAAAAAGGCAATAGTGCAAGTAGTAAATTCACAATCTATAGTGGCAGCATTAAAAGCTGGGAAATATGATTTTGTAATGAGTATGCCCGATTCCTTTACAATAATTACAAAGATTTCAAAAACATAGAAACATTAGGCAGCAGGATTTGTATTATTCGTATTTGGCATTTAAATTAGGGCATTATGACAAAGCAAAAGGGGAAAATGTGACAGATCAGAATGCCAAGATGTCGGATTTAAGATTACGTCAAGCTCTTGTGCATGCGATAAATGTTGAGGAAATAGCACAGGCATTTTATTTTTGGGTTAAAGGCGACAAGCAACTTCATCAATTCCTCCTGTTTTTCAAGAAATATTTTTCCAAAGGAACTGCAAGGTTATCCATACAATCCTGAAAAAGCAAAGCAATTACTAGATGAAGCAGGATACAAGGATGTAAATGGCGATGGAATCCGTGAAGATAAAAATGGAAAGCCTTTTGAAATAAAGATGGCATTTATGGCAGGAGGCGATGTGGCAGAACCGCTTGCTCAAAAACTATATTCAAAAGCTGGAAAAAAATAGGGATAAAAGCAGTTCTTACATCAGGAAGATTGCTCGCTTTCCGAATTTTTACGAAAAAGTGCAGGGGATTCTAAAGACATAGATGTATTCTTTGGAGCATGGGAGTTGGAACAAAGTCTAGATCCGACTGGTTCGGCAGGAAGAAAATCCCAGCTAACTTTTTCTCGTTTTTGTATCGGAGGAAAACGACAGATTAATAGATGAAATATTAGGAGAAAAATCATTAACAGTTCCAAATTATAAAGTGGAAGCCTACAAGAATTGGCAAAAATACTACATTGGGCAAGCGATGAAGTTCCGTTAATGTACAGATACAAAGCTTTTATCCAGTAAATAAACGGCTAAAAAAATGTTTACATTGGATATGATTCATCAAAAAAAGATGAGGGAATTTATAAGTGGAATTAACGGCAGTCACACCGATGAGATAGTCAATTGCTTAAATTTATGAAGTTTTAATTTTAAAATGATTTACTATACAAAATTAAAAAAAGAATCTTAAATGATATTAATTTTAGAAAAAGGTATTGAAATAATGCTGAAAAAGTGGTAAAGTGAAGTGAAAAATAAAATATTTAGGAGGAAATATGGAAATTGACAAAGCTGAACTAAAGGACAGTATTCTTAGGGAACTGAGAAGGCAATATGGAAAAACTCTTGAAGAAGCTCATGAATTTGAGTTATATAATGCAATTTCAAAAGTAGCTTTGGATTACGCAATGGAAAAATGGTACAATACTAAAAAGACTTATGCTAAAAAACAGGTAAAGCAAATGTACTACTTTTCAGCAGAATTCCTGATGGGAAGATTTATGGGAAATAATCTGATTAATTTACAAATTAATGACGTTATAAAAAGAAACATTGAATGAATTAGGCGTAGATATTAACAAAATTGAAGATCGTGAGATGGATGCAGGACTTGGAAACGGAGGGCTTGGAAGGCTTGCACATGTTTTCTTGATTCACTTGCTACATTGGCGTTGCCAGGACATGGATACGGGCTTAGATACAAATACGGAATGTTTGAGCAAAAAATCGAAAATGGGTTCCAAATGGAATATCCAGATGACTGGACAAAATACGGAGATCCTTGGTCAATAAAAAGAATGGACAGAGTATTTGAAGTAAAATTTGGCGGACAAATTGAAGTTCATCGTGATGAATTTGGGAAAGAATACTTTAAACGTGTAAATACTGAAACAGTTCATGCTGTACCTTATGATGTGCCAGTAATCAGTTATGGAAATGATACTGTAAACACGTTAAGATTGTGGGAAGCAAGATCGCCTGAAGGATTTGACCTAAAATTATTCAACGATCAGACTTATTTACAAGCTTCTGCAAAAAGCAGTTCAAGCTGAAGATATTTCAAGAGTATTATATCCAAATGATACTGAAAAAGATGGAAAACAATTAAAGATTAAAACAGCAGTTCTTCTTTTTACATCGAGCTTCATTGCAAGATATTATCAGAAGATATAAATCTGTATTTGGAAACGATTTTTCTAAATTTGCAGATAAAGTTGCAATTCAGTTAAATGACACTCACCCAGTAGTTGCAATTCCTGAATTGATGAGAATTTTTTCTTGGATAAGGGAAAAATTAGGATGGGATGAAAGCTTGGAACATTTGTAAAAATGTATTTGCTTACACAAACCATACAATTTTGTCAGAAGCATTGGAAAAAAATGGGATATTTCACTATTCCAGCCATTATTGCCAAGAGCTTATCAAATTATTGAAGAAATTAACAGAAGATTTATCGCAGAATTGCAAAAAAATATCCGAAGATTGGGAAAGAATCAACAAAATGTCAATCATTGAAATGGACAAGTTAGAATGGCATGGCTTGCCATCGTAGGATCGCACAAAGTAAACGGAGTTGCGACACTGCATACAGAAATTCTTAAAAACAGTGAATTAAAAGAATGGAACGAATTGTATCCTGAAAAATTCCTAAACAAAACAAATGGAATTACTCCAAAAGAAGATGAGCTATTAAAAGCAAACCCTGAATTAGCAAACGATTAATTACAGAATTAATTGAGACAAGTGGATTACAGACCTATACGAACTTAAAAATTGGAGCAATATTTAGATGATGACAATGTTTTTAAGTAGAATTGCTGAAATTAAAGCTACACAATAAGAAAAATTAGCTAAATATATAAAAAGATACTACAGGAATCGAAGTAAATCCTCATTCTATCTTTTGATATTCAAGTTAAGAGATTGCACTGAGTACAAAAGACAGTTTTTAAATGTACTTCATATTATGGACTTGTACAATAGATTAAAAGAAAATCCATATCTAGATATTGAACCAAGAACATTTTATCTTTGGAGCAAAATCAGCCGCTGGATATAGACGTGCAAAAGGAATTATCAAATTAATCAATGCCGTTGCAGAAAAAGTAAATAACGACAGCGACATTAACGGGAAAATCAAAGTTGTATTCCTTGAAAAACTACAGAGTTTCACTTGCAGATATTCCCATCAGCAGATGTATCAGAACAAATTTCTACAGCAAGTAAGAAGCATCTAGAACTGGTAATATGAAATTTATGCTAAACGGTGCATTGACTCATCGGAACAATGGACGAACAAATGTGGAAATCGTTGAAGAAGTTGGACTTGATAATGCATTTATCTTTGGACTTTCAGCACAGGAAGTGGAAAATTATCAGGCATGGAGGAAGCAATCCATTTTGACAGAATATAACAGCGTAGAAGGACTTAAAAAGTTGTGGATCAGCTGGGTGACGGAACTTATGATGATAATCATACAGGAATCTTCAGAGAATTACAAAATTCACTGTTATATGCGAGTAGATGGCTCTCGTCCGATGTATATTTCCTATTAAAAGATTTCGCATCATACAGAAGAGCGCAAGATAGAGCTCAAAATGCCTTTAAAGATAAAAGAGAATGGACTAGAAAAGCTCTTAAAAAAATATTGCAAATGCAGGTAAATTCAGTTCAGACAGAACAATTGCCGAATATGCAAAGAAATTGGAACATTGAGCCAGTTGAAATTCAAGATTATATAGAAGATTAATTTTCTTATGTAAAAACAGCTCTAGAATTACCAATACTGAAGTAAAGTTAATTCGGAAAAATTTAGACAGAGCTTGGAAAATAAGGACTGCTTCATTGTAAAAGCAGTTTTTAGTTCTACTCTGTTAACCTGTTCGATAATTATATAATACTAAATCCCATTTCAAAAATAGAAATAAATTCTATAATAATTAATTTGATAACTTTGTTATCAAATCTAATTTTTATATCCATCTTAAAGATTTTATAAATTTATTTATAAGTATTATGAGTAATAATGGTTTTTCTATTTTTTATGTGTAAAGGGTATCAGACGCCACGCCCTTTTTTCGCAAACAAGAGTTATTTTAACATAAATAAGTTTTAGTTTCATAAAATTATGTGAAAAGAAATACGTTCGTATTTAGTTATTTTTCCTTTAACGAATTTTGCTTATTTAATATATTTTTCTAATTTAGAAACTTAAATATAATCTTCTAAAAAGACTTTAATTCCATGGATTTTCTGATTTCTGCTATTTAAATGGGAAATAATGTTATCTATGACGAACTGATAAAGTGAATGATTCTAAAAATACAGAATTAATAGTTATAATTTTTAATGACTTTTGTTATAATTTGACAATACAAATATAATGTGATAACATTAATTAAAGTAAATTTGAGGGAAGTGACTTGAATGATAGAATTGATAAAAACAATTGCAAAATAGACGTTCTGTAAGGGAATTTACAGGAGAAAAATAAAGGAAGAAGATTTTACAGACAATGCTCATCAACAGCTCAAAAGGCGCAAATTCAGTTGGAAGAAATATTGAGTCAAAATCTGCAGACGGGTGCTAGTTGGCGCTGTGGACGCTGGAATTGTCGTAAACTCATTTGCAAACTACGTGACTCATGCGCTTGGATACGGAACTACTGCTGAATTGGGGCAGATAAAAGCGACAAAAGAATTTATAAAAATGCTGGAACTTCGAGAATACGTATTTCCTATCGTTGGGACTACAATTGGAGTGCCTGTGGAAGAAAAGTTGACGAGAGTAAAAACCAAGAGTTCCTTTAGATACATTTGTGTTTGAAGATACTATGATGCGAAAAAAGTGGAGGAAGGAGTGAGATTTCACGAAAAGACACAGTGGCTTGGCGTGAGAAAATGGAACACCACAATTACCTTCTGTACAAGGAAATGATTGTAAGAATGTATGAGAAATTTCTATAACACATCAAAACAGGACTTGGAAGGTCAAGGATTTAAATTTGCTGATGAATTGGATGAGAAATAATTAAGAAAAAGATAAATTAAATGATAAAATAGGAGAATTCTAAATTTATTTAATTTTTATCATTGTCTGGTTTAGTTTTTAAAAAGTAAAATGGGAAGAAAAAGATTATGAATTTTTAGCGCATTCACTAATTTCGCTGGAAATAGACGAGCAGGAAAATAAAAGACATTATATGGAAATTTCTGGAGATTTTATGAAAGGGACTCAATTGATAAAATAGAACTTCCTGAAGAATTGAAAGAGAATTGTCCTGCATCGGATAGTTGATGGAATTTCTGACAGAATGAGAATTTCCTGAATGAACTTCTTTCGGAAAAATTTGGGATTTTTAAAGGATTGTGTCAGATATGTTTATCGATCATTTTTAGCCCAAAATTTTGATAGGGCTATTCAATGAAAATATTAATAATATTGAAAAAGAAAATACTGTATAATATATCTAAAAATCAAGTTTTCATTCGCAGGAACATTTACATGGATTAAAAATGAGAAAAGTAATGTCTAATTATAAAGATATAGATGGGCGAGCGTTTTATGGAATTTCTAAAAAGAGTCAGAAAAAGGGAAATTTTAAGGATGGCTGTAGAGGAGCTGATTACAGTTCCTTTGAAGAAAAATCTATAAAAGAAATTTTTATGTAAAAAGAAAAAGTATAAAAATTTATAAATATGTGAATAAGAAAAATTGATTTTATAAATTGGAGAAAAGAAGGAGAATGGTGAAGTTTATGAAAGTATATTGATGGGATTAATGGTTCTAGGAGGACTGGCGGCTGTGCCAAACATAGTGAATGCGGCACCATCTACAAAGAGACTGCACAAGTTAAGAAGTATGATTCATTGAAAAACATGTGCAACAGATTGTGCAAAAAGCTTTGCAGGAAATATCAAATTACGGCTCAAGAAAGATGTTGGAAGTCACTAAAATCCAGATGATGGATAAATATGCATAAAAGCAAATAATTCAGCATTAAAGAAACAATGGGAAGAGTCAAATACGATGCTTATTGAACAATTTGAAGTTTCTGTATATCAAGTGAATGAAAATGGGAATAACGGGAAGTTGTCTTCTTAATAAAGGGTATGATGAAAAGGCTGTGGATAAATATTTGGGAGATAATGCGAGCAAATATGTAACAAAAGATTGATAACAACAAGGATGAAGTTGAAGTTGACATTGAAAAATATATAAAAATTACAATATGATTATTTGAAAAACTAGAGAAAATAAATTTGGCAACATCAACAGTTAAATTTGTAAAGGGAAGTGACAATAAATGGCAAGTTGTAAAAATAATGTATTTATTTTGATAGAGCGATTAGTAAGTTCAATATTTTTGGATTTTATATAAAAGTTATTAAAAGTGTGTTGTTTATCACACTATCAAAAAATATGTTAAAATAGGTTTGAGAATCAAAAATATAATTGAATTTTTACTTCAAATTAGCAAAAATTAAATATTTCTAATAATTGAGAAGAATAGCAATAATTTAAAAATTTGGCATAAAATGTTACTAGTGTATATTATTTAAACAATAAAATCATATAAAATTTGGTTTTTAAAAATTTTTAACAAAGAAGTTTTATTTGGTTGAAAAAGATTATAAAAATAGAAGGTGGTTATTATGGCACAGGATATGAAAAATTATCTAAAATTAGATCTTGAGAAAATTGAGAAAAATGACTCAAATAAAAAGATTATATTGAAGGAAAGACTGACTTTGAGACTACTAAAAAAATTAATAAAGAGAATTTTGACAAGATGACAGCAAGCGAATTTGCTTATTCAGAGCAGAAAATTAAAGAACTTGGATTTGATGATATACATGGTTCATGACAAGATGAATGATGTTTTTAGGGCTTTTTGAGGATATTATTGTGAAGGATGAATTTGACTTGCCTGAGGGACATCCGATAAATACGTATATTTTGGAAAATGAAGCGGCTAGAAAGCTGATTGCGGAAATGAAAGAAGAGTTTGGGAAAAAGTTTATAAAGAACAGATGGCTTTGAACTTTATGAAAAAATTATCTCAATTTAATCCTACCCATCTTGCAAGAAAACAGCATCAGTTATTTTTCAATATTAGAGAAAAAGGGTTTGACCGTCCATCAAGAATAATGTGGAGCTTTGATAATAACGGAGAGATAGCATAAGTGAAGCATATAAATTACTTGAAAATGATAAAATTGAAGAATTTTTGAAAAACAGGAAAATGTGTGAATTGACGCTTGATATTATGCATAAGGAAGAGAAGTGCTTTTTCCAACTTCAATGAAAATGATTAGTGAAGAAGAATTTAAGCAAATGCGTGCTGGAGATGATGAAATTGGATATTTCCTGATTGATAAACCAACTGATTTTATCCTGAAAACATAGAAAAACAAGATAACAATAGTAATCAGTCTGTAAAAGAGGAAACTGTAAAAATCAGAAACTGGTGTTCAGAATAATCAAAATGCTGGAAACTTTATGAACGACCTTGCAAGTCTTATGGCAAAATATAATATGGGAAGTGAAAATAAAGAAAATGAAGTTTTTGATGTAAAGCAGGGAAATTAACGCTGAACAGATTAATCTTATTTTTCAGCATATGCCTGTGGACTTGTCTTTTGTGGATGAAAATGAAATTGTGAAATTTTATACGGATACTAAACATAGGGTTTTCCCAAGAAGTGCAGGAGTTATAGGGCGTGATGTTAAAAACTGCCATCCAAGAGAAAGCGTCAGTTCGGTACTTGAAATAATAGACGCTTTTAGAAAAGGGGAACAGGACGAGATTGACTTCTGGCTGGAAATGCGTGGAAAATTCATTTATATCTATTATGTGGCTGTAAAGAGATGAAAATGAGTGTATTTAAAGGTGTTCTGGAAAATGATGCAGGATGTTACGAGAAATTAGAAGTCTTACAGGAGAAAAGAAGGCTGTAACATGGGAAAATAAAAGGTAAGATGAGAAAAAGGAAGAAATAGGAGAAGTATTTACAAGCAAGTATAATTTGACTGGAAAAACTGTAATAGGGATATTGTTAAAAATATCCTATATCAGGAATATATACCATTAATTTCTCGAGAATACAAAAACTTTTAGATCCTATTCAGTATATGATGATGTCTAAAAATAGCGACTCTTCAAATGATTGCAATAGTAGAGGATTGGAACTTGATTATTTGATTATGATGATTGAGGCTAAAATTGATGAGGAAGAAAATAAATAGATTTTAAATTTATTAAAAATAAAAGAAAAAGTATCTGTTTGACAATATCATTCGGATACTTTTTAACATATTTTTAAATATCTATCAAAAACGAAATATTGACAACAATAATATTTTTGTAGTAAAATATTTTTATAATCAAAAGTATTTTTGGAGAAAAATTAGCTGAAATTAAAGATACTTATTTAGAATGAGGAGGAAAACATGTTAAAAATTAGCAATTTTAAGTTTTTTATTGTAGCTGGAATGATGGCATTTGGGAGATGACAATGACACATTTAATGTAAAATTGGAAGAATCAGTAGTAACAACCACGGAGTTTGATGATGCAGAGCAATCAAATTAAGAATACTACAATTGTAACAGCTCAGGATATACACAACAAGGGTATAATACTATAGAAGAATATTGAAACGTACACCAGGTATAAAATTTTGTAAATAATGGATTTGGATATATTGTGGATGTAAGAGGGCAGGGGAGTTCAGGGAGCTGCTAAAAATGTAAAAAGTTCTTGTGGATGGGTCTCCTTTAAACATACTTGATATGTCGCATGCAATTTTACCTCTAAATTCAATTTCAGTTGAAGATATGAAAAATAGAAATTGTTAATGGTGGAGGAACTGTACTTTACGGTGGAGAGAACTGCTGGTGGAGTAATTAACGTAATTACAAAGAAAACTCAGGAAGAGCCTGTAAAAATAAGGTTTACTACCAAAAACAGCTCATTTGATACAAATAAATTAGGGGTTTGGAACAAGCATAAAATTTGCAGATAATTTCTTGTTAGATTTAGGATACGAAAAATATTAACGAAATGGGTATAGACGTGGAGATAAGAGAGATGGCGAAAATCTAAGAGGTGGATTTACATATAACATAAGTGATAATCAGACATTAAGATTTAAAAGCGACAAAGATACAAGGAAGAATCAAAAAGAATCTGACAGTATAACTAAAACTCAGTTAAATAATGATAGAAAAACAGGCAGGAACAACTTTTGACAGAATCTAATCTGGATAGAACTGAATACAACTTGGATTAGCAAATGTACACTGACTAACTTTCTCATTATTAGGATATAATCAGAAAACAATTAGAATTATGATCAGGAAGCACCGGCTGGAAGAATGACTCATAAGACTGATGGACAGTTTAAAGATAAAAACTGGAGTTGATTTAAAGGTAAAATATAATTATGGTCTAGGAAATGTAATCTTTGGATACGAATATATAAAAATAGTTCAACAGAAGTTCTTATGGTGCAATGTATATGAGGAACAGAAGATTGTTTCAGCATCTACTGTAGACATTGATTTGCAAAAATACTCATTCAGCATTTGTTCAAGGAAGACATTCTTTACGGACAAACTTGAGGGAACTTTAGGTTATAGATGCGAGCATGCTGATTATGATATTCACAGAACAGATGGAACAAATATTATAAATAAAAACACTAAAAAAGCAATAATGCTTTATGAAACAGGGGTTGAATTTTAAATATTCTGATACAGGAAATGTCTATACAAAATATGAAAGAGGTACAGATCTCCAAGTCCAACGGAAATGAGTTGATAAATCAACTACAAGAGGATATGTACTAAACAATCTGAAGTCTGAAAAATACGATACTTATGAAATTGGTATAAAAAGATATGATTGGATGACTTCATTTGTAAACGACAGGGGTTCTATACTAGAGAAAATGATGAAATTTTAATTGATATGCCAAATGGACATGGATTAAACTGGACATATAAAAACTTGCAGGAAACAGAAAGAAAAGGAGTAGAGTTGTTTGCAGAACAATATTTTTGGGACATTTAGACTAAATGAGTCAGTTTCTTATGTGGATGCAAAAAGTTAGCAAAGGTACAGATAAAAACAAAAATACTCTATGTATCAAAAACAAAAGCAACTTTAGGGAGCAAATTACGAAGTACTGACAGGATTAAACCTAACAGCTGATTTTAATTACTTCTCAAATTCCGTAGATGGAAACTATGAAAAAATAAAAGGCTACTCTACAACTGATTTAGGATTAAGTTACGCTCATAAAACGGGTTTAGGAGTACAAGCAGGAGTTAAAAATGTATTTGATAAAAAGTATTACAGATATAAAAATGGAGATTCATATATTCCGAGCTGAAAGAAACATATTATGTTGGTGTAGTTACAACTTCTAAAAATAATTTTAAATATGGAAGAGTGGCAGTCAAAGCAATCGTTATAAAGTTGTTTGGCTGTATTTTTATAAATAAATTTTTATATAAGTTATTGTACTAAGTTTTAAAATATTTTTAGTTAATAATTATTTTCGTTTATATTTATAATTTCTTTTTAACGTAAGAGCATCAGACGCCATGCTCTTTCTCTCAATAAAAGTTATTTCAAAAAGCTCAAACAACTATTTTTCTTTTAACAAATTTTGCTTGGAAATTAGTTTGTATCGCAATAGTTGTTATTATAATAAAAATATGATTAATTTTGTTTATGAGAAAAATATTTATAAAACTTTTAACTTATGGACAAAGGATTAAAGTAAAATATGAAAATTCAAAATAAGAAAAAGAAATATAAAAATTGATAAAATATATGTGAAAAATATATTTGTATTAATAATTTTTATTGTAATGTGGCATTTTGTCTTTGAAAATAGGAACTGTAGAATATTTCGGCAAAAGATATATTTAGAAGTTTTTTAGGCGTGAAAATGAGGATGAATCCGTAAAATCGATAATATTTAATGTAGGTTGCCGAGAATTATTATAGCGGTGCTGATTGGAATGTTGCTAGCTAGTTCAGGGACGGTTGTGCAGTCGGTTTTTCAGAATCCGTTGGCAGATCCTTATATAATTAGTATTTCGGCTAGTGCTACGCTTGGAGCAGTTCTTGCATATATCTTTAATTTTCCTGATGTTATGTATGGAATTTGTGGATTTATTGTATCGGTTATCGTGGCGTTGATAATTTTTAGAATTTCGAGAAGCAGGACTAAGACGGATGTGGCGGTGCTTTTAATTGTTGGGATTACGATTTCGTCTTTTTAGGGCATTTACGTCGTTCAGCATGTATTTGATTGGGCAGGATTCGCTTTAGAATAGTAACGTGGATGATGGGATATATGGGAAGTGCTTCTTGGCTGAAAATCGAGGTTCTTATGATACCACTTTTAGTTTCTGTTGTTTATTTTTATTTAAAAAGATACGAGATGGATTTGCTGATGAGTGGAGATGAAGAGGCACATTCGCTTGGAGTGAATGTGGATAGGCTGAAAAGGAATTTATTGATTGTTTCGGGCACTGATTGTCGGTTTTTCTGTGGCATTTACTGGAATGATAGGATTTGTCGGGCTGTGCACTAGCATACAGTAAAAGGTTTCGCGCTGAAAAATGGAAGCAATACTAGAGCTACTGCCGTTAGCAACGATTGGGTGGAGGCTATTTTTGCTGATTTGTGATACGATTGGGCGTACAATTTTGGCACCGACGGAAATTCCGATGGGAGTGGTAACTTCATTTTGTGGAGCACCATTTTTCTATATTTGGCGATGAGAAGGAAAAAGGTGGATAGGATGAGTAGTGAAATAATAATTCAGAAATTTTGATAAAAATGTAAGTTTTAGCTACGATAATTTCAAAAAGATAATTGACGGCAAATATAAATATAGGTGAATTTGTTGGGATTCTTGGTGCAAATGGGAGTGGAAATCGACACTTTTGAAAATGATTTTGAAATATTTTCCGATAGAAACGAGGAATATTGAGTTTCTGACAAAAATATCAGTTTGTATAGTCCCTAAGGAAATGGCAAAAATAATAAGTTTTGTTCCTCAAAAAGTCAGCATTGAATATGCCGATAAGTGTAATCGAAATGGTTTATATGGGACGTACGCCACATATTAAGAATAAATGGATTGGTTTTGATAAGGAAAGATGAGCGGCAGGTAAATGAGATTTTTGGAAAAAGTCGACTTGAAAAATTTAGGGACAGATCGATTTTTTCACTTTCGGGTGGAGAATTTCAGCGTGTTCTGCTGGCAAGGGCATTAGTGCAGGAAACGAGGATTGTTTTACTGGATGAGCTAAACTTCTGCATTGGATATGAATTATGCTCTTGAAATTATGAAGCTTACATCGGATTTTTGTGAAAGAAAAAGATTACGGCTGTGATGGTTTTACATGATTTGAATCTGGCTCGATGTACTGTGATAATGTGATGTTTTTAAAAAGATGGAAAAATTGCATATTCAGGAGTCCTAAGGAGCTTTACAAAAAGGAAGTTTTTCTGAAATTTATGGATTTTGAATGTGAAATTGTGGAAAATAATGGACTTTTAGTATGTAATACCTAAAAATTTAATAGGAAAGGATTGGAAAAAAATGAAAAATAATGAAAAACTCTTTTTATTTGACATTGCTAATTATTTCAATGTTTATAATTTCTTGTGCAAAGAAAAATGATGAAAATGCTAAAAGGGGAAAAATATATATAATAGGATTGTTGCTGGATCCTGCGACTGTTGAAATGATTTATATGCTTGGAGCAGAAAGATAAAATCGTGGGAGTTAGCTAATTTGGAGCGTTCAAAGGTGTGACTGAAGAAAAGGTCGCAAAACTTGAGAGTGTGGGAACTTTTATAAAGCCATCGCTTGAAAGAATAATTACCTTAAAGCCTGATTTGGTTATAACGTCAGCTCTTACAGATGACAACCTAATAATGGGCTTAAATCAAATAACATTGAGCAAAAAGAATTCAGGCAAATTCGATAGAAAAATATTTATCAATTTTATGGAAGTAGCAAAAATGCTGGGAAAGAAAATGAAGCAAATAAAAATAATTGCTGAAAAAGAGCAAAGCTGGAAGAAATTAAAAAGATGGCAACTGGTGACAAAAAGGGCTGTTTGTTATGTCAGCTTTCTCACTTATGGTGTTTGGAAACGATAATTTACCAAATGACATAATGAAATTACTGAATATTAAGAATATCGCAGAAAAATCAGAAGGGGAGAAATCAAGTTGTAACACCTGAATTTATAATGAAGGAAAAATCCGTACATCATAATTACATTGTGCAAATCCATCTCAAAATTGTGACTACAAATCCACAGTTAAAAACGTAAATGCAATAAAAATAACAAATTTATTGTTGTAAATTCATCACAGATTTTAAGAGGTTCACCAAGAACTATGATCGAGATTGAAGAAATTGCAAAAGCAGTTACAAAGTAATATTCTGAGGAAAATTTATTAAAATTAAAATAGAAGGAGTAAAGAAATGGATATAAGCATAGAAAGAATTTTTGGATCACATGAATAACGATTATGGAGATGTTTTGCCTTTGTATGTAAGGCATTTTTGTAAGAGAGAAGATGTGAAGGAAGCAAAGCTGATTGATGTGAATGAAGAGGGAATGACTTTGCTTGTAAACGGAAATGAGAGAGTTCAGATTGGATTTACAAACTGATTTTAAAAGGAATCCATCGAAATGATAAAAATGTAAAAATTGCAAGAAAAAGCTTTGAATATGCCTGCACCCGAACATTACAAGGACAAGGGCACCAGGAAGAGAAAAATGAAAATGAAATAAGTGATTTTATTGGAAACTTTAAATCGGTTATAATTGGAACTGTATCAGAAGAAAAAGAGCCGAATGCAAGTTATGCACCATTTTTTAAGTATCATGGAGACAGTTACTTGTATGTTAATGAAACAGAAGCATATTTTGAAAGTTTTTAAGAAAAATGGGAAAAGCAAGTTTTGCTGTTTATTCAGGATGAAGGACAGGCAATGGGTGCCGTCAATGCGACAAAAAGTTATATATAATGCAGAAATTCAATTTTTTAGAAAAATGATTACTATAACGAAATTTTGGACGAATTTCAGAAAAATGACTTTTCAATACAAATGACTAGAAACGTGCCATGATTTTTCACTTGGTAAGAGCAAAATTGGCAAGTGGAAAGATATGTGAAAGAAGCTCTAGACAGGCTTTTGACATCTAAAGGACAGAAGAATTGTGGAAGTTACGCTAGGAGCAACTGAAAACAGCTGAAAAAGAAATGCCAAAGGAAATGCGAAAAGGTGAAATTTCAGAGCCAAATCTAGAGGAGCAGGAATTTTTCCAAAAGATTTAAGTCACATAATGATTCGGCGGAATTGTATCGGATTATTTCAGGAAAAATAAGAAATTTGGAACAGAAGCGGAACTGCTGGAAAGAATGCAGAAACCTGCGGAAAATGAACTTGGAACAATTTACGTCCATACTCCATACTGCGATAAAATCTGTTCATTTTGCAACTTGAACCGAAAGCAGATTGACAATGATTTGGAAGATTACACAGTTTTCTTGTCTCAGAGTTTGAAAAATACGGAAAAACGCCTTATATGAAAAGTATAAATGTAATTTTCTTTGGTGATGGAACGCCAACTATTTATAAAGAGCATCACTGGAACGAATTTTAAAGGCTATAAATGATAACTTTACGTTAACAGACGACTGTGAGTTTACACTTGAAACAACATTGCACAACTTAAATCCAAAAATAAAAGATTCTGGAAAAAGGCGGAGTAAATCGGCTAAGTGTTGGATTCAGACTTTTTCTGATAGAGGAAGGAATATTTTGAACAGGACTTTTCAAAGGAGGAAACAGTAAAAGATTGAGAAATCTTAAAGAGGTTTTAGTGGAATGGTTTGCACTGATATAATTTATAATTATCCCGATGAAACAGTTGAGGAAGTGCTGGAAGATGCGAGAATCGTGAAGGAGCTCAAAATAGATAGCACAAGTTTTTATTCGCTTATGATTTACAGAAAGGCTCTCAAATGTCTAAGGATATACGGATAACATGCTGGAGCTGAATTATGAACTGAAAAAGACTTTGAACTGCATGACGCTTTTCTCAAAAGTATGCTTGAAAGCAGAATATGAAGTGATGGAGCATACAAAAATTGTCAGAAAAGGAAGGGATGAGTATAGATATATAGAAATACACATCAAGGAAGTGATATTCTGCCAATTGGAGTAGAGTGCAGTAGGAAAATTGATAATTTTGAAATTTTCAGATTGAGTCAGGACAAGGCATTTTATGCGATTTCTTCAGATGAAAAATGAACTGAAGATGAAACGAATAAGTGGACTTTTACAGTATCCGAAAGTTTATTTTTGACAAATTAAAGAATATGTTTCCGATGAAATGTTTAGTGAAATTTATGAGATTCTTGAAAATTTTTGAGGATACTTGAAAATTCATGAAACTCACAGAGCTCACGCTGGAAGGAATTTTACGGGAAACAACATAAGTGCAACAATATAAAAATGTTTAGGAGGTGTAAAGGATGTCAAGTCTAGTAGTCTTTTTCCACATCAACAGGAAACACAAGAAAAATAGCTGATGCCATTTTCAGCCTAAAGGATACAGATAAAAATAGTGGATGTAAACGAGTAAACACTGTAAATATGAATGAATTTGAGAAAATTATTATTGGTGGCTGGATTGACAAAGGCGAGATTGATGAAAAATCCAAAGAGTTTTGACTAATCTAAAAATAAAAACTTGGAATTTTTTGTAACAATGGGGTGGAAATCAGAAACAGACAGACGAAAACTGCGTACAAAAGGTTAGAAAGTGCTGGAAAAATGGAAATACTATAGAAAAATATTTGTATGTCAAGGGGCGATTGATCCCAATTTAATAAATAAATTTCGAGAAATGACAAAAACAGGGGATAGCTGGGTACTGCAGTTACTCTGAAAGAGAAGCCGGATGGGCAGAGCGTGCAAAACATCCGACGAAAAGGATATTGAAAATGCTAAGAGAATATTTGGAGGATTCTAAAATTAAGAATAAAAATAAAGAGGGATAAATTGTGAAAATAATTTATGTAATCATGCAGGATTACTGGCAGTAGCATTGGGATTTATAGGAGCTTTTCTACCAGGATTGCCGACGACACCATTTTTTATTAGCTAGCTTCTGCTTTGCAAAGGGCTCAAGGCGATTTGACAGATGGTTCAAATCAACAAAGCTGTATAAAAATCATCTGGAAGACTTTCAAAACAGAAGTATGAGTTTAAAGGCCAAAAATAGTAATATTACTTTTTCAAGCGGAATGATGCTATTTCCAATAATTAAATTTAGTAATCCTTATGTAAGAGCACATTTGTTTTACTGGAAGTTTTTAAATATTACTATTTTATTTTTAAAATAAAAACAAAATTTTAAAGCAAGGAAATAAACGCCTTTTCCTTGCAACTCTGACTATTTTTCTTTACGAAATTATATCTTAGAATTGCTCAAAAATATTAGAAACTTATATACTTTATTAGAAAAGTTTGTAATAAATTCGTTATTAAAATGGAGTTTAGTATAATAAAAATTCTTTTCATTTTATAAAGTCATTATAAATTTAAATAAAAGCATAGTCTAGACGTAGGTGGAGGATTTGTAATAATGAGTATTCCTGCGAAAAACTAAATAAAAAGATTTAAAAATTATTTATTAGTAATCATAACTTGATATATTTTAAATAGAAATAATGCTTAAGAATAAATTTTTAAAATATGATATAATAGATAAGTAAACTAAAAGATAGGGAAAATAGTAAGATGAAAAATTATTTAAGAGCGATAAATCAAAGACTTGGAAATATTTTTGTGAATATTTGCACTTTGGAGGAATTGGAAAGAAAGACAAAAAGTGTGGTAGATGAAGAAAAGAATGTTTTTGAGTACAATCAGAATATTAAGAAAGTTAATGATTTTTATAAAAAGGAGAATTTGAGAAAGTAAAAATATTCGGAAGAGATGAAGAGGGCTTCATCGGATGGGTTATTACGAGCTTGGGAAGTATTATTACTTCTGTGAAGGATTTGAGCAAGGCAGAGAGTAATTTATATATTGCATTTGAAAAATGGGGTTGTGAAGGCTGGATATTATTTAGGGAGGCTGGAAGAAGAGACGGGAATGTGAATTTGGCTAGAAACTGGTATGTTACCAGTTTTAATTTTTTCTGAAGAGTCTGTTATGAAGTTATTTTATTTTGCGATAAGAGAACAAAAATTTCCGGGCAATAGATGGATATTTTTTAGTATTTATTGCAATACGGCGAGAGTGCTAAAAATCTGTATGAATTTGCCAAATATTATTTTTGGAGAAATGATGCTGAAAAATAAAGGAAATTCAGAATAAACTGCTGAATGAAAGCCGATTTTGTATTTAACAAAAAGAAATTTTTATACAATGTTGAATGGGATGCTTGGAGATGAAAAGGGCAGGAGTACATAAAGTTTGGAGAAAACGCTAAAAATCTTGAGAAATTGGGGGAAATAGAAAAAGTCAGAAAAATTTTATAAAAAGATCAATTGAAGATAGTGAATATGGAAATGTAGAACTGGCTAAATATTATGGAAGAATTTGCAGAATTTGATAAATATGAAAAACAAAAAGGATTTTTAAAAATAATTTTCTGAAACAAATACGATCAGAAACATCTTATCAGCTTGGAAAGTACAGTGAACATCAAAACAATCTTTACGATGCAATAAACTGGTACGAAATATCTTCAAAAATGAGAATTATAAATCTTTCTATAAACTTTCAAAACTGCAAAGTCAAAAAGTTTTCTGAAAGCAGAAACAAATTTACATAACAACTATTTTTAAATATTTAAAAAGCTCTGCAGATTTAGGATATGCATAGCAATGATTGAAATGGCATTTGATTCACATTTAAACAGTCCGGAAAGTTTTTGAGATGGCAGAGAAGATTTTGATACAGAATAATATTTTTGAACTGACAAAGGCAATATATGAATAAGGCAAAAATGATTTATTTTGGAAATGAAATTAGGAACTCCTGGAAATAAATTATGAGAGGAAAATATGAATACGATAAAAATGTTATTTGAAAATGAGAAAAAGGGAATAATAAGGAAATTGGTGAAATTGAATATTCGATTACGAAAAATAACTCACAAAGAAATATGGAAATTATTGAGGGAGAAGGAAATATTGAAAAACAGCAAGAAAAACATACATCTTCAAAATTTATTTAATAAATTAAAAATTTTTTTGGAAAATCATAATTTGTTGAAAAATTAAACAAATCTGAAATTGAGCAGAGTAGCTATAAGTGTTAAGATTAGTTTTTAAAATTATTATTACTTTTAAAAATAGAAAAAACCGTTTTAAATGAATTAATCAAATAAGACGGTTTTTGTTATTTATTTGCTATAAAAATATATTTAAATTCTAGTCTTTTATAACAGGCTTTAATGCTCTAATATAAGAGCTGAAACGATACTTCCAATAATAACTGCTACTAGTACAATGAAGTTATTGCTTAATACCATTACTAAAATTCCACCATGTGGAGCAGGTATTTTATGTTGAATAGACCTGTTAATCCTCCTGCAATTGCTGAACCTACAACACTTGCTGGAATAATTGTTTTTCGGATCTCTCACCGTGCATAAGGAATTGCACCTTCTGTAATAAATGATAATCCCATTACATAATTTGACAGTCCAGCTTCTCTTTCCTGCTCAGTAAATTTATTTTTTAACAATGTCGATGCTAATGCAATTGCGATAGGGTGGCACCATTCCTCCAGCCATACATCACTGCCATTGGAATACTTCCACTGAAGACAATGTTCTTTATGAGAACCTACACCAAATACATAAGTCGCTTTATTTACGGATATCTCCATATCTATTGCCATCATTCACTAAAAATCAATCCCTAGCAATGCTGCGTTTGCTCTCACCATTGAAGTAAGCTGTTATTTAATCCTGTATTTATTATTGAAACTATCGGATTTAATACTAAAACCATACCTAGACCTGTCATTAAAACAGATAAAACAGGATAAAACAAGATCATTTTTAATCCGTTTAATGATTTTGGCAAGTTTGCTAATGCTTTTACTAAAAATTTAACTACATAACCAGCTAAGAAACCTCCAGCTAACGCTCTAAGAAACCTGAACCTCAGCTTTTGCCATTGCTCCAGCGACTAATCCTGCTGTAAGCCCCGCTCTTTCACTTATACTATATGCTATATACCCTCCTAGAACAGGTATAAACAAATCAAATGCAATTTCTCCAATTTGTTTTTTTAGTATATATGCTAATGTTGTGATTGAACCATATACTCTCTAGGGTTATCGTTATTTATAGATTTAGCAAGATTTTCTGCACTTTCCTTTCTGCCAAAGTATCAACCAAGAATGCCAATGCAATCAATATTCCTCCACTTATTACTCATCGGAAGCATATAAGAACTCCGCTAATAAGTGTTTATAAAGTCCTTTTTCTCAGATGAAGATGTTTCAGAAGAAGCTGTAGAACTCGCTTGCATGGAAAAATAGGCGCTTTTCCGTCTAAAACTTGCTGGATTAATGCTTTTTGCATTGTTAATACCTTCCTTTGCTTCCACTCGAATCAATGGTTTACCATCAAATCTGTTAACTTCAATGTTTCTGTTAATTGCCAAAATTACACCAGTTGCTTTTTATATCTTCATCAGTTAAGACATTTTTCTACCGTCAGCACCATTTGTTTCAACTTTTATGTTTACTCCCCATTTCATCAAATCTGCTTTTTAAGTGCTTCTGTCACCATATAAGTGTGGGCAATTCCTGTTGGGCAGGCTGTTCGTCGCGATTATGTAAGGAGCATTTTCATCTGATGACGTATGTGCAGGTACTTCTTCTTTCTTTTTCTTCTTCTGCAAATTTTTCTGCTTCAGCCTTGTTAATAATATCCAATACTTCGTCAGCAGTTTCTGCATTTTCAGTGCCACTTTAAAAAATCATCATCTAGCAATAACTGTGATAATCTTGCAAGTGTTTCTGATATGAGTGTTGTTCGCACCATCTCGGAGTCGCAATCATGAAGAACAGTGTCGTCAGGCTCTCCGTCCAATGAATCATAGTCGATTCCTTCAGGCTTTTTCTTCCCATAGCAAGTGCAGGCTCTTTTACAAATTCTGTTTTCGCATGTGGAATTGCGATTCCTTCCCCAATTCAGTCGAACTTTGCTCTTTCCTCTCGCCATCAACGCCTTAACGTAACCGTCATAGTCATTTAAGACACCTGTTTTTCATGCAATTCTGCAAGTTCTTTTTATAATGTCTACTTGTTGTAGATTTTACATCCATTTATTCTATCTTTTAATCAGTAAATCTGATATTTTCATATTTATACCATCCTATATTAATTTTATTTTTTAAATTTATTTTTGTATTTAACATAATAAAAACCACTTTAAAATTCGATTCAAAAATCATCATTATTTTTACTCAAATTGAAATTTGATTTTTATTGATTTAAGTTTATTTTAGAAAGTTTCTTTTTGTAATTTTAATTTCGCTGTATAATTTATTTACTAAATCTTTTTCTGCAAGTCCGTAAGAATAAGCTGTTGCACTTCCCGAAGCGACTGCCAGCCTAAATGAATCTTCTGGAGAAAGCCCTTTTACAAATCCAGCAATAAATCCTGCAACCATAGAGTCTCCCGCTCCGATTGAGTTAATTAGCTGTCCTTTTTGGAACCGATGCTTCCAGCACAAAGTCCTTGTTTACAAGCAATGCACCTTCGCCACCTCTGAAAGAATAACATTTTTTACACCTTTGTCCAAAAAGAATTTACATTTTTCCACAATTTCAGCTTTTGTTTCCAATTTTTCGTTAAACATTTCCCTTAGTTCGTGAATGTTTGGTTTTACAAAAAGGTTGTTATGAATATTGTTCTGCAGTAAGTTTCCTCTTGTGTCAAGAACAATTTCACATTGGCTTTTTACATTTTTCCGATAATTCTTTGTAAATTTTACTGCTAACTGAAGCAGGGATGCTTTCCTGAAAGTACAAGAATATCTCCATCTTTCAAATCAGAAACTTTACTAGTCAGTTCCTGCAATTTTTCAGATGTAATTTCTGGTGAAACTCCCTGTAAGTTCCGTTTCCTTGTCGTTACCATTAACTTTTTACATTAATTCTAGTATTTCCTCCAAGTTCCACAAATTCAGATTTAATGTTATCTTTTGCAAATCTCAATAATAAAAATCTCCAACAAATCCAGCCACAAAAGCCAATGCTGTAGATTCCACATCTAGATTTTTCAATACTTTTGAAACATTAATTCCTTTTTCCACCAGCTCTGTAATTAACTTCATGAGCAAGATTCAGATGTTCAGCCTGTAAATCATCTTTTCAGATACATGTCATAATCCAACGCTGGATTCAGCGTTAGTGTAAATCATAATTTTCCTCCTTAAAATTAAACATTATTTCCCATTTACTTTATATCATTTGAGACTTAAAATGTCAAATAAATCGATAACCACTTTGTTCAGAAAGCTTGAGGCTCTTCATCTTCATCAAGGAGTTTTGGTTCTTCATTATATTTTTAATTTATATAGCCATTGAACAATATCTAAATATTTCTTTTCTTAGTTTCTGAAAGCAAAAATTAGAAAATAAATGATTAAATATATAATCAATGCCGTGAAGACGAGTTTATATTTCTATTGATAAGACCTAGTCTATTCAGATTTTTATTAACATAATTTTTGAAAAAGGCTCAAAAATAAATTCTGTACAGGAAATATCTATACAAAGAGCAATATCAATAAAAATGAAATAAATAGATATGATTGAAGTTATTTAATGGTGCGAGTGACGGAGTCAGAACCCGTGCACGGCTACTGCCACTACCTCTGAAAATAGCATGTCTACCAATTCCATCACACTCGCAAAATTTAATAATGAACTGTAACAAAATAAAAATAAAAGATGGTGCGAATGATGGACTTGAACCCATACGGCTAAAAAGCCACTACCCCCTCAAGATAGCGTGTCTACCAATTCCACCACACTCGCATTTATAATCTACATTTATTATACTACAGAAAAGCTGTAATTGTCAAATGAAACTGCTTGGTTATTTTAATTTTAGATAAGTTTTAAATAGCAAATAGATTTGTAAATAAAGAAATAAGTTAAAATATGATAAAGAATAATTTGAGCAGGAAAACAGAATATCTAATTTAAAAATAGATTCTTTAGGTCGAATTAATATTGTAATTTATGATTTATAATTTTTGTTGACATTTTTGAAAAAGTGCTATGATAAAAAGTATATAAAGGGATTTTAAAAATTCTGAATTTTTAAATGAGGAGGACAGTTAGTGATGAACGAAAAATTGGAAAAATGAGAAATGGAAAAGGATTTATTAAGACATTGGATCAAAGTGGAGGAAGTACTCAGCATTGAAATTGTACGGGATTGATGAAAAATGAATATTCAAATGATGCAGAGATGTTTGATTTGATTCATAAAATGAGAACTAGAATTATAAAGAGTCCAGCTTTTTAACGATACAAAAATTTTAGGTGCTATTTTTATTTGAGCAAACTATGGATAGAAAAATTGATGGAAAATATACAGCGATTTTCTTGTGGAAGAAAAAGGAGTTTTGCCATTCTTAAAAGTTGATAAAGGACTTGAAGAATTGGAAGATGGTGTTCAAACAATGAAAACCAATGCCGAATTGATGAACTTTTGAAAAGGAGCAAATGAAAGACATATTTTTGGAACAAAAATGCGTTCTGTTATAAAAGGCATCACAAACAGGAATTGAAAAAGTAGTAAATCAGCAATTTGAAGTTGCAAATAAGATTATTAGAGCAGGACTTGTTCCAATAATTGAACCGTATGAGATATTCTACAATGTTGATAAAGCAGAATGTGAAACAACATAAAAATGAAATTAAAAAGCATCTTGATAAATTGCCTGAAACTTCAAATGTTATGTTAAAAATAACATTGCCAACAGTTGAAAAACTTTTATGAAGATTTGACAAGACATCCAAGAGTTGTAAGAGTAGTAGCATTATCAGGAGGTTACCCAAGAGAAAAGCAAATGAAATTCTTTCAAAAATAAAGGAATAATCGCAAAGTTTTTCAAGAGCATTAACTGAAGGATTGTCAGCACAGCAAAGTGATGAAGAGTTTAACAAAAACTTTAGAAGCAACAATCGAAAGAAACTCTACGAGAGCTTCAGTAAAATAATTTTGTATAAAAATAAATTGATATAGAAACTGGCTTGTTTTACGAAAAATGAGTCAGTTTTATTTTTGAAAGTGTGTTGCTAAAAATTAAGTAAAAATTATATAATAGTTGATTTATTTAAATTAAATTTATTCTTTGTATTAGTAATTAAGTTATTTTTAGTTTTATCTGTTTTTATGTATCTCTTTTAAAGCAAAGGGAAATCAATCGCCATTTCCTTTATTTCGCAATAACAGTTATTTTTAACATATTTAAATAATGACATATTAAAGAGAATAGCGAAAAGTGCTGCTATCCCTGGCTCGGCTAAGCATGAAATATTCCCCAAATTTTATTTGGGAAAAGTAGTTTAAACATTTGTATTTGGATAAACCTGGATTACTAAGAAATTGAAACTCGCTTAATCAAAAGTTATTATCAACTCTTAAATTGATTATAACTTTAAAAGTTTGAAAAAGCTCAGAAACTCAATTTCATTCCAAAAATCATGACAATTTTAGTTTAATTATAACAGGTAATCGATAAAAATTAATCCTATAACAAAATAAACTGTTTTTAATTTTTAAAAACCGACGGAGCTTTTATTTGTTCAACTACGACCGTTTGACGACTGAAGGAGGAGTTTCGAGTTGGCAAATAAAAAGTCGTGTCTAGCCATAGGTTATTGCAGCAATCTTGCACAATTTTAATTATTAGGATAAACTTTTACTGCAAGATAAGGATTTTATGAATGAACAATCCCGCGAAAATATAAAGAGAAGGAACAAATAAAATAGTAAAAACTGTTATTAACAAACAACTTTTAAAAATTTAGGAAATAACTTAATTGAATATTTAGGAATAAATTTATATATTCAGTAAAAAGAAAAGGAAAAATTATGATTAGATAAAGGCTATTTTATACTTAACGCAAAATATTGAAAAATCACGTGAAATAATTGAAGAAGAACTTGAATTTGTAATAAAGCAAAAGTATTTTGAACTATTTATGAATGAAAAAGGGATAGATATTAGTGAACTTTCTGATTTGAATGTGACACTTGTTATAGATTTTGAAGATGATTTGACTAACAATCGGAAAAGATGATTGTGGAAGAATATATGTTTGAAGTAAATCATAAAAATAATCCGTTAGTTCGTACTTTTTAGACTTGGAACTGACAATGAGCATTATGTCCGAAGTGATTTAAAGGAACTGGAAAAATGAAATGATATGTTTGAAAACGGAATTGAGTTTCAAAATAAAGGGAATAACTCCTTTTTATTGTACATATAGCTCCAAAAATCTTTTATTGTCCACTAGAATTTCATATTCTTCTTTTGTTTAACTCTGATAAATTTCTGTCATAGAACCATTTTACAAGTTCCTCATCCCGCTCACTTTTGTATCATTATTTACAAATACACTTAGAGCTATTTCTATCAAATACTTTTGCAAGTTCTATATCTCGTAAAATCATTTCTTTTTGTCTGCCCTTTTATACAAACTCATAAAAAGTCCCATCTATATTCTATTTTTCCAAAACTTTATCATTTGTAATAAAATTTGTCAAGCACTTTGTTCAAATTCATTATCAAAAGTCTCCATTCCAATAGCAAAACCGCACTTCCTGCTCACTAAAATATTCCTAATTTATTAAGCCTGTTTATATACCCAAAATACGCTTCAAATACTACATTTATATTTTTCTCACGGCAAACTTCCTTAATTTTAGAAAGCGTAAAATCGTTCAGTTCAAAAACAGATCCGAATTTATAACTCTGTAAAAGCTCCTGTTTCTCCAGTAATCTGATTAATCGCCTCCAAATTTGTTCTGTTCATTTCCTCTTCATCATCTGTATTGTCCAAAATATAATTACAAAAATGCACATTTTTCCGTATGCACAGCTGAACTCTTTTAAAAGCACTATTTCTCAGGATCTTTATTACACTATATCTTATCATCTTTTATTCCTTTTCTTATTATTCTTCACTTACTTTTCCATTATTTTTTTCCAAATTGTTTGCAATATATACAGAATGGCGTATCCAATAATGCAATTACTACTTTTTAGAAAATAAGCTGAAAATATAATTACACATTATTTCTTCATTGAATAAACCCTAAAAATGCCATAAAACGAGAATATATATTATCAGTATTTGACTTTAACATAGTGCTTGCATTATTTCTAATCCAAATATCTTTAAAGTCCGGACGCAATTTTTCGATTGCCTGATAAGACCGGATGTCAAATGCCGTGAAGTCGTGAAATCCAGTTACACTTGCTATTGCCAGTCTTGGCATAAATCCAAACACTTGACTCAAAGCCCTTGTGATAGTTCAGACGGTGCTACCTGTATTTTTAGGGACAATTTGTACAATAAAAGTTGTAAACAGCATTGAGGCAAACTCCTAGTGAAACTACTTTTCTAGCATACTTCTTTCCCTTCATTTCAGAAAGGATATCTGATGCTAAATAAACTCACTGAATGCAATATTTCCCATTGTCGTATCCACACCAAACAAGGTCATCATCTTCCCAACTCTGAATATTTGCATAACTATTGAAAGTGGTACAATTGAAAGCAGTCCCGCTTTCCCCAAAAATCTATAAGCCAAGATAACTCGCTGTAAAATTAAGCAATAGGTATCCTAACCACATTAATTCATTTACTCTAAACTGAAAGTTTCTTAAAAATTCCAAAATTTTTCCTCCTTATAATTTTTATTTTTATTTAATTAAAATTTTCCTATTTTTAGGCAAACTAAAAACACACACTATCCTTTTGAATAATATGTGTTTCAAAAGGTAGAGATGGATTTTCCCAAACATCTGAATTAATTTTAATTTATTACTTTAACAAGCTATAACTGTGAACACTAGGCACCCTAAATCCTTCTGAATGTCCAGGTGTCGAGTTTCCTAACCAATCATGGGATAAACTTGATCTGATCATCTAATGTCTCATACACTTTATGAGATTCGATAAGTTCCTATTTTAGCTGTTGCACTTTTCTTTCGTTCTTGTATTCTTTGGTTCAAAAACTGACGGTATGCTGCATGTAGCCTCCACCACTAAATCTTACGGCATTTTTGCATCCCCTACAACTGCTCTTGTTATCTGAACCCGTACTGCATTACAGGTTTAGAGTAAGCAATTAAGAAAGTTCCGTAAGGTGTAGCAAATGAGTTTCAGCATCCTTTACCAGTTGTTACAATGAAGAAGTTACTACATTCCAGTTATCTCCTGATTTTTTCTATAACCATTTCGACTTTTGACTTGCTCTGTCCAACATAGATAAATCTTGTTATTTCACCAGTAATTCTGCATCTTTCAAATATCTTTTTGTAGAAGGTTTTGAAGTATATGGCACTCGTTATCTATAAGCATCTATTTTTAACTTTTACATATTTATCATTTTCTTCTTCCACAATCATAATAGTTCTATCCGGAATATTTATATAATCCTAAAGCTTTTATCTGCATACCCAAATTCACTTTGATTAGCACGATTTCAAATTTATCCCTTTTACCTGATTCTCCTCCCTCCAAGTGGAACATATAGTCATCTAGGACATATATATATTTGCGCTAACTGCTTCTCTTATAAATTTGTTTGTTTTATCAACCTTTTTCATCATATCGTTCCAGTCAAATTCACGTTTTTCAACAGCTGATTTTGGAATATATCCAAGTTGATTGTCAAAAATACTACTACCATTCATCTGATTGTATTTCCGGTATTACTTTTAACAATTCCTGTCGTTCTGTATTTATGAGAGTATGTTGCCGATTTTATGACTTGGCATTAGAATTTGGTTCTTTCTTATACTTCTCCGCTGTTTTTACAAATACAAACTCATCCATTTCCTTGAGTAATGTTTATCATATTGAAAATTAAATGTCAAATTTTTGTCTGCTGGAAGAAAATTTCTTAATATATGTATAAGAGCCTTTACGGTTTCACTCGTTATTGTTTTTCTTATCTCCTTCAGGATTGCTCGTGCTTTTTTTTTTCGTTCTGCATCAATAGTTTGGTTATCAGTTGTTACTGGTGTCTCTTCAGGTTTTGTTTCTACAGCTGGAGTTTCGTAACAGGAGCTTCCTCAACAGGTTCAGCAGGTTTTTGATCCTTGCTACAGGTTGAGGCGCTAGATTTTCTTAGGATATTCAGCTATAAACGTCTTTATAGAAAGTATCAAACTTTGTTTCAAAATCTGCTCTGTTTATAGTCTTTTCAATAGGTTTTCCTTAACAAATTTTGCCTTGTCGTTGAAGATATATGGAATAAACGTGAGGTGTATATTGTTTCCGTCTTCGCATATTCAACGTCTATCTTATCCTTAATTCCCGTCTCCATCTAAATCGCTCCAGTGTAATCTGCTTCCATTCAATTTCCTTTTTAGCCTTTTTAGCTGAAAACCATTAACAGAGACCATCGAAAGCATTATTAATGCCATTATAAAAATTTAGATTTTTGCAATTTTACTTTTATTTCTCACTACTTTTCTCCTTATATTTTAAAATCAAAAACTGGTGCTCAAACTCATATCCAATCAAGAATTCTCGAAAAATCCTTTTATAAAACAACTGCTATTACAGGCTCTTCAGGTATCGTATTATCCCTATCCTTGATTTTACTGTCTGCATTTTACCCATCCAACAATAAATTCAATCTGATCGTCAAAATGTCTTACGCATTTGTGAGAATCTTGTGTTCCTATTTTAAGAGCTATAGCCCTATTTAATGTAGATCTTGAAATCAGTCCTACAGGAATCCGTGCATATAACCTCCACCGCTGAATCTTACTGCATATTTAGCGATCCTCCGATAGTCAGGTCAGATCTTCCGGGAAGCGTTTTATCTCCTGTTTTGCATGCCTTGCTAAAAAGCTCATGTAGGGTCTTGTGAAAGTATTAAGAATGCCCATGCTAGTGTTTCATATGAACCCCATCCGTCTTTTCCGGTAGTTACATACGAATATGTTACGACTTCATATTTTTCAGTTTCAGGATTTCTTTGGAAAAGCACTTCAGTCTGCGCTATGTGGATCAATGCTATAAATTTATTAACTTTCTTTTATATTCTCAGCCTTTTTAGTATGTGCTTCTATTTTTCGATGAAATACAATTCCATAGAATGGTGTTTCAATCTTTTAGCATGTTATTTTCTCGCTCGATTATTTTGAAGATTGTCTGATCGAATATTTATTATTTCGCCTTCCTTATTTGCCTTGTGTATCCTATGATGCTCTGATTGTTCTTAGCTGTCAAATCTATCCTTTTGCTAGGGTTTTTATCACGTGACAGAGGCTTATATTCTGTAATAATATATAAATCTTCTTTTGCCTTTTAGCGCAGTGTCGATAAAATTGTTTACAACTTCAATTTATTAATCATTTTATCCCCAGTAAAACCCTTCTGAGACATTGTCTTCGTCTACTGCAGATATACCCTTTTGATAGTTGTTGGATTTTCTGACATATTTTTACCATTTTTATCTTTTTCTTTTTCTGAAGTTACATTAGTATCACTTTTTGTAAAATCTGTGAAACACCATTTTGTATTTGAATTTCCACGCATCTGATACCATATCAAACAATATTTCAGGCTTTTCACCGAATCCTAGATGTGCCACGGCATTTCCGCATGAGCGCTCCAGCTAAAGCTTTCGCCGAGTATGAATAAAGAGTTATTTGTATTTTTCTGGAGCATGATTATTAAATTTTACTTTATCAAAAATTATGTCATTATTTCTGTGCTATCCCCATAAATTGTAATATATCTAGTTTCGTTAGGCTGAATATTTTAGAATATTCAGGATAATATTCTTTGACTTTGTCAAACATTTTTGCATTGCCTGAAGTTCCATAATACTAAACTTTTTATCAAAAAGTTACCTGATATGTCAGCATATCCTTTCACCTTGATTTGTGCATATTGAGTTACAGCTCCTATTGCATTGTTCACTGAATTATACGTTACAACAACTTTTCATTTATTCTGTCATTGTTAAAGTCGTAATCAAATACTTCATTTTCATGCCCTTCAACAGAAACGTTTTCAGAATACTCCTTGGGCAGGTTCAATGGTTTGCGTTTGTGTTAAGTCCTACAACAGTATTAAATAATGCAACTATTCCAATTTTTCGCCATGCTTTTCAGTTTTTCCTTTCCAGCTCAATAAGATTATCTAGCTTTTTGTCACAATTTCCCTCCTGTTCATCGTTCTCTTTTTATAATGTTTTCAATTTACAACCAATGTTACTTGCCTTTCATCTCTCTCCATCCTTTTTATTATCGTTATAAGTAGAAAAATCATCTCAAAATTTGAAATTCGCCACTATTATACCATCAATATCTATAAAATGTAAAACATAAATTAAATTTTTACTTTCTAATAAAATTTTTATTTTACAGCAAGAATTCACTAAAATTATTCTCTTAGAACTAAATAAATTATAGATTTTTGCAAAAATTTACATTCTTTGAGCTTTCGATTTCTAAAACTTGTTTTACTTTGCTAAAAATCGTGGAAATTCTGCCTTTAACACTCATAAAGTCTTCCCAGCTTTTTCTCCGAGATATTTAGTTGGCATCAGCCAGATTTACTCTCAACCATCTCCAGCCTTTTCCAAATGTATATCCTCACTAAAAATATTTTTGATTTTTATTCATAAACTCCTTAAGTTCTGTGTTTTAAGCCCCAGTGCCCTGAAAGTCTAACGCATTGCAACTAAGTTCCTTGAATTAGCAGTGCCTGCAAAATCTACAAATCTTTCTTCAAAAATTTATTTTACCACTTGATTTCTGATTATCAATTAACAGTAAAAATTCATCAAGCCATTCTTCTGCTTCTGTATAAGCCAGTTCCATGCCTTATATGACAATGTTGAAAAAGACATAGCTGACATTTTTGTCCATCTCTGCCTTGTAAATTTTTACGTAGTTTCTCATTTTTGATAATTATATTTGAGATTCCTGTCTAGCTAGATTAAAAACTCTTTGTAGGTGCAGTGCGTATCTGTAATTGTGCAAGTTCCTCTGATAAAGTCTCGAAAAACCGTATGTTTCTATGCCCAGCTCATAACAATATCAAAAATGAATCTTCATCAGAAATCACAATCAAATCATTCTCAACCGCAATTTTTCCAATCCAATTCTTTCCCTGCTCCACACAATCCCAAAGTGATTATGAGGACTGCACAAAAGCAATATTTTTATTATTTTTTATCTTTTGCAAACTCTTCAAATTTTTCAAAATCACTAGAATACTTGAGCTTTCCCCATTCTCATTTTTACCTCAACTAAGTCATAATCCACCACATTTTCTCTATCATTTGAAAGTAATGCGCCATAAAACGGATAATAAAACAGGCGTAAACGTAATCACACCTTCATTCTCCTTCGCAAAAGCCTTAATCGCAACATATATAGCTGAAACCACACCAGAGTACACAAAATCCCATTTTTCAACTTTAAAACCGTGCCTTTCTCCATCCAGCTCTAACAGCTCATAATATTTTGGATAAGTCCCCGAATACCCCCAAAACCGCTTCATCAATATATTTTTCATTCCTTCCAGTTATCTCAGAGCAACTTTAACCTCCATATCGCCACAGAAAATGGAACAATATCGTCTTCCAGCTCCCGAAAGCACTTACACATCTGCTCCCACTTATATGAGCTCTTGCCTTTTCTGCTTAGGATTGTTTCAAAAATCATATTTTGACATTTTTCACCTTCATTTAACAAATTTATATTAAATTTTTAGTTTTTCCTGTAATTTTTCAATTTATAATATTCATTTAGAAATATTGGTATTGATGGATAAATCTTTACTTTATTTTCCTCTTCAATAGTCATTTTGAAATTTTAATATTTTATCTACATCCTTAAATTTTCCATTTCCAATATGTTTTCTGAATATCAATGTAAAGTCTATAACTTTTTATATTGAGATTTAATAGCTTTCATCTCATATTTCAGTTTCGTTTTTATTTTCTTTAAAGTCCGTAAAATTTTCCAATTTTTCTTCAAAGTTATCCATAAATATAATTGCAACCAATAGGCTTTGTGAGCGCTTCTATCATTGGAAAACTAAATATAATTTACCATTCTAGTTTCATCTTCAAAATTGTTTCTTATTTCTATTTATTCTTTCATATATTTTTCAATATTTATATTCTTTATTTAATTTTTGACTGTAAATCATAATCAAAAATAAATCACATAAGATATTTTTCACTTGCTTTTCATTTTTACTGATTTGTATCTGAATATTTGTATTTTTATATATCTGATAATGTCCATATTTTCATCATACTTTTCTTTATTATTTTATAAAAGCATAAATTGTTCCAATTTTGCCCAAATAACTTTCCCCTTTTATTTGAAATTCATTTATTATATGCCTATAAGTTTTTATCAGGATCTTTTCCTTCCGTAAAGCATCAAAATTTTACTCATATTCAAATACCTCTGTACATGATACATTTTCTATATTGGTATTTTCATATCAGTACTCTGAAAATTGTTTAATTTTACCTTATCATTTAAACAAAATAACAGTCCGGACGTAAAATTTCATTATCATCAACCTGTCGAATGTGAAGATAATGCTACTTGTTCTATATTGTCATTTGAAATAATCTTCAGCAGTATGGATACATGAATAATGAAAATAGGACATCAAACTCATCTATAAATACTTACATTTTTATGGACAAATTTTCCATCCAAAAATAACAATGCCAAAATTTTAGTTCCACTTGAAGCAATTTTATAAAATCCACTTGTTTTCCTGACTTAAAACTCATCAGTATTTCATCCTCATTTTGTACTAATTTTTGCTTTTATTCAGCTCTTAAAATTTCTCAAATTTTTAACTTTTATTTAAATCTATTATCCTTTTACATTTTCTCGCTCCCATTACTATAACCTATATAAGTATTTTCCTCGTAAGGAACGAATCCATAACATATTGTCAATGAAATCAAAATTTATATAATGCCTTTTCTTTATACACAGATATTTTCCTTTAATATACTTTTACTATTGATATTTTCAAATTCTATTAACAGATAAACTCCTTATTAAAATTTTCAAAATTTTAACATATCTTTCTACTTCAATTTCTTTACTATATTTTATTATACTCAATGCACAATTTATCGTTTATAAAGTTTTTCTTCTACTATTGCTTCACTATCAATATATATTCATACTTTTACCTTATCACTATCAAATTGAAAAATGTAGCAGCATTATCTTTTATTGCTTAAATTATAATTAAATAATTTTGTATCATTAAGTCTTTTCTTTATCTGTTAGATATAATATATCAAAAATTGCAAGTCCAACATTTTGATTTGGCACTCCATCCCAATATCAACATTTTAGAGAGTATTATTTTTTATTACATTTTCTTTCTAAAATTATAATTCCCGATATTTCCCAAAACTCACTGTAATATATTCACTTATAAATTTTGAACTGTGAATTTCTTTTAACATCTCTCCTTACATCCCTTTTTAAAATCTCACCATGCTCCTTACAGCTCATCTCCTCAACTACAAGTTTAAACACACAAACTGCCTTTCAACATTTGTCGTCAAAACTCCCATTCTGTTTTTCCAGTATTATGTTTCATCAGTTCCAGCAGCTTTCATCCCTGTGAATCTCAATAAACTCTCAACTTTTCCATTTCCGATTACACTTTGAAATCATGGTATAATTGCAGGCTTTATCACCTTTTGTGTAAAATTTCTTAGTGATTGGTAGTCAGTTCAAATCCTGCGTAGTTATTTTGTTTTATTATATCAAGTTTTCTCCCTGTTCTTGCACCATGAAAAGTAAAATGTATAGTTTCCATTTTTCTTCAGTCAAACTAAAAATTTAGTGGGACAATGTGAGACTTTCCGTTATCGTTTTAGCCAAGACGGCAACAGTCACAGGCTTTTATAATTTCTTTTATTTTTCATTGTCTGTAATTTCTCTGTCCTGTCTCTGCATTTTTACCTTTTTATTTTCCATTTTTATGTTTTTCCATTCTATTATATCTGTATATTAAATTTAAAATAATCCTGAAATTACCCCATTTTCATCAATGTCAATTAACTCTGTCACGCTGGGCTTTCTAGGCAACCCTGGCATATCAATACTCTCCAGCCATTGCTCCAAGAATCCTGCTCCAGCTGATAATCTTACTTCATTGATCGTAATTGTGAAAGCCTGTTGGTCGTCCCTAAGATTTAGGGTTGTCTGACAATGATTTTTGTGTTTTTGAAATACATATTGGCAATTTGTCGTAGCTGTTTTCCACATATTTTGATATTGTTAAGTGCTTTTTGGTGCAAAAGTTCACTCATCCACTCCATAAATTTCTTTTGCAATTTTTTTCAATTTTTCCTGAATTGACAAGTTTAAATTGTAAAGTGGAGTGTATTTTTATCTGATTTTTCATCCAATAGCGTTCATAACTTTTTCTCCAAGCTCTTTTCCACCTTCTCCACCTTTTTCCCAGATTTCGCTGGCATACCTCCACGTCCATTTTTGCACAGAGCTCTTTTATCACTTGAATTTCAGCGTCAGTATCAGTTATCGTTGTTAATTGCTACAACAACTGGTAAAATTGTACTTTTGCATGCTTTTCAATATGTTTTCAAGATTTACAAGCCCTTTGTCAATGTTTCGATATTTTTCCGACTTCAAGTCCTTATCTCTCTGATGCTTTCAACGCACGAACTGTCGCAACGATTACAATAATATTTTGGCTCCAATTTCCCAAGCCTAGCTTTTTATATCCAAGAATGTCTCAGCCCCCAAATCAATCGTCAAATCCAGCTGCAACCCATAATCAGACAATTTCAATGCCATTTTTGTAGCTGCATGAAGTTACATCCATGTGCAATATTCGCAAAAGGTACCACCCGTGAATAAATACAGGCGTGTTTTCCAAAGTCTGTACTAAGGTTAGCTTTATCGCATCTTTTTAGCAATGCGACTACTGCCCCTTTGAATATTAAAAGTGCTTAACTCTAAGCATTTCTCCTTTTCTGTTGTATGCAAAAACTATTTCACCAATTCTTTCCTTTCAAGTCAGTACATAGAATCGGCAAGACAGAAAATCGCTATAATTTCGAAGAATCTGTTATCTGAAACGAATTTTTCACGAGGCACGCCATTCACTTTAGATCCAAGCCCAACAACAATAGCTTCTCAAATTTCTGTCATTCATATCAAGTACACGTTTAAAAGTACATTATTCACATCAATATCAAGTTCACTCAAAATGTATATGATTGTCAATGCACGCGAAATCAAGTTATGTGCAAATTGAAATTGCGAATATCCCCCGCAAAATGCAAATTATCTCTTCCATAGGTACTACTGTGACATTCCACCGTCAGCGGCTCACTCATCCCAAACATGATACTCTAAAAGACGGCCTCTAGGTCGCAATCGACTTATATCCAAACTTGTTCAACGCCTGAGTCAATCCAACGGTAACAGTAGATCTTTCCTTCCCCGGAGGCGTAGGAGTAACAGCTATCATCAAAATCAATTTCCATCTTTTTCCCTGCATTTTTCTTTAATACTTCCAAACTAACCTTAGCCTTATACTTCCTGTACGGCTCAAAATCATCCTCTGTAAGTCCAAATACTTCGCAATCACCGATCACTCGCATTTTGAGCAATTTCAATATCCGTCATCCTAACATCCTCCTGTAGTTTTTATTATTTATATAAAAATCGAAATAAAAGCCACGACTTATTAATCAAAAGACTTTCCGATATTCATTTATAATTTGTTCATTTTTATAACTTTTTCTTTAGAAATTAGTATTAGTTACTCATTTCTACAAGTGAGTGTTATTTCTTAAATTAACCACACTCTACTTAACATTAACTTCTCATACATACATCATATTATATCTTTTTATAATTGTCAATATTTTTAACAGCAATTCATCTTTTTCATTTTTTAAAAACTGTTTTTACAAAGATAAATATGAGAATAAATCTTCAATTTGGGAAGAATACAAAGATAATAAAGAATCAAGATTTACTATTAGTTATTTTATTTAATATTAGTTTTACTATTTTACTGTTTTCCTTCTTTTCTTTCGCAGGATTGCTCATTGCTTCGCAAATCCTGCACCTATAGCTAGACTACCGACTTTTTATTTGCTCCCAACTCCGAAACTCCTCCTTATAGTCGTCAAACAGTCGTAGTTGAACAAATAAAAGCTCCCGTCGGTTTATTATTTAGTATTTTTGAAATACTGGGTTTTAATCTTTGTTGGAAAAGGTTTTGTAATAATTTTATTATTTAAATGGGGGTTAGTATAAAACTACTTTAGCTAGAAAAGACAGGAACATATTCCCCCATCCGAAAGCCCCTGTCCTTCAAATTCATTGTTTTTAAACTGCGTTATTCGTTTCATCTGTTCCATAATCACATATAGCTATTATGTTCTGTTTCCGTATCTATCCTTGCAGTAATATATCACTCGCTACTTCTATAACATCTTACACCTCTTTCAGCATCATTTCGATTTATTCTATCCCATCTTTTGCATCAAACAGCTCCACCAACAGACATTGCAAGAATAATCATCAGTAAAATTTTCTTAAACATCGCATTTCATCTCCTTCTGTTTTAAATATCCATGTCAAATTATTATTCCATTTTATGTATTAACTGCTTATGTTTTTATATTTTATTTATACAATATTTTATGTTGGAATACAAAGGTGTTTCTGTATTTTTCAATTTGTTATTTTTCAAAATTTTATTTATATTAGACCTGTTCGATAACCTATAGTTCAAAAGGTATAAATTGCACAAATCAGCGAGAATCTCATAGAAAATTTTCTTCTCTTGTTTCTGTAACGCAGACACTATCCTGAATTTCTTGATATGCCTGTTCACATGCTCTATGTAGACTTCTCCGCTTTCGAAATAGCTGAATTGTATTTTCTGTCCTCTTTAGTTAATTTGCCTTTTGTCGTTTTTAGGTATCAGGCTGTTACTGTGTATCTTATTTTGCGCCTATGTATCCTTTGTCAGCAATTAAACAGTACATCTTTTAAAAAAATGCACTGCTACTTTTGCAGAACAGCTGAAGTCATGAACGCTTCCATGCGAAAATGAGACGTTAGAGTATCCTCATGTCTTTTTCTGTCTGACTTCTATCTGAGCCTTTATCGTGTGCTTTTCTCCTGAGTACATTCCACTGTAGGACGCTCAATCTCGCATCTCCGTAGCATCAGCCAGTACAACCTCTATCTCAGTGTCCCTGACAGCTCCCTCTTTTTAGGCAAGGAGAACTCCCCACTTTTTATCAGTGTTCTCAGCCCATTTAACACACTCTGCAGATAGTGCTTTTTGCAACGCTCGTATTCAGCATACGGTTCTGTTCATAGTCACGATAATGCAGAAAGACATCATAAAGCCTGTCAAGGACAGACAGTTTTAGCGGATGTCCTCTTAAATATTCAATCCTGTATGCCCTCGTTCAGAAGTTTCAGCATTTTATCAGTGTTCTCTTTTAATACCAAAAATTTTTCTGATAGTTTTCTTCCTTAAGTTTTTATTCTTTCAACATTGTTTATCATTTTCATCACCCGTATTATTATACCTTGATATTGTTCTTTATACAAGGTTGTCGAACAGGTCTATTGAAAAGCAGAATTAATTTTGCTATTATTTTCAAAATAATGTCTGCTGATTTGTTATTGACAGATCCTTCAAACATCCATATTCTTTCATCAGTTCCACAATCGTTTTATTTAATTTTGTACTGTTTTACTAAATCCTCGATTGATAAAAAGTCAACTTTTTCGTTCCAGAAACGATATTTTTCAGCAACAGCTCAGTCCATCCATTGCGATTAATGGCATTCTGATTTTGCCGTCCTGGTATTGTAAAAGTTTTGTTTTGATTTTATAGATGTCAATTTGTTCCAGTTCGATTTTACGGTAGTGCATTTCAATTCAAAATTTCATATAAAATACATTCCTGTTTTTCCTTCGCATTTAAAGTTTCCTTTTCTGTCCAGCTCCATTTTTGCCTGTTTCAGTCTTCCACTGATCTGAACATCGCTGTCATTTTAAAAATCTCCAACTTTTCTATTTAGGAAAGCTGTATAAAATTCGATTGGGTAATGGACTTTAGTAGGCAATTCTCACTCGCCATCATTACATAAGCTCACAGCGTGTCCTTTGGGAACATATATTTTATTTTTCTGCATCGAATCAATACCACTGCTCTGCACCGTGTTCTTTCATTGTTTTTAGAATATTCCTGCCATTTTTCACGATTTTTCTAGTGCTGTCCTTTTTTCGACAAATTCCATTATGGAAAGGCTAATGACTTATCAAGTCCATCGTCAATCAGCTTATTCATACGTCATCCCCCGCACCGTGATAATTCTGACTCAAAGGTTGCAATTCCACTTCTACGTAGTCCTGTGCATTATTTAGCCAAACATCTGTCCCATGCGAAAGTCCGTAAATGTGACTAATTCCAGAAAGTTTTTGGACGTGTGTCAACTAGCATCTGTTTTACGAAAGATGTACCAAATTCGGGTATTCCTGAGGTTCCAGTCGGAGAACCGATTTCATCACGGAGTTACACCAAGTGCTTCTGTACCGCTGAATAAACTCATTACTTCCTTATCATCAAGTGGAATCGTATAAATATCAACACCTGTTAAATCCTGCAAAATTCTAAGCGTTGTCGGATCATCGTATCCCAGTATATCGAGTTTTACAAGCTGTTCGTCCATTACGTGATAATCAAAAATGGGTTGTCTTGGAAACTGATTTCATCATTTGCTGGACGCTGGATTGGGCAAAAATCGTAAATTGACTTGTCCTTTGGAACGACTATCATTCCACCAGGATGCTGTCCAGTTGTTTTTCTAGCCCCTTCACAGCCTTTTGCGATTCTCATAACTTCGCTTTTTCTTTCCTTTATTTCAGGCGTTCTTCGACTTCTTCAAGATACTTTTTCACATACCCAAAAGCATTCTTTTTCAGCAAGCGCAGAAATCGTTCCAGCACGAAAGACATTGTCGCTTCAAACAGCTCTTCAGTATATTTATGAATCTCTCCTTGATATTCCCCTGGAAAAGTTCAAGTCAATATCCGGCACTTTATCCCCATTAAAACCCATAAACACTTCAAACGGGATGGCGTGTCCATCTTTATATATTTTGTACCACATTCGGACAATTTTTGTCAGGGATAGTCAACTCCACTTCCTTCCTCGTTCATAAATTCCGTATGCTTACATTTTAGGACATCTGTAATGTGGATAAAGTCCATTTACTTCGGTAATTCCCATAAGATAGGCAACTATTGAAGATCCAACCGAACCACGTGAACCTACAAGATAACCTAGTGTCCACCGATTTATGCACAAGTTTCTGTGCAATCAGATAAAGCACTGCAAATCCATTTTGAATAATGGAATTAAGCTCCTTTTTCCACTCTTTCCTTCAGGCTCTCATCAATGTTTTTCCCCATAAAGTTCCTCAAGTTTCTTGTAAGTCATTTCCCTTACTTCATCTTCTGCCCCATCAATTTTTCGGCGGATAGATCCAGTCGGAATTGGACGTACCTGCTCTATCATATCGCTAATTTTATGAGTATTTTCCACAACGACTTCCTGAGCCGCTTCTTCTCCCAGATAATCAAACGCCTCCAACATTTCTTCAGTAGTTTTAAAATACAATTTTCTATCGAAAAACTCATATCCTCCTAACCCTCCGAAGTTTCAGTTTTCCACATTGTTCCACTTCCCAAAAGAAGAACATTCTGTTAATCGCTTCACGCTCTTTCAAGATAATGTATCTCCTGTCGCAACTACAATTTTATTCTGACTTTTTCCAGTTCGTAAAAATACTTGTTCATTTCCTTTATTATATCGTAACTTTCAATTTCCTTGCTCGTTCTTTCCACCATGTCAGCATAGTTTGTATGTGGATGAATCTCGATATAATCATAAAATCTCGCTTTTTCCTCAATGTCATCTTTTCGCCCCACGTAAATAAAGATTTACAAGTTCTCCTTATTTCTTTTCAGAAGCCGAAGCCTGAACTTGCAATTAGCAGATTTTCCCTCATGCTGTTTAACAAAGTTTTTGGTATTCTAGGCCTTCTCATTCCAAAAATTCTATGTTGGAACGTGATACAAGCTCGTACAGGTCACGAAGCTCAGCCTGATTTTTACCAGAATCATGGTGTTCAATGTTTCAGACTTTTTGAATATTCGGCTGTAAATCCGTATTAATCTCAATTAGTTTAAAATCCCTTTACTTAAAATCATATTTAAAATTTCTGAAAAACTTCCGCAGTAGCCTTTCGCATCATCAACAGCCCCATGGTGTGTTTCAAGTGTGATTCCCAAAATATTTTTACCAAATTAGCAAGTCCATATCCTCTCGAATCAGGAAGCAATGTTCTAGCCAAGGCAACGTATCAATCACGCTCGGAGAATACTCAAGTCCCTTGCTCAATAGTTTTTTTGCTTGATAACCCACGTCAAATTTCGCATTGTGGGCAACTACCGTTGTATCGGTACAAAATTCTAGAAATCTTGAAGTACAGTTTCTATTTTTCAGCATTTGCAACCATTTCATCAGTAATTGTTGTAAGTTCTGTTATTTTTAAGCGAATTGGAATTTTCAGGATTTACAAACTCAGAAAAATTCTCCAATAATCTCCTTCCACGCATTTTCACAGCCCCAATTTTCAATTATCTTGTCATTAAACGGATCAAATCTGTCGTTTCAATATCGAACACAACATAAATTTCATCTTCAATCATCTTGTCCTTAGGATTCGTAATCAAGTCCTGCTCGTCATCAACTACATACGCTTCCATCCCAAAAATAACTTTAAAATCCTACTTGCCTCCTTAAACGCAAACGGAAATGAATGCACTACTCCATAATCTGTCACAGCAATCCCACTATGGCCAAATTCTTTAGCCCTTTTCGCATAATCTTGATTGACATAACTCCGCTCATTTCACTCATATTCGTATGTGCATGAAGTTCTATTCTTTTTCGGACATTATCTTCTCACATCTTTAGATTCAATAGCTTCAACTCTTTGCGTTCTGACATATTTTCCCCACTATACATATCCGCCTCAAAACTTCCAGTAACCTTTACCCACTCCCAAGTTTTACCTGAATATCCTCATTCGTGTTAAAAATATTCTACAACTAACAGAGTCTGTATAATCTGTAATCATAAAATCACACATTAATTTCCCATTCTTAGTTTCTTTCATATCTACATTAAAAATTTTTCCTTCTAGTGCCACATCATCACCATTGTTCAAAAATATCATGTTGAAAAATGGCATAGCGTCTAAATCAGGAATTTTCCATTTGTAGTACCTTTTGTTACTATCTCCATTAGCATTCTCGCCATTTGAATAACTGTTTCCGTTATTTCCATTATTAAAACTTCCGTTTCCTCCATATTTACTGCCATTACTATTACTTACACTGGCATTTTCATACTTTGGAAGTTCGCTTGCTTTTACCGAATTTAATTCATTTTTGAGCCTTAATTTTAGCCTTCACTTCTCAAAATCCCATTTACAAACTCAATTTTTATCGAATCGTCCATACATTCATAAATTTTTCTTGTAAGTTCTTCCTTTGCCTCAGTTCGTCTTGCCTCTTCTATCAAATGGTGTGATGGCAATTTTATAAACACCGTATTTTTCAAGACTTTTCCACTTCATAACTTGCAAAAAAATATACTGATACCTCTTGCTCTCATGCTTATAATTCTCAATCGCAAATTTTACAAACCCAACAACATCCTTTTCTGTATCAGCTCAGGATTAACATCCATTTTAATTTCTCAATTTCAAACCATTCTCAAAAACTCTTATAAAAAGCGCACCTCAAGTCCTGTATCTCGCTATGTGCAACCGACTGCTTACCTTATGAATATCTCCATCTCCCTTTTCCTAGAAAAACAGATTAACATACTCAATCTCAAAATTTCTAATCCCATATTTCCTAAAGAAATCCTCCGATGGCTTTAACCTTCAAATACTTCGTACTCATTTTTCTATCTATCCCCTAACTTATTTTATCTTTATCCTAATTCTAGTTATTAAATCTTTTTCTTAAATTCTTCAATTAAGTTAATTTCTAAATTTTTTTATATTTTTTATTAATAACAGTTTTTACTATTTTTACTTATGTTTTTCTTTTATATTTTTTTGCAGGATTGCTCATATCGTCTAAATCCCTGCACCTGTATCTGAACTACGACTTTTATTTGCCCAACTCCGAAACTCCTTCTTTCCAGTCGTCAAACAGTCGTAGTTGAACAAATAAAAAGCTCCGTCGATTTATTAAAAATTAAAAGAAAGTTTATTTTTGTTATAATCCAAACCTTTTTAATAAAAATTACCTGTTATAATTAAACTAAAAAGTGTCGTGATTTTTGGAATGAAATTGACTGTCTGAGCTTTTTCAAAAACTTTTAAGTTATAATCAGTTTAAGAGTTAATAATAACTTTGATTAAAAAGCGAGTTTCAATTTCATTTCAAAAAAATGCTTAGACGAGCTAGGGATGCAAGGGAAATGGCGACTGATTTCCTTGCTTTCAAAAAGATACATAAAAATAAAAAGAAAAACTCGTTTGATTAACATTATAACTTAATTTAATAAATTAACTTAATTGATGATTACTAAAGAATAGATTTTAAATAAATTATACAATAAAAAACTTTAAAAACAAATTTTTAGTCTGTTCTTAAAGTTTTTGCAATAATTAGAATTTATGTGTAACCAACTGTGAATACGTTTATATTTTTGTCATATTTTACTTTTTGATTTATCAATGTAGATTCCTGAAGTGAAGTTTGTTCACGTTTTTCCGTTGAGCGTTAGAAGTACATGGGCGATTCCAAATTTCCACTCTGAGGATTCTGTAGGTTTGTATGTCAGTCCTGTTGCGTAAATTTGTGAATTTATCGCGTATTCCACATCAGAGAATGATTCTTTTTGGCTCCTGTATTTGCGTAATTGAATCCAGCGTGCCAGTGAACTTGTCATTTATTTTGTAATCTGCTCCGAAGTTTATTTCATATCCGTCGTTATACTTGAATCTGTCCATTTTTGCGACTTTGTTGAAGTAATGTGTATATCCGCTGGAAAGAGTCCATTTATTTATATCCTTTGATACTCCCTAGAGCCGAACTCCTGGCAAGTCACGTCTTGAGTGTACGCCGTCTGCGTATTCAGGATAGAAGAATGAAATTCCAAGGGGACGTCCTGCAACCAGCATTTTATCGTTTTCCTGCGCTTTTGACTTAAATTTCAGCTTTACTGGAGTTTCGTATCTCAAGGCAAAGTTTAATGTGTCAGTGGGCTTATAGTCAAAGCCTATAATTCCTCCAACACCTTTTTGCATTACGTTTTGAATTCATTGATAAATAGTTCTGCTAAGCCCGATTGCGACTCCCTACACGGTCATTGTAGTCATATTGAGCTCTCCGTCAAGTTTTCTGTGGGCGTAAAACATATTTTTAATCCTCCCGACATAGAGAAATTGTCACACTTTTATATGCCCTCCAAGCATTAGCTGATAGTAACGGTTTTGTCCAGTAAAACGGTTTTTACAACTTTTGCTCCAAGTCTCCGCCTGTCAGGTTGTTGAAAGTTTCCCTGCAAGCCTCGATTCCTGCGACACCCTCATTATAACGCAGAGTCGCTCCGCCTGCAATAACGCTTAAATTTCCAAAAGTGAATAGTTATTCTTTTTATACAGAAGGTTAAATGAAGGCGCTCCTGCATATCTGTGGGATTTCAGTTTTTCCATTTAATGTCATCGACTCTTCGACCATTGAGTTCTGCATATTTGCGTTGATATAGGTTCCGTCGTCTCAAAAATGAAGTTCCGCAGGATTATAGAAAACTCCTTCCACAGTAATTTTACCAGTCTGAGACGGATTCTAGCATAGAGGCAGAATTGTTTTGACAGATAGTCAATGCTTGCCGCATTTTGCAAAACTGCTGTTAAAAATTGATATAATGCTATTTTTAATTTCATAAAAAGTTCTCCTTGTTTTAATCACATAGATGAGTTTGTTTTAAAATGTTACCATAATTAAAATCTAATATACAACAATATAACATGTGCTATATGAAAAGTCAATAAAATTATTTTGGCTAAAACTATCTTTAAATATATTCTGAATGAAAAAACTTATATAATAATAGATTTTTGCGTAAATTTGTGATAAAATAAAAGGATATTTCTTTTAATTGTAAAAATTAAAAAGATAAAATGAAAAATTAGGACAATGAAAATAATTATCCTTTTCAAAAACAGAAGAGGAGGTAAAAACGTGAGATGAGATATATAAAGAAATCTTTGATTGTATTCATTTTTCTTCAATATCTGTATTCGGAATAAAGCTCTATATTTCCACTCGGAATTTTAGAGGCATGCTGACTTCAATATTAAAAAGCCAGCGTAGCTGAATGTTGAGTTCAAGAATGTCGATGATTGATTCAATACTCTTCAGATTGATGATCTGAAAGCAAAGGATATGGCTGGAAATGTCGTTATCTATGGAAAAAGATCACGGCTGAATAAGTCTTCTTATGCCGACACGGCTTAACAGGATAGATGTCTATAACGGAATCGTAAAACTTGGAACGAAGGAAAATAATGACTTCAATATTTTCCATGTCATAAAAAGATCCGAAAAAGCCGCAGACATACGATCCCACAAGCAGAATTGGAAAGCTTTATATTCATAATGCAACTGTAAATTACACAGATACAAGTTTTTCCAAAAATATCAAAAACTTTGACAAAAAGTGAATGGTAAACTGAAACAGCAAAATCACGAGGTTTTTCTAATCGTGGCAAAAGGGATTGGAAATAAAAATGAAGATGGCACAGTGGAAGCATTAGAGATTGAATTGAAACAGATTTTGAAATCAAGGCAGTCTATTTATTCAATGTTTGATAAAATAAAAAAATAGTGATGCAAGAAGGAAGGATTTCCGTCTGAACTTCAGCTTTGAGAATGTTGGCATAAAAGAGGAGCTGGGGCAGTATGTACCGCTTGAAATGATAAAGGCGAAGGCTGAAGATTAAATGGTGTCCTTAAGCTGGAAAATAACAAGGCTACGATGCAGGCTCTGGGAAGCTTGAAAATACGAAATGGAAAAGTTAGCTATGTTGATCCCGAAGGCGATATTGAAGGCGCTAATGCAGTAATTGACTTGAAAAGACAAAATTACCGTAAATGCCAGCACGAAATTGAAAGAAAGTCCAGTAACATTTGCACTGCCTCATCTTATTCAGGATCAGAAGATAAATCTGAAAACTGGTCGCTGACAATCTGCCTTTTGAAGAGGTCATGAGATACAAGATTATAAAAATGCAAAAATTGATGCACAAGGCAAAGTGACGGGTAAATCTTGAAGTAAATTCAGACATTAAAAAGAAAAAGACTCACTGTTGATGGAAAAATTTTCGTCAAGCAATATAAAACTTGCAAATTATAATTTTCAAAATATAAAGACGGCAATGAAAAATTGCTGATGAAAAATTAACATTGACAACATGTCGTTTGTGTTTGATGAAACAATTTTGGATTTAAGATTAAGGAAGATGTGAAAATCTGGACAAGTTTGTCTCATGACTTGAAGAATAAAACAGGAATGGAAACTATATCCTCAAATAATCTTGGTTCAGATTTTTAGCATTGGAACTATAACAGGAAATCTCAAAATATCAGCTAGAATATTATATCTGGGACTGTAAACTCAATGTGCTGAATGGAAATTATACAATTAATCCAAGCAGACGGACTTCGTGGTAAATGCCGTAAGCAAAGGGTATTTTACGGTAAATTACGGTGGCAAAAGTTACACAATCAGCCCTGATGTGGATAATCGGTCGTAAATTTCAATGGGAAAAACATGCTCCGTTCAGGATTAATAAATGCAAAAATAAAGGATTTGTCAATTCGCTTTAGTATATGTAAATGCCTAGTGAAAAATCCATAACGGGAATTATACGATAAGTGGAACAGCTGGAATCACATGACGGGAACAGTAAGCATAAACGGACTACAACTTCCGATATGAAACATTCATATTCGTTAAATCTGCAAAAACATTGACATAGCAAAGCTGCTAAGAGCCAATGGATACAAGTTCAAAGGGACTGGACAAGGCAAAGTCGCCAGCAACGCTTACAGCCGAATTAACGAAGCAAACAAAATTTCAGGACGTATGAGCTTTACAGTCCGTATGGAGAATATATCGGAGAATACGAAAAGCTTTCATGCCAGCGCAGTAAGATCAACGATCTTGCCAATATGGATATAACTGTAAATACAAATATGGATGAACTGTGGCTTGGATACCAGCGCTCAAAAATGTAAGTGGGAAACTTGCATATAGAGGACAATGTTGTAATATTACAGATATCCGCAACGAAAACCTTAATGCGAATGGAAAGTTCAATCTGAAAACAGGAAGAATGGATATAAATGCAGGGTTGAAAGACTACAGGCTTTTACAACACTTCAGGACCTAAGGTTAACCTGCAGTGGGAACATTGATGCAAAATCTTTCAGGAACGGTTGACAAGCTTTCAGGAACAATAACTGCGCTGTCTGCACCGACAACTGTAAATTCAAGATATGTTGGTGACACAAATGCACGTTTAAGCATAAAAGACGGAGTCATAAACTTTGAGGATGTGACTTTGCGTGAAAATAGCCTTTATGGAACTTATGATTTGAAAACTGGAATTTCAGATATTGGGCTTAGCTGAATGAACCTGACATTCCAAAAACTACTGAAATGAAGGACTTAACATTTGGGACAAGGTCAAATCTTAGCCTTACAGTGACTTGAATACTTTCAATCTGGCAGGACAGGTAATTCTTGGAAATATGAGCTTTAAAAACTTATAGATTCCACATATTGTCGCAGAACTTGAATATTCCAATGGGGATATAGACAAGTTTTTCAAATACGAACATTTGACTTGCAGAAACTGAAATTTGTCGGAGATAATAATGAAACGCTGTTTGAAACACAGACAAAATTTGATCTCGCCAATGTAAATATTGACTATCAGATAGAAAAACAGAAGTTCTCGCTTGATTCGGTACAGGATCTGAAGGATAAAGGGTATAGTGGCGATATTGACTTTGGCTTCATGTATCGTGGAAGCTGAAAACTCATAACGGGAATTCAGATAAAATCAGATGAAGTCAGTTGAGTGGATTTCAGCAAAAATGTGGATATTGACTTGCAGGCAAATGAAAAAGACTTTGAAATATCGGGCAGTTCTACTTGAACACGAGGAAAATCCGTTGCTATAAATGGATATGTGCAGTTTGCACTGGTAAAATACAACGTTTCAATGCTTGCCAAGGACTTTTAACTTGAACTCCTTTGAGTCAATAAGGATGTAGAGCAGGTGCGCTGAATTGCAAAACATAGATGCGATTTTCTCAAAATGAATCGACAACAGGGCATACTTTTCCGGGATAACTTCAATTACAAAAACGAAGGACCATCAGACCTTGTGTGACAGCATAAATGCCAACATTGATTTACGGAACAACATGCTTGTTGTAAACCGTCCGGATGGAGGGTATAATGGAGGAACCTTTAAAGTAAGCGGAGATCTGGATGTTCCAAAAATACCGGCTGACTTTATGAAGACAAAGCGTCTTGAACTTGGAAAATTTGAATTGAATGCAAATCTTGACAAAGTTGGGCTGCATTATGGAAAAGGTATTGATTTTGCACTTACCGGCGACCTGGTCTTTACTGAAAACAGGCTGTTTGGAAATCTGGTTGTGGATAATGCAGAAATTCGTGAAATACCTAACTTTAATTCAAAAAATGCTGAAAATGGAAAGGAAGCCGCAGCTTCACAAGAAGAAAACCGCAAACTCCAAGGACAAGACAATTGTTGAAGGGGTAGTGGAAGAAGTTATTGATAAGATAATGAAGCAATATACAGTAAACCTGAATGTGCGTACTGGAAATAACGTAAAGATTAAGATTCCAAATGTAAGTGTTGAAAAAAATATAAAGGGAACTGTAAAAGGAGCTTCTGATATTACTTACGATAACGGAGAAATTGGAATAGACGGAGAATATGCAATTACAAGAGGCTCATTTTCTGTAAAATGAAACGATTTTTAAAATAGAAGGAGCAGAAATAAGATTTGTTCCATCTGCTAACGGAACTACGGCATCGGTGTCGAACTGTTTGTCACATTTGATGCAAGCACAGTAATAAATGGAGAAAGGATAGAAATAAATGTAAGCGGAAATGTAAGCAAGCCTGAAATAAAATTTACTTCCTCATCAGGTAAAACTAAAGAGGAAATTGTATCATTGCTCGCATTCAACACAGTAGTTGGAAATGGGGAGAGAAGACCTGGTAAAAATGGCAATGAAAATTCGGCTGACGGGCTGTTGTTGCAGGCTCTTTAGTTAATACTGCATTAAATGAGTTGATTTTTTCATCAGTAACTGGTAAAATTAGAGAGGCATTAGGTATGTCTAAAGTATCTGTTTCGACAAATGTAAACCGTTCAGACACAACAGGAGAATACAGCGCGACGACAACGCTTACTCTTCAGGACAATCTGTATAAGGACAGGCTGTTCTGAACGCATCAGTTAAATTCTACACCGACTTTCAAAATCTGAAGGAAAAATCCAGTGGGATATAACGCATGGCTTAGCTATAACGTTACAAATGGACTGGATTTACGTCTTGGAGGTGAAAGTATAAATAAAAACAGATCTAGAACGAACATGGACAATGGTGCAAGAGTAAATTATTATTTCGGAGTTGACTTTTCAACAAGAGTCTGATACATTTAGAGATATTTAAGAAAAATATTTAGAAAGAAAAACTTGATACATTATAGGAGGAAAAATGTCAAAACAAGAAGTGAAAAATAAGATTTATGTTTAATTGTTGTAGTAACACTATTTGTATCTGTGAACAACGTGTCACAGGCGGAAGAAAAAGGCGAACAATTGGAACAGCTGAACTGGCCGATAACAAGAATCTTTTTAGCTGACGGAGAAACAGAAACTGGAATTGGAGACATCTACGGCTGATGAAGCTGAAGCCCTAAGCAATTTTAATGAAGTTGAGCCAATCAGAGTTAAAGGAAGAAAAATTAAGAAAAGTAAAAGAAGCAGAAGAACTGGAAGTTCAGAAAGCAATGGAACAAAAGGTTGAGCTGAAAGTTGAAACAATTCAAGTTTCAAACCTGAATGAAATATCTGCTGATGCAATACTGGAAAAATTCCCCGTGAAATCAGGAGACGATTATTCAAACAAGAGCTTAAGCGATATTTATCTTGCAGTAAAAAACGTCTTGGATATATCGCTGAGGCAAATGTAATTCCACAAGTTGATGGAGATACGGTAAACATCCTGATACAGGTAAGTGAAGTGGAAAACGCCGAAGCAATCAGAAAAACTGCAATTACGTGAAGACATGCAAAAAGAAACAGAATTTATAGTTGCAAAATTGGAATTGAAGGACAAAATAAAAATGGAGAAGATTATTTGAAAGATCTTCCAATTAAAAACAGGAGACCGTTTTATACGCAAAAAGCTATTGACGGTGCTCAAAAATATTCCAGTCAGGGTTCTTTCTCGTCAGTTGAGCCAAAAATTGACAGAAAGGCTGACAATACAGTAAGCATTGTTTATGAAGTGGTGAAAATCCAATTATTCAAAGCATAAACTTTGAAGGAAATACACTTTTATACAAAATGATCAGCTTGAAAAAGCGCTTGGTGTAAAAAGAGGATGAAATATTAAACGGGAATATGCTGAATCCCTGATGAAAATGGAGTAATCAAGCTGTATGCGAAGACGGATACACTTTTGGCAAGAATGAGAAACGATAAACGTTTCGCCTGAAGGAGTTAAATATAGGGCTTACAGAAGGAATGGTTGATTCTGTTGATTTTCGAAAGCACCATCGAAGAAGGATACGAAAGACAGTCGTTGAAAGCTACGACTTTAAGAACAAAACCTTATGTATTTGAAAGAGTGCAGGAAGTACGGCCTGGAGAAATTTTCAAGAGAGAAAATGTAGAAAGTACCATGAGAGAACTTTACAGAACGGGATATGCTATTTCAATAGAGCCTGTACTTAGTGGAAAAGAAGACGATCCAAATGCAAGAGTGGTTGAATTTCTTGTGGAAGAACGTCCAACAACTTCAATTAACGGAAGTATCTCGTACGGAACTTCTGTCGGATTAGTTGGAGAACTTAAATTATCTGACTCAAACTTCCTTGGAAGAGGGCAAGATGCTCAATTACGCTTTCGGCTTCAAATATGAGATAAGACATTTGACATTAGCTGGTTTGATCCCTTTGGGTAAAAATACTGAACGTGTACAGATAGGTGGAAATGTTTACTGGAATGAATCTGATGACAATGCAGACAAAGATGAAGTTGAAAAGCAAAAAGCAGTGAACTCGTTGGACAATTGGTAAAGGACTTAACAGCAATCTTTACGTAAGACTTGCGGCAAGATATGATCACTTTAAGGAATTGCTTGAAGCAAGGAAGTAAATGACAAGTATAACTTGCTTGCAATCAGCTGTCATTGATTTATGATACGAGATACATTCATGTAGCCCATCAAAAGGAATTTATGCGACAATGTCATACGAAAGAGGTAAAACTTATACACGATCCTAGAAAATATGATCAGTTTGAAAACTGACCTAGAGCTTATCATCCAACTTTTCTTTGGGGATAAGAACGTAATGGCATATAGAGGGCCTTTGGGGTCTGCAGGAAGCGGAACTCCGTACGTTGGAAATCTAGTATAGGAGGAGCTGGAACTGCTCGTGGATATGACTACGGTGCATTTGATGGATAGTGACAAATTCCACGCAACTATTGAAAAACAGAACTAAAATTAATGACACACTGCAATTGGTTGCGCTCTGGATATAGGAAACGCTTGCAAAAATGAGTCAGAGATCCTCGATTGCAGTGAAAATCTACAAGCCAAAACAGAAAGACGCTCATGACTTTAAAGACCTTAAAAAGGTTATGGAGTTTGGTCTAAGGTGAATACTCCAATGCACCATTAAGATTTGATTATGGCTGGCCAATGGATCCTGAGAAAAAGGAGAGAAAAAGATAAAAGGTAAATTCTACTTTAGCTTTTTGGACAATCATTCTAGTTTTTAAGAACGGTAAAAGTGTAAGTTTTATAATTATAGGGGTGATTAATTCATCCCTATAATTTTATAGAAACTAAAAGAAGGAGAGATCCAAATGTATGATATAAAAGAAATTGCACAACTGATAAATGGAGAAATAAGAGGAAATACTGGAGTTAAGCTTTTTACAAGAATTGCTCCATTTTTCATTCAACTGAGAAGGAATTAACGTTTGCAAGAGATGAAAAAGATGTTAAAAATATAGATAAATGCAGTGCAGGAGCTGTGATTGTTCCCTGATTTGCCAAATTTACCTGCAAATAAGACTTTTATTGTTGTGAAAAGGCAATCCTAGAGAGTTAATGCCGATATTACTAAATTATTTCAAGCCTAAATTACAGCTCGTTTGAAAATCAGATAGAAAATTCAGCAAACTGATGAAAGTGCAAATGTATCAAAATAAACACTTATATCGGGCATAATGTCAAAATTGGGAAAAATGCAGTTATTTACCCAATGTGTCAATTTTTGAAGGAACTGAGATCGAGATGACTGTATAATTTATTCAAATGTTACAGTACGGAATTTACAAAAGTTGAAGAGGTATCAATCTTTGCTACTGAGAGCTGTGATAGGGTCTGACGGATTTGGATTTGTAAAAATTAATGGAAATAATGTGAAAATCGAACAGATTGGACATGTAATTATTGGAGAAGAAGTTGAAATTGAGCAAATTCCTGTGCTGACAGAGGAGCGATTGGAGATACGATTATAAAAAGGGACAAAAATTGATAATCTTGTACTATTGCCCATAATGACATAATTGAGAAAATTGTCTGATTGTGGCTCAGACTGGTATTTCGGAAGTGTGGAAGTTGGAGATAATCTCGACCCTTTGCAGGACAGGTTGGAGTGGCAGGACACTCTGAAAATTGAAGCAATGTAGTGATTGCCGCAAAATCGGAGTAACTAATGATGGCGGATGGTAAGCAATGTCAGGTTATCCGCTTCGTGGACATATAGAAGACTTGAGAGTAAAAATGGCGATGGGAAAAAGTTCCTGAACTTGTAAAAAGAATGAAAAAGCTGGAAAAAGAATTGGAAAAATGGAAGCGAAAAATAAAAATATAAAATTTTTGCACATTAAAGTTGTGAAATTTTAAAACTTCCTCGACTTATTAATTCAAATGATGTAGAATAAATAACAGATAATAAAAATATTATAAATAGAGAGAGAAGGGAGTTATAGATGAAAAATACTTTTTAGGTATCTTTATGCTTTTGTGCATAAGTGAGCTGTGGGTCAGATCTGACAAGACAGTGTCAAAATTCATTGATAGTGTAAAGCTGAAAAATGAAAGAGGCGCAAAATATGCGATTGACGATAGTTTTGAGGGAATTTGGATGTTACAGTACAACAATAAATTTCAAGAATTGCTTTTTAAAACATTATTAAAAACCTTGAATATAAAATTGTCAAGACAGAAAACAAGATAATGAAACAACAATTGTAACAGTAGAAGTAACAAATGTGGATGTTGAAAAATATTTTTACAAGTATTCAAAATGACACAGGAGACTCAGGAAAACGGTTCTCATTCAATGTCAGCGATGACAGATTTAAAAGAGGAACTTGAGGCAAAAGATAAACCAAAACAAAATCTTACAAAATTTAGATAGTTAAGAAAACAGCTAATGGAGATAGTATTAACAGCAGAAAAATATCGATGTTTTACTTGGCAAATTAAACACAACATTATCAAATTTAAACACACTTGGTGGAACTGAGCAAGAAACAGCAGTAGAATTACCAGAGACAGACCATCAACTGGATTATACACAAAAACCCGAAGAACTTAGAAATCAAAATAAATAAATAAAATAATTTAATTATTAAATAAAAACAATCATTCTCTTACTTTATAAGTGAGTTTGGTTGTTTTTATTTACATTTTATATTAATTAAAAATAGAATTAAAAAGTTGATTTTTAAAGATTTTTATTGTATAATTGTAGTATAAAAATAGGGAGGAATAAAAATGGCTACAAGTATCAAGTTTTTAAGATTGCCAGAGTTTAAGACTGATAAAGAGATAGATGGTTTAATAAAGGCATTGAGAGAATGATAGAAAACCGAATTTAACAGATATTAAAGTGACGAAAATAACGGATGAGAAAAAGAATCAAGAAAAATATTAGGATGAAATAATGGAAACATTGAGGTTATCAATAAGTGATTTGTTAAAATATAATACGGAAGAATATTTACAAGATAAAGTTTTAAGCAAATTTAAAAAGTAGGGAAATACGGATATAGAAATTTTTTACATAATAAAGTCACATTTTTGAAAAAGTTCAATTTCAACAACACATTTAATTTTTAATGATGACAATCTATTATTGGGATATTTTACTGTTTCAAATAAAAGTTTGATTTTATCTAAAGAAAGAGTTGATAAATTATAACAGTAGAAGATTAGTAAAAGTGGACAAATACTTGAAAATGGGGCATATAATTGTAAATAGTTATTTAATTGGGCAATTAGGGAAAAATTATAATTTATCTAGTACAGATAAGAGGAAAAAGATTTGCTTACGTCTGCATTTAATGTAGTATTAGAAGCAAAGGAATTGATAAATGCAAAATATGTCGGCTGGAATGTAGAAATTCAGAGAAACCTATAGATTTTTACAAAAATTTTGGCTTTGAGAAGATAGATAATTTTATTTCTAAAGATGGGCTGGTTGTTATGGATGATGAAATTGATGGGCAAAATTGATTGAGAATGAAAAATACTATTGTTGATTTAGACGGCGGTATGTTTTCTACTGGGTTTGTAAATGAATTATCTTGTGTATAGAATATGATATTCTAATAATATAATTTTTAAAAATAAATTTTAATAAAATTGAGATTGAATTGATAAAAATTAAGTGAATTTAGATTTGATAGGAATAATTATAATTTTGAAATAAAGAAGGATGTTAGGAAATATGGGAAAATCAGAAATAATTAGAGGACAAGTAAATGTGCAAGATTTTTGTCTGTGATACGACAGAGATTGTAAAGGCAAAGAAGATTCATGGACTTGATCCGATAGCGACAACTGTTTTTGGGAACTATTGACAGCGAGCAGCTATGATGTGGGAAAGATTTGAAAAATGAGAAGGATTTAGTGACAGTTAAAGTAAAAATGAGATAATTCCTCATGAAATATGCTTTGCACTGGGAATAAGGAAAGGGAAGTAAAAGGTTATATTGGAAATCCTGAAGATAAATTTCATCAGATAATTGATGAAAAATGGAAATTTTATAAAAGATGAGACTGGGCAAGTGAGATTTGTTGGAAAATGGAACAATGCAGGTTATAAAGGACTTGGGACTGCGTGATCCATTTTCCAGCGTTACAAAAAATAAATGAAGAGGATATTGCAGATATAATTGCTCATTATTTTCTTTTATCAGAGCAGATAAAATCAGTTGTTGCACTTCGGGTGTAAAACTGATGAAAATGGAGAAGTTAAAAGGGCTGGAGGTTATTTAATACAGCTGTTGCCAGTGTGGAAGACGGATTTATTGACAAACTGGAAAAATAAAATTGCAGCAGATCAGAACGATTACTGAACTTTTGGAAGGCGATCGAACCTTGAGCAGATTGTGGAACTGCTTGCGAAGATATTTGCGGTATTTGAGGAAGAAACTGATGTTGATGGTGCTCATAAAAAGGTTTATGTGGAAGATTTTGAAATTTTGGAAAAATCAGAGCTGGAGTATAAATGTAATTGCACTAAAGAGAAGTTTTACAAGGGATTAATCACGCTTGGAAAAGAAGAAATTGATAAAATCGGAAGAGGAAGGCAAAATTCAGGTAGAATGCCATTTTTGCAGAAAATATGATTTTGGAAAAGAAGATTTTAAAACTTATAAAATAGATTTTCTGAATTATGTTTATAATGTTTTGAGGTGATTGTAGAAAATTAATAATGCAGAAATCAAACTGAATACAGTGTTTTTAATCTAAAAATATCAAAAGTTTTATTGTAAAAATATTGGAGAAAGATGATAAAAATTAGATTTATAAAAACATTGTAGTTAGAAATTTTAAATTTTTATAAAAAGCAAACAATTATTTGATTATGATGCAGATTTATTATAATACTGGAAAGGAAGAGAAAATGTCAAAAATTAAGAGTAGGAGTAATAGTGGGGAGTTTCAACTGAAAGAGAAGTTTCTTTTAAAAAGACAGGAAGTGAAATTGTAGCAAACTTGAATAGAGATAAATATGAGGTTTTTGATATTGTGATTGATTCAGAAAATGGAAGTTTTGAGAAAGTAAAAGACTTGAATCTCAATTTTGTTTATATTGCCTTACACGGTGTATTTGGGGAAGATGGGAAGAATACAGGCGATTTTACAAAGTTCTGGAGTGGCTTACAGCGGAGTCTGGAGTGATGTCAAGTGCAGTCTGTATGGATAAGGAATTTTCAAAAAGAATTGTGCTGGATATGGAGTTAGAATTGCAAATGGAAAAGTGTACGCAGGAGAAACTGTTGACTTTTGAAACAATAAAAAGAATTGGGAAATCATGTTGTAGTAAAAAGCCAAATAACGGTGGCTCAAGCATTGGAGTAAAGTTTTGTGAAAAATCAGGAAGAACTTGAAAAAGGGTTGGAACTTGTATTTGGAATGGATAAGGAGGCTTTGATTGAGGAAGTTCTGCATGGTGTGGAAATAAGTGTACCTGTAATTGATGGAGAAGTTTTTCCAACACTAAGAATTGAGGCTCTTGCAGGAGATTACTTTGACTATGAATCAAAAATATGCAAAAGGTGAGCAAAATGAATATGTGTTTGAATTCCTGAAAAGTGCAGGCTGGAAATTAATAAATTTGCAAAAGACAGTTATTATGGGCTAAAATGTGAAGGATTTGCAAGAATAGACTTTATGGTGGTAAATGAAGAAACGCCATATTTTATGGAAGTAAACACATCGCCTGGAATGACATCTGCAAGCCTATTGCCAAAAAGTACAGCTTCAAAAAGGTTATGATTATCCGCAAACATTGGACTTGTTAATACAATCTTCAATAAAAGTGGAAAGATAAAAAGAATTAAAAATTTTATAAAATACAAAAAGGGAAGTGGAAAAATGGAAAGAATAGCAAGTTTTACAGTAGATCACATCAGATTAAACAGAGGAATTTATGTATCAAGAATAGACTGAGGTCATCGGAAATTATTTAACAAGTTTTTGATATGAGAATGAAATTGCCAAACAGAGAGCTAGTACTAAAACATTGCTGAACTTCACAATGGAGCATTTGGGAGCAACTATTTTGAGAAATCATCCAACTTGAAAGATGAAATCGTATATTTTGACATATGGGGTTGCAGAACAGGATTTTTATCTTATCCTGAAAAGGAAAAATTAGAATCAAAGGACATCATTGACTTAATGAAAGGAACTTTACAAATTTATGGCAGAATTTAAAGGAGAAATCCCAGGAGCGACTGCTATAGAATGTGGAAATTACTTTAGATCAAAAACTTGGCGATGGCTAACTTTTGAGGCTAAAAATATTTTGGAGGAAACTAGAGAATTTGACGGAAGAAAATTTGATTTATCCTGAGTAGAAAATATTATGAGCATCTTTTAAGAAGTATTTAAAAATAAGGTGGTAAAAAGGGATGAAGAATTAAATACATTTGAAAAACTTTACCAGATAAATTGGATTTTCTAATTAAATTGAAGCAATTCGTGAGTTTAGAAAAATAGTTTGGAAAAAATTAGTTTAGCAGTTATTTTTAGAATTAATGCAGAAAAATGGAAAAAGTGCAGAAATAGATTAATGGACTTGAATATGTTTATGAAAAGTTCAACAGAATATTATTTTTTTAGTTGGTTCAAAAAGTCAGGCGATTGTTATGGTTATATTATAAAAAATTTTTCATGAAAAAGTTATTTCCAAATGGAGTAATTGATAAAATAATAGGAGATTATTCTTCTTTTGATTGTAGTAAAAGAAAAGAGCAGAATATTTGTTAAGTAGATGGATAAAAATTGGGAAAATTAGATTTTTTATGTTTTCATTATTAGATTTTGAAAATATAAATTTAAAAATGGAAAAATTGAAAGTTGAAAATAAATGGAAATTAATTATATATGAAAATATAAAAACTTCATACATTAAAGATTATAATTTGGATACAGAAGAAAACACTGTATTGTGATATTCTTTTTGGAAAACTAAAAATAGAACCTTTGTATGATAAAATCAAATACAATGAATTTTTGCAAAAATATATCTCCTTTATTGAAAAAGGAATTATTAGATACAGCTGAAAAATTATGAAATTGAAATATTAGTTGATAAATATCCAGTTACAAATAATAAAATGCAATTTTTTTAGATGATGAAATGGATATTTATATTACTAAAATGATTTAAATATGTATCCTTTGAAAAATTATCCTGAAATATATTTTTAGAGAATACAGTAAATTCTTGGAAAAATGTAAGATTATGAAAAGTCGAAAGCAAAAATATTTATTCTAAATATAGAACTTAATGAAGAAAAATGGAAAAATTGCTAGAATTTAAGATAATGCCTAAAGATAGAGCATAAAAATGTATTTCCCACCTGTTTTTAAAAAGTAGAAAATAACTTTTTCGATATAGTTTATATTCCTAGAGATTGGGATGATGATGACCTTGGATTTAGTATATCAGAAGAATTATTAAAGAAAATGATAGGATTGGGTTATGATGTTGAAATTATAAGTAATAAGGATAGATTTTTAATACCCATTCACCATATAAACTAAAAACGGAAAAAGATATTTTTATGGATTTATGATTATGAAAATAATTGGTATATATTACCACTACTAGATTTTTGATACATTAGAACGAAAAGTTATAGATGGAGAAGTTGTGACGTATACAACTACTCTATACAAGTGTATCATGAAAAAACATTGTCCAGATGGAAAGTTGTATTTTCAAAAATCAGAGATAAAAAGATTATGGGATAAGTGATGCGATTCATTTGGGACTTTTGGTGAGTGGGTTGTTAATGAATATCAAAAGTTGATTGAAAGCTATAAAAACTAAAAATTTAATTTTTCTAAATTAAAATGAAGTGAAAAAGACCAGTCTTGTTGAGGAATTGAAAAATTATAATTTTTAAGTTTGATTTCAAAAGTGAAAAGGAGAGATTTTTATGAAAAAGTACTGATTTTTGGTTGCAAGTTTGATGGTTGTAATTAGCAGTTTTGCTGGTTATACGAGTGATATGATTAATAGAATGGAAACTAAAGAGAAAAGTGTAGAAGATTCTTTTGGAGGAAGTACGCTGAAATGAAAGAAGCATCTTCGGTTATTTTGGACGGCTGGAATGATGAATTAAATAAAGTTTATAAGTTATTAATGTCAAAATTGTCAAAAAAAGAACAAGAGAAACTTAGAAATGAAGAAAGAGCATGGATAAAAAGAAAAGAAAGAGTGGCAAAAGAAGCTAGATGAAATTTTTGTGGAATTGTAAATGGACAAAAACTTTGTGGAACAGGTTATGGTTTGGAATACACAATCATTGATTAACTCGACTAAAAATAGAGCGATTGAATTATCTAAAAGATATGAAAAATTGAAATAAGTTTGGATAAGAAAAATTTATATACAGTAAAACTGCTTTTAAAACTGAACCCTAAAATTTATGACTATTGTACTCAAAACCCTTAAATTCATATAATTTTTAATAGTTTTATTTTAAAAGAGTTTCAGTATATTTAGAATTTGATAAAACAAATATCCATTGTTGTTTCTAAAAAGGAGCTTTTATGAGTAATGATTTTATTTTTGGTTATTTTTCGTTAAGTTTTTCATTTGAATTAGAAAATTTTAAAAATTGTAAAAATAAGAGTTTAAAAATATCGAAGAAGAAATGAAAATCAAAAGTGAAAAATTGTTGAAATTTTTGATAAAGAAATTTTAGATAGGATAGAAAGTCAAAAATAAAGGAATTAAATATTCGGAAAATACTAATTTTATAACTGGGTGGGAAAAATATTTTAAAGCGAATGTACCTGATGTTTTGATGAATAATAAAGTCTATGAAAAACAATTTATGAAATTGAAAAAGATTAACTTTTATTTCAAAAATAAAGTGAAGTAATTTATACTGAAAAATCTCCAAATATTTTTGAAATGATGTTCTCTGAAGAATTTAATAAAAACTGGAAGATAAAGTTTTAAAAGAATTGGGATATAAATTGGATAAAGAAAAATTCAAAAATTATCCGATGAAGAAAAGACTGAAAAGCAAATGTAATAATTTTATCTGAATCTCGAAATGAAATGCTAAAAAGATTAGACCATAACCAATTTGAATATATGACTACAAAGACAAAATAATCTTTGAAAAAGAAAGCAAAAAGAATGGGAATATAAAAATAAAGAAACATTAGAAATTGATGGACTTGATATTTTTGATTCTATGTTTGAAAAATTTTGGAAAAATAATTTGAATAAATGAGAATGGGGTATGAGTAAATGAAGAAGATATTAATGTTATTTTTACTAACAGCAAGTCTTGGATTTTCTGCGAATTATAAAGTGGAAGTTGTCGAATGTGAAAAATTCAACAAACAGAAATTGAGAAAAATAATGCAGGGATAGAAAAAGGCTTTTTGAAAAATTTGTGGAAAAACAGAAGGCTAGAGGGTATTAGAGAGGCAGAATTAAATTACAAAGCAGTCAAAGCACTTGAAATGGCGTTAACTGATGGGATGGCAAAAACAGCTTGTTTATGATACACAATATTCTATAAAAATTGAATATATTTCAAGTGACATAGTTAATTTAGAGCTTGAAAATAAAGATTCCTGAATTAGATAGTAGAAACTTTAGTGAAAGATGAAAATGATGAGAGTAGTTTCTAAGAGATGAAAGAAAAAACTGGGAAACCAATAGAAATTTTAAAAACTACACGTAAAAATATAAAACCTGAATGGGTTTTGCAACATTATTCCAACTAATGAGTGATTTTTACAAAGAAAAAGTTAAACTACAAAAATATTTACTTACCAAAACGCAACAATAAGTTTGAGAAAAAGTAAATAAAGAATGGACATTTCATAAGATGTAAAACAGTAAAAATCAAAAAATTAAATTTAGAAAGGAAATGAAGTTATTCTGAAATTTTGAATAACTTTATCTGTTAAAAATGAGTAAAAATAATTGATACGCATACGCACATTTATGATAAACAGTTTGAAGATGACTTTGATGATGTGATGAAAAGAATTGAGGATGAACTGGAAGGAATTGTAGCATTGGGTTTGATTTGGAAAGTTCGATAAAAAGCATTGAATTTGCGAATAGATATTCGTTTGTGAATGCAGAATTGGAGTTCATCCTGTGGATATAAAAAATAGTGATGAAGTGAAAAAGAACTGGAAAGATTGGCATTAACTGAGAAAAAGGTTGTTGCGTGATTGGGAGAAATTGGGCTGGATTATCATTGATGGAGGACCCAAAGGATGTTCAGATTGCTGGATTTAGAAAGCAGATGGAACTTGCCCAAAGGGTAAAAAGCCAGTTGTTATTCATACGAGAGAGGCTTTGCAGGATACGCTTGATGTTTTGAAGGATTATAAAAATGTTGGTGGAATTTTTGCATTGTTATCCAGGTTCCTTGAAGCAAGAAAACTGTTTTTAGATAGATATTATCCGGAATTGAGTAACTTTGACGTTTAAAAATAATAAAAAGACGAAGGAGCTGTGAAGGAACTGCCTTTGAAAAATTGTTCTGGAAACAGATTGTCCGTATTTGACACCCAGCCTTTTTCGAGGGAAACGGAATGAGCCAGTTTATACAAAATATGTAGCAGAAGAAGTGCATAAAATTAAGGAAATTTCGCAGAGGAAGTTATTAAAGTAACTACTGAAAATGCTAAGAAAATCTATGGAATGTAATGGAATTTAGAAATTAAATAGGAGATAAAATGTATTGAAAAAGAAAATAAAGATTTTAAAAATCCATAGAATATAAATTAGAAAAAGATGGAAATGCACGTGCGGGAGTTATAAAACACCACATGGAGAGATAAAAACACCAGTATTTATGCCAGTTGGTACAGCAGGCGACTGTAAAGGCATGACTAGAGAGGAGCTGAAGAGATTAATTCTCAAATTATTCTTGGGAACACGTATCATTTGTACTTGCGTCCTGGAGATGATTTGGTAAATGATTTTGGCGGGCTTCACAAATTTATGAGATGGGATAAGCCAATACTTACTGATAGTGGCGGATTTCAAGTATTTAGTCTTGGAGATTTGAGAAAGATAAAAGAGGAAGGGGTTCATTTTCGTTCGCATTTAGATGGATCAAAGCATTTTTTATCGCCTGAAAAATCTATTTCGATTCAAAATAATCTGGGAAGTGATATTATGATGGTGCTGGATGAATGCCCGCCAGGACTGTCAACACGTGAATATTTGATACCATCCATTGAAAGAACTACGAGATGGGCTAAGCGTTGTATTGAAGCAAATAGAAATAAGGATAAGCAAGGGCTTTTTGCAATTGTGCAAGGTGGAATTTATGAGGATTTACGAGATAAAAGTTTTGAGGAGCTGTATGAGCATGATTATGGGTTTGCTGGGTATGCTTTAGGAGGGCTTGCAGTAGGAGAGCCACGTGAGGATATGTATAGAATTTTAAAATATAGCACGCCAAAACTGCCTGAAAATAAGCCACGATATTTGATGGGAGTAGGAGAGCCTGTGGATATGCTTGAAGCTGTGGAGCATGGAATTGACATGATGGATTGCGTTCAGCCAACAAGAATTGGTAGACATGAAATTGTATTTACGAAGTATGGACGTCTTTGGTATAAAAATGCGATTTATTCAAGAGACGACAGACCACTTGATGAAGGCTAGGACTGTTATGCTGCAAAAATTATACGAGAGCGTATATAAGACATTTATTCAAAGCTGGAGAAATTTTGGGACAAAGGTTTGCAACATATCATAATTTGCATTTTTTAAAAACTTATGGATAATGCATGGAGGCAATTATTGATGGAAGGTAAGAATACAAGGAAGAAGTGCTGAAAAACTATGCCATGGGGAAAAAGAAAGTGAATGGATAAAGCCAAAAGTCGATATAAAAATTAGAAAATAAATGCATTAAAAATGTGCTATTTATTTCGTAACAAATATTTTTCATTCCAGATAAAAAATATAAGTTAAAAAGTAAATAGCACAAACATAAAATATTACATTTTTTAAATGTCAATGTTTTTCCATCATCTGTCATAAAAGTCAAAACGATTGTTATCTAATTTAATCTTTTTGAATTTTTGTAAAATATTCAAATACTAGCTTTTAGTCTCATAAAGTTATCTCTATCTCTGCCATTTTTGTAGAGCTGATATATCCAACCATAATATTATCTGATGCCATTATGTAATTTGAAAAATAGTTGTTTACTCCTGAATCGCCATGTATTCTGTCTTCTGAAAAATTAAGAGTAATTTTATTTCATTTGTTGCAATATCTTTCTCATTTTTGTGTCAGAAATATCAATAAGTTTCCAGCTAGTATTCAATAATCAAATTTAAAAAGAGAGTGAATCTTGTCATTCTGATTAACTGTATTTGACTTTTAAAAAGTCCAAATATCGCCAGCCTTGTTAGTTAAAAGTTAAAGTATCCTTGTTGTATTTAATCACAGGGTTGGATTGCAGAATATCAAAGAAATCCTGTCTCGAGATTCATCAAATCTAGAGAACCTCCCATCAAAGTTGAAGTTACTGTGGCAGAAAGAGTAGAATTTCGTTAATTTTATAATTTCCTGAATATCCATTGATTCCACCAAATCCATTAATCTTATTTTTGAAAAATTAATAGTAACATTTGTATTTTCTGAACATAAGAATTAAATCTATTTTTCTTAATTTGAGTTAATTTCATGAAGTTTCATTTAAATTTGAAAGAGAAGTGAATCTTGTCTGTTTGATTAATAACTGTATCAGAATTTTAAAAGTCCAAATCTCTCGCTTGTTAGTTAAAGTTAAAGTATCCTTGTTGTATTTAATCACAGGGATTTGGATTGCAGAATATCAAAGAAATCCTGTTCGAGATTCATCAGATCTTGAGCACCTCCCTGTTAAAGTTGAAGTTACTGTGGCAGAAAGAGTGGAATTCTGTTTAATTTATAACTTCCTGAATATCCGTTAGTTCCTCCAAACTGTTGATATTATATTTTAAGAAATTAATTGTAACATTTGCTTTTTCTGGAATACGGGAATTCCGTCCATTTTTTTCCTGATTTCGTCAATTTCCACGAAGTTCCATTCAAATTAGTGCTAACAGCGTCTCTTTTTCACAGTCAGCATTCAAAAACCACAGCATAAAAAGAAGCATTGTAAAATTCCAACTATCTTTTCATTTTTAAAAACCTCTTTTTCATTATTTTTCTTTTCCCTTGTTAATTAATATTATCATATTATCATTAAAGAATTATGAGAATTTTTAAAAATTATTTGGTTTTTATAAAATATTTTTATTCAGCTTGAAAAATTTTTCAGTTACTTTATATATTTTTTCATTTTTATTATCCGATTCCAGTTTATTAGAAGTAATATAATTATGGAATAAAGAAAAACCGCCACGAAAAATAATTTGAAAGAGTAAAAAGCATAACAAATATTTCACTCACAACAACTCTAAAACTTACCCATTCTAAATCAACCAGTCTTGGAAAACATTTTTGCAAAAAGCTGAAAAATAGTTAAATTCACTATGGTATTCCTTGTAAAGCATATTTGTGACATCAAAAGTATTTATTATATAAACTATTGAAAATGTAACGATAACAATGAAAAGGCATCAAAAAAGAGAAATCATCAGCTTCAAATCTATTGAATCCATTTATTTTATTTGAAAAACATATATCCAATATAAGATGCGATTGGAATGAAAATGCTGAAAATCAAGGAAATAAAAGTTTTTATTAAAAATAAAAAGCGATGTAATATATGATAATTCCCTATCAACGAAAATAGAATTGCACCTAACAATCCAAATAGGATTTGTTTAAATTTATAATTAAAATTTGTATAAGTTTGTTCATTGAGTATAGTGTATTCCTTTCAAAAATTTTATTGTCATGGAAAAACCTTTCAGGTTGTAGTTTCCTGCAGATTTTTGGAGGTATAAATGGTAATTTGTCATCTGTTTGCTAAAAGATCAGATACAATCTTGAGGCGGTGAACCTCAATATTATAACATATACCCCAATCAATAATAGATAAGAGTATTTTTCTCACCTGTTTAGTCTGATATGGACGAATTCCATTATTTTGCTAATTATAGCACAAATTTTTCATTTTTCAATCATATAATTTTTATTTTTATAAATTTATGATAAATCCAGTCAACTATAATAGCTATTGCATTATCCCCAGATCATTTGCCGCTGTTCCAAAGCTGTCCTGTGTTATGTAAAGAGCGATTAGAAGCGAAGCTAAAGGACTGTTTGCGACGATTCGACCATTCCTAGAAAATGGAAGTGCTGACATTATTGCTCCTCCAGGCGCTCCAGGCGCAGCTACCATTGCGACTCCCAGAACTAGAATGAAAGGGAAAACTTTTGTTACATCGTAAGCCATATTGTTCATCATAAGAACTGTAACAACACAGCTTGTTATCGTAATGATACTTCCTGCTAAATGGATTGTGGCACATAATGGCACCACAAATTCACGTATTTCAGGCGATGTTCCGTTTCGTTTTGCACATTCCAGACTTTATTGGGATTGTAGCCGCTGAAGATTGTGTTCCAAGTGCTGTAAAATAGCCAGGAATCTGATTTTTTTCATACAAGTAAATGGATTTTTCCTGAAAGTCCTCCAGCGAATACAAATAAAGCTGAAATATAAAAATGTGAAGAATTATCACACAAACAAAAACTTTTTAAGAAAATAGAAAGCGTTGTAAAACATTTGTCCGCTGTAAGTCATGTTCATAAATGTTCCAAAAATGTAGACTGGAAGTAGAGGAATAACCGATGTGCTCATGTAATTTTGTGATTATTTTTGAAAAACTCACGAAAAAGGTTGTAGGTAGTTTGTCCTTCACCATTATTTCTAAGCCAGCTTATTGAAAGCCCCATTATAAAGGCAAAAACGATTGCTGAAGTTACATCAAACATTGGTGCGAGAGGAATTTCGAAATAAGCTGTTAAAAGATTTTTCTCAGGATGTTCTATTGTCGCAAAAGAGGCAAAAATTAAGAATTTTTGGAAAAATATTAGTTGCTATAAGATAAGATAAACTTCCTGCCACAATTGTGGAAACATAAGCTATCAAGTAGTAATTCCCAGCAATTTTCCCTGCTCCTTGACGTAAATCTGAAATTCCTGTCACAACAAATCCGATTATCATAAACGGAATAACAAAAGATAAATACTTGCTAAATAGCGACGAAAAAGTCACAAAAATCCTAATAACAGGACTTGGTAAAACTAATCCCAGTACTATACCAAGCGTTATTATGATAATTAAACGTGGCACAAGCCCGATTTTTCATAAATTTTTCTCTCCTATATATTTTTGTATAACTAAAATAAATCCTGCAACCCAACCTCAATATTATCAATTAACATACGGTAGTAAAATTTACAGTAATTTGTACAAATGTAACAATACTGGGATTAATTATAATTTTGTAATTTCCCGCACTACTTCATCTTGTAAGATATTTTTCTCCCTAATATCCAAAGTGTTTATGTTCACCTTAATAATACCTACACCTAAAATTTATTTAAATTATATTTTTTATTCTTCAATCAAATCAATAGTCCAGTTTGCCTGCTGTAATTTTGTATCAGTTTCACGAATTTCCTAGACAATTTATCCAGCTGTTTCTGCTGTGCTGGAACATTAATCGTACTAAAAACTTTTTATTTCCGTTGTGGAATAAAGATTTATCTTTTGGCTTGCAATTTCTATAAATTCACGCAGGATTCCTACTTTTTGTGAAAGTGTGTCCTTTTTGCAATTAATCTCGACTAATGAAATTCATCAATTTTTGAAAGAGTATTTGTTTTGTTTATTTTTTTATTATTAAATCATTTAATTGAGAAATTAAGCTGTCTAATTCAGTTAATAAAAAGTTCAGGATTTTCAGCAGGTTCTTCGTAAAGTTCCTGAACTTTAGCTATTGTTAAGTCTTGTTTTTAATTGTGCAATTCTTTTTGAATATCTGCACGTAAAATAAGAGCTTCAGCAATTTTCAATCTATACACCTCCGATTTTTTTAATTTTTAGTACTTAAAGTATAATAGAAAAATTAGAAAATGTAAAGGATATTTTTAATATTCTTTTTGTATATAAAATAAAAACTTATAGAAAGATATTTTTAACTTGCAAATATCTATTGTAATGGTTACAAAATTATGATAAATTAATTGGAAAAATTTTTGGAAAACAAAATATTGATTATTAAAAATTTAAAAGATATAAAAATATATTTAATGGAGGGAATTATGGAACTATCAAAAGGTAAATTGCTGAATATTTATGAACGAATGCTTAGCATTAGAAATTTTGATTTAAAGGTAAAATCAGCTTGTGAAAAGAGGAATGGTGCCTGAATGACACATTTGTCAGTAGGGAGAAGAAGCAAAGAAATGTTGGTGCTATTAGAGATTGAATGCTGATGATCTTATTACATCTAATCACAGAGGACATGGACAGGTTATCGCTAAAGGGATTGACTTGAATGGAATGATGGCTGAGATTATGGGAAAAGCTACTGGAACTTGTAAAGGTAAAGGTGGTTCAATGCACATTGCCGATTTAGAAAGTGGAAACTTGGGAGCAAAACGGAATTGTTGGTGGTGGACACGGAATGGCAGTTAGTGCGACTTTATACTCAAAAAGTGAAAAATACTGGAAAAAATTGTAGTTTGTTTCTTTGGAGATGGAGCTACTAATGAAGGAAGCTTTCATGAGGCTATGAATTTGGCATCAGTATGGAATGTTCCTGTTATATTTTATTCAATTAATAACGGTTATGGAATCAGTACGTCAATTAATAAAGTTACAAAGTAGAACATTTGTATAAAAGGGTCATGCACTTATGGAATGCCAGGATATTTTATTGAAGATGGAAATGATGTTCTGTCAGTATATGAAACGTTTGAAAAGGCTGTGGAGCATGTAAGAGAAGGAAAAGAATCAGTCTTCATTGAAAGCATAACTACAGATGGTTTGGACATTCTAGTTCAGATCCAGGAAAAATATAGAACAAAAGAGGAAGTTGACGGATGGAAGTTAAAAGATCCTAACTTAAAATTCAGAAATTACTTGCTTGAAAATAATATTGCAACAGAGGAAGAATTAGTAGAACTTGAAGCAAAAATCAAAAACAGATTGAAGATGCGTAGAATTTGCAAAAAAATAGTCCAGAGCCTACGTTGGAATCTGCATTTGAAGATATATTTGCGAATTAGAAAAGGAGATAGAAAATGGAAACAAAGTTGATGTCTGTAAAAGAGGCAATTATTACAGCGATGTCGGAAGAGATGAGAAGAGATGAAAATGTATTTTTTAATGGGAGAAGATGTAGGAATTTTTGAGGAGATTTTTGGAACATCGGTTGGAATGCTGGAAGAATTCACCAGAAAGAATAAAAGATACTCCGATTTTCAGAATCAGCACTTCGAGTCGCAGTTGGTGTCGCAATGACAGGGCTTCGTCCCTATAGTTGATGTAACATTTATGGATTTTATCGTTTATATGATGGACAATATTAAAATCAGTAGACAAAAACTAGATATATGTTTGGTGGAAAAAGGACAAGTGCCTGTAACATTCAGATGTGCGGCAGGTTCTGGAGTGGGTTCGGCAAAGACAGCATTCACAGTCCCTTGAATCTTGGTTTACTCATATTCCAGGAGTAAAAGTTGTTGCTCCAGGAACACCTGCAGATGTAAAAGGACTTTTTAAAATCAGCAATTCGTGATAATAACCCAGTAATTTTTCCTTGAATATAAAAGCACAGTACAATATGAAAGGTGAAGTTCCTACAGACCCTGAATTTGTTATTCCTTTTAGGAAAAGGTGAAATTAAAAAGAAGGAAAAGATATTACAATTGTAACTTATGGAAGAATGCTGGAAAGAGTAATGAAAGGCAGTGAAATTGCAGAAAGCGAAGGGATTAGCGTGGAAGTGGTGGATCCTAGAACATTGATTCCGCTAGACAAGGAAATTATTTTGAATTCTGTTAAAAACAGGAAGAGTAATCTTAGTAAATGATGCTCACAAAACAAGTGTTTATCGGAGAAATTTCTGCAATTATTTCAGAAAGTGACACATTTGACTATTTGGATCATCCAATAGTAAGATTAGCTGGAGAAGATGTTCCAATACTTTTATAATCACGCTCTTGAAACAGCGATGGTTCCAAGCGTGGAAAAAAATTGTAGAAGCAATTAGAAAAGTAAAAATAAACAGTAAAGATAGTAAAAATAATATAAAAAGAAAATAATATAGAAAGGAAAAGCTATGGAAAATAATGAGTTAAGAGCCACTCCTTAAGACGTAAATTAGCACAGCAGATGGGACTTGATCTTTTTCTTGTAAAAGGCAGTCGGAGCAAATGGACGTGTTCATAAGGAAGATGTGAAACGTTTAAATTTGAAAAGCACGTAAGAATATCGCCCCTTGCTAGAAAAATAGCATTAGATCATAACATTGAACTTGAAAATGTTGTTGGAACAGGGCATAATGGGAAAATAATGCGGGATGATATTTTGAAATTGATTGCTAAGCCACAGGAAACAGAAGACTTGGCAAGACATGAAAAGGCTGTTGTTGCAGAAGAAAAAGCAGTTGCACAGCAGGATATAGAAATCGTGCCAATGACGGCAATGAGAAAAGTTATTTCAAAACGTATGACAGAAAGTTACCTGACTGCACCTACATTTGCACTTAATTATGAAATTGACATGACAGAAGCTATTGCACTTAGATATTGGATACAATCTTGGAAAGTACAGGTAAAAATAACAATAACAGATATTATTTCGTTTGCAGTAATCAAGACTTTATTGAAGCACAAATTTGTAAATTCAAGTTCTATCTGAAGATGGAACACAAATCATTCTGCATAATTATGTAAACTTGGCGATTGCAGTAGGATTTGATGGTGGGCTTTTGTGCCGGTTGTAAAAGGTGCAGATAAAATGACACTTAGCGAACTAGTTGTTGAATCTAAGAAAATAGTGAAAAAGCGCTAGATATGAAGTTGACGCCTGATGAACAAAGTGGAAGCACATTTACAATAAGTAATCTTGGAATGTTTGGAGTGCAAAGCTTTAATCCAATAATAAATCAGCCAAACTCAGCGATTTTGGGAGTTTCTTCTACAGTTGAAAAAGCCTGTTGTCGTAAATGGCGAAATTACAGTTCGTCCAATGATGACTTTGACACTTACAATTGATCACAGAGTGGTAGATGGACTTGCTGGGAGCTAAATTTATGCAGGATTTAAAAAAATGCTTTGGAAAAATCCAATCGCTTTGTTAATTTAGCTTAATAAAAAAATTTAAAATAAAACTTATGGAATTAGAAAAATAAAAATGTAAAATTATTTTAGTATAAGGAGTGAAATTAAATGGCTACTGAAGTGATAATGCCTAAAGCCGGAATTGATATGACGGAAGGGCAGATTATAAAATGGAATAAAAAGAAGGGGAAAAGGTAGAAGAAGGGGAAATTTTACTTGAAATAATGACAGATAAGACAAGTATGGAACTGGAAGCAGAAGAATCAGGATACTTTGATAAAAAAATAGTAAAAGGAGATGGAGAAACTGTACCTGTTACAGAAATTATCGGATATATCGGTGCAGAAGGAGAAGTGGCTCCAGAAGTAGGTTCAGCAAATCCAGCACCAGAAAATACAGCTTCTCAATCAGTACCTGAAAAAGTACTGCATGTTAGCGAACCTAAAAAGAAAAAGCAGAAGATGAATTTGATATTGTTGTAATTGGTGGATGCCTGCTGGATACGTAGCACAATCCGTGCAAAGTACTCAGCTTGGTGCAAAGTGGCAGTTGTGGAAAAAAAGTGAATTTGGAGGAACTTGCCTGAACAAAGGATGTATTCCTACAAAAACATTCTTAAAAATGCTGAAATTATCGAAGGTATCGAAATGGCAAGCAAAAGAGGAATTATTTTGGAAAAGTGAAAAATACACAATTGATATGCCAAAAGTTGTGCAGTTGAAAAATGAAATTGTTAAAACATTGACAAATGGTGTAAGAGGACTCTAAAGAGCAATGAAATTAAAATGTTTAATGGAATTGGAAAAAAATCAATAAGGATAAAGATGTTGTTGTAAACGGAGAAACTGTTTTAAGAGCTGATAAAATAATCTTAGCTGGTGGATCGAAAGTCGGAAAAATCAATATTCCTGGAATTGAAAGCAACAAAGTTCTTACAAGTGATGACATTTTAGATATACAGCAAATTCCAAAATCACTTACTGTAATTGGTGGAGGAGTTGTCGGAATTGAGCTTGGACAAGTGTTCTTATCATTTGGAAGTGAAGTACAGTTGTGGAAATGATGGATAGAATCGTACCAGGAGTAGACAGGGAATCTTCAGCTGTACTTAGAAAAGAGCTTGAGAAAAAGGAATGAAAATATTAACTTCTACACAAATTAAGGAAATAGTTGATGATGGACACAACTTAACAATCAAAGTTGACGGACATGATGACATTGTTTCTGAAAAAGCATTATTGTCAATCGGAAGAGTACCTGATCTCGAAGCTATTGGAGAAATTGAGCTAGAAATGGAAAAAGGTCGAATCAAAGTTGATAAACATATGGAAACAAGTGTACCTGGAATTTATGCACCAGGAGATATAAATGGAATTAAGATGCTTGCTCATGCGCAGATTCAGAATGGGAGAAGTTGTCGCTGAAAAATGCGGTCTCAAGGAAACCATAGAGAAATCAGACTTGAAACGACTCCATCGGCAATCTACACAGTGCCGGAAGTGGCAATGGTTGGATTAACAGAAGATGAGGCAAGAGAAAAATATGATATTAAAGTTGGTAAATTCCAATTTGAGGCAAACGGAAGAGCGTTGGCTTCAGGAGAACCAGCAGGATTTGTAAAAAGTTATAGTTGATAAAAATATGACGAAATTCTGGAGTACACATTGTAGTAATCATCAGCAAAGAGAAATGATTAATGAAGCGTCAGGGCTTATGGCAATGGAAATTACAGTAGATGAAGTGATTAAGACAATCTATGCTCATCCAACTTACTCAGAAGCTCTGTTTGAAGCATGTGCAGATGCATTAGATGAAGCGATTCATTTACCTAGAAAAAGAAAATAATAAAAAGTGAAATAAATTGAAATTTTTGAAAGGAATTTTAAACATATGAAATATTATGTTAGTAAGTCAAATGATCCAGCATTTAACATTGCTTTTGGAAGAATATTGCTTTTAAGCAAACATAGCGTGATATTGACGAAATATTTTTTTACTTTGGATAAAATGAGCCAACAATTGTTGTAGGAAAATATCAAAATACAATTGAGGAAATTAACACAGAGTATACTCGTGAAAAAGGAATCCATGTTGTTCGTAGAATTTCTCAGTGAGGCGCAGTTTACCACGATTTAAAACAATTTAAATTATACAATAACTCTCCAATAAGAAGGAAGATAAGGAAGGTTTTAACTTTTAAGGAATTTTTCAAAGCCAATTATAGAAACTCTAGCAGAATTGGGAGTAAAAGCAGAATTTACAGGTAGAAACGACTTTAGAAATAGATGGACAGAAATTTTAGTAAACGCTCAAGCATATATAAAAGGACGTGTAATGCACCATGGATGTTTGTTATTTGATGTAAATTTTTGGAGAATTAGGGAAATGCACTGAAAGTTCTCAAAGGATAAAATTGAGTCAAAAGGCGTAAAATCAGTAAGAAGCCGTGTTACAAAACATACTTCCTCATTTGAAAGAACCGATCACTGTAAATGAATTTGGTGAAAAATAATGGAATATATGAAAAACAGTATCCAGATATGAAAGAGTATGTTTTAGCGAAGAGGAGCTAAATTACATTGCCAAGAGAGCTGAAATTAAGAGAAGCTGGGAATGGAATTACGGAGAGTCGCCGAATTTAATATAACTAGAGGAAAAAGATTTGAAAATGGTAAAATCCAAATTTTTGCCACAGTAGAAAAATTCCAGAATTAAAAATATCAAATTCTATGGAGATTTCTTTGGTAAAAATGAAGATTTGAGTGAAATTGAGAATTTGTTGAAAGATACGAAATATACAAGGGAAGCTGTGAAAGAAAAATTGGAAACAGTTGATATTGGAGAGTATTTTTCAGGTTTACGGTGGATGAAGTTGTGAAGTTATTGTGAATAAGAAAATAGAGGAAAAGCTATTTCAGAGAAATTTGATATAGCTTTTTTGTTTACAAAAATAAAGTTTATGGAGATATTTCAATTATGTAAATCTGTGATATACTTTAGTTAAAATTAAAAATATTATGGAGTAAAAATGGAAAAATTTATAACAAAATTATTATATTTCTTTGTGGTTTATGTTATCATTATTTATAGATAAAAATTATTTTTCAAGCAAAATTTATAATGAACAAATTTATAAAGTCGTTATTATAATTATCATAACGATACCTATTATACATATTATTTTTTGAAAATAAAAAGAATAAATTTAAAAATTTTATATCAAAATTTATTATGGATAATATTTTTCAGGATTAGAATTATTGTAAATAAAAAGTGATAATATTGTACCAATACCTAGTAAATTCTATGGTTAAAAAGTTATTTATAAAAATTAGAATATTTTTGAATTTGAAAAATTTTATAAATTTTAAATCAATGAACTTTTAATAAAAATTATAATAATTATTTTAATTTTAGGATATGTACTAGCATATATTATTTATATATTTATGCATTTGAAAAACTAAAAAGTATTAAAAAATAACAAAAATTTAATAGATAACAGAAAATCTCAATTAGAGATGTTAAAAATGAAATAAATAGTGGAGTTTCTCTATATTAATTGATGATATATGGGAAGTGGAAAAACTTTTTTATAAAGAATTTATGAAAAATTATGAGAATGAATATAATTTTATATATTTAAAAACTCCTTATTTTGAGTTAAAAAGTGAATTTAGAAAAACTTTTTAAGTGAAATTAATGGAATATTTTTGAAAAACGGAATCTTGAGTTCAGCATTAATAGGCTTAACAAAAATATTTTAATATCAATATAAAAGGAATAGTGTAAATACGTATCAACTTGAATATAGTGAAATAATAGAAAAAATAAAAAGATTTGAATAAATTAGACAGTAAATTAGTATTAGTTTTAGATGATTTAGATCGAATAGAAAAAGAAGGAAATTTAATAGAATTTTTAATTTTATAGGTGAACTTAAAATAGATTTAGGTAATAAAATTGTAGTAATAATATTATCATCAAGTGAAAAACTAATAGAAAAATTAAAACGAGATATAGAAGTAAATGACGCTAAATATTTAGAAAAATATTTTGATAAATCATTCTTACTAAGAAAAATCGGAAATATTTGATTTAATAGATTTATTTTGTAAAGAAAATAATATTACCGATGATACTAAATTAATAATTTATAAAATAATAAATAATATTCAAGAGTATAAGTATAGCGAGATAATAGATCTTAAAAATATGAGTTAAATAATCAAGAAGAAATAAAAAGAATATAATGAAAAATAGAAAAATTAAGAAAAGAGTATAATTCAAGAAAAACTTTTTAGAAATGTAGAAAGAATTATCAAGAATATAAAAAGAATAGAAAATTTAGAAAAATTAGATAAAAATAGTAAAGAAATTTTATAATATGTGAAATAGTTGAAATTTTGTTTCCTGAAGAATGGAAAAAGTTAAAAATAAAGAAAAATCAGAATTGCAAAAGTGAGGAAAGTATAATAAAAGCAATTACTTGGTATATTTTTTGATGAAAAACAATTAGAAATAGAAATTTGATATTTTTATTCAATAAAACAATATAAATTTTTCAAATCAAGAAAATTATTATTTTAATATATTGAATTTAAAATATATGATAAAATGAAATTTCAAAAAGAAGAATTAGGAAAGGAACACAAGATGTAACATATAATGAATATGAAAAAGTAGAGTTATTTAAATTTAATTTTATGAAACAAGAATTTTTATTAAGATATTTTTTTGAATAATATTAAAAATAAGTGTGATTTTTGGGTTATATATAAAATATAAGCTAAATTACAAATTAGTATTTGGACAGAATATTGATAAATTTTTAAAAGAAGTAGATAAAATTAAAGAAAATGGTAAAATAAGAGATGCAAACAATGTTATTTATTACAATTTTATAAAAGAATGTATCGTTATAAGTGGATTAATAAGCATTGATAAAATATTTCAAATGGATGCAAATAGAAAAGAAATGTGGACTTTAGAAATTGTGAAAGAAAATATAGAAAATATATGGAAGAACATTCTGAGGAATAAAATATTAAATTATTTATATAAAATGATAAAACGAGAACCAACTAATTATGATAATTTTTAGAATATTGAAAATAGAATAAAAGAAACATTTGAAACAAAAAGAACCTGAACAAAAATTGTAGAAGAACTTAAAAATGAAACGAGATATGGGTATCATAATTTATTTGATTTAATAGAAAAATTAGAAGTAGAATTTAAAAATAATAATATTATAGATGAGTATTTGAAAGAACTTAAAACAATTGAAAAGAAAAGAAGGGTTATAGATGAAATAGTAAATTTTAATACAAAGAGCAATAAAGATTTTAATTTTGAATTAAATGAAATCAAAAAGTGTCTTAAAAGAAATATATAAAGAAAATAAAAAGATCTATTTTGAAATAAAGGAATACATAAAAATGAAAAGTTTGAAATTTATGAAATGTGGAAAAATATTTTTGAAGATACAGAAAAATAGTAATAGTTAGACTTGCAATTTACTACTTATGGAATGTAAATAAAAATGTTGTGAGATAATAGATATGTAACAAGAATATACAAAAATACTTGATAATTAAAAATTTTAGTATAATCATAACATACTTAAAAATAACAAATTTTTAAGTTATTAAATAAATGAAGGTAAAATTTAATGTTAAAAATTAAGATTAACTAGATTAGGAAGAAAGAAAGTTCCTTTTATAGAATAGCAAATCATGGAAGCTTTATCAAGAAGAGTTGGAAAAGCAGTTACTTAGGAACATTCAACCCACTTGCTGAAGAAGGGAAACAAGTAGTATTAAAAAGAGGAAGAAATCTTAAAATACTTATCAAATGGAGCTCAACCAACAGAAACTGTTAAAAGTATTTTAACAAAAAGCAGGAATCTGGAAAAATTTCAAGAAACTAAGAAAAATAGTTATTTATAGAAAGGCACTTTTATAGGTGTCTTTTGTTTAACCAATTAAACATAGAAAGTATGTAAAAATAACAACTTGCTTTTTGATAAATATGTATAAAAGATTATTTAATACAAGATTTGAAACTTTAAACGGGAAATAGTATTGTTATACATAATAAATATAGAGGATGCAGGAGAAATATTAAGAAGATTATGTGAATAAAAAGAGGGAGAAGGAAATGACATTACAGCAACTAAAAATATGTAGTAACAGTCGCTGAAAAAGGGACATTAAGTGAGGCTGCAAAAGAGCTGTTTGTTTCACAGCCAGCATTGACAAAAGCAATAAAAGAGCTGGAAGATGAGATGAATATAACGATTTTTAACAGGACAAATAAAGGAGTAATTGTTTCACTTGAAGGAGATAGGATTTTGGGATATGCTAGGCAAGTTTTGGGAACAGACGGATTTGTTGGAAGAAGAATACAAAAAGGGGAATAAGATAACTCGTAGATTTTGGGTATCAACTCAGCACTACTCGTTTGCAGTGAATGCTTTTGTGGATGTGATTAAGAAATTTGGAGAGAATAAGTATGATTTTACACTTCGGGAAACACAGACTAATGAAATTATTGAAGATGTAAGCAAGAGAAAAAGTGAAATTGGGATTTTATACACTTCAGGAGCAAATAAAACTGTAATTGAGAAAAATGATAAAAAAAGAAATAACTTGAAATTTATTGAGCTGTTTACTGCAAAGCCACATGTTTTCATTAGTTTTTAATCATCCTTTAGCAAAAAAAGGAAAGCATCAGTCTTGAAGATTTGAAGGAATATCCATATTTATCGTTTGAGCAAGGAGATTATAACTCTTTTTATTTTTTTCAGAAGAAATATTGAGTACACTTGACAGAGATAAAAAAATATAAAAGTAAGAGATAGAGCGACTTTGTTTAATTTGGCAGTCGGGCTTAACGGATATACTGTGAGTACAGGGAATAATCAGTAAAGAGCTAAATGGAGAAAAATATTATTGCAAAAACCGCTGGAAGTGGACGAGTATATGAAAGTTGGAATTATAATGCAGAAAAATATTGAACTAAGTGTTTATGGGAAAGTTTATGTGGAGGCTTTGAAAGGAGCATTTGAAATATACAGAAATTCCATAAGATTAAAGAACATTGATATAAACAAAAAGTTATAGTAAACTGAAAAATAAATGTATTTTTACAGAAAGCACATATTTGTATATAATAACTTCATAAAAATAATAATAAATAAGGGAGTTGATAATATGTGTACAATAAATGCGCCTCATAGACACGATACTGTAGGAAGTTTTTTTGAGAACTGAGAGACTGAAAAAGCTAGAAATGATTTTTGAAAAAGGGAAAAATTGACAAGAAAGAATTGGAAAAAGTTGAGGATGAAGAAATTAGAAAAATTGTGATAAACAAATTGAATTAGGATATAAAAGTGTTACAGATGGAGAATTTAGACGAAGTTACTGGCATTTGGACTTTTTCTGGAGATTCAATGGAATTGGGCATGTGCATGCTGATAAGGGGTATGAATTTAATGGTGTTGTTACCCGTGATGATACTGCGATTGTTACTGGAAAAATTAGTGGGGAAAAATCATCCATTTGTGAAACATTATACGTTTTTGCGAGATTTAGTAAAAGATAAAAAGGGGTGGAAGCTAGATTTACGATACCTGCATCCCAGCACAATTTTATGCAGAATTAGTAAGGGAAGATAAGCATGTGGAGGCACTTCTTAAAGTTTATCCTGATTTTATAGGATTGGAAGACGATATTGTCAATGCCTACAAAACTGTTATAAATGACTTGTATAACGAAGGACTTAGAACTTTACAAATTGATGACTGTACTTGGGGTTGTCTTGTAGACGATGACTTTATTGCTTTCGTTTATTGAAAAAAAGTGATAGGGATAAAGAAATTATTAGGCAAGAATTTGCAGAAAAATTTCAAATATAAATAACAGGGTATTTCAAAAATAATCCGTAAGATTTGATAATTAATACGCATGTTTGCCGTGGAAATTATGTTTCACCTGGTTTGGGAAAGGCGATATGACAAAAATTGGTAGATGAGCTTTTTGGGAAAGAAGATGTAAATGCCTATTATTTGGAATTTGATACAGAAAGAGCAGGTACTTTTTGAATCGCTTGCAAAAGTTTCTGGAGATAAAAAGTTGTTTTGGGATTAATAACTTCTAAAAATCCAACATTGAGGAAAAAGGAAAGTGTAATAGCACGTATAAAAGAGGCTTCAAAATATGCTGCTCGACAGGCTTTATTTGAGTCCACAGTGCGGATTTGCTTCAACAGAGGAAGGAAATAGGCTTACAGAAGAAGAGCAATGGGCAAAACTTAGATTTATTAAGGAAATTTGCAGATGAAGTATGGGGAGAAAATTAATAATAATTTGATTTATATTTTTTTATAAGGAAATTAAATTCATATTTTTAGGTATTTACTGATATATTTGATAATTTTAAAAGAGGCGTCAGCTCTTTTCCTCTTCTTTGTCAAACAACATATAAATGTCTACGACAAAATATCCAACCTAGTTGGATTAATAAAATATTAATAGTATTTTTGAGGGCGATATCTCGTAATGATAAAATTCTCACAATCATTTTAACCTTGCATGCTGGACAGTAAAAAGGATTCATCCTGAAAGTCTTGTACATCTGCCTTTGATAAAATGAATATCTTGACACGGCAATGTTTTTCCTGAAAGCATCAATTCTCTTTAAGCCCTGCCGAAATATGCCTTGAATAAAATCCGTAGCGGTTTTACCATCTTAAAGTTTTTAGGAGGCAGATGAATTAAAATATGGGAAACAAATCTCAGAAGGCATAGTAATGCAAGTTTTTTTATCATTAGCCAGGTCGCTAAAAAAAGAAAGTAAACCTCCTTGTCAGTAATGTCAGTAATCTTGTATTCAGCAATGGGAGCACGTGCAAGGTATCGTCCAAGATATTTGATAATACCTTTTGTGCTGTTAATATCACCATTGCCAACGTTAAAGAAAAACTCTTTTATTTTTCCTTGTAAAGCTCATAGTATTTTTTAGCGGCTTTTCTCAATCTTCCTGTTGGGATAGTCGCCGTTTTCAATAATTCTAAGGACGTGGTATTTCCATTGCCCGGCAATAGTGTCAATGTTGAAGCATCTCATTTTCTTGTAAAGAAGGTAAGATTGTATTTTTGTAGGAAAAAAATAAGGCTAGACAGCCCTTATTTAAATATTTCCAGCATAGATATTTATAAAATTTATTCTCCACGAGGTATTTTGTCAAATTTGACATTAGAAAGACCATTAGGAAATAGATTAGAAAAATCTACATGACTTGTCATTTCTCCCATAAATTTTTCAAATACTATGTAGAGAGGGTCTATGCAGTATGTATATTGAATAGCTGATTCCTCCCAGGTAGATAAAAAAATTTGTTTCCTAGAAATTTACTGAAAAATCCGCTATCTAAATATAGAAATACGATTAAAGGGATGAAAGATAACGAAACAGCAGTGGAATTATACGGAAAAACTTGTTGTATGGAGCAAATAATAAGAAAATAATATAAATTATTGCAAGAAAGGAATATATATATTTCTCATATTTTTTTATTTTATCATAAAAGGAGCATTCTGAATGTAAAGGTGCTGATGTACATAAGAGGATTATATTTTATAAATTCAAGAACTGTTCCACTGCTGGAGTTTAGCTTGAAAAAGATAATTGAAAAATAATAGACGTAAAAATTGATAATTAATACAAAATATGTAAAATATTTATTTTTCTAAATGCAAAAGCAGCGCTGGAAAGAGCAAAAGCAAAAAGCCAGTACAGAAAGATACCATGCAGATGAATTGTAGCTTAGGGATCTGTTAAAAATCCATGACTGCACTAGAAGCATGTTATATATTATTGTACCTTTAAATTTTTAATGTCAGTATGAGCGATAGGAAGTAGACAGGATAAAATTTAAAGAATCTTTGTCTTATAAAAATCTGAGTGTCAAGATTTTTGTTTGAATAAACATACGTTAAAAGAAATCTTGAAAGCAGAAAAAGAAAATACCCAGGCAATTCCATGTTCCAGAATAAAAAGGAAGCTTTTAAAGAAGAAAAACTGAGTATGTGTTACAGTATGATAGTAAAATACTGACAATGCTCCAATAAATCTAAAAATTTCAAACTGATTATATTTTTCATAATCACGCTCCTTGCTGTATAGTAAGTCTATTATTAAAAGTCTAATTACTACATTGTATCATATTATAGGAAAAATTCAAAGAAATGGTAAAGTTTCTTTTTATATATAAAGCTGAAAAATATATTTTAAATAAAAAGTAGGTGGAAGTATAATTTACTATATAAAAAGAAATCAAATTGTGATATAATAATGTTTGGAATATAACAATAAATAAGGAGAGGGTATAATGACTAGAAAAAGCTGAAGAAAAAAAGAAAAAAAGACGATAAAGGGTTAAGCGAAAAGGAGAAAATGCTTGACTTGGCACTAAAGCAGATTCAGAAGGACTATGGCGACGGTGCTGTAATGAAACTTGGTGAAAATCAGAAAATGAATATAAGGGCTATTTCTACAGGGAGCTTGAATTTGGATATAGCACTTGGAATTGGAGGAGTGCCGAGAGGAAGAATTGTTGAGATTTATGGGGCCGAATCTTCAGGAAAAACAACGCTCGCACTTCATATTATCGCAGAAGCTCAGAAGGCTGGAGGGACTGTGGCATTTATCGATGCGGAACATGCTTTTAGATCCAGTTTATGCAAAGGCGCTTGGAGTAAATATCGACGAACTTTTAATTTCACAGCCTGATACAGGGGAGCAGGCACTTGAAATTTCAGATATGCTTGTAAGAAGCGGAGCAATGGATGTAATTGTTGTCGATTCAGTTGCAGCGCTTGTTCCAAAAGCTGAAATCGAAGGAGAAATGGGCGATCAGCAAATGGGACTTCAGGCAAGGCTTATGTCAAAAGCACTTAGAAAATTGACAGGAAGTATCTCAAAATCTGATACAGTTATGATTTTTATTAATCAAATCAGGGAAAAATTGGTGGATTTTTCATTTGTTCCGGGAGTGCAGACAACTACTTCGGGAGGACGTGCTTTTAAAAATTCTTTTTCAACTGTGAGGCTGGAAGTGAAAAAGAGTAGGTTCTGTTAAACAGGAGACGACGTTATTGGAAGCTGAAGTTGTAGTCAAAAGTCACTATAAAGTTGCGCCTCCATTTAAAGAGGCTAAAATTCAACGTGATGTATGGAACTGGAATTTCAAGAATTGGAGAAAGTTCTGGATGCGCAATTAACCTTGGGATTGCTTCAAAAAGTGGAGCATGGTTCAGTTACGGCGATGAACGTCTAGGACAAGGGCTGTAAATGTTGAAAAATATGCTAAAGGAAAAACAAGGAAGTATATGGAAGGCTTGAAAAGCAAGTACTGGAAGCTATTCGTCCAAAACAGGAAACAGAGCAGTTAAAAATCGTAGAAACTGCTGAAACTGAAAATAAAGAAGCAGGAAATAATGAAAGATTAATAAAATTTATCGTAATAAAATATATCTTGATACTGAGGAAATTATGGATATAAGTCTCATTATTAGGCAAAAAGTATGATTTGAAAGGTAAATGACAGTATTGAGAGGTTTTTATGATGAGATTTCGTATGAAGCCTCTCTTGAAAAAGGGATTTTTCTGATTTCATTAAAAGACAGGACAAAAAAGGAAGTACGGTTAAAAGCTGGAAGAAAAATATTTTGGAATAGGAACGCAGTGAAAGGCAATAGAAAAGCTGGAGGAATTTGGGTATCTGAATGACTTAAACTATGCGATTTCATACATTGAAAGCAAAACTTATGGAAAAAAATCGTATTTCTTACAATCTTTTTTCAAAAAGGAATTGACAGAAGTACAGTTGAAAAAGCGTATTTGACTCGGATGAGGAAAAAGAAGAAAATATTGATGATGTAAAACTGGAAAAATTAATTGATAAAAATAGTAGCAAAATTAATTCAACAACAGTCAGGGATGAAAAGAAAAACTGAAGGAAGAGCAGAAACTTATACAATATTTAGCAAGACAAGGTTTTTCTCTTGATAAAAATTTTTAAAAAGTTAAAAGAGTACAAGGAAAATTACTAATAAGCAGTGAGGGAGGAAAATGAACATGAGAACGATATTTTTACCATCTTGTAGTTAGTTGGAACTTTTATTTATGGAAGTTTTGTTCATATATGGTATCTAATATTTCAATAAAGGCGAAAAAGATATAGATATGTATGCAGAGTAGCTAAAAATTGGGGGAAAAATCTAATTTGGGGAGCTGGAAGCAAAGTAAAAGTTATTTACAAAAATGGCAGTGAAGAAGAAATAAAAAATAAAAAGAAACAAAAAGAAGCTGTTATATTAATCTCAAACCATCAGAGTAATGTAGATATTCCTGCATTATTAGGATATTTGCCACTTGATTTTTTTCTTTCATTGCAAAAAGGAAATGAAAAAGATGGCCTGCAATTGGACGTTGGATGCGTTCCTTTGACTGTATATTTTTTGGATAGAAAAAAATGCAAGACAGGGAATGAAAGGATATGAAAGATGCGATAAGTAAAATAAAAAAAGGGCATTCTTATGTGATTTTTCCTGAAGGAAGCAGAAGTGAAGATGGTACAATTGGTGAATTTAAAAAGGGAAGCTTTAAACTTGCAACAGATACAGATGCAAGAATTTTACCAATCACAATTGTTGGAACTTATGAAGTACAAAGCCGTAAAAAGTTTAAAGGTAACACCAAATAAAAATATAAAAATTATCGTGGATAAACCAGTAGATTTGATCTATGTCAAGAGAAGAAAAAGGAAGTTCACAACATTGTAAATAAAATTATAAAAAGATAATTATATAGAAGAAAAAAATCTTAGTAGGGGGTAAGTATACTCTCTATTTTTTGCGTAAGAAAGGAAAGTGATACAAATGAAAGTATTTTTAGCGACGAAAAATAAGGGAAAAATAAAAGATTTTTGAAAAACTGACAGAAGGGATGGATTTGGAAGTTGTAATGATTTTAGATGGGCTTGATATTCCTGATGTTGTGGAGGATGGAGAAACTTTTGAGGAAAATTCACGAAAAAGGCAAAGGAAATTGCAGATTATACAAATATTGTAACTAATTTCAGATGATTCAGGACTTTGCGTAGATGCTTTAGATGGAGGACCTGGAGTTTATTCGGCAAGATTTGGAGGAGAAAAATGCACTGACAGCGAAAAGAACCAAAAAAATGCTGGAACTTCTGAAGGATGTGAAAAAAAGAAAATAGAAAAGCACATTTTGTATCTGTTGTAAGTATTGCCTTTCCAAATGGCGAAATTCATTCATTTCGTGGAGAAATAGAAGGAGAAATTTTATTTGAAGCAAGAGGTAACAATGGATTTGGCTACAATCCAATTTTTTTATTCTGTATGAACTAGAAAAATCATTTGGAGAAACAGATGACGAAGAAAGAAAAAGTGTGAGCTATCGGGCAAGAGCGTTCAGAAAACTTATTGCATCAGGACTTTTGGAAGAAAAATAAAATATTAATTGTTTTTCAGGACTAAAAATAGATTTAGATAAATTATAAATTTTGATTTCAGTTTTTAGTATTGTTTGTTAAAATTTTTAAAAAAAGGCTGGAAAGGAGCTGTTTATTATGGAAATTACTAATGAAAAAAATTGAACTTAAATGGATTAATTCACAAAGGAGTGGATAAAATTCTGATATTAATGGCGGTATTGTCTATTGTTTATGGAATTGTGTTTACTTTGCTGGAAAAAATTCCAGTTGCAAGGACGATTTCGGCATTTTTGCCAGTTGCTGCCATTGTTGTCTGGATTTTGTTCATTTTTTTGAGAATTGACAAGTTAAAGTTTGAAAATGGGAGTGGTTTCATTAAATGGGAAAAATTTGGATAGTAAAAATACGACAGGATATATGGATAAATACGTGGGAACACCAAGATTACATTTGACAGTAAACGGAGAAAAAATATTATTTGAGCCATACGTAAACCGTTACAGCAGAAGCGACACATCCAATAAAATTACAGCAATCGGATTTGTCCTAAAAGAAAAAGGAATACCTGAAAATACAGTATCAAAAAAATTTATCGTAAAAATCCTGCTTTTGAGATTAGTTATCCTTTTTAGGGAATAATGGCTCCATTAATAATAACAGTTTAGGAATTTGTCAAGGAGAAACAAAAATAAAAAAATGCTAGTAAATTTGGAAATAAATAGGAAAATCTGAAAAAGGAACTTAGAAAAAAATACGTTTTATAAATAAAAATATTATTTGTGTAATTAAAGACAATGCTTACGGGCTTGGAATTGAAAAATATTTTTACCGATATTGCTAGAAAATAATTGTAATTACTTTTGCAGTGGCATATATTGAGGAAGCGATAAAAATTCGTGAAATTTCTAAAAAAAATTTTGAAAAAGAGAAAAAGTAAATTTTTTGGAAAAATAGAAAAATAAAGATAATGGCACTTAATTATATTGAGCCTAAAAATTGAAAATATGTGATAGAAAAATAATGTTGAACTTACAATTTTTTTAATTTTTTTCACAATTATCCGATTACTTAAAAAAATTTTGGATAGAATCTTTTGAGAACACAGTTTTGAAAAATTCATATAAAAGTAAACAGTGGAATGAACAGGCTTTGGATTTAATGAAAATGAAATTTTGGAATTAATTGAAAAAAATAAAAATATGAAATAAATTCTAAAAATAATAAACTGGAAATAATCTCTATTTTTTTCTCATATTTCAGATGCTGAAAAATCAAATTGAAACAGAAAAGCAAGTTGAAAAATATGAAAATATTTTAAAAGATATTTGACGAAAAATAATGTAAAATATTAGCTATAAACATTTGCAAGCAAGTCCGTTGCTTTTTAAATATGGAGAAAAATACAATTATGATTTCGCACGGGTAGGGAATGGCACTTTATGGAATGGAGCCTTTTATCTTTATGATGTGGGGATTATTAGACGTTATAACAGTAAAAGTCGCAAATTATAAACATAAGAAACGTGAAAAATGATAAAATTTCCTATGGAAGTAAAGGCATTGTAAACAGAGACTCTAAAATAGGCATTGTATCAATAGGTTATGCACACGGATTTCAAAAAGCAAATTGAAAATTCAGAAGAAGCGTATGTTTTTAGTAAATGGGAAAAAGGCAAAAATTGTTGGAGAAATTTGTATGGATATGATTTTTGTTGATTTGACGGACATAGAAAATATGGAAAGTAAATGATGAAGTTGTAATTATTGGGAAGTCAGAAAAATGTTGAAAATGAAATTACTGAGAAAAATAACATTGAGGCAAGTGGTAAGATGGGCTGGGAACGATACAGGATGATGTATTGACTAAGTTTTTCGGGAATAAAAAAACAGTAGATTGATTTGAGTTTGATTCTTTTATTTATATTTTATATCATAAATCATATATATTACACTAAACAATTAATGAAAAGAGGTATTAAATGCCAAGTGAAAATGTGAAATGGGAACGGGAAAGCATCATAATGAAATGGACTGAAGTCGGATTTTTTTCATGAAGATTTAGGGCGATTGGATTTATAATGACAGGGTATGAAAAAGAGATGATTAAAATTATGAAAAAAAGATAAGGCTGTATTTTGGGGTAAAGAATATAATTTAAAGTGGAGAAATTATTATGGAGAAAAACAAAAACGAGGAGAAATACAACTGGGAACTCGGTAATTGTGAGAATGTTTACTTACGTAGATTTGGAAATATGATTTATACTGTTCCAAATTATCTTGAGGCACACGAGAAAACATTATTTTTTTCACATCTATGGGATTTACTGTGGAAAAATATGAAACTGATTTATTCTAATAAGGAAATATTGGAAATGGAAATTTTGACACTAAAGGATGTTATTTATCAATGGTTATTTACGAGTCATTACAGTGATGATTTTTATAAATAACTGAAAAGAATATGCAAGTGCATTAATAAATCAGATTTATTTTTGTTGACGATGAAAGAATAGATGAGAATATTGACAAAAAATTTTCAGGAAAATAGTTAATTTGAAAGAAAAATGAAGTAAAACTTGAAAGAATAGATATTTCTAAATTTGAAACGGTTGATGTATATTTAGAAAAATGGAACAGTTTGGCAGGCATTTTTTACGAAAAGAATGAAAAGTTATATTTAAATACAGATGTTGATGTCAGCATTCGGATATTGTAGATAATTTTGAAACAAAATTTAAAGAGAAAAACTTTATTAGAAAAATACTAAAATCACGGTTTGAGTAACTGTGATTTTTATAATTTGATAATTTTATTAAAAAGTTAAATTTAATTCTTAAGTATCCATCTTAAAGATTTTTGTAATTTTATTTATAAATATTATGATTAATAATAGTTTTTTCTATTTTTATTTGATTTTTGTAACGTAAGGGCATCAAACGCCATGCCCTTTTTCGCAATAGCAGTTATTTTTAACCTCTTTAACTGACTGCTACTTAAAGATAATAGCGAAAACGTTCTACGAACTACTCACTTTACACAAAAACTTTCTTATAAAGAAAAATAAAACTCGCTTCATAAAACTACGCTCACTTTCGCAAACAAGAGTTATTTTTAACATAAATAAGTTCTATCATTATAAAAAAATTATGATGAAAGAAATACATTCATATTTAGTTATTTTTCCTTTAACGAAATTTTGCTTATAAAAAAAGAAAAACATGGAATTATGAAAAATATCTATTAATAATAATCAGTCTTTCAAAAATTTAAACAAAAATCCCTTATATAGATACTTAATGATTAAATTTAACTAAAGGATATTATATATAGGTTGTATAATAGAAAAATGACTTTGATTTTCATAACTTTTTGGTTTTTACTCTTTAAATAAATAGTATTAATAAAAATATTATTCTACATCTATATAGTTTATATTTTTATAAAATTATTTGATTAGCATTGAAAAACTGTAAAAAAATTGTAAAAATAGGTTATAATTATAAAATATGGAGAAAGTAGGGAAAATAAATGGATTTGAACAAATATGAAACATTAAAGGATAGATTTTTGAAATATGTAAAAGATTGAAACTAGATCGGATGAGAAAAGTGAGAGTATTCCATCAACACCAGCACAGCTTGAATTTGCTAAAAATGCTTGTAAAAGAGCTGGAAGAAATTGGGATGGAAGATGTGTATGTGAATGAAAATTGCTTTGTTAATGCAACTTTGAAAAGTAATGTTGATAAAGATGTAAAAACTATTGGATTTATTGCACATATGGATACTGCTGATTTTAATGCAGTTAATGTAAATCCACAGATTGTGGAAAACTATGATGGGAAAGATATTATTTTGAATAAGGAACAAAATATTGTTCTATCTGCCGATGAATTTCCAAATTTGAAGGAATATGTTGGAAAAACTGTAATTACTACTGACGGAACAACTCTTTTGGGAGCTGATGATAAGGCTGGAGTTGTGGAAATTATAGAGGCTATGAAATATTTGATTAACCATCCAGAAATCGAGCATGGAACGGTAAAAGTAGCGTTTGGGCCTGATGAGGAAATTGGGCGTGGAGCGGATAACTTTAATGTAGATGAATTTGGAGCAGATTTTGCTTATACAATGGATGGCGGACCAGTGGGAGAACTTGAATACGAAAGTTTTAATGCAGCTGGAGCTGTATTTAAAATAAAAGGTAAAAGTGTTCATCCGGGAACAGCCAAAGGAAAAATGATAAATGCAAGTTTAATAGCGGGAGAAATTATAAACAGTTTCCCAGCAGATGAAGTGCCTGAAAAAACAGAAGGATACGAAGGGTTTTATTTTCTTGAAAAAATCTGTGCTAATTGTGAGGATGCTGAATTATCATACATTCTAAGGGATCACGACAGACAGAAATTTGAAGAAAAAGAAATTTACTGAAAATGTTGCAAAAAATTAATGAAAAATACAAAAAGGAATTAGTAACAGTTGAAATAAAAGATCAATACTACAATATGGGTGAAATTATAAAAGATCACATGGAAATCGTAGAAATAGCCAAAAAGCGATGGAAAACCTTGAAATAAAACCAATAATCAAGCCAATCCGTGGTGGAACAGACGGCTCAAAAATCTCATCTCATGGGACTTCCTACGCCAAATATTTTCGCAGGTGGGGAAAAATTTTCATGGGAAATACGAATTTGTAGCACTTGAGAGTATGATTCGGCAACTGATGTGATTGTGGAGATTGTAAGATTGAACGCTGAAGGAGAGTAAAAATGCGAAAAGGCAGATTAAAAACTTATCTGTATGAAAATAATTTTATATTAGTTTATAAATTAAGCATGGACATATTTTTGAGAGTGTCTTATTTTTGTATATTTTTATTATGGATATTGTCAGTAATAATAATGATATATTTATTTCCTATTTAATACTGCTTTTTGATAGGAAATCATTATTTATTTGTTAAATTAGATCCTGAAAAATATATTTTTAATAGTAGAAAAACGTATAAAATCTTTAAAATTAATATTATGAAAGATTTTTAACAGAATTAATTTATCAGTTTGTTATTACTCGCTAAACGAGAAAGTAAAAGCTTTTAAAGTATTTAAATGAAATAAAAATAACTAGATTAACGCCACCAATAATAAAATATTGCTACTATAGAAATTTAATGGATTATAAATATTTTTATGGGAGAAAAAGAGGAAGCAAGAAAAATATTTGATGAAAATTTTAGAAAAAGTGGAGAAAAACTTGTAATAGGGATTATGTTGGATTATGAAAATAATCCACAACAGAAAATTATTGAATTTGAAAAACTATTGAAGGGGAAAAGAAAATTGTATCAAATAGAGATAAAAGTTCAATTTAGCTAAAACATATGAAGAAATTGGAAATTTTGAAAAGCAAAAAGAGTTATATAAAGAAGTACTGAAAAAGGAATAAACTTTATATGGGTAAAGTCGCACAGGAGAAAAATTTTGGAACTGAGTTAATGAAGGGTAAAAAAGATAAAGAAAGTTTTTATTGATTAGTTTTATTTTTAGCTAGTATTTATGGATTTTCGGAAAAAGCAAATACACCGAAAAATAATACTTCAGTAACTGGAAATAAAACTAAAAATATTGGTAAAATGACTATATAAAGAAACAATTGAGAAACTTAGTGAAAACGATAGAATAAAGATTGGAAGAGATGGAAAGGACAATTTACAACTTTGCAGAGCAACTAATGAGATTTAAAATATAAAATGAAAGGTGTGATTTGAATGTTTGATTTGGCTGGGAAGTTGTTCTTGTCACGGGGGAGCAAAAGGTATAGGAAAAGGGATTGCAAAAGCATTGAAGCAAGCTAGGGCAAAAATTATTATAGAGATATTGATAAAGAAAAAGGCAAAGGAAACAGCAAATGAGATGGATGGGAGAATTTTATTATCTTGATGTCACAGATAAAGAACAAGTTGAGTATATTGTCCAAAAGCATTTACGAAAAATATGGCAAATTAAGCATCCTATGTTCAAATGCGGGAATTTTTCCACAAGTAAGCATTGAAAATATGACAGAAAAAGATTGGGATAAAGTTCAAGATATAAATGTAAAGGGAACTTTTTTTGTGGCACAGGCAGTACTAAAATATATGGAAAAACAAAGCTATGGACGAGTAATACTGACTTCTTCGATTACAGCATATCTACAGGATTTTTATGGATGGGCTCATTATGGCGCTAGTAAAGCTGGACAGTTGGGATTTATGCGAAGTGCGGCATTGGAGTATGCGAAATACGGAATTACAGTTAATGCCATCCAGCCAGGAAATATATTAACAGATGGATTAATAAAGGCTGGAGAGGAATATATGAAAAAAATGAAGGAGATAATACCAGTATACACTCTGGGAAAACCTGAAGATATTGGATACGCAGCAGTTTTTTTAGCGAGTCGTGAAGCTGGCTTCATTACTGGACAGACAATCGTTGTGGATGGAGTGACAGATACTTCCTGAAACTCCAAGTATATAGAAAGTAAAAATATATACGATTAAACTTAGTTTAAGTTTGGAAAATTGTAAAAATCTTTTAAAAAGTGTTGAAATTATATCTTGTTTTGTGATAAAATAATATAATTTAAAAATAAGGCAAGAAAAGTAATACAGAAGAGTCTAGTTTCATAAAGTTTTTCTTGATTTACTAAATTTGCAAATTTGAAAATTAAAAATAAAAACGAGGAGGATATTTAAAATGAGTCAAAAGATAAAATTGTAATTTCTGAAGGATTAACATTTGATGATGTGCTGTTAATTCCACAAGCGTCAAGCGTAGTACCTCATGAAGTTTCTTTTAAAAACTAATTTAACTAAAAATTGGTGTTAAATATTCCAATATTAAGTGCCGCAATGGATACTGTTACAGAATCAAAAACTTGCAATTGCACTTGCAAGAGAAGGTGGAATAGGCTTCATTCATAAGAATATGACGATTGAAAGACAGGCTGAAGAGGTATCAAAAGTAAAAAGATACGAAAGCAGTATGATTACAAATCCAATTACATTGAAGGAAGATGCTATTTTAAAAGATGCAAATGACTTGATGAAAAATTATAAAGTTTCGGGACTTCCTGTGGTTGATAATGACGGTAATTTAAAAGGAATCATTACTAACCGTGACTTAAAAATATAGAGAAGATTTATCATTAAAAGTTGTAGATATTATGACGAAAGATAACTTGGTAACTGCACCTGTTGGGACGACTCTTGAAGGTGCCAAATCAATTCTTTTGGAAAAATAGAATTGAAAAAAATTGCCAATAGTTGAAGGTACTAAATTAAAAGGTTTGATTACAATTAAAGATATTGACAATGTTATAAATTATCCTAATGCAGCAAAAGATGAGCAAGGTAGACTTAGAGTTGGGGCAGGAGTTGGAGTTGGAACTGATACAGTGAGAAGAGTTGCGCTTTTAGTAGAAGCTGAGGGTTGATATTATTGCTGTTGATTCAGCACATGGACATTCAATAGGAGTTATTAACAAAAATAAAAAGAAATTAGAGCGGCTTTTTCCTGATTTAGACATTATCGGAGGAAATATTGTAACCCGTATGAGGCTTGATTTGATAGAAGCAGGAGTAAATGCAGTGAAAGTAGGAGTTAATTAGGGTCAATCTGTACAACTCAGAGTTGTGTCAGGAGTTGGAGTTCCACAAATTTCGGCTGTAATGAATATTGCACAAGTTTGTAAAGACAAAGGAATCGGACTTATTGCCGATGGTGGAATAAAATTATCCGGGAGATGTTGTAAAAGCCATTGCGACTGGAGCAGACTGTGTTATGCTTGGAGGAATGCTTGCGAACTGATGAAGCGCCAGGAGAAGAAATTTTATATAATGGAAGAAAATTAAGACTTATGCAGGGATGGGTTCACTTGCTACTATGAAGAGAGGAAGCGACAGATATTTTCAGCTTTGAAGTAGCAACAGAAAAATTAGTTCCGAAGGAATCGAATCAATGGTTCCGTATAAAGGCGCATTAAAAGATACAGTTTATCAAATTTGCAGTGGACTCTGTTCGAATGGGATACTGTGGAACAGCTACAATTGAAGATTTAAAAGAAAAATGGAAAATTTGTAAAAATAACAGGAGCAGGACTGAAGGAAAGCCACCCTACATGATGTTATAATTACGAAGGAAGCGCCTAATTATAATAATTCAAATAATTAAAACTAAAGGAATTTGTGAAAGGATGAGAATGAATAAAGTAAAAATAGCACTTTTATCAGTATTGGTGTTTGGAATAAGTGTTTTTGTCTTATTCCTATGAGGATTATTATCAAAAATTTATACAGTAAAAATTTCTAAAGATGATTTGTTTAAAATCGTAAATGCAACTAAAAATCAGCAAAAAATTATCAAAAATATTTGATGAATATCAGAAAAAGCTGAGGGAGTAGAAAAGGATTTAGTCCAGTTTGATGGAAAAAGCTAAAATTGGTAAAATAGAAGAAGACAGATACAGAGCAATTGCAAAGAGTTTTGTCAAATGAACAGCTGGAAGCCTATAATTCTACATAAATTCCCAAAAAGAATTTGTTTTAACGAAAAATGATAAAGTTAAAAACTTTATTGACAGTATGGATTTATCAAAATGAGCAAAAAGCACGTATTTTTGAAATATGAGTGATTTTTAAACGAGAAGTCGGTAAATTAAAGAATCAAAGATTGACAGAAGAGAATTTTATTGAAAAATATAAGGAATTAAAACAGGAAAGAAACGAGAAAATGCGTACAGTTTTGCTGGATGACCAGGTAAAATTGATAGAAAGTTTTTAAACATACTCGAATTCGTTTAAAATTGAATTGCTAAAAATTATATAAATTTAGGGTTTGAGTAAAAATAGTCATAATTCTTGATTTCGGTTTTTAAAGTGAGTTTTACTATATTGTATGAAGTTTTTGAAAGTTTAGAATGAATTAAATATAAAGTGATTTGATATTTAATTTAAAAAGAGAGGTGTTCATTATGAGCAGAGACTTTAATAGCATGGACGACATATTCAACCAACTTATGGGCGAATGAGAGGATACAGTTCTGAAAAACAGACGTTATTTAATTAATGGAAGGGAAGTAACTCCTGAAGAGTTTGCACATTATCGTGCCACAGGGCACCGCCAGTTGAGGGAAATACAGCAAAATCCTGGAAAAGAAGGGAAAAACTTCCTAAACAGGATGGAATATCTGGCGAAATTAGGACGTAACTTGACACAGGATGCATGTGATGGGAAACTGATCCAGTTATTGGACGTACAAGGAAATTCAGGAAACAGCTGAAATTCTTTTCACGTCGTACAAAAACAATCCAGTTCTTGTAGGTGATGCAGGAGTTGGAAAAACTGCGGTAGTTGAAGGTTTAGCACAAGCAATTGTAAATGGGGATGTGCCGGCAGCAATTAAAAATAAGGAAATCATCTCAATTGATATATCTGGGCTTGAAGCAGGAACTCAGTATCGTGGAAGTTTTGAAGAAAATATACAGAATCTTGTAACTGAAGTTAAGGAACTGGGGAATGTTATTTTATTTTTTGATGAAATTCATCAAATACTTGGTGCAGGTTCATCTGGGGATGGACAAGGTTCTAAAGGACTTGCAGATATTCTAAAACCAGCTCTTTCGCGTGGAGAACTCACTGTAATAGGTGCGACTACACAGGATGAATACTCGTAACACTATTTTAAAAATGCAGCATTGGCTCGTCGTTTCAATGAGGTTAAAGTAAATGCACCATCTCCGGAAGATACTTATCAAATTCTTAAAGGAATACGTGACTTGTATGAAAAACATCATAATGTAATTCTTCCTGATGAAGTTTTGAAAGTACGCAGATTACCCAATACAGTACATTCTCAACGTAGCCTCCTGATAAGGCAATTGATCTTGTTGATGTTACAGCTACTCATTTAGTCGCTCAGCATCCAGTTACCGATGTTCATACTGTTGAGCATAAAATTGAAGAAGAAAAAGAAAACAAAAGAAAGCAGTTGAATCTGAAGATTATGAAACAGCTATGAACGCAAAAAAACGAATCGAAGAACTGGAATCTCAAATTGCTAATCATAAGGAAGATGCAAAAGTTACAGCAACAGTAAATGATGTTGCAGAATCTGTAGAACGTATGACAGGAATTCCTGTATCACAAATGGGAGCAAGTGATATTGAACGTCTAAAAGATATGGGAAAACGGTTGGAATCTAAAGTTATAGGACAAGATGAAGCGGTTAAGTCTGTAGCTCGGGCAATTAGAAGGAATCGTGCGGGATTTGATGAAGGTAACCGTCCAATTGGAAGCTTTCTTTTTGTAGGACTCTACTGGTGTAGGAAAAACAGAACTTGCAAAACAGCTTGCTTTTGATATGTTTGGTACTAAAGATGCAATAATTCGTTTAGATATGTCTGAATATTCAGATCGTACAGCAGTATCTAAACTTATTGGAACAACAGCTGGATATGTCGGATATGATGACAATAACAATACTTTGACTGAACGTGTACGACGTAATCCTTATTCAATTGTACTTCCGGATGAAATTGAAAAAGCTGATTCGCAGGTTATAACTCTGCTCTTCAGGTATTAGATGATGGACGTCTGACTGACGGACAAGGAAATACAGTAAATTTCAAAAATACAGTTATTATAGCTACTCAAAACGCTGGATTTGGTTATGAAGCAGGATTAACTAAAGATGCTGAAAAAACCTGAACTTATGGATCGTTTAAAACCATATTTCCGTCCGGAGTTTCTAACCGTTTTAATGCAGTTATAGAATTTTCACATTTAAATAAAGAAGATCTTTCAAAAATTGTTGATCTTATGCTTTATAGAAGTAAACAAGACTCTTTCCAAGAAGGAAATTAATCTTGCAGTATCAGATGCCGCTAGGGAATACTTTAGAGATCAGGATACGATGAAGTTATGGGAGTTCGTCCACTACGTCGTGTAATTGAACAGGAAATAAGAGATAAAGTTACAGATTTCCATCGATAATCTTGAAGTTAAAAATCTTGAGGCAGATATGGAAAAACGGAGTTCTTGTAATAAAGGAAAAAACTGATGAGAATAAAAGCAAAAAGTTAAAGAAAAGAAATAGTTAAAGCGATAATATCATATGATTGCTTTGAAGAAAAATTTTTAAAGTATTGACAAAAGTTATAAAAAAATGTTAAAATACAACGATTAATCACACTTTGTATTGTTTAGAAGATAGGGTGTTGCAATTTTTATAGTTTATTTTTGAAAAATTTTTATTTGCAAAACATTAAAAATTGATTAAAATAAAAAGTGAAAATTACAATCTGTCTTTTAAAGAAAAGTGGGAGAAAAACCAAAAAAATTTAGGAGGAAAAACGTAATGGCAGTAATTACAATGAAACAATTATTAGAAGTAGGAGCACATTTTGGACATCAGGCAAAAAGATGGAACCCTAAAATGAAACCTTATATTTTTTTACAGAAAGAAATGGAATCCACATTTTGGATTTACACCAAACTTTAGGAGCAACTGAAAGCAGCTTACGAATTTGTAAGACAAATTTCTGAAGAAGGTGGAAAAAGTATTATCGTAGGAACTAAAAAAACAAGCTCAGGAAGCTATTAAAGGAAGAAGCAGAAAGAGCTGGAGGATTCTATGTAAACCACAGATGGTTAGGTGGACTTTTGACTAACTTGAAAACAATTAAAAACAAGAGTAAAAAGATTAAAAGAATTAGAAGAAATGGATGCAGACGGAACTTTAGACGAAGCATACACTAAAAAAGAAGCAGGATTATTAAGAAAAGAAATGGCAAAACTTTCTAAAAAATATTGGTGGAATTAAAGAAATGAACACTTTACCAGCTGCATTATTCGTAGTTGATATCAAAAAGAATTTTAGCATTAGAAGAAGCTAAAAATTAGGGAATTCCTGTAATCGCATTAATCGATACAAACGTAGATCCTGACTTTAGTAACTTACAAAATTCCCAGCAAATGATGATGCTATAAGATCAGTAAAAATTATTTGCACAAGTTATTGCAAATGCAGCAATCGAAGGAAACGGTGGAATTGAAAACGTTGTTGAAGGAGCAGAAGTAGAAGTTCCTGCAAACGAAGAAATCGTTGAGGAAGTAGTAGAAGAGGTTATCGAAGAAACTACAGAAGCGTAATCTAAAAATATAATCCAAAAATTAAATAAAAATAATAGGGAATAAAGCCATTCCCCTCTTCTTGTAAAAATAGTAATTAAAAATAAAAAGAATAAACCTCATATTTCTATTGGTCAAGAAAATAAAAAGGAAAGGATGAGAAAATCATGAAAAAGTTTTAATGGGATTTATTTTTAATAGCAAGTTTAGTATTTTGGGTAGAATAAAGGAAAAATCTCCAATGGAGCATGATATAGATTATGTATGGTATCATTATGAATTGGATTCTAAGTATGAAAACCTATTTTCAAAAACAAAAAGAAAGAATTTAAGGATAAGTGGGACATTTACCAAGATAAGAACGATCATAAAAGAATTTTAATTGTCTATTAAAAAAATATTGAGAAAATATCCAGATGATGCTTATGCCTATGAAGTTCTGGGTACAATGTATATGGCAGAATAATTTTTAAGGAAGCAGAAACAAAATTATTTTAAAAGCTATGGAGCTGGGAGACAATGATACAGCGAAATTTTTCTTTAGTTGTTCTGTATAACAGAGAAAGAGTTAAATAATGATAAGGAAAAACAAAACTTGGTGAGAAATATTATGAAGAACTGAGAAAAGAAGGATTCAAGTCATACGACAGCCTTGAAAATCTTTAGAGGTTCTAAAAACTGGGTGCATTACTAGGAAGTGCTGAAAGGCAATATTTGGATTAGCGACTTACTATGATAATTATGAAAATTATAAAATATCAGAAAAAAATATGCTACGGAATTTTTTAGAATTTGATAAGGAAAAATTTAGATAATTTAACGTTTTTTTAAGCAACGCATACATTGCTCAAAAAAATATGCAGAATCAGAAAAATTATTTTTTGCCACTGGCTCAAAAAGGGAATGGTTCAGGCACAATATCTTTTAGCACTTGGATATTATCATGCTGGGAAATCTTAAGGAAGCAGAAAAATGGGACTAAAAAGATTTTCTGGAAAAACCTGAGAGAAAAACAGTCAGATGATATTGAAAGCGGCGAAAAGAATTGCTGAATCGAATAAATTCAAAAATTAAAAAGCATTAAATAAAAATAAAAGGGAATGGTGAAAGATTATGAAAAAGTTTTTAATTGGATTATTTTTGGTAGCAAGTTTAAGTGTTTCTAGGTGCAAAGAGTCAGAAAAACTAGCAAAGCACTCCAAAATTATACTGAAAAATGTAAATAATCAGTATTCTGTAGTAGATGGAAAGTCTTATGAATATGTATTCAAAAGAAAAAGACTGAATTTAAAGAAATAAATATATGGCTTTTATCTGAAAAAGATGATAAGAAAAATTTAATTGCATTACTGAAAAGAATATGTTGAAAAATATCCAAATGATGCTTTATGCTTATGAGGAAATAGGAACTGATTATGCGATATTAGATAATCCAAAAAGAGGCAGAGAAGTACTATTTAAAAGCAATTGAATTAGAGATAATGACACAGGAGCGTACTCACTGGCTTTTATTATACAGTGATGAAGATTCTCTAAAAATCATTAAATTTAACTGCTAAAGAGAAAAACTGAAAAAAAGAGCATAGTAGACAAATATGAAAAGCAACTATCAGATGCTGGTTTTACGCACGACAAACTTAAAGAACTTAGAGAGCACAAAACAGATGGCATTAGTTGGTAATGCTTATTCAATATACCGATTAGCAGTCCAATATTATGGTGCTAAAAATTATAAGATGGCAGAAAAATATGCGAAGGACTTTTTAGAATTTGATAACGAAAAATCCAGAAATTTTTAAATATGCTAAAAATGTTTCAAAACAATTTTTGTGAATAATAAGTTAATCATTAAGTAAAAATAAATATTAAAAATATAGGAGGGAAAATAAAGTGGCAATTACAACAGCACTTATTAAAGAATTAAGAGAAAGAACAGGAGCAGGAATGCTTGACTGTAAAAAAGCTCTAGGAGAAAATGACGGAGACATCGAAAAAGCAATTGACTGGTTAAGAGAAAAAGGGATTGCTAAGGCAGACTAAAAAGTCTGGAAGAGTTGCGCGAAGGATTGGTATTTGCGCGATTTCTGAAGACAGAAAAAGGTGCTATCTTGGAATTTCAACTCTGAAACTGATTTCGTTGCTAAAAACGATGAATTTAAATCTTTCGGAGAAAAATTGGTAGCATTGACTTTAAGCCATGATTTAACAAGCGAAGACGAATTAAAAGCATTTGAACACGAAGGAAAAACTGTTGAAACTCATTTGACAGAATTAATCGCTAAAATTGGGGAAAACATGAACATCAGAAGATTAAAATTAGTTGCAACTACAGGATTTATCGAAACTTATATTCACTTAGGCGGAAAAATCGGGTATTATTAAATGTTAATGGAGAAGCTACTCCTGAAAATATCGAAAAAGCAAAAGGTGTTGCAATGCATATCGCAAAGCAATGGATCCAAAATATTTGGATAAATCACAAGTTACAGCTGATGATTTAGAAAGAGAAAAGAAATCGCAAGACATCAATTAGAATCAGAAGGAAAACCAGCTAATATTATTGAAAAAAATATTAGAAGGAAAATGAGAAAATTCTACGAAGAAAAATTGTTTAGTACAACAAAAAAATATGTTAGAGATGACAGCGTTACTATCGAACAATTTATTGCCCCAAGTACAATAAATTCATTTGACAGATTTAAAGTTGAGAAGGAATCGAAAGAGAAGAAGTAGATTTTGTCGCTGAAGTAGCTGCACAAATTTCTGAAATTAGTTTTACTATAAGGGAATAATCCCCTTATTTTTTTCGCAAAATTTTTAAATAATTACTTTTATTTAATAATAAACCCTGTTTAAATAACGAATTTATTACAAACTTTTTAATGAGGATATAAACTTTACTGAAAGATAAGGATTTGCTAAGAATGAGCAATCCTACGAAAAATAAAAAGAAAAAAAGTTAAATAAATTATGAATTAGCTATTGAACAATTTTATTATAAAAATTTATTCTGATTTTTAAACGGTGTTTAGTGTAACTTATAAAAATTTATGGAGGTTCCTATAATGCTTAAATATAAAAAGAATATTATTAAAACTGAGTGGAGAGGCGCTTGCAGGAACAAGGAATTTGGTTTTTTTCAAATGAAGTGCTTGAAAGTTTTGCAAAACAGATAAAGGATGTACATGAAAAAAAGGTGTACAAATTGCTATTGTTATCGGTGGTGGAAATATTTTTCCGTGGGAATAAGTGGAATGGAAAAAAGGCTTTTGACAGAGTGACTGGAGATACAATGGGAATGCTTGCAACAATCATGAATGGACTTGCATTGCAAAATGCAATTGAAAAGTCATAGGAGTACCAACGAGAGTTATGACAGCACTTCAAATGCCGCAGGTAGCTGAACTTTATATCAGACGTAAAGCAACAAGACATCTGAGAAAGGAAGAGTTGTTATTTTTGCAGGTGGGAACAAGCAATCCTTATTTTACAACAGATTCTTCGGGAGCATTAAGAGCTGTGGAAATTCAGGCAGATGTACTTGCGAAAGGTACAAAAGTTGATGGAATTTATGATAAAGATCCGATGAAATTTGATGATGCTGTAAGATATGATGCAGTAACTTTTGATGAAGCTATTTCAAAAAATCTTGGGAGTAATGGATACAGCAGCACTTTCACTATGTAGGGAAAAATAATATGCCGATAGTGGTGTTTAACGCTTTGGAAGAAGGAAATATATTAAAAATGGCTCAAGGCGATAATATAGGAACAACTGTAAAAAAATAATTGAAAGAAAAATATAATTTGATATAAAAATATTTTTAATAAAAATAAAAGGTGGTAAAAATGTTAGACGCAATTTTAAAAAGAAGCTGAAGAAAAATGCAAAAATCTGTAGAAAATACAAAAACAAAAATTTTTCTCATGTAAGAGCTGGACGCGAGCGTTTCATGCTTGATGGAGTAACTGTGAAGCTTATGGTTCACTACTCCCACTTAATCAAGTTGGAACAGTTTCAGCTCCAGAAGCTAGATTATTGGTAATTGATCCTTGGGACAAATCATTAATTCCAGCAATTGAAAAACGATTTTACAGGCAAACTTAGGATTTAATCCGTCAAATGATGGGAAAATCATCAGACTTGTAGTACCGTGAACTTACAGAAGACCGTAGAAAAGAATATGTAAAAATGGTAAAAAAAGAAGCTGAAGAAGGAAAAGTAGCAATTAGAAACGTGAGAAAAGAAGTAAACAATAAATTAAGAAAACTTGAAAAAGACAGTGAAATCACAGAAGATGAATTGAAATCAAGTGAAGAAAAAGTACAAAAATCAACTGATAAATTTATCGCACAAGTTGACGATGCCTTGAGTAAAAAGAAAAGAATTGTTGACAGTTTAATTTTTTTAGAAAAGAATTTATAGAGGCAATAAAAATAGGGAATTATGTCTAATTTTGTTAGAATTAGAACTGTTCCCTTTTTATATTTTTAAATAATACTTGAGATTTATCTTCATTTAGAAAATATTATTTCCAAAAATAATTTATCAAATAAATGTTTTTTCGAGGTGGCATTCCATCAAGTTTAACTCCATTCTTAATCCAGTATGTGAACATATACAAAGTGGCTTGTCTGCCAGCTATCAGAATAAAAATTCTGTGATTTCGTACTCAAAATCATTTTTGTTTTGCCCATTCGTTCAATTTTTTACTTTTTCATCGCCTTTATTATTTTTCTCCATCAATTTTGGCAATGAAAGTTTTCTTGTTATCATTTACAAAATTTGTACCCAAAGACTTTGTCATAGCCAAGTGACAATAAAAATTTTTTTCTATTAGAAATAATGGGCTTGCAGAAGAAACGATAACCATTTTCGCATTCTTTTTGTCCAGTTCGCTTTTTATCCACGGATAAATTTTATGTTTTTTGTTTCAAAAATCATGCACTAATTGTTCAATTTCTTCTCTTGAATGAGTTTCCAAAAATTCAAAAATATCTTTCTTTTAAAGTAGTCAAATTTATTATTTTTATTAGATAAAAAAAGTAACTTTTCGAATATTTTATCAAAAATAAAATAGATTTTAACGGATATTTTTAAATAAAATGTGGAAAAAATTAACACCAGTTTCTCCATCATAGATTGTTTTGTCAAAATCATAAACTATAATCATTAATTAACTCTCTTTCTTTGATTATTTTCGTTTAAAAACCAATTTTTCATATACAGTTAAGTTATTAGCAGATTTATTAAAATCTTTTGCATAGAAAATTCTAATGTTTTTTTCCGTACAAAACATATTTTGTATTTTGTAATTCTTTAATATTTTTGCATTTAAGGCACACATTATCATTTTTGCATTCAGTTTTTCCAGTTTCTCACAATTTTGATTATGTTTTTCAACATCATATTTTACAGCTAATTCTAAAATCGTTCTGGAAAGACCGACAGCCTTTTGCTCCCAAAACTAAGCATTTTATCATATCCAGAGGATTTCTTACACCGCCACTTGCGATAATTTCCACTTTGTCAGTATAATCTTTTAAAGTTTAAAAAGGCAGGAAACAGTAGTTTGTCCCCAGTTATTCAAGTAATCAAGGCTATTTTTCACGTCGCATATTTTCAATAAAGGCAAAACTTGTGCCACCCGTCCGCTTATGTCAAAAAGTTTTTATTCCCAGCTTAATTCCTGTTTTATGGTATCTTCTGTCATTCCAAATCCAACTTCTTTTTAAAATAATTGGAATTTCTATATTTTGGACAAATTCTTTTCAAATTATTTTTCCATTCGTTAAAAATTTCGGCTGCTTCTCGGCATAATCAATTCCTGCATTAGATTTACGTGAACTTGTAAAAAAATAATGGGATTTAGAGCTTTATAGCAGTAATTCCAGCTGTGTAATTTTTATCAATTCCAATATTTGTGGCAAGCTGTAGATCTGGATTTTTCCTTTTTACAATTTTAAATGAATCATCATCAGAATTTTTAGAGCGGCACTATATGAGCCTGTTACGAACAGCAAATTGCATTCATTTGCAACTTTTTGCCAGTTTTTGATTAATTTTTCGCATTTTCACTTCCGCCTGTAATTGCGTTAATAAAAAAATGGAAATTCAAAATCGTGGCTTTGCAAAATGAGTTGATAAATCAATTTCATCCAGATTATATTTTTGGAATGGAACTATGAATAAGTTCAACATCATCAAAGCTGTTATAATCACTTTTGTGTTCCAATGCATACTTGATATGATCATCTTTTCTATTTTTTTCATATTTCTCCTATTTTTATAATTTTTCAGCATACAGCAATTCAATTCCGAATTTTTCCCATCTGTCAATAATAGTTTTTGTATCATTTTTTTGTTAGCGAAAGGGCACTCCGCAATCTCCGCCTCCAGCAATCACCGCTTTTGGCACAAATATCGAGTTTTTGAGCAGAATTTACTAATTTTACTAATTTTTTTGCTATAAATATTTTTCATTTAAGTTTTTGAAGTAATTTCCCATTTTCATTAATGCATTTTTTATCATTGGCTTATCTCCATTTTTTATGGCAATTTCTCAAATCTTGTACGATATTTTCTACATTTTTTAAAAAAAGTTTTCATCAATGGAACTTTTTACAATGTTTATTAAATCACTAGAAATAGCAGGTTCCTTTGTCCAGCCGACTAAAAAAATTACAATTTAAATTGTTTTTGTTAAAGTGAAGTTCGGAAATTTCTGTAATTCCAGTTAGTTTTTAGAACACTTTCCGTAGTTTCGTTTTTTTCATTAATTCACTAATCTATCAAAAGATTTATAAAAAAATTAAGTTTTTCGTAGGAAATGCAGGCTATATCGCCCATAGAGCCGTTATTCCACGTTTTTAGCAAAGACATAGGAAGACAGCTTGAAAAAGTATTTCCTTTGAAACTTGCAGATTGTAGAGGCTTAAAAATGGATTTTATTGTTAAAACGACAACACTCCGCTTGAGCCAATTCCTAGTTTTTTTGTTATCTATTTCCATTTTTCCATTAATTTCAGATTAAAAAGGCTTGATTTCCAAGTTGTTTAACTTTAGATATTCAGTCATAACGGATATTGTTTCACAGATGAGTGAATAATTTTTGTCAAAAATTTTGTGAAGTTTTTTTATCGAAAGCCGTTTTTTCAAGAGTTATGACATAATCAAACATATCTGAAAAAAATTGTATATTTATCAGTAAATTTATTTTTGAAGTCATAAAAAGGTTTATGTTTTTTTATGATTGCACTTTGTCCAGCTGTTAGAATTGAATATTCTCCAGCGAGATAGAGTTTTCCACAGGTTTGGTTAGTTATTATTTTTATTTATTGACATTTTTTCTTTCATATTTTTACAGGTTTAAGCTAGCTGAGTTTATTTCTAGCTTCTATAAGGGAGATTATATCATAAAAATCAGTATAGTAAAAACCATTTGAGGCACAGTAAATTTTAAATTATATTTATAAATTTTTTTAACGGAAGATTTCTTGCTTTTTTTGCTGATTTTAGTATAATTTTTAAAGAGTTGCATATATGACTTTGAAATTTTGTTAAATGGGAAAATCTTAAAAATCAGATTACATTTTTGAAGAAAAGTTGGAAGTTAGATTTGAAAGATCAGAAATAGAAAATAATTTAATTTCTAATATACTTTAAAAGAAAAAAATTAAAAAAAGCTGTGTTATAATAAAATAAATTATTCTTATAGAATAGAAGAAAAAGGTATGATGAATGGATATAAATAAAAATTTGGATTTAGGAGAAATTCGAGAAAGAATAGACAAACTGGATAGACAGCTTGTAGAATTACTTGAGGAAAGGCTGTATATTGTACAGGAAGTGGCACAATTTATACTGGGAAAGAAAATTTTTGATGAGGAACGGGAAAAGGAAGTTATTAAAAAGAATCTCGAAAGAGTTAAAAATAAGGAGCTGAAAAACCATTATATCGAACTTGATTTTAAAGGATATTATGAATTCTAGCAAAGAGTACCAAAAGTTTAAAATTGGGATTTCAACTAAATATGTGAATGACTTTGGAATTGGAAAAATAAAAACTGGGATATACTGGAGTACCAGGTTCTATGCTTACGAAGTGCTTATGAACTTGCTCAAAAATAATAAAAATTCAAATTTTTCCAGTATTGAAGAAAATAAAAATATTTTTCATTTTAATTCACACAAGGATTTAGTAGAAGCTGTACATACTAATCAAATTGATCTTGCAATATTGCTGATAGAAAAATTCCATCGTTGGAGAAGTGTGGACAGCATTGACTTGATAAATACAAAAATATCCACATAATCGGAGAAGTCAGACATAAGATTTCACACAACTTGCTTGGTGTAAAAAGGAAGTAAAATTGAAGATATAAAGAATGTTTATTCTCATGATCAGGCTTTTTATGCAATGTTCAGAATTTTTATCAAAGCATGAGTGGCATCTTAATCGAATGACAAATACTGCAATTAGCGGAAAATATATTGCGTCAAAAAGATCAAAAAGGAAAACGCCTGTATTGCAAATATGAAAACAAAAAGAAATGTACGATTTAGAACTATTGAAAACAAAATATCAATAACGAAGAGGAAAATTATACAAGATTTTTGTGATTTCAAATGAGGAGCATTGTAATTGACGGAAGTGATAAAATTAGTATTGTAACGAGTGCAAAGAATGAATCAGGAGCCTTTGATAGAGTTACTGCAGATATTTTATAAATATGGGTCTGAATATGGTAAATCTAAAATCACGTCCGAGGGTGAATAAACCTTTGGGAATATTATTTTTATATTGATTTTTGAAGGTAAATATGGCTGACGAGAAATGTAAAAATGGCACTTGAGGAAATGAGAGAAAAATCAAATTATTTACAAATTTTGGGAAATTACAAATTATATAATTTGAAAATATAAAAATGGATAAATTAAGATTAAAACGCAAAGGTTGTATTGTTTGTTTCAAAATATGTATTTATTTACTTTTCAGGTAATAAGATTAATTTTGAAAGGAGTCTGAGTGAAATGAGATTGATAAATTTTTGGCAAATTCAGGAATTGGAACAAGGAAAAGAAGTCAAGGAAATATTTGAAAAATAAGAAAATAAGGTTAATGATGTTTTTGTAAAAGATGGAAAAATTCAGATTGATGAAGAAAAAGATATTGTAAAAATATGAAGATAAAAATTATTTACTATAAGCCATTTGTCTATATTATGATGAATAAGCCTCGCTGGAGTGATTTCTGCAACGGAGGACAATCATCACAAAACTGTTATTGACTTTGTTAAACGATGAGTACAGAACTTACGATATTTTTTTCCAGTTGGACGGCTGGATATTGATACAGAAGGTTTGCTGTTGCTTACAAATGATGGAATTTTTGTCGCATAATTTACTTTTCTCCAAAAAAAGCATGTAGATAAAAAATATTATGTAAAAATTGCCAAATCCTCTTACTGAAGATGATATAAAAATGTTGAAAATGGAATAAAATTAGAAGAAAAATTTTTATAACCAAAAAAGGCAAAAGTCGAAATAATTTGTAATAATATTGAAAAAAACAATGAATATTTGGCATATATAACAATTTCTGAAGGAAGTTTCATCAGGTGAAGAGAATGTTTAAAGCTGTTAATAATGAAGTTCTTTATTTGAAACGGATGAAAATGGGAAATCTTTTGCTAGATGAAAAATTTAAAATTGGGAGAATATCGAGAATTGACAGAGAAGAATTGGATAGTTTGAAAGTTTAATTATGTGGAGAAAGAGGAAAAATATGGAAAAATATGGATTATTAGGGGAAAAATTGGGACATAGTTATTCAAAGGAAATTCATGAAATCTTTTTGAGCTGACTGGAAAAAGCTAGCTATAAAATGATTGAAAAGGGAAATTGATGAAATTGAAGAACTGTTGAAAAAGTTTGAGAAATGGCGAGTTTAATGGGATTAATGTTACAATTCCGTATAAATTGGAAGTTATTAAATATTTGGATGAAGTATCAGAAACGGCTAAGAAAATTGGGGCAGTGAATACGATAACACTAAGAGATGGTAAGCTGATTGAGATAATTCTGATTACTTTTGGATTTTTGAAAACGCTGGAATTAAATGACATTGATGTGAATGGTAAAAAAGTGCTTGTGCTTGGAACTGGAGGAGCTTCAAAAGCTATTTACGCTGGATTAATTGACAGTGGCGCAGAAAATGTTTATCTTGCTACAATTATTGAAAATGATCCCTTTGATGTGAGGATACAGGACAGGCTGATTCACTATTCAGCGATTGCATGGACTTAGGGAATATCGAGCTGATTGTGAACTGCACTCCAGTCGGAATGTACCCAGCCGTTGACAATTGCCCGCTCGAAGGGAAAAAAATTTGATTAATGCGAATGCAGTTGTGGATATTGTTTACAATCCCGAAGAAACGGTTCTTATGGCAAAATACAAGTTAAGAGGCGTAAAAGTAGCTAATGGACTTACTAATGCTTATTTCACAGGCAATAAAAGTCTGAAGAAATTTGGCATAATGAAGAATATGGATCAGAAATTTTAAAAGAAATTCATAAAAAGATTGGCAGAAAAAAATTATATAAATAAAAAATAAAAAAAGGGTTGAGAAGAAAGGAAAAATTTGATGTTAAAAAGACAGTAATAGGAATACTTATTCTTTTGCGCAGTTGGTTTTTGCAAGAACAAATCAGGAAATTATAGATGCAGGGAAATGAAAAAGCAGAAGGCAATTTTTGACAAACATTTTAATTCATCGTGCGAAATCTGGAACTATTGCCAATGCCGCTTATTCAGAAACAATGACTAGCCTGTATGGAGAAAACCGTTCATATTTTTGACAGGGAGTTTGCAAGGCTTTCTGGAAATAGAAATCTAATTTTCAGGACAATGTACGCATATTACAGCGACTATGTGGTGGAGTATCCAAAAATTCTTGAAAAATGCGTTTGAAGCTTTTTTGCAGAAGCAGGGGAATTTCAATCCTATTCATATACAAACACTTATCTTGTGCTGGAAACATTTAACTTGAATATGAATACTTACCTTGAAGCTGAAAAAGGATGCTAAAACTGTGGATGCAAATATTAATGCCATCTATGACTATCTGTACAGCGTAGGCGATAAAAGTCTCGAAGGAAGATTATAAAAAATGTCATCTGCCCAGATGAAAAGCGCTTGTAAAACGAAGAGTATGATAAGCTTGAAAGATTGCTGGATATGAGGGGAAATGAAGGAAAGGACAAGAAAAAGGCTGCACTGCTATCAAAAGTCAAAAGCTTAAAAAGCTTTAGAAAATCCTACGGAAATTACGATAAATGGTTTGATGACTATGTGGATACATCATCATTGTCTTACGAAAACAAAGAAAAATTAAAAACTAGCAAAAATTTGAAAAATATTTCAAATATTAAAATTTATAATTCAATCAATTAGTAAAAAGACAGAAAAATAAATAATGATTCAATTTCAAAATTGAACGGCTAAAAATTATATAAATTAGAATTTAAGCAAGATAGTCATAGGTTTTGAGTTTGATTTTAAAACAAGTTTTTACTATAAGCTGTAAATAAAAATTTTAAAGACGAAAAGGAGTCAAAATGAGCGAAAAATATAGGTGGCAATGAAGGGATTGAAAATACAAAAGAAGGAAAAATAATGATTCAAAGGATAAAAAGAATGCCAGCAACAGGATGAAACATCTTGATCTTACAATTTATAATGAACTTGATGATTTTGCTTCGGAAGTGCTGGATGGAGATAAATTTATAAAAGTATGTGGGAGCTAGAAGAGAATATCTGTTTGAGCCTGAAGAAACCATAAAAAAATATCTGGGCGAAGAATTTCGGATGGGAAAAAAATGAGGATGAAAAGAATAGAAACTTTTTCAGATTTTTTTATTATCAATACATGATAAAAGTATTCAGATTGCTATCTTTTATGAATTTATGGAAAAGGCTACACTGACGGATTTAGGGAATTGCTTGAAAAAGGGTATAGATCCTGACAGCCTTAATGTAAATTGGGAAAGTATCCGTTCCAAAAGAGCTTGAATATGATGAATCGCTTGTGGATATTCTATATTCAATTGTGAAATTACGAGCTGAACACCGTGGATACTCTATTTTTGGAATAAATATGGGATATGAGTCAACATTGTATTTTTGTTGTTACGCAAGAGGCATTTTTCAAGAATTGACAACGAGCCTGAATTATTTCACTATTTTTGACATTGGATTTTTAGAAACGATTTATAACGAAATTTATGAAGTGGCAGGAAATCTTGGAGCTGAAAATGTTAGAATTGGAGATTTTCCTGGAAAAAAACGTGGAAATGAGTATTATACTTTATTTGCTGACGCAAGTAAAAAAATGTCATAATTGAAAATATTGATGAAAAATGATGAGTCGAAAGTGAAAAATAATTTTGTAAAAAGGGAGCAAAAGAATGATAAATTTTGAAACTAAAAGGACATAATGCTGCTTTATAGCCTTGTAAATATGAAGTTGCGTGATGAATTTTTAGATTTAGATGATCTTGTAAATTATTACGGTGTTGATAAAAAGAACTTTTTAGATAAATTTTTCAGATGCTGGATATGAATATGTGAAGAGGAAAATCAATTTAAAAAAAATATAATTTTGGAAAAGTAAAAGTTAAAAATTCTATGAAAAAAAGGTAGATAATATATGAAAAAAATATAGTATTGATTGGAATGCCCGCCTGTGGAAAAAGTACGATTGGGTACTGGCTGTCAAAAAATTAATTATCCATTTGTGGATGTGGATAGATATTTAGAAGAAAAAGGAAAATAGGATTATTTCAGATATTTTTTTCAAATGAAGGGGAAGAGTATTTTAGAGAGCTTGAAACAAAATATTTGAAGGAATTATCGGAAAAAGAGGGAATTATTATTTCGACAGGCGGTGGAGCTGTTAAAAAGAAAGGAAAAATATTGATATTCTGACTGGAATTGTCGTATTTTTGATAGAACAATAGATGCCATTTCAAAAAGGAAAAATCATAGAAAACAGACCTCTTTTGCAAAATCCTGATAATCTTCAGAAACTGTATGATGAAAGAATAAAGCTGTATAGACGATATGCTGATATTATTATAAAAACGACGATAGTATAGATGTAATTGTCGATAGGATAATTACTTCATTGAAGGGGTAAAAATTTTATAAAAAGATGGACGGGAAAAATAATAATGAAAAAATATTAATTATAAAATGGTCCTAATCTAAATTTTTCTAGGAATTAGAGAAAAGGGAATTTATGGAAATGATGATTATAATAGCGTTTGTAAATACATAAAAGAAAAATTTGAAAATGAAGATGTAAAAATCGAGATATTGCAGTCAAATTCAGAGGGAAAAATTATAGATTTTTTTGCAGTCAGCATATTTTAATAAAGTTGACGGAATTGTAATAAATCCTGGAGCGTATACGCATTACAGCTATGCAATTCTTGATGCGATAAAATCTGTGTCTATTCCGACTGTGGAGGTACATTTGAGCAATATTCATGAAAGAGAGGAATTTAGAAAAATTTTCGGTTACAGCTCCTGCCTGCATTGACCAGATTTATGGAAAAAGGCAAAGAGGGGTATGTGGAAGCTGTGAGATTCTTTTAAAAAGATAAAAAAATTAAAAAGGATAGAAAAATGGAAGAAAAATAATAAAAAGCGTTGAAATATGCAGAATAGCATTGAAAAATGTCAATTTCTTCGCGTGATGAGGAAAAAAAATTGATGCAGGACTATAAAAAGTTGGTATAAAGACAGTCGCAGTAAATGTGGGCGGTGCAATGCCCTCAGTCCCGTTTTCAAATTTATAGAAAGCGCATTAATGGCGGCAAAAACGAAATAATCTGATTCAGGATGTGCATGCTCATGATGGTGCAGTAATCGGTGCAATGCGAGAAGCAATGAGCCAAATTGAAGCAATTATAAATGGACTTAGTGTCGGTGGGAAAAATTGGGCTGGCAAGAGAGGGAGAACATCTAGCTGTGGCTATATTTTTAAGTGTTGGAATATTGCAATTTAATGAAGTGATAACTTGTTGCGCATCGTTCAGTTTCAATACTTGAAAATGAAAAATAAAATTAAGGAGAAGGCTTATTATGGGAAAGAAATTTTTGATGAAATAGAATTATTTTTGTTTGATATGGATGGTTTGCTGTTTGATACTGAAACTATTTATGTGGAATATGGGCGTGAAATTGCAGAAAAAAATGGGATATACAATTACAAAAGATGTTGTGGAAAAACAACGGGCGTTACAAAATGATAAAGGCAAGAATATTGTTTAAAGAAGCCTTGGGACAAGATTTTCCGTATGATGAAATGATGGGAACAGTTAAGGATCATATAATGGAAAAAGCTGAAAAAGGCGAAGTTCCATTAAAACTTGGTGCATTGGAATTGCTTGAATTTTTGAAAAATAATAAGCAGATGATTTTGGCAACTTCATCGGACTTGGATATGGCTGAAACTTTGACTAAAGGAAAAGGATATAAAAAAATATTTTTTTCCCATTTTGTGACGGCAGAAGACGTAACTCATGGAAAGCCAGATCCTGAAGTTTTTTTCTGATAGGAGCAGAAAGGGCTGGAACATCTCCTGAAAAAACAGTTGTATTTGAAGATTCATTCAATGGAATAAGGGCAGCTCACGCATGAAAACTTTTCCAGTTATGATTCCAGATAAATTGAAACCGACAGAAGAAATTGAAAAATTAGTTTATAAAAAAATTTGATAATTTGTTGGAAGTGCTTGATTACTTTTGAGGAAAAGTAAAGTTACTAAAAATAAAATAGAAATTGATTAATAGGAGTTATTTGTGGCAAAATAAGATAACTTCTATTTTTTGAAAAATTATTTTATCAAAAGATTTAAATCAATTGAAAAAATAGCAAATATAGTAAAATAAATAGTAAAAAGATAAAATTTTAGTAAGTTAGATTTTTAGTTTTTATGGTTCAGTTTTTTAAAAAGTAAGAAAATTCTAAAAATTTGGGAGGAATGAAATATGGGAAAATAATACTTTTGTAATTGTGGGAACGCAGTGGGGAGATGAAGGAAAAGGTAAAATTATTGATGTACTTTCTCCAAAAGCAGATTATGTAGTTAGATTTCAAGGTGGTAACAATGCTGGACATACGGTTGTTGTAAACGATGAAAAATTTATTTTGCATTTGCTGCCGTCTGGAATTATTAACTCGGCTGGGAAAATGTATAATTGGGAGCTGGAGTTGTTGTTGATATTGAAGTATTATTGACAGAAATTGATGAACTCGAAAAAGAGGGAAAAATCTGATAATTTTATTTATCGATGAAAGAGCACACATAATAATGCCTTATCATATCGAGATTGACAAGGCTAAGGAAGAGGCTATGGGTGAAAACAAAATTGGTACTACTCAAAGAGGAATTGGACCTTGCTACATTGATAAAATCGCAAGAAATGGAATTAGAATTGGTGATTTGCTAGATCCTGAAAGATTTAGGGATAAACTTACTTGGAACGTGAATGAAAAAAACGATATGCTGACTAGATACGGTAAAGGAACTTTCGATTTGGAAGAACTTTACGAAAAATTTATGAAACTTGCTGAAAAAATAAAATTTAGAATAATTGATGCGGTTGTAGAAATCAATGAAGGGATTGAAGATGGAAAAGTAGTGCTTTTTGAAGGTGCTCAAGCGTTAATGCTTGACATTGACTACGGAACTTATCCTTACGTAACTTCATCATCGCCAACATCTGGTGGAGTAACAGTCGGAACAGGAGTCGCTCCAACAAAAATCTCAAGAGTGCTGGGAGTTATGAAAGCCTACACAACAAGAGTGGGAGAAGGGCCTTTCCCAACAGAGTTAGAAAACGAAGACGGAGAAACTTTACGAAAAGTAGGACACGAATTTGGAGCAACAACTGGGCGTCCAAGAAGATGTGGATGGCTTGACTTGGTAATAGGAAAATATGCAGTTCTGATTGACGGATTGACAGATATTGTATTGACAAAACTGGATGTATTGACAGGATTTGAAAAATAAAAGTGGCAGTAGGGTTATGAAATTGACGGAAAAGTATATCATTCTTATCCTGGAAACTTGAGAAAAATCTAAAGACTTGAAAAATAATTTATGATGAATTAGATGGCTGGAAAGAAGATATTACTCAAATAAAAAAATTACGAAGACTTGCCTGAAAAATTGTAAAAATATATTGAATATATTGAAAAATAAATTGAAAATGCAGTGTTTCAATGATTTCAGTGACCTGAAAGAAGTCAGAATATTTATAGATATGATTTGGGGAGAGTTTGTGAATTAATTTTTGAAAGCTGGAGGAAATTATTTAGGAAATGAAGTAAATTCAAAAAGATAAGATTTTGGAATTTAGGAAAAAGACTTTTGGATAGGAATTAAGAATTTTATAAAAGAAAAAGCAAAAATATTGAATTTGAGAAAAATTACAAAATAAAAATTTGAATAATGAAATGGAGAGATAAAATGAAAATAAGAAAAATAATGTTGATGACAATGATTGAGTATTTTTCTGTGTTTGGATTTTCTTGTAGTAAAACAGGAAACGAAAAACAGAATTTAACAATGTCAAAAAGAAGCGAAAGCTGGGAAAAAAAGCAGAATATAAAAAATAACTTCAGATGAAGCTAAAAAGATGATGGAAACTCAAAAAGTTATAGTTGTAGATGTTAGAACTTTGGAAGAATATAACGAAGGGCATATTCAAAATGCGATTTCTGTTCCATTGGAAACTATTGAAAATGAAGCAGAAGCAAAATTGAAAAAAATAAAGATGCTTTTAATTTTAGTGTATTGCAGAAGTGGAAGACGAAGCAGGGAAGCAAAGATTAAAATTGATTGAAAAAGGTTATACAAACGTGATTGATTTTGGTGGAATAAAAAGATTGGAATGGGGAAGTAGTGAAATAATGCAAGCAGGGAAGAGGGCGTTATTGGTAAACTGTAAAATATAAAAAGATTATTTGAAAAAAAGAAAGGAATGAGTAATGAAAAATATTAGTAGTGTTGATGTTGGTGCAGGAGCAATTTCATTTTCAGCTCCAACACAAAATGTAAAAATCTAGAAATTGATAAAAGTCTGTGAATGAAAAATGCTGCTACAAAATCTGTCTTTTAATACAATTACGGTAAAATTGAAAAGGTACTAAGCTTTTCAAAAACTGATAAAAATAAAATAGAATTGGAATATGAAAATTTTAAGGCAACTGGAAAGAATAAAAAGTTTATACAGAAAAAGACTTTCAAGTAAATGGAAAAAAATCCCAAAAATTATTATAAATAAAACAATTTCAACTGCAATGATGGAAAAATTTTGTTAATAGTGATGAAGAAATAGTTGTAACAGGGTTTTATGAAAATAATGAAGGAATTAAGTATAAACCATTTAATTTTTAGTTTTAGTGTAAATAAAGATGAAGTGAAAAAGATTTACTTTAAGGATGGGGCAATTTACATTTGGGATAATTAAATTAACTGGAAGAGCAGATAATACAGAATCTTTTTGAAAGACAAAGTTAAGGGAATAAAGAAAAATATATTAGTCGCTGAAAATAACAGGTTCTTTTGTCAAATTTATTTTCAGAAAAGTGAAAACTGTTTGATTATTTTTTTGAATATAATACAGAAAAATAACAAAACAGACTCTTTGATGTGAAATTACCAAATGGAAAAATTTTGAGCATGAAAAATTGCATAGCAAAAATGGGAAATATATGTTAGATTTTTGTAAGTTAGCAACTTATGAAGATTTTTTGAAAAACAACTGAAATAAAAGAAGAAAAAGGGGAAACTGAAATGAAAGTAGCAGGTTTTTTTAGTGGAGTTGGTGGAATAGGATTGGGATTTGAGCAAGTTGGATTTAATGTGATTTATTCCAATGAAATTGATAAAAATGTCACGAAAAACCTTTTTAAAGAATAATAATTCAAAACTGGCTGTAGATGATATACATAATGTGAAAAAGTACTGATGTACCTGATACAGATGTTATTGTTATGGTTTTCCGTGCCAAGCATTTTCAATAGCTGGATATAGAAAAGGGTTTTGAAAGATGAGAGGAGAAATATTTTTTTCAGCTGGCTAGAATTATAAAGGACAAAAAAGCCAAGAGTAATTTTTTATAGAAAATGTAAAAATTTAGCAACGCATGATAAAGGCAATACATTTAAAGTTATAAAAAGAAAACTTTGGAAAGTTATGGTTATCAGTTAAAAATTAATTCTAAACGCAAGTGAGTATGGAAATGTTCCACAAAAATAGGGAGTGGATATACATTATAGGTTTTCGTAAAAAAGAAGATTATGATAATTTTGAAGATATAAAGCCATTGAAATTAGAGAAAAAATAGGCGATATTATTGATTTTGATAAAAAGTTGATGAAAAATATTATTATAGAAAAAGAAAAAATATTTTTATGATAAGCTGGAAAAAGAAATAACTAAAAAGATACTATTTATCAATGGAGAAGAAAAATATGTAAGAGAAAACAACCAATTTATGCCCCTACATTAACAGCAAATATGGGAACTGGTGGACATAACGTTCCATTAGTTTTAACAAAACATGGTATTAGGAAATTAACTCCAAAAGAATGTTTTTTATTTCAAGGTTATCCAAAAGATTTTGAATTGCTGTGAAAATTTGGCTACAGAGCCATTTGTACAAAGCAGGCTGGTAATTGCAGTAGTTGTGCTAGTAATAAGAAGATTAGCTAAAAAAATATAAAAAGCAATAGAAAAAACAGATAATGAAAATTAAGTAGGAGGAAATGGGAAATGGAAAATATGAGTATATATTCAAATCCGTTGGCGGAAAGATATTCTAGTAAGGAAATGTTGTATATTTTTTTCACCTGAGTTTAAATTTAGAACTTGGAGAAAGTTGTGGATAAATTTGGCTGAGGCTGAGAAGGAACTTGGGCTTGATTTTATTACGGATGAGCAAATTGCAGAACTTAAAAAATTTAAGGATGATGTAGATTTTGAAGTTGCGGAGAATTTGAGAAAAATTGAGACACGATGTGATGGCTCACGTTCATACTTATGGAGAACAGGCGAAAAATGCAAGAAAAATCATTCACTTGGGAGCTACGAGTGCGTATGTTGGAGATAATACTGATTTGATTCAAATTAAGGAAGGGCTTTTAGTTGTTAAAAGAAGAATGCTTACTTTGATTGAAAAAATGAGAGATTTCGCATTGGAATATAAAGACTTGCCTACTTTAGGATTTACTCATTTTCAAGCGGCACAGCTTACAACGGTTGGAAAAAGAGCGACATTGTGGCTTCATTCTTTGCTTCTTGATTTTGAAGAGTTGGAATTCAGACTTGAAAATTTGAGATTTAGAGGAGTCAAAGGGACTACTGGTACACAGGCTAGTTTTAAAGAATTGTTTGAAGGAGATTTTGAAAAAGTAAAACAGTTGGATGAGCTGGTTACGGAAAAAGCTGGATTTAGTAAGAAACAAGGTGTTTCGGGGCAAACTTACGATAGAAAAGTAGATGCACAAATTTTGAATTTATTGTCGAATATTGCTCAATCTTCTCACAAATTTACGAACGATTTTAGACTATTGCAGCATTTGAAGGAATTAGAAGAACCATTTGAAAAAAATCAAATTGGTTCAAGTGCGATGGCATACAAGAGAAATCCGATGAGAAGTGAAAGAATTTCATCACTTGCAAAATATGTAATTTCAAGCTCACAAACAGGAGCATTAGTTTTTGCAACACAATGGTTTGAAAGAACATTGGACGATTCTGCAAGTAAAAGACTTTCGATTCCACAAGCATTTTTAGCAGTGGACGCAATTTTGATTATTTGGCTTAACATTATGGATGGAGTTGTCGTTTATCCAAAAGTAATTGAAGCAAATATTCAAAAGGAATTACCATTTATGGCAACTGAAAATATCATTATGGAATCGGTAAAAAAAGGAATGGACAGACAAGAAGTTCATGAAATTATTAGAGAACTTTCGATGGAAGAAAACAAAGGAAATTAAATTGAATGGAAATCCTAACAGACTAATTGACAGAATTATAAAAGACGGAAGATTAGGGACTTAAAAGCGGAAGATATGGAAGGAATCTTGGTTTCTGCTAATTATACTGGATTTGCTGGACAGCAGACTGAGGATTTTGTGAAGAATGAGATTAATCCGATTTTTGGATAAATATAAAGATGAGATTGTGGAGGATAGGGAGAATTGAGGGTTTAATGAAAAATAATATAATTGATTATGAAAATTCTTGGAAAAAGGAAAAAAATGAAGAAAGAGAATATTTTTAATTCAGAATTTTTGAATAAAAGTAAATATTAAAAATATAAAGATGAAATTGAAAAATTTGATGCTTTTAGCTATAAAAATCGTGCAAAATATAAAATTTCTAAAAACAATTGACGAAATAAAGGATTACTGTTTTTCATATCTGCCAATGCTTACAGGAATGGAAAAAGGAAGCAGTTGAGAACTGTTAAATGAAAAATACAATATTGATGAAATGGAAATAGACATTCCAAATAAATTGTTTTTGAAGATGAAGAAGTAAAAATGAGCAGAAACATTGGTTTCAAATGTATAAAATGTTATTTGGAGAAACAGAAATTGAAGAGTTTAAAAAAAGAAGATCTGATTCCAATTGCAGAAGATGAAGAATTTATGTTATTCATTGAAAGAAGAACTGGAGAAGTGTATATTAATATTTATGAATTATTCTTTTTGTGCAATTTCTGATAGTTTTGATGAGTTTTTAGATGCGATTAAAAATAAGCAAAAGGTGATTTTATGAAATTTATAAAAATGGAAATTACTATTTTTATTGATGTTTTGCATTACAATGTTAAATTCCTGTGCAGTGGTACTGGGAACAGCAATATTGGCACCTGACAGCACTAATGGGAGGAGCATGTAGTAGCTGATCCGGGAAAATGTCCGTAAGGATGTGGAAAAATAAAGAATACAAAGAAAAATATCTGAAAAGTTTTGAAAGATAGGATTGAGAGGGTTTTAATTATGAAGAAGAGAATATTTTCAGTGCAGATGGAAGTTGCAGAGAAAAATAAAAATATATGAAAATAAGGAGATGATGCAGTGAAAAGCTGTTATTATTATTTTTTAGTCTTGATATTGTCTTTTAACATTTTTCAAATACAAATTCTAAAGAAAAGTTTAAATTGGCAAAACATATTTAGATCAGAAAAATTATAGGGAAGCTGAAAAATATACTTGGAATTGGCTAGGAAAAAGATATTCATGCGATGTATAATTTAGAGTTATCTTTATATGGAGCAAGGAAAAAGACAGTGGAAGGTGAAAAATATTATAAAATGGCTGCTGATATAGAAAGGATGATGATGCGATGTATAATCTAGCGATGTTTTACGATAGAAAAAAGATTTTGTTAAAGAAAAATTATATCTAGAAAAATTAGCTGAGAAAAATCAAAATGATGCAATATTCCAATTGGCTATAATTTACAGGCAGGAAGGAAACCATCAGAAGGCAGATGAACTTTATAAAAATTATTAAAGCAAAATATCAAGAAAGTGAAGTATAATTTAGGGTTTCTTGTTATTATCATACGATGAAGAGAAAAAATATTTTTTAAAAGCAATAGAATTAGGTAATAGTGATGATCCAAAAATATAATTTAGGGTATCTTATATAAAGTTCAAGGAAAAATTTACACAAGCTAAAAAATATTTAATACCACTTGCTCAAAGGAAAAATAGATGCAATGATAAATACGAACAATTTATCGAGATGAAAAAAAGATTATAAGAATGCTAAAAATATTATAAAAATGGCGATGGATAAAGGTTCACGAGAAGCAGAGGAATACAACACTATATTGATAATGGAAGAACACGGATTATAATATTTTATAAATTGCAATATTAATTGCGACATTTTACAATTTTTATATTCTTTAATGAGGGAATCCCTTGTCTTTTATGATTAAACCAAATTTTGAGCATCTAAAAATTTTATAAAGACAGTATATTTTTAATTTTTGTAGATTTTCAATAATAGTTTTAAAAGTTTTTCATCATCAATGGTTACTAATTCCTTTCAAAAATGCTCTAGGTAGTTTTCATAAAATTAAGCGATAAATGATTGTTCTTACAGAAAAAAATAGTTTCATGTTATTATTTATTAGATAATCTATTATTTAAAATATCTAAGAAAGTACTTATAGTAAAAATGACCTCTCACAAGAAGCCAGAAATATGGCAAGAATAAAATCTAAAAACACTAAGCCTGAGATTTATATTCGAAATTGCTTTTATAAAAATGGGATATAGATACAGGGTTAATTATTCGGAGCTTCCAGGAACGCCTGATATTTTTATTTTTGAAATACAATACTGCGATATTTGTGAACGGATGCTTCGGCATAGGCATGAAAATTGTAAAATGCAACTTTTTCCTAAGACACATGCTGAATATTGGGAAAAGAAGTTTTAGGAGAAATGTAGAGAGGATATTGAGGTTCGTGAGAAACTTTTTTGAGCTGGATATTAGTGTTATTACGATTTGGGAATGTGAAATTAACAGGATGAGAAAAACATGAAGAATACAAAAGAGAAAAATATCTGAGAGTTTTAGGGACAGGATTGAAAGAATCTTTAATTATGAAGAAGAGGATATTTCAGTGCAGATGGAGATTGCAGAGAAAGCATGCAATAAAAATAATTGAAATTTGGTTAATTTGTACTGAAATGGCTTTGAAATAATTTGACAAAAACTAGGAGGAATTTTTGTGAATAAGAATTAGCTGAGTTTGAAAACAAATTGCCTAGTGTATTAGAATATGATACACAGCAGACTTTTGGATTATTATGATGAAAGTCCAGAAAAATGAAGATTGCAGAAGTATTTTCTGAATTTTCTGATAGAAAAAGGAATAAAAAGTAGAATTGAAGGAAATAGGAGAATATCAGTATATTTCATGAGATTGAAACTGGATATTACTTATTGCCTTTATTTGTCGGAGGTGGAACCACTGATAAAAAGAAATGTCAGTGAGCATCAATGTTCATCTTTTTCACGAAAAATATTTTTCCTGAAGGAATGAAAAATTGAATGGATCTCAAATGAATCTTAATTATAAAGATTCCTTGATACAGGCTTTTTGAAAATTGGTTCAATTATGACAGACTGAATTATTTAAAATTAATAAATCCTGATAAAAACAGATTTGAGAAGAATAAAAATTAATGGAAAGAAGAAAAATCATTGTTTCTGGAAATATAAAAACAATATATAACTATGATGAAGAAAAAAATATCAAGAAAAAGAAAAGGGAAGAAAAATTTTTATCAAATATATTTTCACTTATTAAAGAAAAAAATTTCATTAAAAGATTCTAAGATTGATATTTCTCTTTTAAAAATATCCATATAATAATTATGGCAGCTATCTTGAAGAATTTGATAAAGGTGATTTTTATGTAGATTGCCGTATAGATGATAATCGTTTATACGGTAATGAATTAAATCCAGAAGGAAATACTGAACTTTATTACAGAGAAATTCTAAAGAACTGGAAGGATTATGAATATAGTAAAAGTCAAACATTTTTCGTACTTGACAATAAATTTGAGAAAAGTGAGTGGTTAAAAATAACGGAATTTGAATTTTTGCCTAAAATTAAGCTAAAATATGTTGAAAAACCTTCTTGGAAAAAACTGGAAGAAAATTTTGGTAATTTGAAGGAAATGGATAGAGGACACGAAGGAGATTTTGCCTTTACGATGGCTGAAGTTTTGTTTGATAAAATGATACATTGTGGTTATAATGTCAGATTAATGGATGATTGGGTGTATGATTTTGATAATGAGTGCTATTTACTTCCTTTGCTGTCAACGAAAGACTATAAAACTATTCCGCACGATGATATTTATCAGGTTGTTACTACGATACAAGTTCATAATAAAAATATTTTTCCAGAAGGGAAATTATATATTCAAAAATTGATAGGCGAACCGCTTTTATGATGCAATTTGGATAAATTATAGAAACTGGATAAATAATGATTATAAAAAGTTGTGAAAAGTATTTAAATAGAAATAAACTTTTAAAAGTATTAGTAATATAAGAATCATTGAAAAAGATAAATAATCAGAATAAGAAAGAAGGAGGGTTTAATAGCAATTAAAGGGAAAGAGGAATTAAAAACTGAATACTTTTGTAAGTAAAGTTACAAAGTGAAATTGAAGCTATAAAAATAGAAAGGGAAATTCTGAATAATAAACTTCAAAGTGCTGAAAAGAAATTTAGGAAAAATACGAGAAGAAATAAAAAAAATTAAAGGAAGGAATAAAATAATCGTTTTCAGAACACGCAATGTCATCGTTACATAGAAAGAGTCTTGGGAATTGATTTGAAAAGAAATTGAGAATGCATTTTGACTGATGAGTAAAGGGAGCAGTATAAAATAATTGAAATGGGAGATTTCCATTAATGATGAATTTGAGGGCATTGATAAGGGGATAATGTTGTTGTTACCATAACAGGAGTTGAAAAATAAACAATAAAAAATATTGAAGCTATATTTTTTTCTATTGGCAATGGAGAAAGTGTATAGTTTTTATTTTTAATAAAATATGTTATAATTTTAAAAATAAAAATTAAACGAAAAGGATGATAAAATATGAATAAAAATTTAATTACAAGCCATTAATTGAATATACAGATTATGCTGGGAGAAAATATATTAAACCTGAAAAAGCTGGGAATTTAAGGAAGATATGGAGCTTTTTAGAAAAAAATGGACAGAATGCACGAAAAGATTTTTTTACTGAAATAGCTAAATCTGTGGAGGAAAAATATGGAGGGTTTTCATTTGCAGAAAGTTAGCAGACTGGATGAATCAAGGACAGGTTGCAAGACCTTATCTTTTGGGTGTTTTGAAGCAGGAAGAGGATACTGAAAAATGAACCGGGATTGCACTTAGAGTCTTTAAAAATGAGAAAACTAAAAAGTTGGAATTTCGATGGAAGTGAGTTTTTGTTGAACGTAAAAATTGGGGAAAAATACCCTTGAAAGACAAAAATAAGGTTTTGGAATTACCTATTAAAAACTCCACTTTATTATTTTTGTGCAGTTTTCAAAAAGTAAGGAAAACTGTATGCTGGATAGAATTGAAGGAAGTGAGAAAAATAGGAAAAAGTTAATTGAAGATATGAAAGAAGGGAACATCAGAAAAAGGTGCTTGTCAAATTTAATGTTGAAGAAATTGAAAAATTTGAAAATCTTGAAGATTTGACAAAGAATTTTTAAAAGGCTTTTAAATTGCTGATGCCATTTTATTTTGAAAAACGAAAGAAATTTAGGAGGTAATGATTTTGATTTTGCAGAAAGCATTTAAAATACTGGAAATAAAGCCGACGAGTGATAAAAAGAAAAATAAAAGTTGCGTATTCCAAGATGTTGAAAAAATATCACCTGAAGATTTTCCTGAGATGTTTATGAGAAATTAATGAGGCTTATGAAAACTGCTTTTGGGATATGCAGAAAATAATTTTTCTGAAAATTTGTATGAAAATACTCATAATTTTAGAAAAAAACAGAAAGAAATGAAAAGAGAGTGATTTTTCCGATATTTTTTTGATTCAAAAATTTGAGAAAAAAAGACGATAAATTTACTGAAAAATCTGAAGAAAGAAAGACAGTCAAAGGAAAAGTTTTTTTGAAAAAAAGATAATAAAAATAAATATGAAAAACTTAATATTTTTGAGTACTTAAAAAATTCTATGCGAACAGAAGATAGATTTACAGAAGCGTTTAAAAATACTAGAAATGGAACCTACAACTGATAAAGAAAAAAATAAAAAGAAATATAAAGAGCTATTAAAGAGGTATCATCGCAAACAATCTTGAAAATTATGATGAAAATATTTAATAGAATTAACGAGGCTTACGGAATTGCTTTTGGGATTTGAGCAATCGAATTTTAATGAATATGAAGGGGATTCTATTGAGGATATATTTGATAATTTTTAATTCTGCCAATAATTCAAGCTATAAAAGTTTTTTTGAAAAAAACACAAGATTTTTTTCAAATGTTTTTGATCAAAATGAAATAACAAACAAATCAATATCAGAGTGGATAGAACGGCTTAAAAATCTTCTTTTCATCTGAAAAAAACGTCCATTAACAGAATATCGAGAAATTTTACGTGATTTTCATTTTTAATTTTGATGTTTCGGATCAAATTAGAGAAATTTTTACAAAAAAATGGATTGCGTGATTATGTTGGAGAAATATAACGAGAATTGAAATGGAACTTTGATTTATAATCTAAATAATTCTAATATGAATGCAGATATTTTAGGGAAACTTTGGGTAGATACTGGTAAAAGTGAAAACATAAGTTTGGATGAAATTGTAAAAATATTGTAAGTGAAAAATTTTTCAGGAAAATGAAAAAGGATATGAAAAAATTTATCAAGGATTATTTTTAATATTAAAATTTTTAGATTATTTGGAAAGAATATTGCGTTATACCCTTTATAGAGATATAGAGCAAGTTGGAAGAACTTTTGAAATTTATAACTTATAAAATACGAAATGAATATGTTGATGTTAATAAGTATATAGAAATTTTTGATAGAGAACAAAAAAATAAGAAAATCGGAATAAGTTTACGCATAACGTCTTATTTATGGAGTATTTTTGGTGCGATAGTTTTATTTTTATTCTTTTTTAAATCCTATTGTTGACTGGTATATAGCGATTTTTGGAACTATTTTTCATAATTTTTAGACTGGGTTAATATAGCTAGGGAAGAAGAATTTGAGTGGAGTATGCAGTATGGGTATTCAAGTTATTTGTCAATCTTAATGAGTATAATTTTGTTGTAAATCTTATTGTTATTGGCAGTATAGAAGATGAAATACTAATTATATCATCTTTTACTGTATTCACAGTTAATATTTCAATTTATATTTTTTTAATATCATTTTGTTTGTAAAAATGGTAGTAACTACAAATATAAGATATAAACGCCTAAGAAAATTTTTCAAAACAAATTCTAGATACGTTTATTTTTAGAAAAGTAAGGAGTGGTGATTTTGGATTTTAGGGAAGCATTTAAAATATTAGAAATAGAGCCAACAGATGATAAGAAGAAAATAAAAAGTTGCGTATTCCAAGATACTGAAAAATATCATCCTGAGGATTTTTCCTGAGATGTTTATGAGAATTAATGAGGCTATGAGAAAGCATTAGAGTATGGAGGAGAGGATTTTCAGGAAGAGTTTTTGGAAATGAAGAAGAATTTGAAGAATATGAATATGAAGGATTTTCTAATGAATATAATATAGAAATAACTAATGATGAAGATGAGAGTTTTCTAATATTTTTAGTGGGGAATTGGAGAAAGTTGAGAAGAATGTAGATAATTGGATAGAGGCATTTGGGAAATTGTTGAATGGGGAGAAAATGTTTTTGGAAGTTTGAGATTTTTGATGGAGGAGTTTGATAGCTTTGGTAAAGAAGAGAAAAGAAGAATTAAGGAAATTTTGAATTTGGAAAATGACAATTATGAGAATAATGTGATTTTACAGTCTAAAAATATTACTAAATTTGAGAAAGATTATATTTTTCTGCACTTGATAAAAAGATAAACAAAATTTCAGAAAATAGAGGAACTTTATGAAGTAATGAGAAATCTGAAAGAAATAAGGCAGTTGAAATTTTTGTGAAAATTATTTCAATGTAAAAAATGGGAGAATATTTGGGTTTTTATATTTTTGGAACATTTATCCTAAAAAGCTGCAAAGAACGGAAATTGCATCATTTACTGTTTTTCTTAAAAATAACGTGCCTTTTAAGAGAATTGCCTATCATTATGAAAAAATAAAGAAATGCTTCATCGGATGGAAATTTTTCAGGATGATGAGATACAAAATCAGGAAACTGGGTTGTTTGGAATTGTATTTATTCTTAGCAGTTTAATGGTAGTTTTTATATGGATTTTTAGCCCTGCCTGTAATAACGGATATGATGCCTGCTGAATATGAAGATGTTTTGACGACTTTTGGAATAGTGAAAACTTTTTCAATTATACTGGCAGTTACTAGAAGTTATTATGATATTATGCTTTGCAAAAACGTGGAAACAGCATAAATATAGCGAGCATGCTTTATATTCAGATTCTCGTCACTAGGATCTACCTTTTAAAATTTATTTAAAATATGAAATAATTGATTTTACACTAAAATGGAACACTCGTATTCTTGTTTGCAAAAGTACTGATTGTAAATAGAATAAAATACAACAGGATAAGAAATTATGCAAAAAGATATATTGGATAGTGTTTCTTTGATATTTTATAAAAACTTAAAAATTTATTGTTGAAGGAGAATAAAAAATGGGAAGAATGATTGGAATTGATTTGGGGACAACAAATAGTTTGGCTGACATATATTGATGATAATGGGAAATACAGTTTGTAAAAAAATGAATATGGGAATATTTTGATTCCGTCTGTTGTGGGAATTGATGAAAATGATGGAATAATAGTAGGAGAACTGGCGAAGGAAAGAAGAATGATGAATGCTGCGAAACTGCGAGCAATTTTAAAAGAAGGATGGGAACGGAAGCAAAAATTAAAAGTAAAAAATAGAACTTTTGATGCACAGATGCTTTCTTCGTTTGTACTGAAACATTTAAAGGAAAATGCTGAAAAGCAGCTGAATGAAAAAGATAGATAGAGCAATAATAAGTGTACCTGCATATTTTTAATGATAAACAGAGAAAAGATACTAAAAATAGCGAGCAGAACTGGCAGGACTTACAGTAGAAAGACTTATAAATGAGCCAACAGCTGCGGCATTGTCACTTGGAAGTCATATTTTAGATCAGAATTTGAAAAGTTTATAGTGCTTGACTTTGGGTGGAGGGACATTTGATGTTACTTTGCTTGAAACATTTGAGAATATTATGGAAGTAATTTCGATAAGTGGAGATACAATGCTTGGTGGAGAGGATTTTACTACCAAAAATATGTGAAATTTTTCTTGAAAAATATTAGGATTATCAATATCTGACTTTGAGTCGTGATGAAAGAACAAAATTGTACACAAAGGCAGATAGGGCAAAAACTGATAAGTTTGAAAAGATGTAGAAATCGAGATGGAAAATTAAAGGAAAAAGACTATAAAGTCAGAAATTACACAGGCAGATTTTAGAGTAGCTGTAAAACCATTGCTTGTAAAAATGAAAAAGTTGCGATTGATAAGGCTTTGCAGGATGGAAATACAGATGCTAGAGAAATTGAAAAAGTTATTTTAGTTGGTGGAGCAGTAAAATTGGGAATTATTGGAAGAATTTGTGGAAAAATATTTTAACAAAATGCGTGGAGAAAAAAATCTATTTTGATAATGACTGATTTTTATTGAAGGTAACAAACTCGTATCAATAGCTCAAAATCCTGATACAGTTGTGGCTTATGCGTTGGAGATAACTGTTGGAATGAAGGAAAGAAACAAAGGCATTTAAGGAAAGAATTTCTGACAGATGTGTCCATTTACACTCGGAATTGAAGTGATTGGACAGAGATTTGCACCGATTATTCTAGAAATACAACAGTTCCTACAAGTAGAGTCTGAATATTTTTCAACAATAGAAGACAATCAGACAGTAATAAGAATCGCAATTTATCAAGGAGAAAGTTTGAAATATAGATGATAACTTATTTTTGGGAGAATTTTGAAACTAAATGTTCCAAGAAATACTTAGCAGGAAATGAAAGAAGCTGAAATGTGAGATTTACTTATGATATAAATGGTATTCTGGAAGTAGAAGCGACTGCAGTGAGTACAGGAGAAAAAGAAAGTAAATTAATTATAAATGGAGATTTATCTGAAGAAGAAAAATGAAAGAATAAAATATTGGAAGAAATAAAAATTCAATCAGAAAATCAAAACAAAGGATAAATTGCTGATTGAAAGAGCAAATAGAATTTATGCTGAAATAGTAAATACAGAAATTAGAAAATCATATTTCAGAATATTTAGAAAATTATCAGATAATTGTAGTAACAGGCGATAGAATCCGTATTCAAAAGAGTAAAAAAGAATTTTTCAGATTTTCTTGATAAAATTGATCCTGAAACTGAATGACATGAGTGTAGAAGATATTTTTGAGAGATATTATGAAGATGAAAGAAGAAGAAGATATGGAAGAAGAAGATGAACTGGAGTTTTGGAATTAGAAAAATAAATTTTAAAAATATTGTGTTTACTGAGATTTGTGGACTTTTATAAATAATAAACGTAACTTTTTATAAGGAGAAAATAATTATGAAAATAAAAATTGTTGAAAATATTTGGGTTGTCAATTTTGGCAGGAAATATTATGAATGCAGAATATATAAAAAGAAATGGAGAAATTTATTATCGGGACTGGAGTGAAGAAAAAGACAAGAATATTAAAAAAATATAGATAAAAATCATTTGAAATATTGGAAAATGATTTTTGCAAAAAGATAAGAATAATATTTATTATCAAGGGAAAAGATTGAAAAAAATAGATCCTAAAAAGTGCTAAAAATATTTGGAAGTCATTTTTGTGAAGGATGAGAAAATTGTTTTTGATGCTTATGAAAAAGGAATTGAAAGATGTGGATACAAAAACGCTTAAATCAGTTGGAGATTATTATTTTAAAGATAAGAACAATGCTTATTTTGATATGAAAAAAATTGATGAAAAAGTTGATTTGGAGACATTTGTTTATTTGGACTATTTTTATGCTAAAGATAAGAATAATCTGTATTTTTTTATGGACAAAAAAAGTGAAAGGTGTAAGTCCGAATAATTTTTGAGTTTTGGACTTCGTTAAGCAGTGTTCCTGACAATATCATTAAAAAGCGGAAATGATTTTTTTATCTTGTTTATGAAAATAATTCGAATGAAAAAAATATATGCGAAAAATGGGATTTCCCAATTGACAAGGATACTTTTGAAAGTTTTTTCCATGAGAGTTTATAAAGATAAAAATAATTTTTTATTATTATGATGAAACTGATGATATAAAAAGGAAAAAAACACTTATTAAATTTAAAAATGAAGCTGATATAAAAAAACACTTAAATTTTTGAAGGAAAAAAATGGCGAAAAAGTAGATGAATATATAAAAGATGAAAAGAATGTCTATTATGTGGATGAAGAAAATGCAGAGATAAAAAGATAGAAAATGCTGATTACAAAACCTTTCAAGTTATTGAATACTTATATGCAAAGGATAAAAAAACAATGTTTATTATCAAGGAAAAAGTTAAATAATGTTAATCCAAATTACTTTAAAATTGTGAGACAATGAGATAAAAATATAATAATGAGTTTTATAAAATTGATGAAAATATGAATCTTATAAAAAAATGGAAAGAGAATAAAAAGTTGAAAAGTTAAAAAAAGTATTTTATTTACTAAAAAAATTAAAACTTATAAAAATAAGGAGTAAGTGCATGAAAAGAAAAAAATTTATTAAAAAAATATTAATTTTATTTATCCTAGCAGGAAGCATTGCAAATGCGGAATATTTAAAGGAAAAATGGTGAAATTTATTATAAAATGCCATATTATGAGATTAAGTCGAAAGTAAAAGATGTAGATATTGAAAAGTTTTGAACCTTTAAAGGAAGATAGAGGGCTTATTAGCGATTATTATGCAAAAGATAATAAATATGTTTATTTTTATGGTAAGAAACTTAAAGATGTTTTTGCCTGAAGGATTTGAAATAGTAAAAAGAAAATTATGTGAAAGATAGTAAAAAAATGTATATAAAAGTTTGAAAGCTGATATTACAGATAGTATACCAATATCTTCGGATAATAAAATAAATACGAAAAATATCTTTAGATGGACTTGATGTTAAAACTTTTAGAGCTTTTAGAAAATGGCAAAGATGTTACGAGCATAGATTATTTTGTTGATAAAAATAATATTTACTATGCCTATGAGAATTTGGAAAAAAATACAAAGGAGCAGATAAAAAAATTCTTTTGAGGTTTTTGAGTAATTATATCGCAAAAGATAAAAATAATGTTTATTACAAAGGAAGAAAAATGGAAAATGTAGATTCTGCAAAGTATTTAAAAACGTTTTGAAATTTTATAGGAAAGATAAAAATAGAGTTTTTACATTACAGGAAATGAGGATATTAAAGATGCTGATGCGTCAAAGTTTTGAGATAATGGGAGATACTTATTATTTTAGAGATAAAAATAATATTTTTGTTATTAAATACAGTAATGATTTTCCTGATGGAGAAGGTTTTATAAAAATTACCAAATATTGATAGGAACAGCTTTTATTACTTTGAGCGAGGAAATTGGAAAAGATAAAAATGGAGTTTATTATATTGATGAAAAAAATAAATGGGATTAATCCGAATAAATGTTAAAGTTATTGAAGAAATAGGACAGGACAATCTATATTCTTCAAAGCGGAAAATAATTACTATTTGACATTTAATAGCAATAGGATTTGTATGACAGGAAAAACGATAAAAATTGATAAATAATTTGAACATTGATTTTCAGTACATTTAAATATTTTTGGAATTTTTAACTATTATAAAGATAAAAACAGTTTTTTACTATCATTCAGATAATGATTTTAAAAAAATCAAAAGCGGAATTGATGTTGGAAAGTGCTGAAAAAGTGCTTGAATTGAATGATTTTTGTAAAAGATAAAAATAATCTTTATTATTTTTTTCTAATGGAAAAATTGAGAAAATAAATTTGAATATTGATGTAAATAGTTTAGAATTTTTGATGATAACAGTTCTTCTTATAGCAGTTATATAAAGACAGAAAATAACGTATATTTTGTAGATAATAAAAACGGGAAAAAGTAAGAATAGTAAAAAAATGCTGATAAAAATACATTTCAAATTGTAAACGAAAATTATGGGAGTGAGATAGGAAAAATGTTTATTATAATGGAGAAAAAGCTAGATTCTGTTGGTATTGAAGGGCTTAAAATTTTTGATGATAATTACTTTGAAAGGATAATAAAAATGTCTATGAAATTTATACAACAGATGATGAAAAAAATAAAAATAAAGAGCAATAAAAATTTGAAACATTGATGTGGCAAGTTTTGAGGATATTTTTAAAGAAGTATTTTATAAAGATAAAAAAATTCGGTTTATTATGTTGATATGACTGAAGATAAACAGGAATTAAAAACTGGAAGGAGCAGATGCTGATACATTTGAGCCGGGAATTTTTTTCAAAAGATAAAAATAGCGTATTTGTTGATAAACAGAGATTGGAAGGTGTTAGTCCAAAAGGATTTGAAATATTAGACAATGATTTAAATTTTATAAAAAGATTATAAGAATGTTTTTTTATTTGGATAGAGCAGAGGATGGTATAACTTTTATTCCAAGAGTGCAAAAATATAGAAGGGGTAGATGTTGCAACTTTAGAATTTGCTGGAGGATCATTATAGCAAATATTATAAAGACAAAAACAATGTTTATTTTATGGATAACAGAGATGGTAAAATAAAATTCAAAAATTATCCTATGTAAACTCGAAAACATTTGAAATGGTGGATAATACTTTTTATGAGAGATGACAAAAATATTTATTTATTTGAATATAAATTGATGGAATTGATGCAAAAACTTTTCGAAAAATTAGTTCCAATATTGTAAAAGATAAAAATGGACTGTATTTCTTAGAAGATATTGAAAAGAAAATGAAAAATATAGAAATAAAGACTCGAAAAATAAATATAAAAGGATTAGATTTAAAAACTTTTGAACATATTGATGACTATTATTATAAAGATAAAAATAATGTTTATTATGATTTCGGATAATAATCTTTATAAAATAAAAATGCTGATTTAAAGACATTTGAAATTTTAGATTCACGTTATACTGCAGTTCATGGTATTTTTGCAAAAGGATAAAAATAATGTTTATTATCAAAATAAAAAGAAATAAATGGGATTGTCAAGGACGGTTTTGAACAAATATAGTAATTTTATAAAAGATAAAAACAGATTTATAAAATTGAGGAAAAGATGAAGAAAAAAATGAGATTTAAAATAGTTCCAATCAATGCAAAAATCAATTTTGAAAAATCTTTGAAGAAATTAGATTGAAATATTTTAAAGATGATAAAAATTTATTATTTTGACGAAAGATGAGTTTGAAAATAGAAGAGCAGATCCAAAGTTCATTTGAAAAAATAAATATCGATTTTCTAAAGATAAAAATCATGTCTATTTATGATGGTAAAAAATAGTTGAATGGATTTTGAAGAGATATGAAGGAATAGATGAGAATAGTCACTGCAGAATGGACGGGACCTGGATAAATATAAAGATAACGTCTTTTATGAAGGAAAAAATTAAAAGGATTAGCTCTGATAATTTTTAATTATTTTTGATGGTGGATTATCGTATGAAAAAATTTCTATTTGATAAAAAATGGTATTTACAAATTTATTGAAAACTGAAGATAACAAAAAAGCATGAAATAACTCGATTGGATGAGCAAAGGCATTGATTTAGAAACTCTTCGAAAGAATTACTTCTCAGTGGATAGTTCAATTATTTTAAAGATAAGAAATGGGTTTATTTTATGGATGGAAATAAATTTGTAAAAATAAATGGAGCGGATAAAGATAGTTTTTGAGTAACGATGAGTGGGAAAATATGGGAAAGATAAAATTATGTTTATTTCTGAAGGGGAAAATGGAAGGAAAGAAATCAGAGGAATTTGAGGAGAGATGGAGATTAAACAATAGAGAATTATTGATTTGGTGTTAATAAATCAAAAACTTTGAGAATAGGAGAGTTATTGTGAACATTAAAAGGACATTTGTTAAAAATTCTGCTTTTTGTTTATTTTGGTGGGAAGTATTGTGAATGCAGGGTACTAAAAGATAAAAATAAAAATTTATTTATTGACACAATGAGATTCTGAGAGAAAAAAGTTGTGAAAAATATTGATTTTAGGACTTTTAAAATTTTTGAGGAGAAATGATGATTTTGCAAGTGATAAAAATAATATTTATTACAAAGAATAAAAAGTTAGAAAATGTAGATGGGACTCTTTTCAGATAGAAAAGTTCTTTTATTGCAAAAGATAAAGATAATGTTTTTTTATATTGCAAATAATGAGATTATAAAAATTAAAGGCTTTAGTCCAGAAAAAGTAAGGTTATTGTTCAGTTTTACGTACCAGCTATACTAATTAATAAAAGATGGTATTTATACTTTTGATAAATATGAAAATGGAGAAATTACGATAAAGTCAATAAAACCTGCTAGAATAGATATGAATACTCTAGAGTCGTGGACGGAGAAAACATGACGATGCTTTTTGTACTTAAAAGATAAAAATAACGTTTATTTTATTAATTATAAAGAAAGTGAACAGAAAATTTCAGATATTGATGTCGAAAATGCAGAGGATGTGGGAAATGATAACTATAATATCGATATTGAAATAAAAATTAGAGAGTGCAGATAGTGACAGTTTTAAAATAGATTCTATATACGGGAAAAGATAAAAATAACTTTATACTTTTTAAATAAAAATAACAGAGTGTAAATCCTAAAAACTTTTTAAAGTTGTTGGCTCAAATAAACTTATTATCAAAGATGATAAAAGGGGTTTATTATCTTGGAAGAGAAGAAGTAAAAAAAAATCCAAAATGCTGATTTAAATACTTTTGAAGAAGTATCGAAAGAGTATTATCGAGATAAAAATAATGTTTATTATTATGATAATTATGATGGCGATGTAAAAAAAGTTAAAGGGCAGATGCAAAAAAACTTTTGAAGCAATAGATGGTTATGCGTTAGGAAGAGATAAAAATGCTGTTTATGACAGAGGAAAGCGGATAAAAGGCTTGGATCCCGTGACGTTTGAAGATTTGAGCGGAAATTTTTACAAAGATAAAAATGGAGTTTACTACGAAGGAGTATTGATGAAGGGAATTGATTCAAAAATCTTTTGAGCCATTTTGTCAATTATACACATGTGAAAAGATAAAAATGGAATATACCACTTTTTATCAAAAGGGCAATAACGATGTTGTTGAAAAAGTTGAAATTTCTCCAGAAATTGATTTGAAAAACTTTACAGCCTATTGAAAATTATTCTGAATATTCAAAAAGATAAAAATAATGTTTATTATAATTTCAAAAATAGAAGATGCAGAATGCAAAAACTTTTGAACCTGAAGGATATTCCATTGGGAAAGATAAAACAGGGAGTTTATTATGGAACACATAAAAGTAAGTGGTGTAGATGTAAATAGTCTTGAAGTTTTGAAAAATGGTTTTTAAGGATAAAAGACAATATTATTATAAAAATAAAAATGGAAAATTTTAAAACCAAAAACTTTGAAGTAATAGACTATTCTTTAGTAAAACAAAAATGAAAGATTTGTACTATTTTTACTGAAGATGAAAATGATAATATAAAATTTGTTCCTATTAGAAAGTAAAAATGTCGATATTGATACTTTTCAAATTCTTGATGAAGATTATACAAAAGATAAGAATAATGCTTATTACAAAAGGTAAGAAATTTTACGGGAAACAGATGCAAAAACTCTTGATAAACATTATAATGAAAATGATAGTAGCTATAAAATAAGAGATAATAAGAAAGTGTATAAAATAAAAGAATTAGACTAAATAAAATAGTTATGTTTATAAAAATGATAATAATTCAAATATAAAATATTAAAAGATCGGATGTATTTACAGTTTATAGATTGTGTTATTGATGCATCCAGCTTTTTCATTGTAGTTGACACTTTTGTTACTAATGTTCGGATAAATGATGATATTACGAGTAAATTTTAACTCTTTCATTTATTCTCCTTATGTTCTTCATATTGCTATTATTTTATTGATAATTTCCTCTTAACTTCTCTACTCTTCTGAAACATAGTACAGCCATTATATTAGTTTTATTTTAATTTTTGTAGTAAAAATATTCATATTATCGCTCATTATTCTTAATCTTTAACTTTTTACTAATTTTTCCGAATTTCCGAGAATTAAGGTAGGAGATACAATAACTATTTTCTTACTTCTGCTACTATTTTTCATTTCTTCAAGTAAAAGTTTTTGCTATTTCCATTCCTGTTTTCCTCTATATCTCTATTTATTGCACTTATATTTATTCCTAATATTTCCAAAATATTTATGATTGTCATAGGATACTATTGCTATGTCATCGGGTATTTTTGAGATCTCTTATTGCTTGTAATGCTCTAAAGTCATTTCATTATTACATATAAGATTGCAGTTATTTTCCTTATCAAGAATGTGTTTTCATATCCTCTATCAAAGTGAAAATTCCTTCATATATATTTTCTTCAGATATTTTTGTTTTTCAACATTGCTGTATCCTTCTAACCTATTTAATCCATTTGTTGTGAAAAAGGCCTGTAATTATCGCAATATTTTCATGTCCTGAATTAATTAATGCTTCTGTTGCTAAATAACCACCTTTTATCATCAAAAAAATACTCCCCGTAAACGTTTCATCAAAAATTTGTCTCGTCAAATAAAACAAAAGAATACCTGAATCAAGCAATACTTTTTATATCCTTTTTATGATGTTGAAGAATATCGAAAGGATAATCCACTTGGTCTTTGTTCAATTACATTTTGAAATACTTTTTCTTTTTATATTCTCATCAGTACTGTAAACAAGCATATGTAAATTATTTTTATCCATTATGTTAGAAATTCCCTTTATTATATCTCCAAAATATGAATTTTGAATATCTGGTATAATTACAGCTACTGTGTTTGACTTATTGCTAGATAAGGAACGGGCGATTCCATTTGGTATATAATTTACCTCTTCAATAATTTTTAATATTTTTCTTTTGTTTCTTTACTAACATAACCATTATTTGAAATCACACGAGATACTGTTGATTTTGAAAAATCCTGATAATTTAGCTATTTCTTCTATTTTCATTATATTACTTCCTTTAAATCATAAATATTATTTTTATTTCAATCATTAATAAATGTTATATCATATTTTACATTTAAATATTAAATATCAGTTTAGAATTTTTATTTTTGAATATAATAAAATTATTTTAAATTTGGTGAATAGATTAATTTATGATATAAATCTTTTCTCAGTGTTCTATTCAAAATATAATGCCATGAATTCATTATTTATGCTATCTTTTCTTGTATTTTATAGAACTACAGTATTTTTATTAAAGAATATTTAATAGATGCTAATCTATAAAAAGAACACGATTTAAAGACCAAAATTTAGAACTATCTATAAAATCGTGTTCCCTTTATTTTGATATTCTTTTTATTTATCTGTTATTTTATAATTCCTTTCTTTAAAATACATTTGCATAAATAGCTTCTTCAGATGTGGCAATTATGGCGTATGCCTCCTTTTCATAAGAGTCAAATCTTTCTACGAAATTCAAAGTCTTTAAATTCTTCATGTTTTTCTAAAGTTTTTCTATAAACACCCATACTTCAGGTTCTCCTACATACTCGCTTCCTGTTTTCATTAATGAAACTGCACTTTCTACATACGTATCAAGAATATTTCTAGTATTGATTCTAGAGTTCTGCTACCGCTGCATCTGATCTGATAAGTCTTTGTGCATGACTTACGGCAGGAAAGTTTCCATCTCTATCACAATTTCATCTCCGTGTCCCATTTCACATAATATTTTCAGTAATTACTGGACTTAAATTTTTGAGGTATATTTTTAAGCATTTTTACTCCTTCATTTAGATATTTTTATTTACCTATTATAAATTGGTCGCAAAATTTTTCACATGCTCTGTAATCAGCACCTTCTTCATTCATGTCTCCAAAACTTGCCCAAACTTTAGGACGGAATATTCTGTCAGGATTTACATTGTGCATACATACTGGTATTCTAAGCATAGATGCTAATGTTATAAGTTCATCACCTATATGTCCATAAGATATTGCTCCATGATTTGCTCCCCAGTTATTCATTACAGGAATAAACATCTTTAAATGCTCCTTTACAGTAAGTATAGGTGCAAACCAAGTTGATTGGCCAAGTTGGATTTGTTCTGCTATCGAAAGTGATTCAAAGAACATCTTTGTCTATGTCAATTGCATATCCTTCAGCAATTTGAAGTACAGGCCCTTGCCCTTTAACAAGATTTATTCTGCACATTGTAACAGGCATTTCTCCTTTTGTAAGGAAGCATGAAGAGAATCCTCCACCTCTGAAATAATCATAATCTGCTGCAGGCCAGCTTGTAGATTTTAAGGCATTGTCAACTTCTTCTTCTGTAACTTCCCAGTATGGTTTCATAACTCGTTTACCATCTCTTATTTGATCTCCAGTTGCGTCTAACGTAGCTGATCCTGAGTTAATTAAGTGAATTATTCCATTTTCAGCTTTTCCTGTCAATTTTTTACCTGTAACTCTTTCTACAGCTTCGGACTCCAGTAGTTCTAACATCTGCAAATATTTGCACAGTTCCAGTCAAAAGATGTCAAATAGCATTGATATTCCGTTTAAAGCATCATTTTCAGTTGCAACTGTAAAAGCCTGTCTTATTCCATTCCAGTCAAAAGATGAATTTAATATAGCCTCAGAAAAGTCGCCGTTAGGCATAAAATCTGTCCATTGTCTTTGTCCTTGGAAACCTGACACTATTGCATTATTTCCTTCAGATTCTTCAACAAATCCCATTTCAGCCAATTTAGATTCCCAATCATCATGTCTCTTATTATAAGAGTCATTTTCACAACTGTTTCCCATTCTTTATTTTTAACTTCCTCTGTTCTAGAAACTTTATTTATATCTAATCCTTCTTTACAATGTTCTTTGACCCATTTCAAAAGCTCATATTCTTCTATCGTAAATTTCGTTTTGTATTCTTCTAGTAATTTCACTCATATCTTTAAATTCAGGACGAATTCCCAAATAATCTAGAAGAAATTCGCTATTAACCATAGATCCTGCTATACCCATAGATACTCCACCTACAGATAAGTAAGATTTGTCCTTCATTGTTGCAACAGCTAATCCAGCTTTTGTGAATTTCAGTAATTTTTCTTTTACATCATCAGGAATGGAATCATCAGATAAATCCTGTACATCATGTCCATAAATTCCGAATGCAGGAAATCCTAGCTGTGCATGTCCTGCCAATGCCGCTGCAAGATAAACAGCTCCTGGTCTTTCTGTTCCATTAAATCCCGATTGCTTTTTGGAATGTCAGGTGTCATATCAATTGTTTTCACTCCATAGCACCAGCAAGGTGTTACAGTTATTGACAATCCTACATTCTGATCTTTTAAATTTCTGATTACATTTTTGCTCGCTTCAGAAAATCCTCCAATTGTTGTATCAGAAATCACGCATTCTACTGGTTCTCCACTAGGATGTCTTAATGTGGAAGAAATTAGCTCTGCAAGTTTTTTTGCCATCCCCATTGTTTTTTCTTCTAAAGATTCTCTAACTCCATTTCTTCTTCCATCAATGACAGGTCGAATTCTACTTTAGGAAGTTCTCCTCTTAATCTGTTCATTACTCACTCCTTAAATTTTTGTTTATTTATTTTTCTTCCAAAAAGGAAACATCTTTTTAGTAATATCTGATTGTTTATATTTTCTTTTAGTTACAAGAATTGCTCCTGTGTGTCTATTCTTTTTCAACTTTTTCACCTTTTGAAAGTTTATATAATTGTTGTACTGTTTGATATCCCATATTGTAAGGATCTTGTATAACTAATCCTGAAATAACACCTTTTCAAGGAATTTACGCATCTTCGAGATGAATCTATTCACTCACTAGAGCTACTTTTACCAGTTAACCTTTTTCTTCTACTCCTTTAGCAACACCAAAAATAGAAGGTTCGTTTGTTCCATAAAATTTCGCACAATATCTGGATTTGCATTGATAATGTCAAGAGTTATTGCCACGCTTTTTGATTTATCCCATCACTAAATTGTGTATTTAATATTTTAATATATCGATGTTTTGTCATCACTTCCTAAATCCAGCTTCTCTTTCTTAGCTGTTGTTGTTCCAGGATTATGAGAAACTACTGCCACTTTTACCTTTTCCGTTTTATAGAGTTTTGCTAGTTGTTCTCCAGCCATTAGCTCCTGGCATGACTTATCTGTCGCAATAAAACTTGATGTAATGTCACCTTTTACATTTGAATCAAATGTTCTAACTGGTATTTTTGCATCCATAGCTTTTTGCTACAATACTGCCAATGCATCTGGGTCAAGAGTCGCGATTCCTAACGCAGATACTTTTTGTTAATTAGACGTTTTCAACCATACCTACTTGTTTACCACCCTCAGTTTCTTTTTCAGGCTCAATAAAGTTTCTACTTCTCCTCCCAATTCTTCTCCAGCTTTTTAGCTCCTGCTTCTACTGATCTCAAAATTCATGCTGGTAACCCTATGCCTTAATCAATTTTAATTTTGTCTCTAGAACTGTCGCTTGTCCTGTTCCAGCATCTTTTTGTCTTCACTTTTTCCACAGCTAAGAACCGTCAAAATACTACTAAAATAATAATAACTTTTCATAAGAAATCTCTCCTAAAATTAAATTTATTTTTATTTTTAAACCATTCTATATACTGCCACAAGCACTACTACTCCTATGGCAAATTGTTGCCAGAATCCTGATACATTAAAGCATATTAAAAGCTCATTTTCAATGTACTCATTATAAAAGCTCCTAGTATTGTTCTCAAAATTGATCCTGAACCTCCATAAGGATACACCACTGATTACTACTGCGGCAACGGCATCCATTTCATATCCTGTTCCTTCAGTAGGTTGTGCTGAAATTAGTCTTGATGCAAGAAGAATTCTGAAATAGCACATGAAAAACCACTTAATCCGTATACAAATAATTTTACTATCTACATTTACTCCTGAAAGTTTTGAAGCGACTTCGTTACTTCCAACTGCATAAGTATATTTTCCAATTACAGTTTTTCAGTACAAATGAGAATACTGCTGTTATTATAATTAGATAAATTACTGATTTGGAATACCCTAATACTGTTCCACCTGATAATTTATCAAAACCATCGTTTAATCCTGAAACTGAGATTCCATTTGTTACGCATAGTACAAGTCCTCTAGTAATCATCATTAATCCAAAGTAGTTATAAATGGAGTAAATCAGCTTTAGATACTAATAGTCCATTTATTATTCACATGCTATACCCTTACTGGTCCTAAAATTATTGCTAGAATTGTAGGAATTCCAGCTTTTCATTGCCATTCCATTATAACTCCTGAAAAAGGCTACAATGGAGACCAACTGATAAATCAATCACCTCCTGTTATTATTACAAATGTCATTCCTATAGCTATGAGTCCCAATGATAGCAGTCTGTAAAGCGATTGTCATAAAATTTGTTATTGACTGACTGGATGTTGATTGGAAAAATATTATCGTATTATTAAACTGGCAAATGTAACTAATTGTTGCATTATTTTATTCTTTTTCATGATTTATTTATTCCTCCTGTCGCAAAAATATGAGTATTCTTTCTTCTGTGGCATCTTTTATATCTATTATATTACCTATTTTTCCTTCATGCATTATCATTACTCTGTCACTCATTCCAAGTATTTCAGGTAATTCAGATGAAATCATTATAATCCCTGCTCCTGTTTCGCACCAGTTCATTCATAAGATTGTGAAAACTTCTCTTTTGCTCTACATCTATTCCTCAGTAGGCTCATCAAATATTACTATTTTTCTTATTTGACAAAAGCCATCTTGCCAATATAACCTTCTGTTAATTTCCTCCACTCAGATTTTTATAGCTGTTCTTTTGATGGAGTTTTTATTTTCATTTTTCTATGTATTTCTTCGTTATATTTTTCAGATTTACCTTTATTTAATACTGATTTATCTGATATTAAATTTAAATTAGCAATCATAATGTTATCTTCTATTGATAAATTAAGGAAAAAGTCCATCTTTTTCTGTCTTCGTCAAGTATGCGATACCTAATTTTATCGCTTCTTTAGGGATTTTTACATGCACTTCTTTCCCTCCATGAAGACTTCTTCCACCTGATTTTTCATAAGCTCCAAATAACTTTTGCCATTTCTGTTCTTCGCGATCCCATTAATCCTGCAACACCTAAGATCTCTCCTTTTACAGAAAAGTTTATTGCTTTTACATGTTTTTATAAGACAAATCTTCAACTTCTAGTAAAGCTTCACCAATTTCAACATTTCTTGTGCGGATATTGTTCAGTTATATCTCTACCATCAGCTTTATTAAATCAGTCATTTGTTGTATCTTTTATAATTTTAGAGTGTTCATATATTTTACCATCTCTCATTACTGTTGCTCTATCTGCAATTATTTTAAGTTCTTCCATTCTAGTGAGATATAAATTATACCACCATTCTTTTTAAGGTTTTCAATGACTTCAAAAAGTTTTTCGATTTTCAGTCTGTAAGAGCCGCAGTTGGTTCATCCATAATCAATATTTTTGCATTTGTTGAAAGCGCTTTTTGCTATTTCCACCATTTGCTGTTACGCTACACTTAAATTCATTACCCTTTTCCTCAGGTGATATTTTTAATCCTAGCTGATTCAGAATTTTTGAGCTATCTTCATTTTGTTTAGTCTCACTTATAATCCTTTCATCCCTTGGAATTCTCTTGTAATAAATATATTGTCTGCAACTGAAAGATGAGGCAAAGAGGTTAAATTCCTGATAAATTATACTTATTCCATTTTCCTGCTTGCTTCTTTAGGTTTTTAAAATTTTACACTTTTCCATTGTAAATTATCTCACCTTCATCCTTTTGATATACTCCAGTAGAACCTTCATTAATGTTGACTCTTCCAGCACCGTTTTCTCCTAGAAAAGCATTTACTTCTCCAGCATACAAATCAATGTAAGCATGATCCGAGCTTTTACTCCTGGAAAAGTTTTTACTATATTTTTCATTTCCAGTATTTTCAGCCATTTATTTTTCCTCCTTTCTTTTAGATTTATGATTTATTTCTGCAGAATTTTTACAATTTCTCTCCTTCTTCTAAATTTTTAACAGGTCCAGAGCAATAAACTGTGTTATTATATTTCCAAACGCTGATGCTTCTATTAGCGTATACCTTATTCTCTATCTGTTTCATCTGAAATTTCCTGACATGAGAATTTTATCCTGTATTCCTCCTCAATTGCTATAATCGAAGTGAATTCATTTCCAACCAGTTTTTCTAGTTCCTTTATACTCTATTGTACTGTTTCTTTTAAGCTGTATGTACTACTCTTAGTAAATCTTCATCTGTCTCGGAACTTCTTGCCCAGTTTCCTGCAATATGCTTTTATTTTCGCATGTCCATCTTTTCAGCGTGTAAACAAAATCTTTCATTTTCTAAATCGACAAATGAAATCAAGTTTGATTTCTTAGCCATATTTCCAAAATCTGAATAATCTATATCAAGATTTTTCATTAAATATCAGTATGCAGTATCCACAAACCTGGTATCATTTCTGAGCACTCTTGCTTTTTCTATTCCACCTTCATTTACAATATTATTTTTAAAAGCTTCTTCATTTACAACGGGAAAACATCTGATTCAAAGCCAATTATTGACCATGTTCCGTTTATTACATATAAAAATTTTTCTACTAACGGTGCTCCTGCTATTATCATGCAGCTGAGTCATGAGATGCAGTCAAGATTACATTCAAAGTTTTTATTCCCAGTTCCTTCTGAATAGTTTCCTTCAATGGTGCAGGACTTGACCTCCATGTTCTATATCTCCAACAATGCTTTCAGGAATATCTAACTTTTCAATATTTTTGCTCCATTTTTATTATCAATATTTACCATTACTGAGTGGAACTGATTGTATATTCCACGATTTTTCCTGTAAGAAAATATGCAAATAAATTTGGCATAAATTGAAGCTGTTTTTGCTCCTTTTTCAAGAACTTTTCTTTTATGTATATCATAAAATATTTGATAAATGGAATTAAAAGAATAAAACTGAACTCCTGTTTCATTAAATATTTCTTCAAGAGAAACTTTATCGTGAACTTTTCAAGCTTCTTCCGTTCTCGTATCTCTATAGCATATAGGAAGCGACAATAATTCTCCTCTTTCATCAATCCATCCGTAATCTACTCCCCAAGTATCTACACCTAATCCTAGAACCTCAATATTTTCACTAGTAACAATACTTTGAAAATACTTTTTAGTCCTTCTTTTAATTCGTTGTATAAATAAAGGAAATCCCAATATTCATATTGATTTAGTTTAACAGAGCAATTTTTAAATCTGTGCATTTTCCTTCAATTCTATTTTTTGTATCTTCATTTAAGATACCCAAAACCAATCTTCCTGACGAAGCTCCGTAATCAAATGCCGAACTGCTTTTTCCCAATGCAATCACCTACTTTATAGATTTTATTTGTCCGTATGTTTTAAATCTCTCGAGCATGCTGTTCATTTTCGTTGTCAGGTAATATAATAGGTTCTCCATATTTCTCGCCTTTTATATATAAATTAGAGATATACTCTACCTGAACTGTTATATTGAAAGCATTTGCTATATCCTTTCCAGCTGTTGTCAATCCATGGTTTGCGAGTATTACTGCAAGACTGCTTCCCATTGCTTTATATGCATTTTCAGCTAGTTCCTTTGTTCCACTACGAAGCATATTCAGCGCATCTTACTTTTTGTTGCTCCTGTAACAGCAATCATATAATCAATTGCTGGTAAATCTTGTCTCAAAGCATGCTAATACTGTAGTGTACACTGGGTGGTATGTATAACAGCATTTACATCTTCACGATTTCTATAAAAATCATATGCATTTCTAATTCGCTTGAGGGTTTTAATCCTTCAATAAGTTTTTCCGTCCAAATCAACTATTGAAATCATTTTACGGAGTTAATTCTGAATAGTTTACTCCAGTTGGGCTTATTGCAACCAACCCCTCTTCTCTGTTAAAAATACTTACATTACCAGCTGTTCCGTTTGTAAGTCCCTTCTGATAATAATTTTAAGAGAATATTCAATTACTTGTCTCTTTCTTTTTCAAGAATCATAATTTTCCTCCCTTTTAATTGTGGGAGCGTTCCCAGTTAATTATTTTTGCTCTTTTCCACGAATTATAATCTCCTTCTTTTATTCATAGGAGCGTTCCCAGTTCCCTGTTTTACTTCTTTTTCAAGAATCATAATCTTGTCATCTGCTTATAAAACGCTCCCTGATTACCTGTTCCCTTTCTTTTTAAGAATCATACTTCCCTCCTTCTGTTTATGAGAGCGTTCTCTTTAAATAGCCTCTTTTTATAGCTTATTATAGGTATAATCTAATTAATTTAATTATGTGAGAACGTTTCTACATATATCTTACTACTAATATAACCTATTTTTTAAAAAGTCAATACCTTTCTTAATTTTTAATAAAAATGATGTTTTGATTTAATTTTCAACATCATTTTTATATCTATTATTTATACTTGAAATTTTTCTGCCTCATTCTTGTCTCCCCAATATAAGTTACTACCTTCAGATATGGACAAAATGGCTCTTTCCCTTATTTTTGATCTAGATATCCAGCTTTTCCAACTAGGCAATCACGGCACCATATTTTTCTTCAGTCCATTTTTCAAGAGCTGTTAAAGCATCAAAATTTTTCATTGCAGGAATTATGAATAAACGTGTTAAACTATCTACATTTCACATATTTTTGATGAATTTACTATTACTAATACAACAAAAATATATATTTTTGAAGTTTTAAATTTTTTTAAAGAAAAATATTTTTGACTAATTGACTTTTTTAAAAATATGATATAATTAAATTGTTAAAAACCCTAAAGGGGAATTTATGATATGTATATAAAATTGGGATAAAAAGCTGGATTTTTCTAGCTGTTATAATTAACTTTTGGGTATCCCAATGCCCAAATTACATATCAAGGAGGTTTAGAGCTGTGAATAGCGATGAACTTATTAGGCTTCTAGTTCTTTTGTACATTGTTTACAGAATAACTAGATAGTAAAAGAATCTCGAATTTCACTCTGCCTCTACCCTTAGGGATTTCGATTAATAAAATTAACAATTTTCTAAAGTCCAGATAAATCCTTTTTCCCATCCGTATATCAGAATCTCCGAAATGATTTCCCTCATTCCAATCTAAAATACAGTTTTCAACATCTTCAGAATTTTTTTAAAAATTTCAATATATTCTCTTATATTGTCTCCTATTTTTGATAAAATCTGATGTTTAGTCTTTTCTTCCAAATCTCCAAGACTTAAATAAATATTATTTATTAAAGGTTTACTGTCCTTTAAAATCCATCCAGTTTTTATACCAAACTGATGGTGAAACTCCAGCTATTCCAGCAAAATATTTACTTTATAACTACTCCACAGCGAAAATAACCCAGCAAGAGAATATCCGCCTAAAATATATTTCACATTCTGATCTTGAATATTTATAAATTCTGCCAAACTCGGAATTAATTTTTCTTTTATAAACTTCAACGTTTTATCGGCTCCATTTCCAAAGTTCCCTTTTCCACGAAGAAGTGGCATTTCCCACGGAGTCAGTTCACTGTTCCAGTCGTTTATTTTTAAATGCAAAGAAGACTAAAATTTTTATTTGTATTTTCAGAAAATATTTCACTTCATTATCTAGAACTTTGATATCATTTTTCGTCTACAGGCTGTATCAAAACGTAGTCAATTTTTCATTTTCTTTTTACATACAAAATACACTCTTTATTTTCTATTCTTAAATTTAATTTTTCATAGTAGCTCCTTTTTAATATTTTTAAATAGATTCTGATTAATATAATTAATTATAGCATATATTTAAGAAATTTTATTCAAATTTCTATGATATTATTATAGTTTTTCTTTAATTATATATATTTAATTTTTCTTGAAATTGTAGTAAAAATAAATTATACAGTAAGAACTTTTATTTTATAACTTTAAATTTATTATCCAAGAAAAATGATAAATTACAAAACGCAAAGAAATTAAAAAGGGTAATCACTTAAATAAACACGCAATACGATAATAGAACGATAAAAATTATGAGTATCAGATACAAAAATATTAACTGGAGAGTTATTTTTATGAATAAGGAAATTATACAAATATGTAATATTACAATAGCATTAAAATTTGCCTTTTAAAAAACAAATACTAAAATCGAATATTTTCCTTTTGAATATGAAAAAGTATAGAATTTCTATTTTCTAAAAATAAAATAGATTTTTAGAAAAACTACAAGGCTAAAAAAACGTTGAAGAATGGTTTGACTATTGTTTAAATTTAGGCTTAGAAGATATAAAAACTTTTATTACCTGTTTCTTCTAAAAATTTAAATATTCCCAACGATTTAAATACAAATAAGATTAAACTCATTTGCTATTTTTAATAATAATTTGATTCTTTATTTTTACACCAAAATGGGAAAAACAAGTGGTGGATGGAATGTTATTTATACTGTTCACAAATACGAGAATTTTATCAATGGAAAACTTAAATTTTATGATAATACAGAAGATTTTAAAAATGTATTAGTAAAATAGAAATTTTAGCTGATAAAATTAATTTTTCAAAATTTTGAAATATCTTTAGAAAAGCTTTTTAGCATTTTAAATGGGGAAAGTTTTGAAAATATAGAAATACTTTTTATGGACAAATTTCTTTTGAAAATGCCTAAAATAAATGCAAGACTTTTTATTCAGCCAAAATTTCTGATGTTTTTAGCGAATGGGTTTCCGAATGAAAGCCCCTCCTTATTATGCACACGAAAAAGGCCTTGAAATTGAATATGACAGTCTTACAGAAGAACTTTAACACAAATTAGGCTTTGCTCTTTTTATATTCTGTAAATGAATGGTAAATCTATAATGAAAAATTTACACTATAATTTTGATGCCGTAATTAGTATTGCAATTTATGTAATTACATTATAATTTAAAAATTTTTATCATTTATTTTTTTCAAAAATTTACAAAGGCAGTATTTTTGATATAATAAAATTATAAAAACAGAGATTTAGAAAGGGATGAGGGAAAAATGGAATTGCTTAAAATTAACGAGTTTATAAAAGAAAATGTGGATAAAATTTATGATGAAATGGTAAAAGATTAGACGAACTATTCACGAAAATCCTGAACTTGGGGATGAAGAAATTGAAACGAGTAAATTAATAAAGAAATTTTTGACGGAAAATGGGATTGAATTTTTTTGAAATTATAAATACTGGAGTGGTTGTAACTATCTATAATGATAAGGAAAATATGAAAAATAAGACAGTTGCGACTCGTGCAGACATTGACGCATTGCCAATTTTTCGAAGAAAAATGAAGTTGAATATAAGTCAAAAATATTGGTAAAATGCATGCTTATGGGACATGATGCACATACAACTATTCAACTTGGAGTAGCAAAAATTTTGGCAGATAACAAGGATAAATGGCACGGAACTGTGAGATTTTTCTTTCAGCCAGCAGAAGAAACAACTGGCAGGTGCTGATAGAATGATAAAAATGGAGCATTAAAATTTGAAAATGATGAAAATCGAAAAATAGATGCCTTTTTGCATTGCACATGGCTCCGAAATAGAACTTGGGAAAAATTGGGATAAAATATGGAAAAGCACATGCTCATCAGCAAGAATACACCTTACGATAAATGGTACTTGCCCACGCCGCATTGCCTCACAAAGGAGTTGATGCAATCTTAATCGGAGCAAAAGTTGCGGGAATTCTTGCAGCAATAGTTAGCAGAAGAATTGATCCAAGAGAAGAACTCGTAATTACAATTGGGGCATTCAATGAGGCTTTGCTGATAACGTAGTATGCGATAAAGTGGAAATGAAAGGAACTGCAAGAACAATGTCCGAAGAAACAAGAACATTCATAATTGAAAACAATTGAAAAGACCTGTCTAAATTTGTAGAATCACTAGAGTAACAGTAAATGTGGATATTAAGCGTGGCTATGCTCCTGTAATTAATAAACGAAGAAATAACAAAAGTAGAAAATAATATTGTTGACTTATACAGTGAAAATGCTCGAATTAATAAAACAGCCTAGAATGGATGTTGAAGATGTTAGTTATTTTCTAAAATGAAACTCCTGGGTGTTTTTCAGACTGGGAACAAGAGTCGAAGAAAAGGTTTAATTTATGATTTGCACCATCCAAAAATTTAATATTGATGAAGAAAGCTTTGAAAAATCGGAATGGGGTTGCAATTGAAAAATATTTTAGAATATTTGAAATAAAAAGGAATGAGATGAAAAAATAAAAAAATAATTATGAAATTGGGCAAAAACTGGAAATTGAAATAGAAAAATAGTGTTTTGTGGAGAAGGACTTGGAAGAGTTGATGGATTTGCAGTATTTGTACCGATGAGTGTGCCAGGAGATAAATTGAAGTAGAGATTATCTCTGTAAAAAGTCGTATGCAAGAGGGCTTATAACTAGGATAATTGAACCATCAAAGGACAGAATTGAGGATTTGTCCAAAAATTAGTTTTGAGGATTTTGATGGCTGTGATTTTGGAATGCTTAAATATGAGAAACAGCTTGAATATAAGGATAAATGCTTGAAGAAGTGTTGACAAAGATTGCTGAAATTGATTTGAAAAAGGTAAAAATTAGCAAAATTATTGAAGTGATAAAAAAATTAATTATAGAAACAAGACGGCTGGAGCCATTTTTAAAAAGAATGGAATTATTCAGACGGGATTTTATTCAAGAAAGTCCCACAATGTTTTTCAGCTAAAGAAAGTCTTCTAAAGTCAAAAATTGCCAAAATAATTATTGATAAATTTTTTGCAGAAAAGTAAATAGTTTTTGCAGGCACAAAAAGGAATTTAAAGTTTTTAATGAAGTAAATAATACTGGATTTTTGAAGCAGATAATGGTTAGAAATAATGAAAAAGATGAAGTTATGATAATTGTTATTGTGAATAAAAATTCAGCAGTATAATCAGCTTTCAAAAGTGCTGGAAGAAAATGTATGATGAAAATGACTGCATAAAATCAATCTATATTTCTGTAAAAACTGAGCAGAATAACGTAATTTTAGGTAAAATGTCCATTTATTTGGAAGCCAGTATTTGGAAGAGGAAATGAAGGATTAAAATTCAAGATTTATCCAAATTCATTTTTCAGATTAATAAAAACAGGCACTAAAACTTTACGATGTTGCAATAAACTTTTTGAATGAAGAAAAATAAAAATACTGATAAAATCTATGAAAAACAGTAATTGATGCATTTTCAGGTACCGGAACAATTGCAATGATGCTTTCAAAAATATAAAGAAGGCTATCGGGATTGAGAGCGTAGAAAGTTCCACACTCGTCGCAAAAACTGACTTATGAAAAACTCCATTCAAAATGTAGAATTTGTAACGGAAAAGTTGAGAAGGAACTCCCAAAAATTTTTGAAGAGAGAGATGTCGAGCAATAGTTTTTGACCCTCCAAGACGAGGAATCGAAGAATTAGCGTTAAAGAGTGTTATACAGAACAAAATTGAAAAAAATTGTCTATATTTCCTGCAATCCTGCTACTTTTTGCACGAGATGTGAAGATTTTAGCTGAAAATGGATATTTGCTATTACACCTGTGGATATGTTCCCCAGACTGGGCATATTGAGGTAGTGGGATTATTGGAAAAATATAAATATTAGTCTAATATTTTTATAGAAAAAGCGTGGAAATTGTTAGCAAAATGAAATAATAATTAATAGGAGAAAATATAAGAAATGATGGAGTATTTTGAACTGGATAAAAAGAAAAATTTTGATGAAAGGGAAAATATTTATCAACAGAATTACTTGATAAATTGGGATTAAATAAATACAGAAAATTGATAGAAGAAAATGATGCTATTTATTGTTCGGAAAAATATGGTTATAAATTAAAAATGAAACTTATGAAAAATTAAAGAAAAATTTATGTGAAATGTATAAAGATGCTTACTGATTTGGAAGATGAAGAAGAAAAAGAAATGTTTAATGAAGAAATAGAAGCCTTTTTGACTATAAAAATTATTAAGTGTATGGCAATTAGTCTTTGAAGATAGAGTTTTAGAGAAATGTGTGGAAAATTGGAAACACTTCCTCATATTGGATTAGATAATGAGGAAAAATTAAGAGATGATTTTGATTCCGTTTGATTTAATTGAAAATAAAGAAGATAAAATTTTTTTCTTTTACACAAAGGGAATGGAGGAATTTATTTTTATTACGCATTTACATTTGTTATAAAAAAATAGCTGATAATTTTGATGAATTTATAGATAATTTATATGAAATTTTAAAAATTATTGCAAAATAATAAAAATATATTAAAGGAAGTTGATATTTATGAAAAATATACACAAAATATGGTGACGAAGGTTTTACAAGACTTGCTGATGGGGAACGTGAGCAAGACTCATGTGAGAGTGGAAGGTATGGAACAATGGATGAAGTTTGTTCATTGCTTGGAGTTATTGTGGCAGAAATTCGTGAAGATGAAAAATTAAATAGCGTGCTTGGGGAAATCCGTGAAGAATGTGAAAATATACAGCAAAGCATTTTTTGACTGTGGAAGTGATTTAGCAGTACCTGAAGGATACGAGAATACAAGCAAGAGATTGGTGATGTAGAGTGGCTTGAGCAGAGAATGGATGAATATATTCCGTTGTCGCCTAGATTAGAATGTTTTATCATTCCAGGAGGAAAGTAAAATTTCGAGCATGTTCCATATGATGCGTACAAGTGCGTGTAATTTGGAGCGAAAAATGATAGCCGTAATTGAAGCAAATGAAGGAATAAATAAAATTGGACTTCAGTATATAAATAGACTTTTCGGACTATTTTTCGTAGTAGCTTGTCTTAAATTTGAAATTGGGATTTAGCGAGACTGTTTATAAAAAGTAAAAAGGTTTTTAGAAATAGTAAATAATGTACGTTTAAAAACTTTTTAAGATTGTGATTTAAATATTTCTAAAATGACTTTTAAAAATATCAGAATAGGGAGCAGAATCAAATGAAATTAGGAATTATTGGAGCAGGAATATGGGAAGCTCTATATTGAAAGGCGTTACAGCTTCAAACTTTCTTGAAAAATAGAAATATAGCTATTTTTTGATTTAAACGAGAAAAAAATTGAAGAATTATCAAAAAGAGTATCGAATAGCAGAAAATGAAAAACGAACTTGCAAAGGAAAGTGATATTCTCATTCTTTCTGTAAAACCAAATGTTGTTCCAAAAGTACTGGATAAAATAAAAGATGATTTGTCAGAAAACGATTGTTTTATCAATTGTCGCTGAATTAGCATTGATTTTTATTGAAAAATATTGTTGGAACTGACAAAAAGTTATTAGAACTATGCCAAACACGCCTGCTCAAGTGATGGAAGGAATGACGGCAGTTTCTTTTTAATCAAAACATTCAGGAAAATGAAAAAATATGATTTTTAAATTGCTGAATAGTTTTTGGAAAAAGTATTGAAATTGAGGAAAAACTTATGCATGCCTATACAGGAATTAGTACTACTTACCAGCGTGTATGTTTACGTATTTATGGAGGTCTCATGGTATGGCGGGTACTGGAAGGAATGCCAAGAGACAAGGCTTACGAAATCATTGCCCCAAACGGTTTTTAGGCTCAGCTAAAATGATGCTTGAAAACACATCCAGGAATTTTAAAAAGATGAGGTAACTTCTCCAGGAGGAACTACAATTCAGCCTTGAAAGTACTGGAAGATGGTAAATTTAGAGGAACTGTAATGGAAGCCGTTAAAGCTTGTACAGAAAAAGTCAAAGGAAATGGCAGGGAGTAAAATCCCTCTTTTTCTTATATTTATAAATATTTTAATACTAAAACCCCTATTTAAATAATGAATTTACTTTTTACATAATCTGATATTTTTCCACATATTTTTAATTTATGATTTATCCAATATTCTAACTGATTTTCAGCCTGATTTTACACGAAATTCAAGATTATGTTTTGCCATGTCAACAAATAAAGAGTTGTCCTTTTGATAAATAGTTAAATAATGTTTTCCTTTTTATCCACAGCCACTACTTTTCCATTCTCAACTGAAAATGTATATTGAATACTGTTATAGTCACGATTTGGACTCCACACTAGACTTTTTATCGCCAGTCGTTTTTATATAGAATGCTGAATTTGTAGGGAATAAACGCCAAGTTTAACCAATTCAGCCCTTTACTGTCAATTCCTCCCGAAATTCCCTTGTTCCCATAAGCAGTTATCTTATATTCTCCTGTTCCTACATTTTTACTCCCATCAAAAACCATTCCTAGCGACTTTAATTCAGCTTTTTCAAAATTTACATTATCTTTGTAGTTTAGAAAAATCATTTTGCAGAATATTTTTATAATTTTAGATTGATCCGTTATTTTTCCTTTTTATTTATTTTTATAATTTTAAAATCTTTTTCAAAATATCAGATAAAAATTCATAAACATTGACTGCAAGATATCTTGAAGGCATAAAAAGCCAGATAATTTCCTACATTTAGCTGAACAGGGTATTTATCTCCATTTCCTGATATTATTCTGTAGCTTATATAATCGAGGGTTATTTGACATTCTAAATGAAAAATTTTTCAAAATTGTTAAAACTTTTCTTTATTTCCAGCGTTTAATGTGAAACTTAGTAAATTCCGATTAACAGCATAAATTTTAATAATATATATATCATAAAAATCTCCTAAATTTATAGTAATTTTAGTTTAAAAACGAGAGTAGGAAGTTAGGCTCATCTATAGCCAAGTTATTATATATATTTTTTTCAATCTCAAAAAGACTACCTATCATTTTTAAAAACTTCGTAAAAAGGAGTTAATTCAAAATTTAATTTGAAAAACCCCTAAAAATTTTTTTAAAGATTATTGTTGATTTGCGATTATAGCAATTTCTACTCTTCTATTTTGAGCTCTTCCAGCTTCTGTTGCGTTACTTGCAATTGGCTGTTTACTTCCAAAAACCACGTGAAGTTATTCTTGAACTTGAAATACCTTGAGACTCAAGGTAGATTCTACTGAACTTGCACGGTTTATAGACAATGGGTTGTTAATTGCGTCATTTCCTGTTGTATCTGTGTGTCCTGATACTACGATTGTCGAGTCAGGGTAAGTTTTTAATACAGTTGCTACTGAATCCAGTGTATTTCTAAATTGTGGTTTAATTACGTAGCTGTTTATATCAAAAAGTAATGTTTTCAGGTGCTGTTAATTTAATTTCACCTTCTCCAGTTCTTTTTTACATCTACTCCCTGTTCCTTTTTAATTTATTTCTTAAATCTTTTTCCTGTCTGTCAAAAATATTTCCAATAGCCGGCTCCAACTGCAGCCCTCCAGCTGTACCGATTAATGTACCTTTTGTATCTTTTTCCAATAGCCTGTCCGATTACAGCTCCCTGACCTGCCTCCAATTCCTGCACTGACTCCAGTTTTGCTAACTTTTCTAGTTCCATCAGTAGCAGTTGTACAAGAAACTACTGTTAATAATGATAACAGAATAATTGCTAATACTTTTTCATATTGACTCCTCCTTAATAAGAAAAATATTTATTTTCAATATATTGTACTATATTATTCTATTATTTAAGTTTATTTTCACTTTGAAAATGTTTTTATCTTGAGGAATTAAATGTTTAGTAAAAATTGATAAATCTAAATTTTTAGAATAAAAACTTTAGATTTTTGAAAAATGAGATAGTTTTTAAATAAAACAGGAAACAAATTTTTCACTGTCCCTGTTTTTAAAATCAAATATAAAATAAATTAGAATGAAACACCAAGTCCGACACCAACGTGCGAATTTTTTATCCTTCGTATCATATCCGCCATTTACTGTGAAATTAAAGTTTCCTGCTTCAAACTCTACTTTTACGTCGCTCTTGAAGTTTCCACGTCTTTCGTATTTTGCACCTTTTAAGTTAATTTTAGTGCTTGTATTCGCAAATTTTAGCTTCGTTTACCCTGCTTTCAACTTTTTCCTAATTCATGTTCATAGCCAAGTCCTAAAGATGCTTTTGAATTTAGTATTTTCTGTAATTGGAGCGAATATCCAACTTCAACTCCTGCAGATGGTTTTTACAGAATAGTAATTGCTTCCTTTAACTTCCATATTTAAAGTTCCGTCTTTTTCCTTAATTTTTGAAAAATTTACCATAACCAAGTTTTTTAGACCAGCATAAGGTTTAACTGTAACATTTTTCTCCAACTTGAAAGTTTTTCCTAATTCGTTCTAATTGCAAAATCCGTAAGCATTGTAGTTAGCCTTGTTTTCATAAACATTATTTCCGATTACAAATCTTCTCTTCATATTGTTTTTAGAAACAAAATCCATCTCCGCTCAAAGTCCACTCAAGATTATTCAGGTCAAATGTCTTGTAAGCACCTAATTTAAACATTGTTACATTTTTCTTTTGATTTTCCACTGTCTTTAAATTTGAAGTTGTTGATAACTGTTCCGGCATAAATTTCTGTTTTGCATTAGCATTGTTGAATAAGTATGAAATTCCGTAAGCTGAACTGTTTAAATCTGCTAATTCTGGAGTTCTGCCTCATATTTATCCCTGTTAAAGAAAGTAGAAACATGATGTCCAGATTTATCAGCATTTTCTTTTTGTAAAGCAGAAAGTTTGCTGTCTAAAAATATTATCAGTCTGTGCAATTCTCGCTGAACATTGATATATTGATTTCCGTTAATTTCACGGTAAGTTCTTGCTAATGCTTTTCTGTCGCTCAATGTATTTAAGTAGTTGAATACTTGCTTATCTTTTGAATCTGCACTAGTTCCAGTATATTTCTCATCCAGTCCATTAGCCACTTCTGCAGCTGTTTCACTATCTGCAAATTTTGCATAGGATTGTTTTCAAAGTAACTTTTTCACTTTTGTTATTTTTAATTTCTGAATCGGCTTCCCATACTAAAGAACCAGTTTTTACGTTCCAGTTTGCAATATTGCTTGACTGAATAGATTTGTTAAATGGATCAAGCACATCATTTCCGACAGTTACTTCAGTAGCGTTAGTTTTTCAGTAGCTTCTGCACCGATTAACAAGTCAGCACTTTGCAGTCCTAAGTTAGAAAGTCCTTCGATTGGTTTTTGTTTTTTCTCAATGTATCTACGTAAACTCCCTAAATCCTCATTAATTGGTTTTGTTTTTATTTGAGAGAACTTTTAATAGTTCTTGTGTTGTTCACACGGTCTCTTACAGCACCGCCACTAACTTCAATATTCTCCATAATTTTAATTATTCCTCCAGCAACAACAATTCCTGCACCGCCAGCAGATTCAAGTGGATTTTACCATTATTTGTGAATTCAGAATCTTTTCCTACAACCACACCAATTGTGTCTTTTTGAGTTCCAACAGTAGTTATTGTACCGCTGTTTGTACCTTTTAGAACCATTTGCTAAGTACATTCTCTGACACCGCCATCCTAGTGATGCTGATAGTTCCTTTGTTTTCTAAAGTGTTTCCGTTGATTCCTGCCATACCGATTGAATCTTTTACCGATTTCTATAATTCCGTTGTTTATCATTTTTGCATTTGGATTATCGCTGTACATTCCCATGCTTGGGTTGTTTCTGTCAGATGAATCACCTATTCTGATTTTTCCAGTAGAACCAAAATATTTTTGATTTTCTACATTATAGGCACCATCTCCGCACAGCGTAGATTCCGATTGACTTATCTCCATAAAGATTGATTTCTCCAACACTCCAATTACGTCTTGTGGAGTATCTGAAGTCGCAGGATCTTTTCTTCCGTTACGAACATTTGACCACATTCCGATTACATTAGCTGCTGTACTTTCAATTTTTCCGTTGCTTAAATTTGTAATAAATCCTTTGTTGTCAAAGTAAGGCTTTGTCCATATACATTCCTGTTGAATTTTCCCCAAGGAGAATATCTCCGTCGTTTCTGCAGAATTGTAAGTAATAGGAGCAGAATATCCCAGCCAGTCCGTAGTCAAATTCAGATTCTGCACCCAGTAAACCGCAACAGAGTTTTTACCAACAGAAATTTTTCCACGGTTATCAAAGTTTGATGCAGTACCGTATGCTCCGATTGAGTTGCTCGCTTCATATCGATAGTACCACGGTTATAGTTCATATCGTTTGGAACAAATTCATATTCAAACCATACAGTCCTTTAATTCCATTTGCTATCTTTTGTTCCAGTAATCGTTTACTAGCACTAATAGTGAAAGTAGAATTTGTAACATCTACTTATTATACAAGTCGTTAGGATCGTCCAAGTTTACATCCTTGTCTACAAAAAGTCCGGAATTATCAAATTTAACTAATTTATAGCCAGTACCATTAATTGTTGGTCTTGATTTGCAGGAATTTTGGCAAGAAGATTTGAAACATCAGTTTTAGACAATTCTACTTCAACACCTTTAAGTACGAACAAATATGAATTAGGCTCCATATTGAATGTCAATTTATCAGCATTGTTTATAAGTTTTGTAAAATAATGCTTAACGGCTTCCTGAGGATCTGTAAAAAGTGTGTGTTTCCACTGTAAACGCTATTTCCTTCAAAAAATGCCATTGCTCCTCCGCCTGCTTTTACATCCATTGTTGTTGGAACAGCTATAGTAAGCGGTTTTGTAGCTGAACGGCTCAGGTAAAATCCAACTTCCCTGTCTTTAACTTCATAATGATTCTTGCTGGCAGTTTTAGGTGCATCCAGTTTTTCTCCAGCAATGTTATATGCAAAAATGTCTAATTCCGAATTAGAATTGCACCGAGATTTACCCTTTTGGAATCTCGCATCAGTGCTTACTGTTGGAGCGCCAGGAGTTGACGGATTAGCAGGATTAGCAGGGTTTGATGGCGTAACGGACCCGTTATTTCCATCGTTTCCAGGAGCAGACGGATTGGCAGGGGCGGTAGGGGTATTTTTGTTCTTGCCAATAAGCCTGTTTCTTATGCTCCTACATCATTTGCACAGCTTACAATTGCTAGAAGCGATATTACAAATAGCATTAATTTTTGGTTTTTCATAAGAACCATCTCCTAAAAATAAAAATTTTTCATATTTTAACAGTAATATAATTTCTGTTATTTATCTACAAAAATTATTATAACTCATAAACCATAAAAAGTCAACACTTAATTATATACTTTTTAAAGTAACTAAATTTCTGTTTTTTAGAAATTTTAGAAGTTAGTTAAAATTTTTCTGAAATTCAAAGAATAGTCAGCTCTTTTACTTTAAATAAAACAGCTAATTTTGTATTTATTAATTTAAAACTTTAACTTCAGAAACAGAAATTAAAACAGGTGTAAAGTGATGTCCTGTATGAGAATGAAAAATGAACCTGTAATCTTGAATACGTTTACCGTAAGCATTGCGTGATTTTTAAATAGTTTATGTGTTCTTCTGAAGGAGCTATTTGATTGTGCGTTGTTAGTTTCTGTTTCGTTAAATCTCATCTCTCCATTTGCTACGACTGTAATTGGCGAGCTTTAATTTTTAAACATACGGTTTTTGAATGCCTGTTTCTGTTTCAAATTCCTTAATTCCAAAAGTTCCAACGATTGTAACTGGTCTCATCATATTTGTATGTGGATTTATTAGCATTTTCAGAAAACACGCTTTTTGTTTATTTTCAGCATTTTTATCAGAAATCAAATCACTTTCCAAAAATCAGTTTCCATTCGCCATTTACATTTTCAAAAACAAGATAGGAAGGATAGTCCTTTGTACCTTTTTGGTCGTAACTTCTTGACAAATTCAGCTTTTTGCCTGCTTATTGAAATTTGCGTAACAGTAATATCTCCTTTTTATTTTTGTCCATAAACAGGATTGTTTGCATTTCTCTTGGTCTGAAATATAGTATGCTTTAGTAACAGAGGACTGATAATATTCAATTTTATCACCTAAAAATTTTTCTAAGGTATCGAAGTCAGCATTGTCTTGAGGCTTTTATTCCATATTAACCATTTTTTTCTAATTTGTTCTTCGCTTGTTTCTTCCGTTTGTATAGGTTTTTTTCGATGGCAGATGAGGAAATGTCATTTTTCTTTTTCACATGAGAATAAAGATAGAAGTACCGCTAGTAATAATAAAATTTTTTCATCCATTACCCTTTTCACGATTAAATTTTATTGAAATCAATAATCTTAAAGTTGTTAAAATAGTTAAAAATTTTTAGTTTATAAAATTATTAGTATTTCTTCTATTATATTTGTTATACTATGATTTTTATAAATGTCAAATTTTTAGCTTTACTTAATTTTAAAGGAAGTAATAAAGTTCTTTGTGCAAATCCTTTTATGACTGTTCATAAATAAAAACACTCAGAGAATAGCTTTTAAGACTATTTCTCTAAGTGTCTTTTAATTTTATTTTTACAAGAGTTTTCTATAACATTATTTTATAAATTTTTATTTAGTCAACAAATTCTGCATCTTCTAAATATAAATTGTTACAGCTATTTCCATAAAAATTCAACTGTATAAGTGTAACCTTCTTCAAGTCTATCAAAAATACCATCTGTAAATGTAAAGTATTTACTGAATCTAAACTTCTACATGTTGAAGAGTTATACTAACATCTGTAACTCTACAACTTACAAACATATCTTGAAAAATCCTAACATTCCACATACTAAAAAGATTCCTAAAATCAATTTTTCATCTTAAATCACTCCTGTTTTTATCTTAAATTTTTAAATTTAGTAAGCAATATAATTACTTTTTAATAGAATAATACTCCTAAAGTTTAATTGTAACAGTTTAATTTTACAATTATCCTTTTGAAATTTTTGTGTTCTATAATTTTATGGTAAATTGCTTTATACAATCTAATTATACAACATTAATATGTCAACTATAAAAAATTATGTTTTTATTCATAGTAAATTGATAACTGTTATTTCTAGAAGTTGTTTACAGAATGAACAAACATAAATTTTTAAAATGCACTAAGATTTTTAATTAAATATTAGGTAAAAAGTATAATTTGTTATAGTGTGGAGTTCAGTTTAATATACACTAAATTCATTTAAAATGGAACTGCTAAAAATTATATAAATTTAAGGTTTGAGTAAAATAGTCATAGCTTTTGAGTTCGGTTTTAAAGAAGTTTTATTATGTAAGTAATTTTTCAATTTGCTTAATTTTTGAGTATATAATGTAAAAATAAAAAGTAGGAGAAAAATGAAAATATACTGCCCCAATGGCTGGTACTACAGATTATTCTTTTAGAAAAATACTTGAAAAATTTGATCCAGATTTTTTTGTTCACAGAAATGGTAAATGCTAATTTATTAAATCGTGAAGATGACACTACAATAAATGAACTTTTTAAAAGTGTGATGATAAACAGCGAACTGAACACAAATTTTTAGTGAGATAAAGAAGAATTGATTTCAGGAATTTTAAAGCTGAAAAATTTGGGATTTAGAAAAATTAATATAAATATGGGATGTCCACAGCCTAAGATTATAAAAATGGGCAGGTTCAGCACTTCTGAAAACGCTGACTTAGTTGATCAGGGTTCTTTTGGAAACGCAAAATATTGGTGCTGAAATTTCGATAAAACTACGTGTTGGCTATAAAGATTTTAATAATCCTGAAATATTTTTTGAATTTGGCAAATAAGCATAAACTTGATTTTTATTTGTGTCATGGACGGACTCAAAAAGCAAATGTATTCGGAACTGCTAACTGGGAAATTGTTAAAAACCAAGTAAAAATACCAAGAAATGTTGAGTTTTTTGGAAACGGCGATTTATTTGAGCCTTCTGAAATACAGCAAAAATAGCCTCCTGCAACCTTGACGGTATAATACTTTCACGAGGAATAATTGAAATCCTTGGTTAATTTTCACAAACAAGGGAATTTCTACAGACTGGAAAAAAATAAACACTATTCAAACTTTTTGATGAAACAAAATCACTTGTTTTGGAACATTTGAAAAATATCGTGAAAAATAAAAGGGGAAATGAAGGCTGTACTTGAAAATAAATAAATTTCTATGTCCATATTTTCAAAAATTTTGGGATAAAAATTTGAATAGAAATACTGAAATTACTCTAATTGAAAAACTTTTATGATGAAAATTTAAAAAGTAAAATTGATAAAATTATTTTTGGAAAAAGAAATTGTGCAAAAATAAAGATGATTGAAAATGTTGTAAATAAAGTTTTAAATAAGTTTTTATTGAAATTCTTAATGAAAAGGGTATAATCACAGTTGAGAATTAACTGTGATTTTTAAAGGAGAGTGTAAAAATGATTTTTACAAATGTGAATGATGAAGTACAAAAACCAAAATTTTGGCAAAAGGATATTCAATTTTGTATTGAATATGCGACAGAACAAAATTTTATCACTTGTACATGGAAGTTATGATGTGAATACAAATGATATTAAGATGAATGTTGGAAAATATTTTTACAAAAAGGGGAAAAACGAGAAATTCGGAAAGTCATAAAAATATCTAGATGTACAAATTATGATTAATGGAACTGAAAGAGTTGCAATTGGTAATATTCAAAATATGAATGAAAAAGTTTTTGATTTTGAAAAAGATTTAGTAATTCTAAAAGGAGAAAAAGCATTTGATGTAATTATGAAAAAGGGAGATGTGCTTGTACTTTTTCCAAAATGATGTTCACAAGCCTGAACTTAATGTTTCTGAAAATGATGATTCGGAAGTAGAAGAAAAAAATCGTTACAAAGGTTGTTTTTAAAATTGAAATTAATAAGATAAATATTTAAAACTAAATTTCTTAGTAACTTTCATTTATTGTTACACGATATTTTTATTAACATACTTGGCGTGAATAGATTAGAAATATTATGATTTTTGAACATCATAGATTGTATAATTTATTGAAAGCTATGAGAATGTAAAAAATTTTTACTATATAAGATAATAAAAAGGAGTTTAAGAATGAATTTTTCCGAACCATTAAAAACAAGGAGATAAAGTGTTTTTAGTATGCACTTCTTCACCTATTTTTTTGAAGAAGATATTGAAAAATGTAAGGAAAACTGTGAAAAACTTAGGTTTTGAGCCAGTCTTGGGGAAAAAGCCTTTTTGAGAATATTGGTGGATATATGGCGGGAACGCCTGAAATTAGGGTGAAAAGATTTGCACAGGGCTTTTTCTGATGATAAAATTAAAGGAATTTTTGTGTGAAGGGCGGATTTGAGCGCTTCGCAACTTTTTGGATAAGCTGACTACCAATTGATAAAGAAAAATCCTAAAAGTTTTTGTGGGTTATAGCGATGTTACAAATTTGAGCATTGCTTTTAATCAGAAATGTGATTTGGGAGTTTTTCACGATCCCTATGATAAAGTCGAATATGTTTAATGATTTTTAATGAGTTTACAAAAATCTTTTTAATGCCTTGGATAAGAAAAAGATGAAAAATGGTTATTTGAAAATCCAATAGTTGAAAAACTGGGAAAAGAAAAAGAAACTTCACTTCGTATAAAAAGATTTTGAAAATAATAAACGGCGAATTAACTGGTGGAAATCTTTCAATAATTGTTACAACTTTAGGAACAGATTATGAAATTGATACAAAAAGGAAAAAAATATTTTTATTGAGGAAATTGAAGAAGAAATCAGCAGAATTGACAGAATGATGACACATTTGAAATATGCTGGAAAATTTGAAGACTGTAATGCGGTTTTTGTTAGGTAATTTTTAGGCTGTGAAAATACTTATGGGGAAAAATTATGAGTTAATGGACTTTTTAAAAGATTTTCAAGGATTATGAAAAGCCTGTAATTTATGGACTTGAAAGTGGACATGAAAAAGCCTGACTTGGTAACAATGCCAATAGAGCAAAAATGTACTTTGAAGATTAATGAAAATATAAATGAAATTTATTTTTGAAAATAGAAGTACAGAAAATAGTATAAATAAATTTACATAGAAAGAAGGAAAAATCAATGTTTTTGATATGCATGCAGATGTGTGGACAGATAATTTTTGGGAATATCAGAAGGAAATAAAGATGTTATCAGAAATAAATACAAGGAAAAAAATTCTTGAAAGGAGGGCTTCGGAGGAATTTTTGTTATTTATTTGAATGTGAATGAAGTGGAAAAATGCTGAAGAATATTTTTTGCAGATTTCGAGCAATGACTGAGGAATTGTACATACAAGAGATTTGATAAAGGTTATAAAAGAGCCATCTGATTTTAAAAATTTTTGAAAATTGGGAAAATGTTAAGGAAGACGATAAAAAGTTTGGAGTTATGCTTGGGATAGAAGGGCTTCCAGGGATTGGAGATAAACTTGACTATATTTATTTATTAAATCAGCTTGGTGTGCGACATATTGGAATGACTTGAATGAAACAAACGCTTTTGCAACAGGGCAGAGCGGAGATAAAAACAGGGGATTGACTTCACTTGGAATTGATGCTGTGAGAATAATCAATGAATTGGGAATCCTGCTTGATGTTTCACATGCCAACGATAAAACATTCTGGGATATTGCCAAACATTCCAAAAAGCCTTTTTTTGCTTCACATTCTAATGCCGAAGCCTTTTGTCCGTCAATGAGAAATTTGACTGATGATCAAATTTTATGTATCGGTGAACTAGGGGGAATGGTCGGAATGAACAGTTACCACAATTTTGTCAGTCAAAATGAAAATGAGAAAAATTTGGAAATGCTTTTAAATCATTTAGAGTATGTAGCTGAAAAAATTGGACTGGATAAAGTTGGATTTGGACTTGACTTTGCGGAATATTATACTCCAGAAGGAGAAGAAGCTGAAGGACTTCTTGGTCTTCACGATGTTACAGAGTTAGGCAATGTAAAAAGCCTTGAAAAAGAGGATATTCCGAAAATGAGATTGAGATGGTAACTTTATAAAAATTTTATTGACTTTTTGGAAGAGTGAGAAATTCCAAATAAAAAAATAATAGTAAAATTGAGAAAGAAAGGAACTTAATAAATGAACAATAAAAGAAAACCAATTATAGGAATTACTACTTCGTTAGAATTAAACCCAAACAGACTGAATGATCACAAGACAATAGTTTCTGTGGATTACAGTAAAGCCGTTATAAATGCTGGAGGAATACCGTTTATTTTGCCAATAACAGAAAATATGGAAGTTATAAGGGAACAAATTCAGCATTTAGATGGTCTTTTACTACGGAGGAGGAGATCCTGATCCGATTTTTATATGGAGAGGACTGCCTGCAGGAAGTTGGAAGCATTACGCCAGAGCGGGGATAAATTTGAACTTACAATTTTGGATGAGTTTATGAAAACTGAAAGCCTATTTTTGGGATTTGCTGAGGATTACAAATTGCAAATATCTATTTTGGCGAAGTTTGTATCAAGATGTAAAATATAGACACAACTGTCAATCACATGCAAAAGTGGCTTTCCTGACTTGCTCTACACACGATATAAATATTGAAAAAGACAATATTTTATTTGAAATTTTTGGTGAGAAAAACAAGAATTAATTCTTATCATCATCAAATGATAAAAGATTTGGGAAATGATTTGACTTCTATTGCAAAAAGCAAATGATGGGATAATAGAAGCTTTTTCAAAATAAAAATCATAGATTCTTTTTACGCAGTACAATGGCATCCTGAAATGATGGCAGTTCGTGGTAATGAGAAAATGCAGAAGATTTTTGATAAATTTATTGAAAGTTGTGGAAAATAATTTAAATTTTTAAATAAAAAGTGAAAAACTAAAATTAATTAGTAATTCACTTTTTATTTCGATTTTTATTTTAGTACCATAAAAGATTAATTCCATTTTCTTTACATTCTTTTACGATTTCAGGAGTCCAAACTGAAGCCTGAACTTCCCCAATGTGAGCTTTTTGTAACAAGAACATACAAATTCTCGACTGTCCGATTCCTCCACCGATTGTTAACGGTAATTCATTATTTAAAAGCATTTTATGAAAATCAAGATTTTTTTCGTTCCTCTAAGTTCAATTCTTTCAATTGACGTTTTAACGCCTCTTTATCTACACGGATTCTCATTGATGATAATTCTAACGAACTATCAAGAACTGGATTCACATAATCAAATCTCCATTTAGTTCCCAATCATCATAATCCGGAGCACGTCCATCGTGTTTTTCTCCTGATTCTAACACTTTTCCAATTTGCATAATGAAAATTGCACCATTTTTCTTTTGCAAACTTGTCTTCTCGTTCGTTCGGAGTCAATTCAGGATATAGATTTTTTCCAGCTCTTGAGAAGTAATAAATGTTACTCCTTTGGTAAAAATTTTTCAAATTTACTAAATTTATCTGTCAATTCTTTTTCTGTATTTAAAAAGACTTGATATATATTTTTACTGTTTCTTTTTAAAAATCTAAATTTCTATCCTCTTTTGAGATAACTTTTTTCCCAGTCCCACTGATCCACGTAAATTGAATGAGTGTTATCTAGATCTTCATCTCTTCTAATGGCATTCATATCTGTGTAAATACCTTTTTCCAGCCTCTACACCATACTGCTTTTAATGCAATTCTTTTTCCATTTTGCAAGCGAATGCACAATTTCAATGTAGCATCGGCATTTTCTTTCATTTCAAAAAGCCACAGGACGTTCAACTCCATTTAGATTATCATTAATCCCAGCAGACTTTCTAACAAACATAGGTGCCGAAATTCTTGTTAAGTCTAATGCTTGCAAGCTCTCTCAAAACAGTCTTTTGCCACTTTTATAGCAATTTCTGTTTCCATAATCCCGTATTTTGGATCATAATTTTTTTGGAATTATAATACTTGACATATACTCTCCTTCTTTCCCAGTTTTTTATTCTACCTGTAAATGTTATCAAAATTCTTATTTATTGTCAAATTTTTCTTTTTTTATTAAAAAGAATATTTATAAATACTCAGATAAAAAGATTTTTAACTTAAATTGCAATACATTGTGCCAATTTTTCTAAAACAACACCTCTTATCTTAAAGTTGAGAATGAAAATACTGTTTTATCTATTTTTCTGAATGTAATACAATAAAAATCTGTTATTCCACAAAAAGTCTGTCTTCTTTTCTTTTTACACTTTCAGGTATGCATTTCTGAATTTCACTTAAATCAAAAATCTGTATTCCTGTAGTAATTTTTGTAAAAATACTTTTTCTTATATTGAGTTCCGATAAAATCTATTTCATCTGCTATCATTATTTTTGAACCAGGTTTTGATACACGGATCATTTCTTTTATAGCTAGAGCCTTATCAGTAAAAATTAATTCCTCCTACATGAAAAACAATATCAAAAACATTGTCCTTAAAAGGTAAATCTTCTGCACAGCAATTTATTAGTGCGAGATTTGTTTTTCTCCAAATTGAATTACATTTTTAACATACCACGGGAAATGTCTATACCTGTAAAAATCTAAAGATTTTAAATCAACATTCTGTGGAATAAAATTTAAATCCTTTCCAGTACCGATGGAAACGTACAAAACAGAAATACCATTTTTTCCATTCCGGATGTTCCATAAGATTTTTCTCATTTCAGAAATTGTATTCCCATATCTGAGCAGTCCTATCCATTTTTCACCAAAATCATACCGAATGATAATTTATCATACATATTCATATATTTTTATTATCTCCTGAAAGATAATTCCTGTTTACATATGAAAAATTTTTCTTCTCTTTTAAGCTTTCAATATTGATATTTTCTTTTAATTTTTTTCAGAAATTTTTCCTCATCGGTTCTTATCATAGTGCTCTCCTTTAATTTTTTATTGTATAAAATTAAATATATTTATAGTGAATTTTTAAATTAAGTAGATGATTACTATATAAATAAAAATAGATATTATTTTTAAATTTTGTTTTAAAACATTATGATTATATTATTTTTATTCTAAATTACAATATTAAATGATCAAACGAGCTGGGATTAGTGCATAACACTATCACCTAAACATTTAACTCATAAACATGTAAAGCATATAGGAATAACTGTTATTGCGATGTGAAAGGGACGATAACTGATACTCTTTATGCTTAAAAAGGAAAAATTTAAAATAAAAATACCCTTTTATTAATTTAACTGAATAATTAGATATAAATTGAAATTGTTTTAGTTTGTCAACAAATATTAGGGCTGTTTGTAATAAAAACTATTTAAGAATTTAGTGAGAAATCTTTTTATATTATTTACAATATTTTTCTATATCATTCATTAATAAAGATTGATTTTCTTCTGAATACATATGTGAAAAAGAGAATTTAGATTTTCTTCAAAGTTTTTCAGGCAAGATTTTGCATTGTTTTTGCAAAAGTTGAATTAATCGTTTTTCACCAGGGATGTGTTATCTCGTTTATTGCGAATAATAAGTCAAAATATGAGCTAGAAATTCTGTTATTCTGTGATTTATACTGACAAAATCTTTTCTTGAAAATTGCTTTTTATTTGGTTTTGGGTATGCTGGCATTGAAGAGTCTATTAATTCCAGCTGTCTTTTTTATGATGTTTTCCTTTTAGCTGTTTTGGGTAATTTATGGTATATTTGTTTTTGTATTTTTCAAGAGTCCCGTTTTTATCATATAAAATTTTTGCAAGTAATTAGATTGTGCCACATGCAAGTTGTGTAAGAATTGCTTGGGCTGATATTCAGCAACAACCCTTTTCGATACCTTTCATAAAATCTTTCATGTCTCGGTAAAGAATGTCTATTTTCGATTCCATTATTTAGGACACAATTATCTTCGTATTCCCAAAAAGCTGTTTCCAATTTCCATATAACTGCAGAATTTTTGTAGAATATTTTTTCTTTTTTTCTTCACTAATTGGAGAATTTACGTAAAGATACACATCGTAATCTGATTTTTTCATCATAATTTTCTCCCGCTCGTGAGCCTCCTAATGCAATTGCTTCAACTTCTTCCAATAAAGACAGTTCTTTAAATAATTGTTCTACCATTTTTCCTCCTAGTTTTAAAAATTTAATTATGTTAATGTTTGTATTCTATCATTAAATATTAGATTTTTTTCTATAATTTTTGATAGATAGAAATAATTAAAAACGTATTTTAGAAATTACTATTTTGCTTAAAATTTAGACTTTAACAAGTTTTATTATTTTTAATTTAAGATATTTACAACGAAACAAAAATACAATTTGATTATCAAAATAAATAATGATATAATATTTATGCATTTTAAAACAAATGTAAAAAGCTTTAAACAAAATTATTTCCAAAAATCTAATCATTAGCAAAGTAATTTTTAAATGAATTCTTTCATTCTTCAATGTTTTATTTACTAGACAAAAAAATATGTATGAGTTATAATAATACAAAAAAATATATGATTGGAGAAATAAGTGTGGATGTACATCATTTAAAAATTTTCTTTGAGGCGTGCAAGGAAAAAGAGTTTTACGAAAAGTCGCAAAAAAATTTATTTATAAGTCAATCTGGGTATCAATACAAATAAAAAAACTGGAAACAAAAACTTGGAATCCAGCTTATTGAAAGAAATTCTAAAAATTTTAGGTTGACTTTTTGCAGGAAAAGAGCTTTTATCGAATGTCAAAGGATGTTTTTGACAAAATTTTTACGAGTGGAAAAGGAAATGGAAAAATTTCGCATTATGGCAAAGGGAAAAATTTGCATAGGGGCGACTCATAATATTGGAGAGCCTGTACTGCCAAGAATTATGGTGGAATTTAAGAAACATAATCCTGAAATTGAATTTGATTTGTATATCAAAAATCGTGAATCCCTTTGTAAAACATCTGAAAGAAGGAACAGTTGACATTGCTTTTAATGGAGGAATATTTTCATTGAAGATAAAGGAAATAAAAGTTATTGAAACTGAGGAATATCCTTTTGTCGTTGTGGCAGGAAAAATATCAGATTACAATGAATTAAAGGAAATGCAGACTGTTAAAGCGGGATACTGTATTGACAAGCAAATACTTGGATTTATTTGAAAAAATAATAGGATTTAATTTTGAAAACAGAATTGTCATAAATGGAAGTATCGAAACGATGAAAAACCTTATAAAAAGTGGGCTTGGTTTTGCCGTTCTGCCGTATTACAGCGTTTATGAGAAATCGAAAAAGGCACATTAAAAAGTAATTCATAACTTTGAAAAATCTGAAGATAAGTTTCAAATTGCCTATATCCGTGAAAAATGGAGAAAAACCTGGAATTTCCAAATTTATGAAATTTGTGAAGGATTACAAAATTACACCAGCGTTATTTTCAGTAAAAATAAATAGTAATTTTAAACAGATAATTTATAAATAAATTTTAGGAGGAAAATTATGTTAAAAGAAAATATCAGAAATTCTTATTTAACAGCTTTTGAAACTGTGAAGACTTTTGTAGAAAATGAGGAAAATATTGAAAAAAACAGAAAAATTGCACAGGAGCTGGCACAAGCATACAAAAATGGTAAAAATCGCTTATTGCAGGAAATGGTGGAAGTAACTGTGATGCGATGCACTTTTGCAGAAGAATTTACAGGAAGATTTAGAAAAGACAGAAGAGCGCTTCCGTCTATAAGTATCAGTGATTCTTCCCATATCACATGTGTTGGAAATGATTACGGATTTGATTTTGTATTTGCAAAAAGGTGTGGAAGCATTTGGGCAGGAAGGTGACTTTTTCTTTTGGAATTTCAACTTCGGGAAATTCTAAAAATATAATTGAAGCTGTTAAAATCAGCTAAGGAAAGAAAATTTAAAAACAGTGGCATTACTTGGAAAAGATGGTGGAAAATTGAAGGGAGTATGTGACTATGAATTTATAATTCCTGGAGAAACATCAGACAGGATTCAGGAAGTTCACATGATGATTTTACACATTATAATTGAAGATGTAGAAAGAATTTTATTTCCTGAAAATTACTAGAAATAACAATGCTTTTTGTAAATTCAAGGAGGAAGATGAAAAAAGGTGTAAATATAGAAAAAACTAGAAACTGGGAATATCTGAAATTAGCATTTGGATTTACATTGTCAACGCTGACAGTTCCTTTGCTAAATTCTGTTGACACAGCAGTTGTAGGAAATCTTTCAAATCCAGTCTTTATAGGTGGAGTAACACTTGGAGGAACGATTTTTAATACAATTTATTGGCTTTTTGGCTTTTTACGTGTCAGCACATCGGATATTCTGCAAAAAGCTTTTGGAGAAAGCAACAGAAGGAAGAAATTATAGTTCTAGTACGTCCAGTGTTAATTTCCGTTTTATTAGGAATTTTCTTTGTTTTGTGTCAAAAACCTATTTTATGGGGATTTATACATTTTTGATGCTGGCAGGAAATTACGGAATATATAGCAGTCTATTTTAATATTTTGATATGGGGAGCACTGTTCGTGCTCCTGAATTACTACATTTTTAGGCTGGATAATGGGACGTAAGAAATAAAAATGCCTGGTTTTGCAACTTATGACAAATTTTGTAAATATTACTGGACATATATTTTGTAAAAGTTCTGAAAATGGATGTTGCAGGAGTAGCAGTTACTATTGATTTCCCAAATAACAACAACTCTTTTATCAGTTTTTATTATTTTTAAGAGACTTTTTCATTAAAGAAAATTTTACATAATATAAATTTAAAAGAAATTTTTGACAAAGCTGAAAGTAAAAAAAGGTTGGAGCAGTGAAATTTGGATTTAGTACTAAGAACAGTGTGCCTTTTGGTAACAACAAATTTATTTCTTTGGAAAAGTCACATACAATGGAAAAATTATATTAGCGCAAATTCCATACTATTTCAGGTTCAATATTTGATGTCATACATTTTTTGACGGCTTTTGCTAATGCTTCAAGTGTATTTTCGGGTATAGCGGTCAGGAGAGAAGGATTTTAGAAAACTAAAATGGGTAATGAGAAAATCAATTCATTTTTGTATCATAATCTCAGCATTTTTAAGTACAGCATTTATTTTTAGGCGGTAAAAAGCTGCTATGTTTATACAAAAGAATGCAGAAGTTATAAACACTGCAGATCATTATAAAATGTGGATAATGCATTTCCAATAGTTGTAAGCTTTTGGATTAGTAATTTATGGAAATTTTACAGGTGCTACAGAAACAGCATATATAAGAAATTCAATCGTTTGCAATCGTTAGTAATTTTTCTAATAGTGTATTTTACAGTAATACCAGCATATCAAAAATCATGGATTATGGTTATCTTTCATAGTTTTTTCACTTGCAAAGGTCGTTATTTTTAATGAGGGTATGTTAAAAATTTTTGAAAAAATATAAATTGGAAATTGAATGTAAAAAACATCAATAAATCATGCAGTGTTTAGCAATTATATGCAAAAAGATTTTCATATAGGAATTTTATCGATTTCATTTTTGATAAATAGCTTTTTATAAGAAATTTAACAGTTTTATGTGGTATATTTACTGTTGAAACAAAATTTAAAGAAAAGGAATGATGAAGATGAAATTATTGAAAAAAATCTATGTTAGTATTGTCTGTAATGACATTAATTGGAGGAATGAGTTTTGCCGCAACAGCTAAGAAAAGACCTGCTGCAAGAAAGGTGGCTTCAGAATCATATACTTGCGGTTCTGAAAGAATAACAGTTTCTTATCCAGCAACAAATACTGCCGAGTAGTTACTAAAGCAGGAAATGTTTACAACCTTAAGGTAGCAACATCAGGTAGTGGATCAAGATATGTTTCTAAAAATGGAAATGTAGAATTCTTCAAAGGTGGAAAAGATGCTATTTATAGAGGACCTAATGGTATTGAAAAATCTTGCACAAGAAGATAACAAAAATTTATTTCTTAATTAATTGAAAAAACATAGCTGACAGATTAGAAGAAAAGTCTGAAGGCTATGTTTTTTATGTTTCATACTGTTCCCCATTTAAATAACGAATTTATTACAAATTTTTCTAATCAAGGGATAAAACTTAATATTTTCAAATAGATTAAAACATAATTTTTACTTTTTAAACAGATTCTAGTATAAATTAATCATGTCGGAGCATTTTTCTGTGCTGGCAAAACTGTCTCGAGCATAGCGAGTTTTTAGAGTTCAGAAAAATGTCGTAGACTAGCCATAGGTTGTGAGGATTTGTGACAATGAGCAAATCCTACGGAAATAAAAGAAAAACATAGTAATATGAAAAATATTTATTAATAAAATATCCAAAAATAATTTAGTTGAATGATTATAAATTAATTATCAAACAACTCTATTATAAAAATTTATTCCTATTTTTTAAAAGGGGTTTAGTATTAGTTTGATTTCAGGTAATATAAAAGAAGAAATAGTTAAAGATGCTGGATTTATTTTCAGGATTTTTCAATCTGAACTGTTACATGCTCTATTTTCGTATTCATTTTTAGAAGCTTTTACCACATTATTTACAATTTCATAATCATTTACACCGTCGTACTCATCTAGTAAAATATGGAATGAAATACTTATATTTTCTTCAGAAATATTCCATAAATGGAATTCATGAATATCTTTTATTTTATCAATTGTCAAAATTTTAGCATGAATTTCGTCAATGTCTAAATCACTGGGAACAGCTTCCATTAAAATAAAAACGCCTCTTTTGCAATTTTTAATCCGCCAGTAAAAATAATAATGCTTATAATTACACTTATTATTATGTCAAAAATAACAAGGTTAGTTAATTTTCAAAATAATTGCAGCAATTATGACTCCGACAGAATTTAATGTGTCACCTAAAAATGCCATAATGCACTTTTTACATTAAGATTATTTTTTCTTTTCAAACTTTTCATAAGCACAAACATAAGTATTATATTAACCAAAAGTCCGATTACTGCAATTGTGAACATTGTAAAAAAATCAACATGCTCTGGATTGAAAAAGCCGTTTTATAGCTTCAATAACTATTCCAAGCTGAAATTATCATGAAAGAGCCAGTCCATTTATGAATGCAGAAATTATCTCAATTCTTAAAAATCCGTAAGTAAAATTCTTGTTTGGCTTTTTGGCTGAATAAAATACTGCTACAATGCTGAATAAAAGTGCAACAACATCCGAAAACATATGAAATGAATCTGAAATAAGCGCAAGCGAACGCTAAATATTCCACCAAACAATTCAACTAAAAGCAAAAACAGTGTCAGAAAAATTGAAGTTATCAAAGTTTTTCTTTGATTGAGCCTGATATTTATAATGCTTTATATGATGATACTTAAAATCGATTTTTCTTTATTCATCTTATCTTTTCCTTCTTTCCTCTAAAAAAATATTTAATCTATTTTTATTATATAATAGGAGTTTTTATTTCAACAACATAATTTTTATTTTTTATAGTAAAACTGTTTTGAAATCTTAAAATTATTTTTAATATTGTTGCAGATTACAATTTTGTATAGTAAACTTTTGTTATAAATAATAAATTTAAAATTGAAATGTATTCAAATTATATTTTTGCAATACCAAAGTTAAAGCAATAAATTCTAAGATAAAGGAGAAAGTATAAAATGTCAAATATATTTGAAAAAGTCAGAATAAACGAATTGACAAACTTGAGAAAAAGAACTTATGCAGACAAGGGAATGTTGTGGAAGAGGTTAAAGTATTAAAGGAATGTAGCAGAACTTACAGAAGATGTTTTTGGTGAGGAAAAGTGATGAAAATATTAAAATTTTGAATGAAGTTGAGGGGACTCTTAAATATGTTGGGGAGTTTGACACGGCGAAAGATGCTTTGCTGAAGGCACAAGGCTTTTATTGAGAAAAATATGGCAAGGACAGTATTCCGTATGCGACTTGCAGCCTGAACTAGCTGAAGTTTACAGGTTTATGAAAAAGTATGATGAAACTGAAGATATGTACTTTAATACTATGAAAATTTATGAAAGTAATAATTTGCAGAATGACTATGTTTATGCGAGCGTGTGCAATAATTTGGCTTTATTTTATCAGGAGCTTGAAAGATACGAGGAAGCTGATTGAATTGCAGGAAAAAAAGTCTGGAAGTATTGGAAAAGTTGGAAAAAACCCTATTCAGTATGCAATTACGCTAAGTAACCTTGTACAGCCTTATTTGAAAGTGAAAAACAAGGAAAAAGCTGAAGAATACTTGCAAAAAAATCACTGGAACTAATCGAAAAGGAAGCTGGAAAAAGCTCATAACTTGTCATGCAGCAGTCCTTAACAATATGGCGACTTTTTATTTTTGCAGAAAATGAATACGAAAAAGCATTGGAATTATTTGAGGAAAGTGCTGAAATTTGTGAAAAAGACGTTTGGTAAAAGAAAGTAATAACTACTAAAAATATTTTGGAAAATATTGAAGTTGTGAAGGAAAAAAATGGTTTAGATGGAAGAAGGAGAAAAATGGATTCAAATAAAATAAAAAGGACTGGAACTTTCAAAAAATATTTTGAAGAAGTTTATCTTCCAGTTATAAAAAGTGAATTTTCAGAGTTTTTGAGAAAAATGGCGGCTGGACTTGCGGGGGAAGGTTCAGAGTGTTTTGGGTTTGATGATGAAATTTCGCAGGATCACGATTTTTGGTGCAGTCCTGCTGTGTTGGCTGAGTCAGAAGATTATGAAAAATATGGACTAAATTTGCAGAAAAGGCTTAATGAATTGCCAAAGGAGTTTTTGGGATTTAGAGCATTGAATGTGAGCGAGTTTGAGATGGACGGCGTGGTGTTCTTAATATGGATGACTGGTTTTTCAAGTTTTTGGGAGATGTGAAAGCACCCTGAAAACCTGTATGACTGGCGATTAATCCCAGAAGAACTGTTAGCAACGGCGGTTAATGGAGAAATTTTTATGGATAATTTCAGGGACAAATTTACAAAAATTAGAAATGATTTTGGAAAAAAATATTTTCCAGAAGATATACGGCTTAATAAAATTGCTACAAGATGTATGAAAATGGCACAATCTGGGCAGTATAACTATTTACGATGTATGAAAAGAAATGAAATTGTGGCGACGAGGCTGGCAGAAACTGAATTTATAAATGAGGCAATACATATGATTTTTTCTATTAAATAAAAAAATATAAACTTTTTACAAATGGATGCCAAAAGAGCCTTAAAAAGACTTGAAAATCTTTGGGAGAAAAAAACTTATTTTCTAATTGAAGAACTGGTAAAAATTGCCAACTAGTGCGATTAATCGAAAATTTCAGATTATTGAAGAAATAAGTGCTGATGTAATTACGGAAATGAAAAATCAAGATATCGTTCCAAGACAATTAACAAGCGACTTTTACAGGATTATGGGACCTTTTGTGCAAAAATAAAATTGAAGATGAGAAATTAAGAAACTGGAATCCTGCGATGGATTAAAATAGAAAATTTAAAAACAATCAACAAAATTAAAGAATATTGGATTTTTAAAATAGGAGAATTGAAAAATGGAAAGAAATTAGCAAAAAGAAAGTTTTATTCGGCAAATTTTAAAAAGAGAATGGGAATTTTTCAAAATGTTCACCATACGGAAGGAAGAGCAGAATGTCAGGGATAATCCGCAGGAATTTGAAATCATGAGAAGAAGTCAATGGGGAAACATTGCCTGATGAAATTCTGGAAAGTTATCTGGAAGACTTGATTTTGGCAAAACATCGTGGTGAAAAACATTGTTCAGGACAAATATGCCAGAATGATGAAATACAGCGTTCCAAAAGAATACGAGATAATCAAGAATATTTGCCTGAAATTTCGCAAGAAAAAGGAAGAACTGGTACAAAAATAGTAGAAATTTATTTGCATTGGGAAGAAGAAATAATACAAAAATATCCAAAAGTTACTTCAAAAGGGCGATCCTTTATACTCAGAAATATGACACACCAAAACTATACTTCAATTGAAACTTACTTGAAAGGAGAATTATCATCATATTCAGTAAAAACATTGAAATTATATTACGAGTATATCAAAGTTGTGTTGCAAATAATGTAAACTTGGCAGAAAAATAATTTGGAAAACATTGTACTGGAAAAAAGGGTATAGGACGATTGATGAAGCAGAAAAGTTTGTAAATTTATAAATTGAAGGGAAGATAAATGGTAAAAAGTAAAGGAATTAATAGAACGTGGATTAGAATTATTTTTCAAGAAATAGTGTAAGCAGGCTAGAAAAGTTTTTTGAATCAGCAAAAACAAGAAAATCTAGATATAAGTTTCAATTGATAAAAATATATGAAATTTAAAAAGAACTAAGAAGAAAAAAACGATTTACAAACAATTTTTAATTATTTTTACTTTCGGATTTTCAGCAATAGGAAGAATGGCACATATGGCTTATGATGCCGAAAGAAAGGAAGAATTTAAAAATGAAAGAATGAAATTGCAAGGGAAATAAAAGATGTGTTAGCGAATGAAAGTATAGATGATAATTCTAGGAACTATTACAAATAATGGATTTCTATTTATATGATTAAAATTGCGAATTAGGGTTTATTGTCAAATTAAGTACAACAAAAAGTAAAAATTAATTTTTAAAGTTTTTATGTTAAGATTAGAGTGTAAATAAAACACAATTCAAAATGACTAAAAACTGCGAAAAATTCCTCTTCATTGAATAGAATTTCTTTATTTGTAAAAAAATATTTGATTTTTCAGAAAATGATGTATAATAATTAATTAAAATTAAATTTCGGATAAAAATAGTTTTTAAAAGGGGAAAAATGAGAATAAAGGGAATAACAATGGGTTTACACTCATTGAGGTTTTATTATACATTTCAATTATGGCGATTTTGTTTTATGGTGGTTTCTGTGAATTTGCAGAAACAGAGGCAGAATCAGGAGTTTGCAATTCAAAAGAGGAATATTAGCCAGTTTATTAGAAAAATTCAGCAGTATGCACAGCACAACAGGAAGGAATATGTGCTGGATTTTAAAATATCTGAAAAGAGGGTCTATTTTTTGGATGAAAAAAATGGGAAAAAAAGGATATTATAGATAAAATGGAGATTTCTCAAAAACTTATCTTATATGACAAATAATTCTAATAAAAATGCTGATTTTTAGAAGACGTACCACAAATGAAGGGAATTTTGAAAAAGGATTTTCCGTTTTATTTGCTGGATAAAAAGGGAGAAAAATTTATTACAGAATTTCTACAAACACAATAAATGCGACGAAAATATCCGATTATAAGTATTTACAGGGCTAAAAAGCCAATTAATCTTTCGGATGACTATTCAAAAGGCTAACTTGTGGAGGAGGAAATTTAAATGAAAAAGTGGGGAAATGTTGAGAATAATACAGCAACTGGACAAAACAGTAAAAAGAGATTTTGAGAATATAAGATTTCGTAAAATTGTGAAAAATCAGATAGAAAAGAAGATTTTAAAAATATGAGAATACAAAAATAAGTAAAAATAGTGAAGTAATAAAACTCAAGAAAATGTAAACTAAATTTGAAAATAAGGAATTTGATAAATATATTTTGGAAATGAAAAATTGAGGAGAAGAGGCTGAAAAAGTATATAAAATCTGAACTTTCACGCAGGAAACAAAATTTAGTAAGATTTTTAATATGGAAATAGGAATTGAAGAAAGTGAAAAGAACTTGGCAATTTGGAATTTTTAATTTTTGGCAGGATTTTTGTTTATCTTTTATTTGAATTTTGTTACTTTTAAAGGGAGAACTTTTCGGTGAAAAAGACACTTTATGTGAAAATTGACGGAAATCGTGGAAGTGTCTTGAAGGTTAATAACAAATATTTGAAAAAGTCAAGCGAGCATTGAAAATAAGAAGGGCTTGAATATGGATTTTACCTTATGCGGTACAAAATTAGGAAAAGTTGTAAATAAAAATGGCAATATTAAGATTGAAGGAAACTGCTGGGATATAAAGAATCACGATTAAATGGCGTTCGTAAATATATTTTGGAGATTTTTGATAATTTGTTTATAACTGAAGAAAAATTTGTATGCTTTTTTCACGTGCTGCGGTTCTGGGAGAAAAGGCGGAGGTTTCTAAGGATATGAAGGATAAGTTTAAATACACGGGATTGGCTCATTTGATTGTAATTTCTGGAACTCATATAAGTCTGGTTGTGATTGGGATTGTGAAAATTTTGGATGGGATGTCGCTAGGATATAGGTTTAAATATCTGATGGCACTTGTAGCACTCACTTTTCTATTGTGCATTAATCGGATTTTTCTCCAGGAATTTTACGTGCCTATATTATGGGAGCGATGATGATTTTGGCAAGAATTTTTATTTGAGCAGGAAGACAGTAAAAATCCTTCTGGTATCGTTTATTGTTATAATTGTGCTAAATCCGTATTCACTTTTTGATATTTCAATGCAGCTTTCGTATGCGGCAGTTGTGGCAATAATATTTGTAAATCCTGAATTTAAGAAAATTTATCAGGAAAAAATTTTGGATAAAAATAAAAACGAAGTATTGAGAAATACTGTAGATTTGATATTTTTAAGTTTAACAATACAAATTACAAGCATTCCTTTATTTTTGTATTATTTTGAAAAACTGCCATTATTTTCATTTTTACTAAACATTGTAGGGAATACCGATTGGAACTGTTGTTATACAATGTTTATTTTTGCAGTGCTTTTAAATATTTTTAAATTATCTTTATTTCAATGGAATAGTAGTTTTTATTACAGAAATTATTTTTAAGGCTTTTTGAAGGATTTATTTATGCTGGAAGCAAAAATTCCGCTTTTACAGATGAATATTAATGGAAAAAGCACCATTATGGACAGTTTTTGCATATTATGGAATGTTATTTTTTATAACATTTTTGTAATGCCCTTGTTTACTGCAAAAATCGATACGTACTCAAGCTCTTTTAATACTGAAACAATAAAATAATTTTGGAGATTGATTTTAGAATACCGTTAATAATATAAATGAAAATTGTGATAATAAACATATTTTATAAGTTCCTGTTTCGTGGTATAATAATATGATAAAAAAATAATAAAATTTGAAAGGAAGATAGAATATGAGTTTACCAAATTGTCCAAAAAATGTGGATCAGTATATGTTTATGAGGATGGAAATATGCTAGTTTGTCCAGAATGCTTTTTATGAATGGGACTGAAAATCGGGGAAGAAAGCAGTGATGAAAATGTTGTGAAAAGATTCAAACGGAAATATTTTGCAGGATGGAGACAGCGTTACAATTATTAAGGATTTGAAAGTAAAAAGGTCATCGTCAGACTTGAAAGAGAGGAACAAAAGTTAAAAATATAAGATTAATTGATGATGGGATTCATAACATTGACTGTAAAATAGAAGGTTTTGGTGCAATGAAACTGAAATCGGAATTTGTTAAAATATAAAATAGATTTTTAATAACTTACTTATAAAGTTTTTCTTTAAATATTCAACAAAGTAATTTTCATAAGTTTAGATTATTTTATTTTTTATTTTATGTTTGTTAGCAGGAAGATCAGACGCCATCTCCCTGCACCACGCTTAACATAAAACTTTCTTATAAAAGAAAAATGAACTCGCTTTTTGAATTTATATTATTCTAATACAAACAACTTTGTACAACTTAAAATTGTTCAAAAAGCTCAAACAGCTATTTTTCTTCTAACTAACTTGCATTAAAGTTTTTGCAGATTATTTTGAATAATTATAATTTTTAATCAAAAATAATTATATGATCATCTAAAAATATGACAAGCTGAGGGTCGGTGCATAGCACTTTCATATATCTAAAAATATTATAATTTGAAAAATTAAAAATAACTAATATTGCGAAATAAAAGGGGATGGTGTCTGCCCTTTTACGTATGATATATATATAAATTATAGAAAAATATTTATACAACAAATTATTTTATCACTGTTATTTAGATAAAAATTACCTAGTTAAACATTTAAGAATTGAATTTATAAAATAAATTTATTATCATAATTAAAATTATAGAATTGGAGAAAAGAATGAAAGTCAGGATTTATAACAATTGTTGGGCGTCCAAATGTTGGGAAGTCTACGCTTATGAATAAAGCTTGTGAAAGAAAAAAAGTTGCGATTGTATCGGATAAGGCTGGGACGACTAGGGATCAGATAAAAGGGAATTGTAAATATTGGAGAAAGATCAGTTTATATTTGTAGACACGCCAGGGATCTCATAAAGCCAAAACATTTGCTTGGGGAACATATGACAAATGTGGCATTAGAAGCATTGAAAATGTGGATTTGATAATGTTTATGCTGGATGGGACACAGAAATTTCGACTGGGGATATGTTTGTTAATGAAAAATGTACGAAGTGTGAAAACACCCGATTGTACTTGTTATTAACAAAATTGATAAAATGTCGGATGAGGAAATTGAGGAAAAGAAAAAGGAAATTCGTGAAAAAAATTGGGAGAATTTGATGAAATAATAACTCTTACGGCGGAATATGCGATTGGGATTCATAAAATATTTGAGGTTGCACAAAAATATTTGACAAATGATATGTGGTTTTATCCGAAGATTATTACACAGATTTGCCAGTAAATAAAATCGTTGTGGAAACAGTTAGAGAAAAATTTTACATCATACGAAAGATGAAATTCCACATAGTGTAGCTGTGGAGATTATTAATGTAGAAACAAAAGCCGACAATTAGAAAATATGATATAAATATTTATGTTGAAAGAGATAGCCAAAAAGGATATTATTGGAAAAGATGGGGCTATGCTTAAGAAAAATTGGGACAGAGGCTAGACGTGAAATTGAGCATCTGATTGATTTGAAAGTCAACTTGAAAATTGTGGGTAAAGTTAAGAAGAAATGGAGAAAGAATAAGAAATTTCTGGATGAAATGGGATATAAAATAAAATAACAGTTATTTTTAGATTCCATTTGGTTAATAATAATTTTTTAATTTTTATAAAAATTTTGCTGAAAATACATATCTATAGAGAAAGTAGAAATATGAGTTTAAATTTTTGAAACAATTAATAAAAGAGAATTTTGAGAAAAGAGGAAAATAGAGATGGATTTTAAAGATACATTCAAAATTTAAGCCTACTGGAGATCAGCCTCAGGCTATCCAAAAAGATTGTGGAAAACTTGGAAGATGGGTATTACAGATCAGATTTTGCTTGGGGTTACAGGGTCAGGGAAAGACATTTACAGTTGCGAATGTATTGAAAAATAAATCGTCCAGCCTTTGATAATGGCACCGAATAAGACGCTTGCGCACAGCTTTACAATGAATACAAGCAGTTTTTTTCCTGAAAATGCTGTTGAATATTTTTGTGTCTTATTATGATTATTATCAGCCTGAAGCGTATATTATGCAAACTGACACGTATATTGAAAAAGGACTCTTCAATTAATGATGAGATTGATAAATTGCGGCATGCGGCAACAGCGGCACTTTTGAATAGAAGAGATGTTATTATTGTGGCTTCGGTTTCGGCAATTTATGGATTGGGGTCGCCAGAGGCATATAAAAAGAGATCGATTCCGATTGATGTGGAAACTGGGTTTGAGAGAAATGAGCTTATAAAAAGGCTGATTTCACTTAGATACGAGAGAAATGACATTGCTGTGAGCGTGGAAAAATTCCGTGTGAAAGGGATATTCTTGATTTACATCCATCTTATCAGGATACAGGATACCGTTTTGAATTTTTTGGAGATGATTTGGAAAGCATTTCAGAGATTAATACGCTTACTGGACAGAAAATTAGAAATATAAAAAGAATCACAATAATGCCTGCGACTCACTATTTGACAAATGAAGATACAAAAAGTGATGTTTGAGGCAATAAAAAAGAAATGGAAGAAAGAGTGCATTTTTTCCAGAAAGAGGAAAACTGCTGGAAGCACAGAGAATTGAGCAAAAGAACAAAGTATGATTTGGAAATGATTGAGGAAATTGGTTATTGTAAAGGTGTGGAAAACTATTCAGATATTTGACAGGAAAGAGTGAAGGGAAGCGCCTGATACGTTAATTGACTATTTTCCAGAGGATTTGGTTGTATTTCTGGATGAGTCGCACATTTCAGTTCCACAGATAAATGGGATGTATAAGGGAGATAGAGCAAGAAAAAGAAGTCTTTAATTGACAATGGATTCAGGCTTCCAAGCGCTTATGACAACCGTCCGTTGAAAATTTGAGGAATTTTTGGGAAAAATCCCGCAGAGTTGTGTATATTTCAGCCACTCCAAGCGATTACAGAGCTGGAACATTCAAATGGTGAAGTTGTAGAGCGAGCTTGTCCGTCCAACAGGAATTGTAGAGCCAAGTATCGACATTCGTGAAACAAAAATCAAATTGATGACTTGATGGATGAAATAAAAACAAGAACGGCAAGAAAAGAACGGATTTTAGTTACAACCTTGACAAAAATGGCAGAAGAACTGACAGATTACTATTTGGAATACGGAATAAAAAGTAAAATATATGCACTCTGACATTGACACGCTAGAAAGAACAGAGATAATAAGAGGTTTGAGAAAAGGTGAATTTGATGTTCTGGTTGGAATAAACTTGTCTGCGGGAAGGGCTGGATATTCCGAAGTTTCATTAGTGGCAATTTTGGAAAGCAGACAAGAAGGATATTTACGTTCGAGAAGATCTTTAATTCAGACAATGGGACGTCGCAAGAAACGTGGAAGGACACGTTATCCTGTATGCTGACAGAAATAACAGGGCTCCATGCAGGAAGCCATTGATGAGGTAAACAGACGGCGTGAAGTTCAGGAAAAATACAACTGGAAAAACAACATTAATCCAAAATCAATCGTAAGAGAAATTGCAGAGTCAATCGTAGACTATGAAATTGAAAAAAAGAAAATGAAGCAAACAAAAGCAAATTAAAGCAGTATAAGAGCGAAAAAAGACGTGGAAAAAGGAAATTAAGAAACTCGATAAGCAGATTAAGAAAATGGCTGAAGAGCTTAATTTTGAGGAAGCTATTAAATTGAGGGATAAAATGAATGAATTGAAAGAAGTTGTTAATTGAACTGTAAATTATAAAAATTAATTATGATTGACAATTGAAAAATTTTATACTATAATATGCATAGAAAATAACTTGGTCAGATGTAATTTTATTACAGGACTATCTAATCCACTATGCGTAGTGGATTTTTGTGAGAGGAAATGGGAGAAATTGTGTGATAAACCTTTTAAAACTTATAAAGAGCAAATAGAAATATTAAAAATAAATATAAACTAAATATAAAAATGAAAATTTTGCTTTAGAACTTTTAAGTACGATTTCATATTATGATTTGATTAATGGTTCTAAAGAATCTGAGAAAGATTCTGAAATATTTGAAGAAAACACAGATATTATAGATTTGTTTCTTTTCAAAATATTAGATAAAAATATTCAAAATACATTGTTTAAGTATAGTGTCTATGTAGAAAATATATTTAAAAACAAAAATGGCATATCTTATATCAAGGAAATACGGAATTTCAATTGAACAGTATTTAAATGAAAAAACTACTATTTGCCTATTAATTTTTCAAAGAAGAAAAAGAAATCAAACCTAAAAGCAATTTTGGCAGTAGCAACAGATAATAAGTATAAAAATGATCCTACAGAATATTATAAAAATATCATAATCATATTCCAGCTTGGATATTATTCAAAAATGTTAATTTTACAGACATTATTGATTTATATTCCTTTTTAAAATTAGAAGATAAAGCTGGAGATAGCAAAAAGAATATTGTAATAATGCGAGTCAACTCAAAGATGAAGAATTAGTAGAACTATTAAAAATTCAATTACTATCGTAAGAAAGTTTAGAAATAGAATTGCCCATAATTTAAAAGTAATAACCTATAGAGCTAAAGGTAACAATTTGAAATTGAAGAATATTAAAAATTTTCTTCCAAATCAATTTATAGGAAAAATGATTATAAAAATAAAATAGGAATTAATGACTTGTTTTCTATGATTTCCTCAATAACTTTTTGTTAAAAAAATGAGACATTAATATTTCAGATGTTTAGTGAATTAAAGGCTGATTTTAATTTAATATCCTTACAGAAAATGGTAAAAATATAAAAAATAACAAACTTTTCCTCAAAATATTGAAAAAGATTTGATATAATTTTAGGAAAAAGAAAAAAATAATAGCAAGAAGGAGTTGAGATGATGTTTATTTTTGAAAATGCTGTTAGAAATAGTAATAATGCTTATTTTTGTGTGTAATTTTTAAATTTAATTTTTTGTGAAGAAGATTCTTAGAGTAAAAAAATAAGAGAAAAATACCTTTAAAAAGGTAAAAAGCCGTTGTGTTTGATGTTAAGAAAATTGAAAAGAAGATGTGGCTATGCTCTGCATTAAAGGGGAAAGAGAAATTATCGTATTATCAAATATTGCAAGGATTAAATAATCTTGCGGAAGATAAGAATATAAAAAGTGATTATTGATGTGGATAAAGTTGAATTTGACACTTTCACAGCTGGAAGAGATTTCTAAAATTTTTGACAAGATTAGGAAAAATAAGGAAGTAGTGGCGATAGGGGACGCTTTTTGAGGAAAGTCGATATAGACAGGCTTTGCTTGCTGGATAAAATTTTTATGTTTGACACAAGGCAGTCAACTATTATTTTTTAGGGATATTTGCATAAGGAATTTTATTTGAAAGTCGTTTCGGAAAAAGTGGGATAAGGATGAATGTGCCTATATTGGTGATTACAAAGGTGGCTGGAGAAAATATAGCCATAACCAAATGTCGGAAGAGAAAAGAATCAATTAAAAATATAAAGGATAAAAGTTTTTGAAGATTTTGTGGAACTGGTAAAAAGTAAAAAGAGGCGTTGATATTGAAAATGAGATATTGAGTGAAATCTAATTTTTGCTGGGGCGAAAAGGCTTTGGAATATAAATTGATTGACGGTGTTGCTGATTATGATGAAATTGGGATAAATTACAAGAAGACACTGTTTCGATTGAAGAATACATAGGAATGTTGAAAAGATAAAAAGGAAAAAGCAAAGATACGATTGCAGTAGTGAATCTTGAGGGTGTTATTGATGTGAAAAATCCTAACAAAAATATTTCTTATGAAAAATGTATGTGAAAAATTGGAAGAATTAAAAAGAAATAAAGAATTTGAAAGGGTTAGTATTAAGAATAAATTCACCTGGCAGGGAGTGCTTTAGTTTCTGAAAAATATATATAAGAAAATTATTGACTGTGCCAATATATGTTTCAATGGGAGATGTCTGTGCAAGCGGTGGTTATTACATTGCCACAACTGGAAAAAAATTATTTGCGAATAACTTTACTTTGACAGGCTCAATCGATGTAGTTATGATGTACCCTGAAGTTACAGGAACAATGAAAAAGTTAGACATCAATTTGGAAGGATTTGGAAAGGGTGCTGACTTTGATATGCTGAATCCGTTTGAAAAACTAGGAGAAGATTCAAAAGAGAAATTAATCCATAATATGAATGAAGTTTATGGCGAGTTTAAGGAACATGTAATGGTATCCAGAGGAATGAATGATGAGGAACTTGAAAAAATTGCACAGGGGAGAGTGTGGCTTTGGAAGTGAAGCCAAAAATATCAATTTAGTTGATGAAATTGGAACTCTTGAAGATTGTATAAAAATCAATGGCAAAATGATTTGAAACTGGATAAATATAAAGTGCAAAATAGTGGAGTTAACACAGACTTTAAAAGAAACTCTGTCAGATATAAAAATGCCTTTGTATCTGAGGAAATTAGGGAAAAAGGTTGAATTTTTGCAAGGAAATATGAATCAGGTTTTGTATTATGAGAGTGATTTTTGAACTTTGAAAGTTTAAGGAAGAAAATTAAAATGAAAAATAGAGATATCGAGTTTTTATTGAAAGGATTAGTTACTATTATTCTAATATTAGGATATGTATTAATTCAAGAGTTTTCTAAATCCTCTAATGCTAACAAGAATTGCATTAATTTTTGCACTAGTAATACATCCATCCCGGATATATTGTTTTTGTATTAATATTAATTTTAGTTTTTAATGTTAATATTTTTATTTAGGGATTTTGCTACAAAGAATAGCTAAATATCCTAAAATTAATATAGTTGTGATGATAATGATATTTACATATTTTGTTATAAAGTATATTTTGCTGATGACAATAGTACATTTTTGCTCCAACTGAAAAGAAAGATATAAATTTATTATAGTGAGTCATATATATCGGTGGTATTGTGGGAAGAAAAATAAAAAGAACAGGTAGTTTTTATAAAAAGCATTTGTAATAATTTTGAATTTATAAAAATAATATATAATAGACGTGTTCAATAATTTAAGTGATTTTCACAAGGGGTCAAGACCCTTGCTTCAGAATATTGTTTTATTAAATTATAAGCATATATAGTTAGTTATCGAACAGGTCTAATGTAAAAATAGGAGTTTTTATGAATAATTATTTTGGAATTGTCAAAAATTATACTATCAAAAAGCTAATATTGAAGAAGAATTGAATAAAAGACTTGAAAATCCATGTTTATAAAAACATCCTTATATATTTCGCCAATTACGGGGAGAAAAAGAGTTTCAAAGGAAGTAAATTGTTTTTTGCCAATAAAATGTATTAATGTTGCAAGATGAAATAATTCAAAATAGTGAGAGATATTTAAATTTGTCTAACGAACTGCCTGAAGTGGCTTTAAATTATTGTGTAAGAGAAATTATAGTTAATGAAATAATAAAAAGTAATGGGATTGAAGAGTTCATACAACAGATGTGTATGATAGCATGAATTCCAATAAAAATATAGATTTTCAGGATTGTATATATAAGCAAATAACAGAAAATAAGATTCAAAATTAATTCACGGAAGAAATACGAAAAATATACGATGAAGTTTTTAGTGAAGAGAATTGTAATTAATTCAGAGAACAAATTAGATGGAAATTATTTAGAAAAGGATTGGTTTGTATTTACGAGATTTCAGCATGAAAAATGTTCATTTAGGCAGATTCAAATGAAGAACTGATACTAAAGCATATTCAAAAATCTAATAATATGTGTGAATAAAAAGATATAAATTTCTTGTTAAAAGCCTGTATTACTCATTATTATTTTGACACATTCATCCATTTTATGATGGAAATGGACGATTTGGAAGACAATTTTCTCAATGTACCTCAGCAAGAAAATTAGATGTATTTACAGGATTGTCACTATCTTATGCAATTTTCTGAAAAGGAAAAATATTCAAAGTTATTTCTGAATACTTCAAATTCTAAAAATTTTGGTGAAATAACATTTTTCTCATAGGCATGTTGGAACTAATAAAAAGGACAAAAGTATAATGAAAATGCTGGAAGATAAAATAGAAAAATTGAATTTTTCGAGAAATTATTTGAATAATCTTAATTTAAGCGATTTGGAGAAAGATATAATGTTTGTATATATTCAAAAATCATATTTTTCTAATTCTGATTTAGAAGATAAAGAATTGTAAAATAATAAATATGAGCAGGCCTACACTAAAAATAATATAGAACAATTAATAAAAAAGAATACTGACAAAAATTTCTAAAACCAATAACACATGTTCTAAGTGACAAATTACAGAAAGTTATTGACTACCAGTAAATATTGATTAAATTAATAAAGTTTAGATTTTAAAAATTAAAAATTGAAAAGAGGAGATAAAAATGAACAAAAGTATATTGCTATCCAAGATGCACAACTTGTAAAAAGGCTGTGGAAATGGCTGGAGGAAAATGGAATTGATTATGAATATAAGCACATTGTGGAAGAAACACCATCGAAGGAAGATATTAAGAAATATTATGAGAAAAAGTGGATTGCCTAAAAAGATTTTTAATACAAGCGGAAATGTTTATAAAGAACTGAACTTAAAGGAAAAATTGGCTAAAATGTCAGAAGATGAACAGTTTTGAATTACTTGCAAAGCAATGGAATGGTATTAAAAAGACCACTTTTGGTAGGGAAGAATTTTTGTGCTGGTTGGATTTAAGGAAGCTGAGTGGGTTGAAAAATTGAAATAATTTAAAAATTGGAAATAATAAAAACTTCCTGCTAACAGGAAAAACATTATGAATTAGGATATGAAATATTATTAAAATGGATACATGTTTATTTATGAATGAAAAAGGTAATTTAAAAAGGCTCCTTTTGAAGGCTTAGGAGATCTAGGCTGGGTAGAAGAGTATAGGACGGTTGGTATAGGAAAAACTACTAAAGATGAGGCTAAAAAGTCCATGACTAAGTTTAGATGGTAAAGGAAAATATAATTTGGATGGCGACATCACAGAAAATATGTTGAGAAAAGAGCACAAATTAAGATTGAGAGGTATATATCACAATGAATATTAAATTGATTAAATTAGTAATATTATTAATATTTTTCTGTAAATACAGGCTATTCTTCTACAGAAGAAATAGAAGATTTAGATAAAAATGACCCAAATGTATTAAAAGTTTTAAATAAAAAGAAATATAACTGCTGGAGATACCTGGGATAATACTGGAATATTCGAATATTCATTACATTCTACTGATCAAACAAAATATAAATTTTTGATGTTTTTAAGACTTTTAAAAAAGTTGATTATTCTAGATTAATACAAAGTTATGGACAAAATTTTTCTATTTTTAAAAAGATATAACCTTTCGATAGTTTGACAGATGCAAAATTTTTGGATACTCTTTATTCTAATATACCACTAAAGCTATAAAAAGATTCTTGTTTGGAAAAAGTATCCTCAGTAGGATATGCTGAAGAAAATTTAATGAGAGTACTTAAACTTGAATTGTATTTTATAAATCTGATAACACATTGGAGACCAAAGTATTTTTTAAAACGGGAAACTTAGAAGGTTTATTAAACAAACATTACCATGAACATGAAAAAAATTGAAAAGGATGGGTTTTGATTATTCTTCAAATAGCCCAAAAGACATGATAACAATAATAACTGAAAATAACGTAGTGCATAAAGTCAGCGAAGATTTAGAAGGAACAGAAAAGAGTTATATGATTTTTGTTATGAATCTTTTTAAGGATGAAATACCAAAAAGAATATTTTTGAATACAGGATAAAAGGCTATCTTAAATAACACTAAATCTATCTGCTAACCTATAACTTAAAAATTTATAATTAAATATTGAATAAATGTAGTAATTTGAGAGTTATAATTTTTGAGTTTGAAATATTTAAATAAAAAGTATTTTAGGAAAAAGAATATGATTTTTAAAAATTTTTGAAAAATTGATTTTGTAATTGTATTGAAAAATTAATGGAAAATATGATAAACTTAATAAGTTATTGAATAAAAAGAATATTCCGCTTTTATTGTTGCTACCAGTTTTGTAAAGGATTTATAAGCAAGAAAAGTTTTGTGAATTAGTAAAAATTGGTATAGATAGAAAGAATGTCTTAGAAAGAAGGGAGTGAATTTTCTTGAAAGAGAAATTAATCGAATTAGTAGAAAAATTACTTGAAAGCTGACGTACCTCAATTTAAAAGCAGGGGATACAGTTGCAGTTCACTACAAAGTAAAAGAGGGAAACAAAGAAAGAATACAGGTTTTTGAAGGTGTAGTTATCAGAGTTTTACGGTGGAAGTGTTGCTAAAAACTTCACAGTTAGAAAAAGTATCTTCAGGAATCGGTGTAGAAAAGAATCATTCCTTTAAATTCTCCATTAGTAGAAAAAAATCGAAGTTAAGAGAATTGGTAAAGTAAGAAGATCTAAATTATACTACTTGAGAAACTTATCAGGAAAAAGGCACTAGAATTAAAGAAATTAGAAAGTAGCTTCAAGGCTAGCAAAATGCTAGCTTTTTATTTTTATGCAAACTAAAAATTTAATATTTTAATATAAACTTTACTGTATTAAATATATTTTAGGCAAATAAAAATTTTAGAAAAATAAAGTTTAATTATGTATAATTCAGTAATTCTTTGCTTTAAAAAGTGAGCTTGAATGTTATAATTTTTATTGTTTTCAGTTTTAAAGAGAGTTTTAAAATTTAAAAATTACAAATTAGGAGAGGGAAAAATTATGAATACGTTATTATGGGGAGCATTTTATATTGTTGCATCGCTATTTCTATTATTTTTCTTTTTTTAAAGAAAAGCAGGTTATCCATTGGATAAGAACTAAAAGAAGATGAAATATTGCAGAAAGTTTCACTTGAGAGAAGTCGATAGAAGTTTTTGATTGCAGAATATATTAACAATAGTTGCATTAATTATTACATCAGTATTTTTTTCGTGATTGTTGATAAAACGCCGATTCTGATATTTTTTATAAAAGTTTGGGGAATTCTTGGAGTGTTTTATTATAAATTTAATAATTTATGTTCTAAGAAGACAACATGAATGGATTTTTACTTAATCTTGTAATGTTGTTTTTGAGCAGATTAATGTTTAATATTATGGATATAAATTTTCATATTTATTTGGGAATAAATGTTGTAATTTCATTGATTCTTATTTATTTGTTTAAAAGATTTACCAAAAGAAAAATTGATGAACAAATGATTCTAAAAGGAAGCGTGTATGGAAATAAAAAATGGAAAAAGATATTGACTGAAGCAAAAGTAAAGAATGAAAGCACAGAAGAAATTTTTAAAAATGTTTCCAAAGGAAAATATTACAGTAGAAGAAGAATTAAAAGAGAAAAAGAAAAAGATACATTTGGGAAAAGCACTTTCAAGAATTGATAATGCTCTAGTTGCTATTATTTTAGTGGGACTGATACAAATGTTTTATATAGGAAATTATGTAATTCCTACAGGTTCAATGGAACCTACAATTAGGATTCAAGATAGGGTTTTACGAATATGGTTAAATATCATTTTTCACACCCTAAAGTTGGACATATAATTGCGTTTTAAAGAACCGATGGAAAATAAACTGATGTTTACAAAAAAGAATAGTTGGAGCGACAGGAGATACTTTACAAATTGCAAAAAGGGAAAATGAGTATAACAGAATTTAGAATCGCAATTCTTGACAGCGAACCAAAAATTGAATATACTGGCGATGAAAAACACGACAAAACTTGAAGAAGCAAAATATGAAAAAGAATTACAGGAACGTCAAGTTAAAAGAAGTTGAGTGAGCAATGATAATAAATGGACAGGAATCAGAAATTTTAAAAAGAGTAACACCTCAAAAATTATATTTACCTGAAGGAATTCTTATGAATAATAAAATTTATATTCCTAAAAAGGTGATAAAGTAAAACTAGATAAAAGTCATTGCAATTGATAAAGTATTTGAGAAAAACGGAAGACAAAAGATAATATTTTAATTGGTCAAGTAAACTGGGAAAAGCTACTATGATGGAAAAGGTTACAAAAAAATTAAGTGGAAAAGAGTTTTTGGATTTAATAAAAACTGATAAGAATTTTTAAAGATATAATTAGGGAATGATGATGAATTTAATTCTAATCCCTACAAATATATTGACAAATACATATTATACATTTACTTTAAAAAGTAGAAGGCAGAGATGAGATGGTTGATGCCAATTATGGACTTTAAATATGATGATAAATTGTTTACAAGTTTGCTGAATGGCGAAACCATAACACTTGATAAAAATTATTATATGGCTATGGGAGATAACACTTCAAACAGTAAGGACACAAAGATATTTTGGACTTGTGGCAGAACCCTAGAATTAAAGGTGAATTACTTGTAAGATGGTGGCCGTTGACTAGAATTGGGCTATTATAATTTAAAAGTGTTTACAAGTGTGTTTGTTTTTAATATTATAAGTAAGAGTTTAATAAAGTTAAAGAAAAATGGAGAATAAAATGGAAAAATATTGTCAGTGAATTGGTTAAAATTCATAATGAAAACTTTTAAAAATAAAGTTGGGGATAAATATTTTTCTGAAATGATGTTAAGTGAGCAGTATGAGATATACTGCTTATTTAATTTTATGGGGAAAATATTTTTGTGGAGAAATTAAAAAAAGAAGATAAAAATAAAATTTTAGAAAAATCAAAAAAAGAAAAACAGATTTTGGATAAAAATGAAAAATTTGAGAAAAATGTGTTGGGATATGTCGCATTTTTATGGTACAATAGAGAGCATAGATATTTTTGAAATTGCAATAAAAAGAATATCAGGGGCAATGTTTTTGGTGAAAAATTATTAACTGAAAGCATGGGAAATTTACTTAAAAATAATAAAAATTCAGAAATTAAAAATATACATTTTTTTCAGAAAATAAGTTTTACTGGAAGTTAATGAAAATAATATAAAAAGCACTAAGACTTTATAAAAAAATTGGATTTGAACAAATTTCTGTAAGAAAAAAATTATTATGGAAATAATGAGAATGCGATAATAATGATGAAAATCATTTAATTTAACATAAATAAAAAGTAAAGGGAGAAAAAAATGGGACAGAATAGTATTTCATTAGAATTAAAAACAGATAACACGAGTATTTTTATAATTGGACAGGAATATTATAATAAAAGTTTGGGAGAATATAACTGCACTTTTTGCCGATGGGAACTTTATGACGGTAGAGGGTGAGTACAAGGAAAATAGCCTTTGTAAGACATCGATTACGGTGGAGCAGAAAAAAGGGGAATTTGTTGAAGCAGACTGTGATTGCATGTTTTTAAGAACAATAAGAAAAAAATTGCTGTAAAACACGTTGTAACATTGGGAATGATGGCGAGATCATTCAGAAAAAAATTTCAAAAAGTTATTGGGACTGACGATATTGAAATGATGTTTGAAGATGACTTTGAGGAAGATAATAAAAATTAGCTAAAATTAAAGAAAAGAGCAAAAAGCCAAAGCTGAAAAAGTTGCTAAGCAAAATTTAGAAAATGATAAAATAAATTACAACAAAAGCCTAAAATTAAAAAGCCGAGAATATAAATATAAAAATTAGATAAATCAAATAAAACCTCTGAAAAGAATAGAAAATATTGAAAAATGAAGAATTGAAGAATTTTGATAGTAAAAAGTGTGGAAGTTAAATTTGAAACTATTGAAGGGATACTGAAAAATACTTTAAAAGATAATAGTATAAAAAGTCGAAATAGATTTTCAGAATACGCAAAAACTAAAAAAATAATGAAGAAATAGTGGAAAATCTTGAAAGTGTTTCTGCAAAAATCAATGAAATTTATAATTTACATTTGGAAAATCAAAAGTATCGAAGCGGAAGAACAGCAGGAAATGCGACTTGAAGTTGAAATTGACGAGGGAAGTTACAGTGACTATAAATATGGATATGACTATAATCAGGAAAATAATGCACGGGGATATATTTTAAGACTAAAAAAACAGGGCTAAAGAAAACTTACTATGTGAAAGATATTTTAAAATTTATCGAATCGGTTGTAAAAGACAGAGAATATGAAGTAACTTCTAAAAATTACTTATAATCCAAAAACTTATTTTTCAACGAAATAAACAAAAATAATCCATGCAATTTACGAATACAGTAAAAGAAATTCAAAAGCGTAATTGACAGCGGAATTAAGGATAAAAAAGGGCTAAAAAGTGTATGAAATGCTCTTAAATAGACTGCTTATAGCTATGGAAAAAGGAAAAACCCTAGTTCTTTTGGGAGAGCAAAAAGCAGATAATGAATTCGTATGAACCGTTATTTGTATTGGAAAATGAAAAATTATAATGAGAAATATCGAAAGAATTTCTGAAAAATAGTCCATTTTACACTTTTTCAAACGACACAACGAAAAGTTTTTAAAATGGATAAAAATGAAATAAAATTTTTTGAAAAATTTGATTTTTAGATACGGAACTGTTTAATCAGCTTTCCAGTGATGAAAATCAGAAGTTAAAGGCAGTTTTGGGATATGAAAATATTAATGTTGCCGAATATGCTGATGAGGATGGAAATATTGACATTTTTGTTACAGAAACTGATGAAAAGGAACTTATAAAATTAACTTGTCAAATACTGTTTGTGCGTTGGAAAAATGGGAAAATATTTTATTCCTAGAAAAAAATGCACAATTATGTGAGGAATTGAAAAACTTGTGAAAAGTTATTCTTTTGTGAATTTGGAGTCGATGGAAGGCAGTTACAATGTAAATTATGAAGGGCTGGGAAGATTTCCGAATATATTGATAAAAAAATATCCAGATAAGGTAAAAATTCATCTGGATAACAAAATAAAAAAATGCACGAAATATAGATGTTCATGTTGGAATAAAAGGTGGAAAATAATTTTTGAATGTTAGCTTTTGACATTGAGGGATAAAAACTGAAGATGTGAAATTGTGATGGAAGCAATTAAAAATGAACAGAAATATATAACGCTTTCAAGTGGGGAACTTGTAAAAATTGCTAATAAAAGCATTGAAGAACTGGTTGGAATTACAGATTCCATTTCTAATCTGAAAGTTGGGGAAAATAAAATTTCTAAAATAAAAGCTTTACAGCTTGCTCAAATTTCAAAAATATTCAGGAAGAACTTGTAAAAATGGATGAATTTAAGGATTTGTTCCATAAAATAAAAATCGGCAGGGAAATAGAGCCAGCATAATATAAAATGTACAATTATTTCCGTATCAGAAATTAGGCTTTAATTGGCTGAAAAAAATATGTATGATATTGGATTTGGAGGAGTTCAGCTGATGATATGGGGCTTGGTAAGACTTTACAGACAATTTCGCTGTTAAATGAGATTTATCAGGAAAACAGAGATTTTTCGGCTTTGATTATTGTGCCGAGTTCACTGCTATATAACTGGAAGGAAGAAATTATCAAGTTTACAGGGATAAGTCCAACTCTAATTGAAGGAACGGCGGCTTCAAAGAAAGGAAATTATATCCAAAAATCAAGAGGATTTATGATAACAACTTATCAGGCTTTGAGAAATGATATTGAAGAGTATAAAAGCAGAGATTTTTGATGTAGTAGTGCTGGATGAGGCTCAAAAATATAAAACAACAACTTCTCAAATAAAAAAGCTGTTATGAAAATCAACAGCAAAGTAAATTTTGCATTGACAGGAACACCAGTAGAAAAACAATATTTTAGAACTATGGTCAATTTTTGATTTTGTAATACCGGGATATTTAGATAATTTGACGAAAATTTAAAAACCTATAAAGAAGCAATTGTAAATCCAAATTCTTCCAAAATACACAATTTACGTGAAATTATCGCTCCATTTTTGTTAAGAAGAACAAAAAGAAGTGCTCATAGAATTGCAGACAAAATTGAATCAAATATGGTTGTAACATTGAGCAATGAGCAAAAACAGCTATATATGTCGTACATAAAAGAAAGCTAAAAGTGAAATGAAGAAATTTAACGAAAAATGAAAACAATCGGATGAAAATACTGGCTATATTGACAAAATTGCGTCAAATATGTAATTCTCCAACTTTATTTAAAAGAAGATTATAGAAAGGCGAGGTAGCCAAACTGGAAGTATTGCGTGACTTAATGCAGATATAATTGAAAATGGGCATAGACTATTAATATTTTCTCAATTTGTGGGAACTTTGAAGGAAATTGAAAAGAACTTGAAAATATGGGGATTGAGTATTTTTATATTGATGGAAGTGTAAAATCTAAGGAAAGAGTTGATATTTGTAACAAATTTAACGCTGGAGAGAGACAAGTGGTTCTAATTTCGTTAAAAGCAGGTGGAACAGGGCTAAACCTCGTTGGAGCTGATGTTGTGATTCATTATGATCCGTGGTGGAATATTGCTGTGGAAAATCAAGCTAGTGACAGAGCATATAGAATCGGACAGAAAAGCGTGCAAGTTATAAAACTTGTGACAGAAGGTACAATTGAGGAAAAAAATTATAAAAAAATACAGGAAAAGTAAACGTAAGTTAAGTGAGAATCTATAGAAAATAAAGACGGGGAAAAAGTCTTGTTTGAGATGAGCGATAAGGAATTAATGGAATTACTTAGTTAAAGTTGAAAAATTTTTAATTATTAATAAATTTTAGTTGCATTTTTCAAATTCATTTGGTATAATAATTTTAGAAAATAAATATGGAGGTGGCATTATAATGCTAGATAAAATTAAATCAATAGTAGTAGATCAATTAGGTGTAGATGAGGATCAAGTAACAGAAGATGCGTCTTTTGTTGATGATTTAGGAGCTGATTCATTAGATACAGTTGAATTAATCATGGCTTTTTGAAGAAGAATTTGACATTGAAATTCTGATGAAGATGCACAAAAAAATTAAAACAGTTAAAGATGTAATTGAATACATCGAATCTAAATAATAGATAAAACTTTTTGGGGACTTTTTCCCCTTTTTATTGAAAAAATGAAAAATGTTAAAAATAATCTTATTGTAAAAAGTTATTATTTAAAAATAATAAAATAAATTAATTAATTAATATAATCTATTTTTAACATAATTAATAAAAAGTTTTTCATGTTATGGATTATTTTGGCTAATAATTGTTTTTCTTTTTATATTTTTAATTTCTTTTTATGTAAGGGGCATCAGACGCCATGCTCTTTTTCGCAATAACAGTTACTTTAACATGTATAACTGGTTACTGCTTAGAGATAATGGCAAACGTTCTACGAACTACCACTTTACGCAAAAACTTTCTTATAAAGAAAAATAAAACTCGATTTTGAATCAAGGTTATCTTTAACACCAATAAATGTTTATGATTTAAAATATACTCCAAAAATCTCAAACAGTTATTTTCCTTTAACGAAATTTTGCTCATTATTTTCAGTATCTTAATTATTGTAATTAATTTAAAAACGTCGTGATTTTTGAAAGAAAAATTGATTGTTTGAGCTTTTTAAAGATTTCTAAATTACAATTAATTTAAAGAGTTAACAAGAACTTTTGTTTAAAAAGCGAGTTTCAATTTTATTTCAAAAATGCTTAGACAAGTCAGGGATTGTAAAGGGATGACGACTGATCCCTTTACGTTTAAAAAAGAAAAATATATAAAAATTAAGAAAAACCATTTTTATTAATAACAATTTATTTTATAAAATTTAAAATTTGTATTTAGAATTATATATAAAAAGATGAGAGGTGTATTAATGAGAAGAGTAGTTATTACAGGAATAGGACTGGTAACACCATTAGGGAACTGGAAAAGATAAGGCTTGGAAAAATTTGCTGGCTGGAGAATGTGGAATTGACAAGATTACGCAGTTTGACACTTCGGAGCATTCAGTGCATATTGCGGCAGAAGTGAAGGATTTTGTGCCTGAAAATTACATTGAAAAAAAAGAATTGAAAAAAATAGCCAGATTTTCGCAATTTGCGATTGCGGCTTCTAAAGAAGCGTTGGAAGATGCGAAATTGGAAATTACAGAAGAAAATGCGGATAGAATTGGAGTAATTATCGGTTCAGGAATAGGTGGACTGGATGTAATTGAGCAGGAAGTGGAAAAACTTGTTACAAGAGGGCCTAAGAGAGTATCGCCATTTTATATTCCAGCGGCAATCTTGAACATGGCTTCTGGAAATACTTCAATTTATATAGGTGCAAAAGGACCTAATAAGACTGTTGTTACAGCTTGTGCTTCAGGAACAAATTCAATTGGAGATGCTTTTCAGGCAATCTTGTTAGGAAAGGCTGATGCAATGGTAGCTGGAGGAACAGAAGCAACAGTAACTCCATCAGGAATAGCAGGATTTGCAAACTTGAAAGCATTGTCAACTAATCCGGATCCAAAAACTGCATCACGTCCATTTACAGCGGATAGAGATGGATTTGTACTTGGGGAAGGTGCTGGAGTGCTAGTGCTGGAAGAATTGGAACACGCTAAAAAACGTGGAGCAAAAATTTATGCAGAAGTTGTTGGATATGGAGAAACAGGAGATGCTTTTCACATGACAGCGCCATCTGACGGTGGAGAAGGTGCCGCAAGAGCTTTTAAAATGGCTTTGGAGCAAGGAAATATCAAACCCTGAAGAAGTTGGATACATTAATGCGCACGGAACATCTACACCTGCTAATGATAAAAATGAAACTCAGGCAATAAAAACAGCATTTGGAGAACATGCATACAAACTTTCTGTAAGTTCTACAAAAGGTGCGACTGGACATTTATTAGGTGGAGCAGGAGGAATTGAAGCAGCGTTCTTGGCACTTGCGATTTCAGAAGGAATTATGCCTCCAACAATAAATTATGAAAATCCGGATCCCATTATGTGACTTGGATTATGTACCGAATAAGCCTGTGGAAAAGAGATATTGAAGTAGGAATGTCAAGCTCACTAGGATTTGGTGGACATAATGCGGTTCTAGCATTTAGAAAATATAAATAATAAAAATATTTTGAAATAACTAAAGGGAGAATAAACAGTGATTTTTCCCCTTAATTAAAGCAATAAAAATAAATAATAAAAATGAAGGAGGTGAAAACATGGAAACAGATGCAAATAGGGATGCTAAGGAATTGATGAGAAAATAGGATATGAATTTAAAAAAATGAGGAATATTTAGAAGAGGCGTTGACACATAGATCGTATTCTAAATGAAAACGGAAAAAGATAGAAGATTTAACAATGAAAAACTGGAATTTTCTAGGAGATGCAGTTCTAAATCTTATAACAACAGAATATATTTATGAACTTTTATGAAAAAAAGACGGAAGGCGAACTTGCAAAACTAAAAAGCCAAATTATAAGTGAGCCTGTATTTTCTACTATTGCAAGCGATATTGAACTAGGAGAATATTTGTATTTTGGAGCAATGGCGAAATTATGTCTGGCAGAGAAACAGAAGGTCTATTTTAGGTGATGCCTTTGAGGCTTTGATTGGTGCGATTTTTAAAGATTCAGATTATTATACTGCGAAAAATGTGGCATTGAAAATTACTGCTTGGAAAAATAAATAAACTTGAAGAAATAGAAGGAACTGGTGATTATAAGACGGTTTTACAGGAATTTGTTCAAGGAAAATATAGAAAAATGCCGAATATAAACTGCTTAATACAAAAGATCCTGACCACGATAAAGTTTTTTGAAATTTCTGTAGCTGGAATGATAAAATTTACGGAGTAGGAACTGGGAAAAAGTAAAAAGGAAGCTGAAAAACATGCAGCAAAAGAGGCGTTAGTAAAAATTAAAAACAAAAAGCAGTAAAAAATAGGAGAACAATATGAAAAAGTGGCGTTATATCCAGGGAGTTTTTGATCCAATAACGAAGGGACATATTGATATTATAAAACGTTCTTCGCATTTATTTGATAAGTTAATAATAGGAATTTTTAAAAATTCTACAAAAATCAAAAGCCTGGTTTTTCAGATGAAGAAAAAGTTGAGATGATAGAAGAAATCTTGAAAAAGAGAAATATTAATGCTGAAATAAAAAATTTTTAACGGATTTGTTAGTTGATTTTATGTACGAAGAAAAACGTAAATATTTTTAATAAGAGGGCTTCGTGCTTTATCAGATTATGAATACGAGTTACAGTTTACACTTACAAATAAAACACTTTCAAAAAGTGAATTTGAAACAGTGTTTTTAACTAGCTCAAGGAATATCTGTACTTTGAGTTCAAGTCTTGTGAAGGAAGTCGCATTAAATAAAAGGTGATTTGCATTTTTTTGTTACAAAAAATGTAGAACAACGTTTAATTAAAAAGTTGAAGAATTACAAAAGACTAAATAACTTTAAATGCACTGTTAAATTACTAAAATTCACAGTTAATAAAAAGGGAAAAACATAATTTTGTTAAAAAAATTTGGTAATATGAATAAGAAAATGATAAAAGAGGGACTTAAAATGGCTGTACGAAGGCAAAAATATATATGCTCAGAATGTGGTTATAGTTCATTAAAATGGCTTGGAAAATGTCCTAACTGCGATTCATGGGGAACTTTTGAAGAAGAGATTGATATAAAGAGTACTTTTAGAAATGTAGAATCAGGGGGATGTTTCAATTAGTAAGATAACGGATATTGAAATTGAGAAGGAATTTCGGATGGTAACTCCATTTGAAGAATTTGACAGAGTTTTAGGGAGGCGGACTTATAAAAGGGAAGTTGTGTATTACAGGGAAGCCCTGGAATCGAAAATCAACTTTCCTGCTTCAGTTGTCACAGGAGTATGCAAAAATTGGGAATGTATTTTTATGTTTTCGGAGAGAATCACTCGACAGATAAAACAGCGTGCAGAACGTGTTAATGTACAAAAGTGAAAATTTGTATATTTTGAATGATACAAATATCGAAAAATTGAAAGTGTAATTTTAAAAGATAAGCCTAAAAGTCGTAGTAATTGACTCAATTCAGACACTTTATTCAGAAAAATGTAAATTCTATCCCCTGGAAGTGTAACACAAATTCGTGAAACAACTTTAAAAATCATTGAAATTGCTAAAAAGAATGAAATTGCGTTTTATATTGTAGGACACGTTACAAAAGATGGAAAACTGGCAGGATCAAAAACTATTGGAGCATATGGTTGATGCTGTACTGCAGATTGAAGGAGAAGAAAACAACTATTACAGGATTATCCGTTCAATAAAAACCGTTACGGTTCTACAAATGAAATTTCGATTTTTGATATGAAGGAAAACGGAATTAGTGAAGTGAAAAATCCATCTGAATTTTTATAAGTGACAGGGACGAGAAAAATGTTGGAAAGTATTATTGTACCACTTTTTGAAGGAAGCCGTGTATTTTTATTTGAAGTGCAGTCGTTACTAGGGAACACCAAATTTTGGGATGCCTAGGAGAACAGTTGAGGGGTATGATAAAAATCGTGTGGAAATATTGAGTGCGGTTTTATCTCGGTCATTAAAGGTGGATGTGAACTCTAAAGATATTTATATAAACATTCAGGTGGAATTGACTTGAACGACAGAAGTTCTGATTTAGCTGTAGTTTTTCTGCTTATCTTCCATAAAAGAGGCATACCAATAGAGTCAAAAATAGCATGCTATTGGAGAGCTTGGATTACGAGGCGAAGTAAGAAAAGAGTTTCATTTATCAAAAATAGGGTAAATGAACTGGAAAAATTGGGATTTGTGGGAGTGTACTTACCAAAAGAGCCATCAGGCTGATTTTGAAAAAGAAAAATAAAAAACAAAAAATAAAGCTTAACTATATAAGCAATATAAGTGAACTTGTCGAGAGGATAAGATAAGCCAACAGAGCAAAAATGGGCGAAAAGGATAAGAAAATGTTAAAAGGTAGTGAACAAGAAGAAAATATTGGAGCACATATTTGAGAGAGATAGCACCAGGAACGGCTTTGAGAGAGCGGTAGATAAAATTCAGGAAGCAAAGCTAGGTGCATTAATTGTACTGGAAATCCAAAATAATTTGAAAGATGTAATGGGTGGTGGATTTGAGCTAAACTACAGTATATTCACCACAAAAAGTTTATGAATTGTCCAAAATGGATGGTGGAAATTATATTGTCAGAGGATATAAAGACAATTTATGGAGCAAATATCCAATTACAGCCAAATTATTCCATAGAAACAGATGAAAGGGAACAAGACATCAGGCGCACTACAGAATAGCTCAGCAAAAAGGGAATTTAGTTGTTGCAGTTTCTGAGAGAAGAAATAAAATAACAGTATATTATGGCAAAGTTTAGGTATTTACTAAAATGAAATTGAGAGTTTGCTGACAAAATCTTCACAGGCAATAACAGCTCTTGAGAAAATATTCCACTTGCGATTGAGAAAAAAATCATGGAACTTTGTCAATTCTTGAGTTTGACAACATGGTAACACTTTATGATATTGTAGAGTGTGTGAGAATGTATGGACTGCTTTTTCAGAATGTCGGAAGAATTGATTGAATACATGGCAGAGCTTGGAAGCGAAGGACGGCTTATAAAGATTCAGTATGAAGAAATAATGTTAAATAAAAACGAAAGTTTTGACGCTCTTATAAAGGATTATAAGATAAAGCGAGGAAACAGCAGAAAAATTGGTTTAAGAGTGAAATCCTTAACGAAAAGAGGAATTGCTGGATGATGAAAAAATCGTGTGTCTTCTTGGATTTGACACAAATATCATAAATCTTGATGAGAAGATAGAGCCACGTGGTTATGGACTTTTGAGTAATATAACAAAAATAAGCAAAAAGGACAGAGAAATTCTTGTAAAGGAATTTTCAAATGTTCATTCAATCTTGATGTCAACAGCTTCAGATATTGCCAAAAATAAAAGGGAGTTAGCAAATATAAGGCTGAACACATTAATAAATCACTAAAACGTATAAAAATAGAACGGTAATTGACAGAGAATAAAATATTAATTGAAATTAAGAAAGAAACTATAAAAATAGAAAAATTAAGAAAGTAGGTAAAAATGAAAGATAAAAAGAGTAACTGTTGGAGGACAGGCTGTTGTGGAAGGGGTTATGATGAGAGGACATAAAGCTATTGCAACAGCTGTTCGTAAAGCAGGATGGGAGTATTGTTTATAAAAATAACACTTACTGAGAAAAATAATAAATGGTTAAAAGTACTTTTTGTGCGAGGAGTTATAGCACTTTATGATGCAATGGTCGTTGGGACGAAAGGAGCTTATTTTTGCATCAAATCAGGCTGGACTGGAAGAGGAAATTGACGGATAAACAGGTTGGGTTTACTGTTATGACATCGGTTTTGATGGGAATAGCAGTGTTTATGTGGTTGCCATCTGCTGTTGGAGTTTTTTTCTTTAAAGACAATGTTTTTAAAAGCCAAATATTGTTGAGGCTGTTATAAAAGTGATACTTTTCTTGGGATATATTTACGGAATTTCATTTTGAAGGATATACAGCGAGTTTTTTGAATATCATGGAGCAGAACATAAAAAAGTATTATGAATTACGAAATGGAAAAAGGAGTTAACACCAAAAATGCAAAAGAATGTACAGATTTCATCAAGATGTGGTACAAGCTTTCTTTTACTTGTAATGTTTATCAGTATTTTAGTATTTTCAACAGTTGACTTGTTTTTTAAAGTTCCAACTGGACATTTTATAAGCTTCTTTATAAATTAGTGACAAGAATACTGTTTGTACCATTTGTTGCTGGACTTTCTTACGAAATACAGCGTTGGACAAGCTACCATCCGGATAATGTTTTTGCCAGAATGATTGCAATTCCTGGAATGTGGCTACAAAAAAATAACTACAAGCGAGCCTGATGAAAAGCCAATTGGAAGTGGCAATTGTGGCTTTGAAATGTGGCGTTAGGGGAAATGAAAGTAACAAATGCGACGGAAGTTTTTGAATAAAAAAATAAAAATATATTGCACTCTTATAAGGGAGGGGTTGCTTTTTGTGTTTTAACTTTTTAAGATTTAACGATTTATTATCATGAAAAAGAAAGTTTTTATATTTTATATCATGAATTTTACATAATCTATTTATATCTTCCATTAGTAAATACCAGTATTCTTTTTATTCTTTGTATAAATATCCTGATATAGCTGATTATACTCAGGGAAAATTTCTTGAAATAAAATCTAAAATAATTTTTGTATCTCCCTCTTAGATTTAAATTTTTCAAAATAAATAAAATCGACTGTATCTTTACAGGTAGCAATAATTTCTTCAATTGTGTAAGCATCGGAAAAATAGGAGATACAAATAAATACACGGGTATATTTTCTCCTTTAAGTAGAATTTCAATTCTGCTTTTTAATGCTTCCACAAGGTTCGATTTGCTTCTTCTTAAATTGTCATTCAATGTATTTAATGAAATTCCTACAGTAATATTTTTAATTTTTAATAAATCAATATCTCTAAAAATCAGTAAAGATTTTGTTAAAATTTCTAAATGAATATGTTCATTATTTGCTTGAATGAAAAAGTTTTAAAAATATTTCTTGTAGATTTATACTTTATTTCATATGGATTATAAGGGTCTGTAACTGAACTCATTAATATATATCACTATTTATTTTCTAAGATATTTAACAAATTTTTCTTTCATTAAACTTTTTAACATCTAAAAATTCTCCCCATTTTTCAGTATGGTTAGTAAATCTTTTCATAAATTCTGCATAACAGTAAATACAGACATGGTTGCACCCAACATAGTTATTTATAACATAATCCGTAGCTGGTAGTTTAGATTTAGTAATTATATTTTTGAGACTGTCTCCTTTATAATTGTACTCATTTAGAATCACTCCGTTAAAAATTTATATTTTTCTTCTTCAAGTTTTATATTATCGTATTCAAAAGAAAGGGTAATATATTATAATTGAAAAAATATAGCTAAAATCTGAAATATAACCATTTTAATACCTCCATTAGTTGCTACAAATATGCATTTATTATAGGAGGGTTGTCCATGGAACTACAACACCAGTTAATCTTTCAATAAAGTTAAATTTTAACAAAAATACCCTGTTGTAGTTGTAACAAAAAGAAAGAAATAAAAATGGAATTACTAAAATTGGATTCATTACTATTGGAACTCCAAATAAAATAGGTTCGTTTATATTAAAAATTGCTGGAATAATTGAAAGTTTTCCTAAATTTTTGAATTGTTTACTTTTAGAAAAGAATAACATTAAAATAACTAACCCTATTGTGTTTCCTACTCCTCCCATTCCAATAAACAAATCAAAAATTACGAGTTAGAATATTGGGAATAAATTTACGCAGTTGAAATGCATTCTATTTTGATCCATCATAGAGTTGTATACAGGTGATGCTATTCCCATAACAATAGAAGTTCCATGTAATCCCAATGATGTAAAAGTAAAGTTAAAACTACAAAAACAAGCCCTATGTAAGTATTACCAATATTTAATAATAGACTGTAAAAATATTGAAATTACTTTTATGAATATTTTTCAAACTTTGAATTTTCAAGTAAAATTTTATAATTAATAACATAAAAGTTATGACAAAGAAAGGAATCAAAGAGGAGAAAAAGAAATTTGCACAATGTTGGGTACTGACTTAGGCATTTTTAAAACAAAATTTCTTTTTATAAAAATAAACATAGATATTAATCACTATAAAAGGTATAATTATTGCTAAAAATACCGTTAGCTTCCTAAATATTCCATTTTTATACCAAGAATACTTTCCTTTTTATAACATATGGAGTTAACATAATAAAAGAATACACTGAAAAAGAATAATAGAAGGTAATTTTTCAACTTGCTTTTCTTCCGAAAATCTATAAGAAATTCTAATAATGCAAATAAAAAGCCATTAATCCAAAAAGATGTATCAATAGGATAAATTATATAATTTATCCATTTCTCACCAAATATTTTCTGCATAAATTCTAAATATCCTGGCACAGGAAGAAATCTCAGTATAAGAAAAGATCCGACAATAAGCAAAAGGCATCGAAATCATTAGTCCGTCTCTAACTGATTGTACATATTTATTTTTCTATGAAACCTTTATATAAAAATTTTTATCTTTCACGTTTATTCATTCCTTTCATTTTATAACTATCTTTTACTCAAATAGTAATTTTATATCGAATGACTTGAAGCAGACTTCAATTAAAAACATTTATTAATTCTTTCAAAACACCTTCATTATTATTGCTTTCAGTTACTGTATCAGCTATATTTTTAATTTTTCCACAGCATTTTTCATAGCAACACCTTTTCCAACAAATTTAATCATTTGATAGTCATTTAAATTATCTCCGAAAGCAATTATTTTCTTCTTTTTAAATCAAAGATTTTCATCAAATTTTTGAGTCCATTGAGTTTATCAACATCATTAGGTAAAAATTTCTAAATTAACTAAATGCGAAGAGATTAATGAGATATTCTCAATATTTTTCAATATGTTTCTGCAACTTATTTAAAAGTATGATGTCATAAGATAATAGAGCAATTTTTAAATATTTCAAGATTATCATTCATAATTCTATAATTTCATAATCATTTAATAATATTTTTATTTGAATATATTATTTCATTTTTGCTTCATTTTAAAATATCAATTACATCATCATAGTATAGTTTTTCCAAAATTCAGCATTTCATTTTTCAATGTCTTATTAACTAATATTCCTCGATTAGTATAAATTTGGTATATTAAATCAAACTTTTTATGCTTGAAATTATCTCTAATACCTTTTTGTAGGAATAGTTCTTCTAAATAGTACTTTCCTTGTTTATCAATAATTTCTCCACCATTTAAAAAGCAATACAAGTAATATCAAAAATCAGGATAATGTTCAAGAAATTTTCTTTATTGATAAATAATCACGTCCGAAGCAATTATTATCTCAATCCCCATTTTATTAAGATTTATCAAATATTCAATTGTAGAATAAGAAATATTTTTATCATCTAATAATGTTCCATCTAAATCTAGAACCACAGCCTTATACATTACTTTATTACCTCCTTTCAATATTTGTTTTTATAATAAATAACTGATAATACAACAACAGCAAAAAGCTGATAAATACAATGGAGCAAATAAATTAAAACTCAAATAATATAGACATAATCCTACAAAAACTCTAAAATATGCCTAAATTTTCGGAGAAAACTATATCATTTTTATTTAATGTTTTATTTAATTTATTTATACAAAAACAGTACCCCTCCAAAGCCTGTCATGATCCACAAAAACATAACAATAACAAAATTATTTTTAGATGTATCATCATACAAAAATCACTATCAAGTAAATATGACCTATATTAAATAATTAAGATAAATTTTTCTTAAAAATATGCAAACATGTATACGTTATCAACAAGCTAAAATACAATGTGCAAATAAAATTTTTCATGACTTAATAATTTCATGTATACTATTATTATTATAAAGTAAATATAACAAAAATAATGCATTTGATGAATTATCATAATAACACTTTAGTATTTAATTTTGGTTTATACTTATTGCAATCATCTTTTTCGTTTGTTTTATGAAGTATCAATGCTATGATTATAACAACTAATAATCCAAAACTAAAATTAAATGACAACAAAAATCGATGATTCTTGATATTCTTTTTATGTGATGTTTTTGTCACTACTCTTCTGTTCAGCTCTAAAACTTTTGTACAAAACAATAGCTAATAGAACATATAATAACAGGAAGATATTGAAAAGAAAAAGATATTTGCAACAATCAATATCAATATAATTATTTTAATTAAGGATATAGTGCTATTTTTAGATAAAACGGTATAGGAAATAAATTTCCTGTTGATAATCAAAACCAATCAAAATTATTTTATTGGAGAGAATCCTAATTTAAGCAGTAATATACTCCTCCTAATTCTAAAATTCCTGAAATCAAGCTTAATAATAAAAATCTAGTTTTTGAAAATTTATTTTGATTTTTAAAAATATTGTACCTAAATACTCCTGACATACCCAATATTCTGATTTTTATTATTTAATATGCTTTTTAAAGTGTCTTTTTAAGATCTCCTAATATAAATTTATCATCAATAGCTTTCATATTTTTCATCTAAAAGCCAAAAACATGCAGTTATTTCTCCATTAGGAAGAATACCTATGAATGTTTGACACATCTACATTTTATAGTTGTTTTTCATGATTAGGCAATAAGTATTGAAAAAGTGAATTTGTACTCTAGAGTTTTCCAATCTCTTTTTATATAATCAATAATTTCTATATATTCTTCCTCTGTAGGGTGTACTCAGATAATCCTCTACGGATGGAGAAAATATCTTAATAAACTCAATCATCTACTTTATTTTCTACAATCCAATCAAATAATTTTTCATTTTTCTTTTTGAATATTAAGTTTTGTTAAAAACAGTTTGAACTCCGACACTAACATTTTTCTTCTTTTAACATTTTTATAGTATTTGATGCGTATTCGTGATAACCCAAAGGTCTGATTTTGTAATATTCAAATGGTGCAATATCTAATGTCAATTCAACATCATTTATATACTTTTCAAACCACAAATATGCTTTTTATCGAAAAACATCCCTGATACACTAATTCCCACGTTTCTAATTTTAGACCTGCATATTTTATTAATTCTAAATTTTCATCATTTATAAGCAATTCTCCACAGGAAAAATCAACTCTTACATTCATTTCAGACAATTGATCTACTATGTTTTTAATCTTTTAATGATAATTCGTTGTGTGATTTAAGTATCTCGGGAAGTTACTTTTTGTGAAATTAGGAACATATATTTGACTCCCCATACAACATATATTTTACAATTCAAGGACACAATCTTGTTACATTCCAAATAATTGATAATCATAACATATTCACCCTTTCATATTTTTGTTGATTTTTGCTATATTCCACTCTAATTTCTGCTTATTTTTAATAATTTTTCATTGACTTTTATAAATCTGTTTCTGAAATATTCTTAGTAAAAGAAAGAAAGTCTAAAATCCATTGTTCTTTTTCTTACAATTTTTACCTACAGAATATTTCCAACAAAAAATATTCTTCAAATAATTTCATTTCATTTTATAATATAGATATGAATAATACACGCCTACAAAAATTCTAATTTGTTGCTTTAACCATTCTTTATAAAATTTTGAAATTCTAAAATAAATTATTGAATTTTTAGGTTTAATTATTGGATTAATTCCAAATTCTATATACTTTTCTTTTCCACTTAACTAAAAGAAATTTCCAAATAAATCCGTCATCTGCTATCTCTGTTGTGTCATCAGGGATAATCAGGATACTCATCCAAAAACCACATAAACTAGAACCTATACAGAAACTAGTTTGTTCTACTATTTTCAGAAAAAAGGCAAAATAAGAATACGATGAAGAAAAATAAAGATAAATGCCTTTAAAAATTTATAATTTTTAATAAAAATCATAAAATCTTTCTTTTTATTCCTAAAAAGAAATTTGAACCAACTAAAAACTATTTTTGAATTATAAGCTTTATTGAATTTTCAATAATTCTAAAATATTTTACAGCAATACTCCTTTTTATTATAACATCGTCATCTAAAAATGAATTATTTCAGCATTCTCTTTTCTCGAAAAAAATTCAATATTTTGTTTAATGCTCGATTTTCCCTATTCTTCTCAAATAGTATTACAAATTCCAATTCACTTTGATACTTCTTTTTAATTTTTAGAATCTCAGACGATATACCTCTATCATCTCCATTTATACAAATAGCTAGTATCATTCTAGAAACTACTAATTTTTTCTTTTGTGTAAATGATTTCTTGACAAATTTCTAGCAGATAAGAATAGATATAAAAATTCACTTTCTATTGTCGAGTATTCCAAACACAATTTTTCTTATATTCGATAGTCAGCATTTTTCACACTCTTATTTAGTTTTATATTACATTTTTCTTCTTGTCATATAAATAATAATTTTCAAACAATAAATTATTTGAAAATTAAATTAATGCTAAATCCATTAGACCTGTTCGACAACCTTACAGTTCAAAATTCAAAGATTATAAATTCTACAAATCAACGAGAATCTCTGCAACAAAATTTTTCTTTTGTTTCCTGAACATGTGGATAATCTCCTGAATCTCTTGATATGCCTGTTCACATGCTCTATGTAAATTCTCCGTTTTGAAATAGTCGAGTTATATTCCTTGTCTTCCTCTGTCAATTTGTAGTTCTTAGCTGATTTTTAATGTTTGTCGTAAAAATTTTGCAATAGATAATCAGATTTATGAAAATGTTGTTATAAATCCTGATAAAACAATAGATATTCCAAGAGAATACTTTATGTCAAATTTTGGAAATGAAATAACATGGATATACAGCTAATTCTGAGATTTATGACAAAGCTAGTTAAAAATATGGGAGAATAGATAAAATGCCTGAGAATATTAAAGAAATTGTACCAGGATATTACAAAGGGGATTTTTAGGCATGGATATGGATTCTGATACGGATTCTTTTCAGTAAAGAAAATTTTGTTAATGGAACTGGAAATTATATCAAAAATGCACAGGAAATGGTAAAAACTTTGAATAGAAGTATTATTTTTATAAGGCAGGACTAGTTTACAATTTATTTTATATTAATTAATGTGTTAGCAAAGGGCATTCAAAAAGGATGCCCTTTATAAATAATATATTGAGTAGGTAATATTATTTTTAATTTATCAACTTCTTCAATCAGACCTATCTGAATTTATATAGGAATCATCTTTTTATCACTGTCTTCAATAGCCCCAAGATATGTTTCCACGTCTTCTTCTCCTAGAATGCCATCAAGCAGTTGATACAAGATTTCTCTTCTTCTGTTTGAAGGTATTTTTCATATCCTTTCATATAAACTGAAATGTTTAATCTTTTCTCTTTTTTACTGTCTATTTTTAAAAATAAAGGTCGTCAGAAGACATATCTATTCCACTTGACATTCTTATTCTAACTTTTTCATTCGCTGTTTAAAAGGTTTTACAATCCATTTTTCCATTTTTGGTGCATTTGCGGCTAATTTTTCTCATAGTGAAATAAGTCAACAAGACCATTTGCTGTTATTATTAATTCTCGTTTTCCATTTTGGAACAGCTGATATTTTCAACTCCCAAAAGCTTCATTTATAACACTTAATCTTATATGAATCTGTCGCGATTTTTCTGTCGCTCATCCTTTGAGAGTTTATCGAAATTATAAATTTTATCTTCATTTTCCTTGAAATAATCCCAAAAAGAATTTACTCTTGCTTTCAAAAGCTTCTATTTTTATATCTTCATTTTTAGTTATTTCCTGCTGATTTTTCAGTAATATTTTTAGTTCAATTTTTCTTTATTGTTTTTATCTTTTTGACAGCTTAATATTGCTAAAACGAGTAAAAATTAAAATATCATAAAAATTCTCCTTTTTTATAGTAAGATTAATTTAAAATTTATGATTATATATCCAAATTTTTGGATTTGATGCCTTTTTAAAAAGTTCAAATTATAATTATTTTTATCGTAAAATCATTTTAAAATCAAGTTTGCCCTAATTATATGCAAATTTTTCAAAAATTAGAATAAAAATTAAATAAATGTATTTGACTTTTAGTTAAAATATAAAATATAATGTGAGTAATAATAAATAAAGAGAGGAATTGAGGATATGATTAAAAGGGAAAAATGAGAAAGTGGAGATTTGCCAGTTGGAATTGACAATTTTGAAGTGATGATACAAAATAATTACTATTATTTTGATAAAACTGAGCTGATTAAAGAAATTCGGAGAGTGGAACGACAAGAATTCTGTTTACAAGGCCACGCCGATTTGGAAAATCACTCAAATATGTCCATGCTGAAATATTTTTTTGATGTGAAGAATAAAGATGAAAATAAAAACTTTTCGAAAATCTAGAAATTTCTAAAAGTGAATATTTTTGATAGACAAGGGCAGAATCAGTTATTTTTATCAGTTTTAAAGATTTTGAGAGATCTGACTGGAAAAAGGCTATAATAGCATAAAGTGGACTATTAGTGATGTTTATAATCAGTTTAAATTTTTGAGGAAAAATCTAGACGAAAAGGATTTAATGGAATTTTGATAAGTATGGTTTAAAAAGACTATGATTATACGAGATGCCTTGTCTGGATTTATCAAGGTATCTGTTTGAATATTACGGGCAAAAAGATAGTTTTACTAATTGATGAATATGATAAACCAATAATAAAGGCACATGCTAAACGGTTATTATGATGAAACGATAAAATCAAAAGTCTTTTGAAAAGGCAGTAAAAAGGTAATAATTATGTGGAAATTACAGTAATAACAGGGATTTTAAGAATTGCTAAGGAAGGATTTTTTCGGACTCAATAATCTTAGAAAGTGAATACGGTTTTTGAGAGATAATTATACTGAATATTTTTGGGATTTTGGAAAAGTGAAGTTGAAGAAACGTTGAAATATTATGAACTTAACTTTGAACTGGAAGAAGTCAAAAAGTGGTATAATGGCTATTTGTTTGCGATAAAAATGTAGTTTACAATCCCTTGGTCTACGATTAATTTTTTAGATGATAAGAAAATTGAAGAACATTGGGTAAATACTTCAAGTAATGATGAAATTATGAACTATTTGGAAAAATTCAGACGAGAAAATTATTTTTGAACTGGAGGAATTGCTTAGCCATAAGAGCATAAGAAAGAAATTTATGATTTTGTGACGTTTCAGGATATAGATTATGCCTTGAACTTGAATAAAAAAATAATTACGGATTTGAAGTTAGGGAAAATGGGAAAAATTATGAAATTGAACAGGATTATTTTATGAATGATTTTGGGTATGCGAATATTTGGCAGTTTTTCCTTCATAGCGGATATTTAACCATCGAAAAGAAACTTGAAAAGAAACGTTTACGACTTGAAAATTCAAATGAGGAACTGTTTGATTTTTCAGAATAAGATTTTTGTATAGAACTTATCAGGGGACATTACAGATTTTATGGACTTGGAGAGCATTTGATTAATGGAAATTATGAAAAAAATTTAGACTGGAAATAAAGGAACTTTTAAAAATGCGATAAGTTTTAGGACTTGAAGGAAGAAAAATTCTTATCATCTGTTTGTAATTGGGCTAGTTTCAATAATGTCAGAAAATTATCTTGTAAAATCAAATGTAGAAAGTGGAGATGGAATTCCTGATTTGGTATTAGAGCCAAAAATAAAAACTAAAAAGCATTTATATTTGAATTTAAGTATTCAAGAGCAAAAGATAGCAAAAATTTGAAAAAGAACTGCAAAAGCGCTTGAAGCAAAATAAATGACAGGAATTATTCTGAAGGGTTAAAAATATAAAGGTTATAAAGAAATTGTGAAAAATTGGGATGGGATTTAGGAAAAAGGATGTGGAGGTTGTAGTAGAGGAAGAATAACTTATATAAAAAGGGTATGTTGGTGATACCCTTTTAACTATATTCAAATCTATTTTTAGAAAATTAAATAAAATAGAAATTTGAAAAATAATCATAAATTTTAAGATTTATTTTATGATTGATTATAAAATCTCAAATTCTTAGTATTTTTAACATCAAGAGTAACAGTTGCTTTTTGTAAAAGATACTTCATATAATTCCATAAAGTTTTCTCCTTCATCAATATTCTTTTTACTTACGGTATTTTTCTATAAATTTGTTTTTTTAAATCTTGAACAGATTTTTGGCTTTTTCTTATAATTCCTTTAGCTTTAACGTGTTTTTAGACCCTCTATAGGGATTGTTGTAAAAAGCCACTTTGTTATTTTGTTCAAATTCTACTGTTTTTTGACTATTCTTTAGTGTTAAAAATATAAAATTTTCTCATCTGAATTATAATAAAATCTTACAATTCTTACATTAGGCTGATTACTGGAGTCTGAAGAAGCTATTGCCATATCAGTAGTTTTTCCATAATTTCTAAAAAGTCATTTGTTATATCCATAATTTCCTCCTTAAATTTATATTTTTAAATTATACTTCAAAAAATAGTATCAAAATATGGTACTATTAAAAATAAAAATTGGGAGAAAAATGAAAAATCAGAACGGATTAATGATATGATGATGTATCTTAATAATAAAGAGACTTTTAATTTAAAAGATATTATGGAAAAATACAGTATTTTCCAAAAATACAGCTTTGAGAGACATAAGATCTCTTGAGGAAATTGGGAATGCCAATTTATTCTTTTCAGTGGGAGAAATGGAAGGTATAAAAATTTTTAAAAATAAACTGCTCTCTCCTGTCTTGTTCAATGTAAATGAAATATATGCATTATACTTCACTATGCTTACGTTAAAAGGATACAAAAACAACACCTTTTCATTTAGATATTGAAAAAAATTGAAAAAGAAAAATTTAAAAACTGCCTTCCACAGAGGCAGAGTGGAGAAATTAACAAAATGGAGACAAATATTAAATTTTTGAAGTTTCAAAGCATCAAAAGGAAAGTCCGTTTTAAAGAAAATTCTTGAAAATTCAATAGAAGAAAAAGTTTGTAAAAATTTTTGTATAAAGAAGAAAAGAAAGAAATATTATTTTGTTCAGTTTTCAAAATATCATCTGCTTATGGACAATGGCTCGCTTTCAGGATATGATTTTGAGGATAGGCAAATTAAAAAATTTTCAATGTGATAAAATTATCTACTTAGCAGAAGATGATAAATTTGAATCAATATCTTTTGAAAAAGTTTTATTAATTTAAATTCAGATATGTATAAAATTCATGATTGCAATATGATAAATTTTTGAGCTTGACTTGAAATATAGTTTTTAAGTAAAGATATCATAGTTTTGTAATTATATACAGTAAAAGCAGCTTTTAAAATTGAGCTCAAAAGTTATGACTATTTTACTCAAACTTTAAATTTATATAATTTTAGTAGTTTAATTCAAAAATAGGTTTGAGCATATATTATAAAAATTTTTAGGATGTATTTAGATTAATTGTGTAAAAAAATTTCATTAGTTGAGAAAAGATATGAAATATGTTATTATTAAAGAACCAAAAATGTAAGAAATGGGGAAATTATGGAACAGACAGTATTTTTCCGTAAGTGATATAAATAGAGAAGTTAAAATGTTTTTGGAGGGGACAAATACTTTTAAGAACATTTTTTTATTGAAGGAGCTTTCTAATATTACGTATTATCGTTCAGGACATTTGTATTTTACGTTAAAAAGATGCAAGTGCAAGTGTGAAATGTGCTATTTTTCGTTATAAATATAGAGGAGTGCCTGAGGACTTGAAGGAAGGGGATTTGGTAAAAATTCGAGGTAGCGTTACGCTTTTATGAAGCAAATGGAAGTTATCAGATTGTAGAGATTTTCTTGAAAAAAAGTAATTCTCTTGGGCTACTTTTATGAGAAAATGGAAATGCTTAAAAAGTTGTACTTTTGAAAAGGGATATTTTTCTGATGAAATAAAAACAATTACCCAAATTACCTATAAATATTGGTGTTGTAACAGCTGATACAGGAGCAGCAATCAGGGATATTATAAACACGACACACAAAAAGGTTTCCCAAATATGAATATTTACCTTTATCCAGCAAAAGTTCAAGGAGAAGGGCGACACGTGAAGTTTCGGCAGGGATTGAGGTTTTTTAATAGAATGAATGAAGAGCAACAGCTTGAAATAGATACGCTTTATTGTTGGACGTGGTGGAGGAAGCATTGAGGATTTGTGGGCATTTAATGAGGGAAGCTGTGATAGAAGCCATTTATAAGTCTGAGATTCCTGTAATTTCAGCGGTAGGGCACGAAATTGACAACTTGCTTTCAGACTTGGTTGCAGATAAACGGGCGGCTACACCAACTCAGGCAGCAGAAATCTTGATTCCTGAAAAAGATAAATTAACAGATGAACTGGAAAAGTAAAAAAGAATCTTTTGAGCAAATTACTTTTTAAACAGGGTTGCAATGATGAAAAAGAGCTGGAATACAGAAAAATAACTATTATATAAAGAATTTTTGCAAATATTCGGATAACAAAAAGAAAATTTGACTTGATGGAAAAAGAACAGAAATTATCAAGAGAACTTAGAAGAATTGTACAAAAAAATCAAGAGAACAGCTGGATTACCGAAAAACAGAGATTTAATAGAATTAATTTGCAAAAAAATAATTTTTAAGTGAAAAAGAAAATTTAAAAGAAAAAAATCAGCTGAGCTTAATCAAATAATACTGGAATTTTTGAAAATCGAAAAAGGAACTGAAATACAAAAAGCACAGCTTTCGAAAATATTCAGTAAGTGATATTTTTGAAAACAAGGTTATACAATAACTCGAAAAAAATGGGCAAAGATTGTTAAGAGAGGGATTGAACTTAGCTAGGAAGATAGGCTGGAGATAGAGTTTTCGGATGTTAAGAAGAAAGTGGTTGTTAAGTAATAGAAACATTGGATATTTTAGAAAGTGGGGTATGAAGAATGTCTAAAAGAGATAATTATTTATCGTGGGATGAATATTTTATGGGAATTGCATTTTTGTCCGGAATGAGAAGCAAACGATCCGTCTACACAGGTCGAGCGTGTATCATTGACGAAGATAAGAAAAATAATAGGAATTGGATATAATGGGTTTCCAATAGGAAGTTCTGATGACAGTATGCCTTGGGAGTAAAGAAGGGAATTTTTGGATACTAAATATCCCCTATGTTGTGCATGCTGAACTGAACGCTATCCTTAACAGTATAAAATCATTGAAGAACTGTACTATTTATGTGACGCATTTTTCCATGCAATGAATGTGCAAAAAGCAATCGTACAGTCAGGAATAAAAAGGTAATATATTTTTCTGATAAACACAAGTCGCTTGATTCTACAAAGGCTTCAAGAAGGATTTTTGAAAATGCACGGGTAGAAACGATAAATCTTGAAATTGACAAAAAGAAAGCGATAAATATTCAGTTTTAAAGATTAAATATAATTTAATAAAATTTCCAAAAATGTAAAATTAATAACAAGAATAAAAATATATCCTATACATTAATGCCATAATATTTTTCAAGTATTGAAAAATAGATATTATAAACAATGTACAATGATTTTAAGAGGATTTGGAAAAAAGAAAAAGAAAAGCGAACATGGTATCAGGCAAGAAAAATGAAAATGCCGGATGTTACAGCAAATCATTGTAACAGCAATATTCGTAATTATTTCAATTGTACTTATAAAAATAAACGGTGGAAGATTTTATAATCCTTTTATAAATTAAGAAAAATTTGACTGTGAAAATAAGATTTGAATTTTTTAAGAGAGGAATGATGGGAAAATGGTTAATATCGGAAATGACTGGGATGAAATTTTTAAAAAAAGAAAAAGAATTTGAAAAAGATTACTATTTGGATTTGAGAAAATTTTTAGTGAAAGAATATAAGACGAAAAACAATTTATCCTGATAAAAATGAGATTTTTTTCTGCATTTAAGCTAACTAGTTATAAGGACTGTAAAAGTTGTAATTCTAGGACAGGATCCGTATCATGGCGAAAATCAGGCACATGGACTGGCATTTTCTGTAAAGCAGGGAGTTGCCTTGCCACCTTCCCTAAAAATATTTATAAAGAAATTGAAAATGAATTTGGCTGTAAAATGAGTAAAATGGATTTCTTGAAAAATGGGCAAAACAGGGAGTTTTACTTTTTAAATACGGCACTTACTGTAGTCGCTGGAAATGCCAACTCACATTCAAAAAATAGGCTGGGAAATTTTTACAGATAATGTAATAAAATATTTGAATGAACGTGAAGACCCAATAATTTTTCATACTTTGGGAAATAATGCAAAAGTAGAAAGCCTTTTATTGATACAAATAGACACTATATTCTAGAGTGTTCATCCAAGCCCATTATCTGCGAGCTGTGGATTTTTGGCTGTGGACACTTTAAGAAAGCTAATGATATTTTGAAAGAGCTGGGAAAAAGAAATTGACTGGCAAATATAAAAATAAAAACTATAAAAATTGAGTAACATTACTATCTAAGGATTAAGTTCTCTTGTCCGAAAATAGAAAGTTACTGTATTAACAAAATTACAAAGAATTTTTAAAATTATTATTTAAATTTTATGAAAAGGGAGGAGTTTTTATGAATTTTAGAAAATCAACTTTTTGATGATGTAGACAGAATTTTAGAAATCATCGAAAAAGCAAAAATTGAACTAAGACAAACTTGGTTTAAATCAATGGCAAAAATGGATATCCAAATAGAAGTTATTGAAAAATGATATAAAATTAGAGATTAGTTATGTCCTTGAAAATACTGAGAAATTAGAATCAGAAAATTTTCCAAAAATTTTAGGAACTATTGTATTGTCGCCTAAAAAGGAAGAACCATATTCTAAAATCGAAGGAAAATGGATAACAAATGATGATTATATCGTAATTCACAGGCTGGCAGTTGATTCTGAAATAAAGAATAAAGGAATCGCAACAAAGATATTAGAATTTTTCGGAAAAAGAATGCATAAAAACAAAATACTCAGTATAAAAACAGATACACATGAAAACAATGAGACCAATGAAGAGATTTCTTGCAAAAATGGATTCAGCTACTGCAGTGTGATTTATTTGGATAGAGAGCCTGATGTTGGAGAAAAGAGAGTACTTATGAGAAAATAATAAAAATACCACATAAAGTATTTTAACTATTTGTTTTAAACCTTCAAATAAAACATTTTTATATTTTTGATATATTCAATCTATAAAATAAATCGACAGAGCTTTATTTGTTAAACTACAACTGTTTGACGACTGGAAGGAGAGTTTCGGAGTGAATAAATAAAAAGTCGTATTCTAGCCATAGGTATTGTAGCAATCTTGCACAATTTTAATTATCAGGATAAACCTTTATGCAAGATAGGATTTGCGGCAATGAGCAATCCTGCAGAAAAATAATAAAAATAGTAAAACTGTTATTAAATAAACTAACATTTAAAAATATAAACTATGTTGAGGAACAAGAAATTTAAATTCCTTGCTAAACAGTATGAAATGGAGTGTTTTTGAAATAAAAAGATATTAAAAGAGATAAAAAAACAAATATTAATAAAACAACTTATAACATAAGAAGTATAAAAATCATTAATTTACATAATAAAAAAATAAAAAAATTAAATATTTATAGATTAGAAGAGCATCAAAAAGTTTAGATGGTAAAATAGTAAAAAGAAATGGAGTGTGAGATTGTTATGAGATTTGAAACAAAAACGATACATGGGATAAGAAAAGAAAAGAAGAAGGAATTATGGGAACAAATGTTAATTTTGCTTCAACTTTTTCCTGTTGCAGAATTTGGAGTGACGCAGGAATTTGAATATTCAAGAGTTTCGGCACCTACAAGAAACGAGCTGGAAGAAATACTTGCGCATTGGAAAATGGTAAAATATGGATATGCATTTTCATCGGGAATGGCGACTTCTAACGTCTGTATTTACAATGTTTAAAGCTGGAGATCATATTATTTTTAGGTCAGGATATTTATGGTGGAACTTATAGGATTGTTCATGATATTTATTCAAAATTTGGATTGGAATACACTTTTGTCGATACAACTGACTTGGATAATATCCGAAAATGCAATTAAAAGGAAAATACAAAGGCTATTTTTATTGAAACTCCGTCAAATCCATTGCTTGATGTTACGGATATGAGAGGAGTTGTAGAGATGCAAAAAGAGCATAACTTGATAACAATTGCAGACAATACTTTTATGACTCCGTATCTACAGAAAACCACTTGATTTTTGGGATTGATATTGTAATTCATAGTGCAACTAAATTTTTGTCTGGGCATCATGATTTGCTGGCTGGAGTTGCGATTACAAATGATGAGGGGCTTGCGGAAAAAATTAAATTTTCACAAGTTGCGGCTGGAGCCTTAGTTTCTCCATTTGACAGCTGGCTTTTGATGAGAAGTCTTAAAACATTGAAGCTTAGAGTGGAAGCGGCACAAACAAATACCGAAAAACTGATAGAATTTTTCAAAAGCCATGATGCAGTTGATAAAATTTACTATCCGACTTTTGGATACAAATAAAGGCAAAAATTCATGAAAGTCAGGCAACAGGCGGAGGTTCAGTATTCTCATTTACTTTTAAAGGACGATTCAAAAGTAAAAACGTTTTTTTGAAAGTCTGAATGTGGCGCTATTTCTGCGGCGAGTCTTGGTGGAGCAGAGACTTTGGTAACTCACCCAAGTACAATTACGCACGCTGAAAATGCCTGATGAAGAAAAAGAGGCTGAGAGGATTTACAAATTCATTGATAAGAATAGCTGTTGGATTTGAGAATATTGATGATTTGATTGAAGATTTTAAACAGGCATTGGAAAAAAATAAAGAATAAAGGAAAAATAAATGGCAACAAAAGAAGAAGAAAAACTGGAAGAAGTTCAAAAAGTTGGAAATGAAAAATTAATTGCTGCGATAATTACTGTATTATTAGCAATATTTGGATTTGCATACAATGAGTTAATTCAAAATCGAGTAAAAAGAGCAAAAACAACTAATTCCAGTACAGGCTACAAAAAGTACAAAAATAATTCTTCAAATGCTAAAGTTGTGCAAAATCCAACTATTCTGAAAAGGTTATCAGGCTGTAAAAAGTCAGCGATGGAGATACTATGAATGTTCAGAAAGTGGAAAATGGAAAATTTACTGGAGAAGTTATAAAAATCAGGATGTTTGGAATTGATGCTCCTGAAAAGACGCAGGATTATGGTAATGAAAGCAAGCAGGCGCTGGAAAAGCTGGTGAGTGGAAAGACACTTGAAATTGAGGAGAAAAACAGGGATAGATATGGCAGAACAGTGGCTGTGAGTCTATGCTGACGGAAAAATGTAAATGAGGGAAATGGTAAAAGGCTGGGAATGCGTGGTGGTATCAGAATACGATAAAAATGATACTAGAATGCAGTCTTATCAGGAAAAATGCCAAAAAGAATAAACTTGGACTGTTTGGGAAAAGAGGAATATAGAGCCGTGGAATTACAGAAGAGAGAAAAATGCAGCGACAACAGGCAGAACTAAAAAAGTAAATAATGAGTTTAAAGTAATTTTGTTAAATGAATAAAAAGAAGTAGAAATAAAAGAAAAGGATGATAAAATGTTTATAGATGAAAGTGTAATTACAGTAATTTCGGAAATGGAGGAGATGGAGCAGCTACATTTAGACGTGAAAAATTTGTACAGTTTGGAGGGCCTGACGGTGGAGATGGTGGAAAAGGTGGAGATATTGTCTTTATCGCTGATCCAAATATTAACACGCTTGTGGATTTTAAGAGCAGTAAAAATTTAAGGCACAAGACAGGAACAAAAAGGGTCTGCTGCACGTTCTACTGGAAAATCAGGGAGAAGACTTGATTATAAAAAGTTCCAGTTGGAACAATGATTAGAGATTTTGAAAACTAATAAACTGTCTGCTCGACTTGGATAATCCAAATGAAAAAGTAATATTTTTAAAAGGTGGAGATGGTGGACGTGGAAACATTCATTTCAAATCATCAGTGAAAAAGCTCCAAGAATAGCGGAAAGTGGACGTGAAGGTGTAGAGTTAAAAATAAAGCTGGAATTAAAACTGCTTGCTGATGTGGCTCTTTGTGGGTTATCCAAGCGTAGGAAAATCAAGTTTTATTAATAAAGTGTCAGCTGCCAAATCAAAAGTTGCAAGTTACCATTTTACAACATTAAAGCCTAAATTGGGTAGTTGTCAGAATGGGAGATGAGGAAAGTTTTGTAGTGGCGGATGTCTAGGGACTTATTGAAGGTGCTCACGAAGGAGTGGGACTTGGAGATAGATTTTTAAAGCATATTGAAAGATGTAAAGCTGATTATTCATATTGTGGATATTTCAGGACTTGATGGACGTGACCCTAAAGGAAGATTTTGTAAAAATAAATCACGAATTAAAAATTACAGCGAAAAATTATCTCAAAAAAGAGGCAGATTGTGGTAGCAAATAGAAATTGATATGCTCTATGAAGATGAAAAATACGATGAATTTGAAAAAATTTGTGAAGGAAAAATGGAGCAGAATACGTGTATCCAGTTTCTGTAATCGCAAATGACGGATTAAAGCCAGTTTTATCAAAGGCGTGGGAATTAATTCAGGAAATACCCTAGAGAAGAGTTAGAAGAAGTTTATTCGGTTGAGGAACTGATTCAGGAAAAATAACAGGAAAAGAAGACTGGATTATTAAGAAAGACGGCAGATAATGTATTTAGAAATTGACGGGCGTATTGTGGATGATGTGCTGAGAAAAATATGTATTTATAGGAGAAGAGGGGATAATAAATTTCCTTCAGAAATGAGAAGTCTTGGAATGGAGACAGAGCTTGAAAAGCTGGGGTTGAAGAAGGAGATATTATAATTATTGCTGGATATGAATTTGAATATGTGATTTAGTAATAAATTTTTATAAAAATATTTACAAAGAAAAGAAAAATGTGGTTTACTTATAATGAGGGAGGATAAAAGATTAGAAATGCAAAAAATTAAAAGGGATTGTTATTGCAGGTGCGACGGGAGTGGGGAAAAACAGATTTGTCAATAAAACTTGCAAAACAACTAAATGCAGTGATTATATCGAGCAGATGCATCTCAAGTTTATAAGGAACTGAATATTGGAACAGCAAAGATAGCTCATGAAGAAATGCAGGGAATACCACATTATATGATTGACCTTGTAAACCCTGATGAAGATTATTCTGTGGGAGATTTTGAAAAAGAGCTGTAAATGTTATTTTGAATGAAAAATTGTCAAAAATACTGAAAAAATATTATTATTGCAGGTGGAACAGGACTTTATATAAAATCAATTACAGATGGATTTTGACAGATTGCCGTCAAAAGATGAAAAAATTAGAGCTGATTTAGAAAGCAGGAATATAGAAGAATTACAGGAGATGCTAAAAAAGGCTCGATAAAAAGTCTTATGATGAGATTGACTTATCCAACAAAATTACGTTTAATCAGGAGCTATTGAAGTTTGTCTTTTTGACTGGTGGGAAATTTAGTGAACTGCGTGTTCAAAATGTCAAGAATAATAACTACGAATTTCTTAAAATCTTTCTTACACGGGATAGAGAAGAACTTTTATGAGCGTATTAACAAGCGAGTAGACGTTATGATTTCAAAGGGAGCTTGTTGAAGAAGTGCACAAAATATATACGAAATATAACAAAAGTTGTTTCAAAATATCGTCGATAGGTTATAAGGAATTATTTTCTTATTTTGATGGGAAAAATAACTTTTAGAGGAAGCGATTGAAGAAATAAAAAGGAAAGTCGAAGATATGCAAAAGACAAATTACATGGTTCAAAAAGAAAAACTATATTACTTATAATTTGTCAGAATTAACTGAAGTCGAAGTAATGAAAATATTTTGAAAAATGGAAAAATTTTAGAAGGAGATTACAGGCTTTGTCCTGTATAAGATTATGAAAGATATTAGAATATTTGACGCTTGGAAAGAGTAAAATTACATTTGACTGGGGAAACTAAAAAGAAATTATTAAGGAAATGGCACAATTATTTGTGAAAAGAGAAGCTTGCTCCGAGAAGATCTGGAAGAGTTTGTAAAAGGAAATAAATGAAAGGGAAAAAAATTGACACCTACAGGAATGCAGGATGGAATAGCAATCACATGCGAGAACACCATTTGTAAGAAAACTTTCCCTTGCCTTAGGAATCTCTGATACAGGCGTGGATTTTGAAAGCATGGATGGAGAACCTTCAAAATTAATTTTTATGATTGCGAGCTCCCGAAGAAACAAAAAAAGAACATTTAGATTTATTAGCTGAGATTTCAAAATTATCTTATGAAGAAAATTGGTTGAAAAAATTGAAAAACTTAATAGTGTGGAAGAAATTTTTGAAACATTAAAATTACAATAATAGTACTATAATCAATGTATTTGAAAATTAAGCAAAAATGAAGCGTTTTTCTTTTAAAGTAACGCTATGAATATCTATTTTTCTTTTAGTTTGAAGCAATTATGACATGCTTTAAAACTGATTAATACTAAATTTTAAATTAAAAACATTCGTTTTTGCTATTTTAAAGGAATAATTTTTATAAAAAAATATTTTTGTATTTTATTTGAAAAATTAATTGTATTTTTATATAATTTGGTATAATAAGAGCAAGTGATGATAAGTAAGTGATATATTTAGTGATTTCATATTCATTTGTTGTTATGAAATTAAATAATTAGGAGGAAGATCGAATGAAAAAGACAATATTCTTTTTAGTTGGAATAATGATGGTTTCGTCAATAGGGTTTCTCTGCTGAAAACAAAAAGTATCGAAAGTAGTTTAGATTCAATTGATAGCCAATATGAAGAATTACTTAGAAAAGAAGAAGCACAAAAGAAAGCTACAGAAACCGAAAAGCACAGTTGGAAGCTGAATTAGAAAAATTTAAAAGCCCAAACAAACTGATAAAGAAAAAATAGTTGAAAAACTAAAGAGTAGATTCAGAAGTAAGATGGCACAGAGACAAATACAGAAAAGATTCTAAATACAACGAATCTAACTTTGAAAAATCTGAACAAAAGTATAGCAGAAAAAGAACAAAAATCGCAGAACTTGATACATTATTATCAATAATGAACTAATGAAAGGGATGGTAATATAAAAGATGAAAGCAAAAAAATTATTATATGTGGAATAATGGCCGTATTAGCTGTGCCAATGATGGCAGATTCTACACAAGATAGTGTTAAGACAAGCTGAGAAAAGAATATTACAAAAGCTTGAATACATCTGATGCGCAACCTGGAAGTAACTAGAGAAAAATTAATAATAATAGATGAAGAAGGTGTAGTAGACAGAATCTGACGAGAATTAAAACCAAAATCACCAATTGAAAAAATTGGAATATAAAGCATGACAAAAGCTATGGACAGAGTAGACTTCTATGAAAGAGTAGTAAGAAGTGTACAAAGAGAAGAAAAAGAACTAGATGAATTTGACAGTGTTCTAGCAAGAGATGGCGTTAAAAAGCTAAAAGAGTTAGAAAAAAACAGCTAAATAAAACAGTATATTAAGACAATTTAGTTATAAAGAAAAGACAATATTTTTATAAAATATTATCAGGAAAGGAAAAATCAATGAAAAATATTAGGATTAATGAGCTATAATGGCATTAGCATCAAGCCAAATATCATTTTCTGCTAAATCGGATACTGATGCTGCATGTGCAAAGATTAGTTAAAGTTGCTAAGCAAAGACAAGCACAAAAAGCTAAAAATGCATCAAAAAGGTGTTGTGGAAGAGAGTTATCGTTGTTCCAGTTGATGAAACAGTAGCTAACAACAGTATCTCCTGAGTTAAATGAATGCGCGTCAAAGAGTTGAAGAAGCAAGAGCTCAAGTGCTGCAAGAGCGCTGAGCTAGAGAAGAAAGCACGATCGTCAAGCAGAAGAAGTAAGAGCTCAGCGAAGCAAAAAGCTGCAAAAGCAAGAGGCGCTCAGAAAAAAGCAGAAAAGCTAGAAAAGTTTAAGAGCTCAAAGAAAAATATGTCTGAAAAGTAAAAATGATGGACGTAGAAATTCAAAGAATTAAGAGCAGAGTTGAAAAATCAACGATAATATTGAAAAATATCATAAAACTAAACGAAATGTTAGATCAAATGGAACAAAAGATTAGACAACATCCAAAACAAAATGAACTATTAATTTAGAGTTTTGTAAAAATAAATTCAGATATATTTAGAAAGGAAATGAAAAATATGAAAAAGTTAGCATTATTATTAGTAGGATTAGGAGCATTGTCTTGTACAAATGCAAAATTAGTAGATTACAATACAACTAGATTAAATCATATTGAAGATTATTTGAATGAAAATAAACCAAATCCTGGTAGCCAAAAGATACAGATCTTTAGAAAGAGAGGCTGAAAAATGGGTAGAAGAACAACAACAACAAAACGCAACAATAATTGCATTAGGGTTGTTAGTTGCTTCACCATTAATGGCGAGAAGGCTGACAACTACTCAAATGAGAGAAAATACAATCAGAATTAATGCTCTTGAAATTGAAGAACCAGCACCACAACCAGTGCAGAACCAGTACCAGAACCACCAGTAAAATGAAGAGTTTACATTGATTCGGAAGATTGAACTTCGACTTCGATAAGTCAGTAGTTAAACCTCAATACTTTGAATTGTTAAGAAACGTAAAAGATTACGTTGAACAAAAACAACTTAAACTTGAGAATCATTGGACATACAGATTCTAAAGGTACAGATGCTTATAATATGGCATTAGGAATGAGAAGGGCAAAAGCAGTTAGAGATAAACTGTTAGAATTTGGATTAAATCCTGCAAGAATCGTAGGTGTAGAATCAATGGGAGAATCTGATCCAATCGCTCCTAATGATACTGAACAAGGAAGATTTGAAAATAGAAGAATTCAGTTCAAAGCTACAAGAGATTAATTTCAATCATATTAAAATTGATAAAAATATTTTTATAAATTGTCTAGTTATTTCATTATTGAAACAATTAGACAATTTTTAGTTCGTTTAATAATGGTTATTATTATTTTTATTATATCCTTAGGATTGCTCATTACCACAAATCCGTAAAGGTTTATTATAATTTTTGGAATGTGTAAAATGACTTTTAAAACCTCCATATTGACTGTGTTTTACTATAATTTTACTGCTATGGACATCAATAATTTGTTTTACAATGAGAAGTCCTAATCCATGTCGCTGTTCAGTAATATCTGTATCACAAACCATATAATGTGGAGTATTATTGAGTTTTTCAGTTGCTCATCAGAAACTCCTGCTCCAGTTATCTTCAACTACAGATTATACAGTTATCTTTGTCTTCTTTTACTGAAACATAGATTATACATCCGTTTTCGTTATGATTGATACAGTTTTGAATTAGATTCGACAAGGCACGCTTTATTAAGTTGCTGTCAACATTGACAAAAACAGGATGTGAATTCGCTGTCAGTTTTCCATTCTATTGAAATTTTTCATCAATATCCATATTCAAAAATCAACGAGAACTTGTCTAACAGGTGCTATCACATTTTTCTCTTTTTGTTCAAAAAGGTTGCATATTGTATTCCAGTTTTGGAAGCAAGGTTTAAATCGTTTATTAAGTTTTTTTATGCGTTCACTCTGTTTTAAAATTACAGAAAGTTTTTATTTTTATATCGTCTGATAAATTTGAAGATGCCTTTAACTGGCTTGTGTATCCCGTTATCATTGATAAAGGGGTGCGAATATCGTGGGAAACTCCTGCAATCCAGTTGGCTCTTGCAGTATCTTTATTTCGCAGTTGTTCTCTTTGATTTTGCAAGATTTCAGAAGTTTTATTTATACTTTTTGCGAGTTCTGACAAAACCCCTTTTTCTTTAACATATACAGGCATATCTTTAGGTAAATTTTTGTATACCTTTATTATTGGATTTACAGAACTTAAAAAGTTTAGAGTTGGAAATAAAGTATATTAAAAATATGAAAATTATGTTTAGACACAGAAGTACAAGTAAAATTTTGGAATATTTTTAATGATTCCATATTTCCAGCTGGTTATTGGATGTTTCCAATAACTGTTTTTAGGATAGCCCAGGACAAGTAAATTATTTTTAACTTTAGAGGTGAAAACAGGATAATTTTTATATAGGCATGTGAAAATATGGCAATATCAGATATAGAGTATTCTTTTGGAATATCATCAGGTAAATTGTCAGTTTGCATATAACTTTTTGAATCATTGTCAATTAAGATTGCCCATATATTTTGTTTTTAAGTCAGTAATCATTTCGCCAGGCAAAGTGTATCTGTTATTTTTCAAATTTTAGCATACCTGCTACTTTAAAAAGTATAGTTCATAGGAGGCTCCTTTGACACATATTTAACAATCCATAGTCCGTATAGAAAATATTTAAGAATAGAAGTAAAAATAAAACTTAATATTAATGTTATTATAAAACGGCGTATGAGTTTTAGTATGCTTTTCTATATTATTTTTCCTCCACAATTAGTTTATAACCTAAACCCTTTCATTGTTATTAGTGATACAGGATGGGAAGGGTTGATTTCAATTTTTCTCTAATGCGTCTTATATGTGTCATCAGAGAATTTGTATAAACATAGGCGTTTTTCACCCCATACAGCTTCACACAGTGTATCAATGGTTTACAATACGTCCAGCGTTTCGGTAAAGAGTTTGTAATAATTCATATTCCTTTGCAGTTAATGATATTTTTTTATTATCTTTTATAATTTCTCCACAGGAAAAAGTCAATTTGACAACCACTCAAATTTTACAATCGGACTTTCTTCTTTGTAAGTTCGCCGTAAAATAGCAGTAATTCTAAATAAAAGCTCTTTTTGGTAAAAAGGTTTCACAATATAGTCGTCGCCTCAATCCAAAAGCCCTTAAATTTATCCTCATCCTCTCCACGTGCTGTAAGAAATAATATTGGATAATTACTATCTTTTCTCAACTTTTTCAGTAAGTCAAAACCGTTTCCCGTCTGGAAGCATAACATCCAGTATCGCTAAATCAGGCTGTTTTTCTGCAACACATTTCATAGTATCTTTCACATTTTTGCAGTCTGTATATTTTTATACCCATAATCAGCAAAAATTGATACAATCATATCCAAAATTTCCTGTTCATCATCAACAATTAAAATACATTTATTTGTCAAATATTTTTCAATCATTTCAACTCTCCTTCCGTTGATACTTAAAAATTATATAATTTATTATACCATATAAATTGATCTCAGTTTTTATTTTTCAAAAAGTAAGGTAAATGTAAAGTAAAGAGAATGTTGCTGTAAGGTTGATGTGGTAATATATAACTGTAGGAAAGGAAGAAAATATAAAATTAAATTTAATGGATGAGAGGAAGGTTTTTATGAAAATGGAACTAATAAAAAAATTAAGCAATGATATTTTTTGCAGATAAGAAACAACATTTGATCGCTAGTAGAACAGCATTAATTATGAGCTTAATACCTATTTTAAGTCAAATTATGTCAATATTCAAGGTAAATTATGTAATATCACATATGTTTGGTGCAGTAAATGCCTTGTGTATTCTATGTTCTTTTGTATTATCTGTTTTATGTATTAAAAATCAAAAAATCGTAATTTTATGAATATTTGCTCAATAATAATAAGTGGATTTTTTTATGCTTGTTGTTGCAGTAATGATAGTTATAGGAATAATTTACACTATTGCCTATGTAGCAAAACATTAAAGGGATTGTTATAAAAATGAAATTATAGAAATAGCTCTGTTTTTCAGGGCTATGTTCTTTATTAAAAATTTTATTTTTAATATATGTATAAGTTATTAAATACATTTAAATTTTTATACTGAATTGATAAAATTGAATAATTTTTGAAGAACTTTTCACATATTTGTAACTTTGAAGTTCAAGTTTAATTTTATTGTAATTAATAAATTCAAGTTATATAAAAAAAGTGAAAAACTTTAGAATTATAGTGAAATAAAATTAATTTTAGTGTATAATATAGAAATATTTTTTAAAACTAAAGGAGCTTGATATTAGATGCTGACTAAATTCATATAAAGTTCTGTTTTGATAAAATAAAAATATACAGCTTTATATAATTGATTTTTAGTATAATTTTAAATATGTCGAACCCATTTAAAATTAAACTATTAAAAATTATACAAACTTTAGGGTTTGAGTAAATAGTCATAGCTTTGAGTTCTGTTTTAAAAGCAGTTTTGCTGTATATTCGTATTTTTGAATTTAAATAAAAAGTAAATAAATTACAGAAAAGAGGTGTAAAAATTATGTGGTTTACAAAAATCACAAAATGATGTGTTAAAAGGAGCTGAATGTTGATCCTAAAGTCGGTTTGACAACTGATGAAGTTAATGCTAGGCTTCAAAAAAATATGGACAAAAATAAATTGAAAAGGAAAACCTAAAAAGACATTATTACAGCTATTTATTGCACAACTTGAGATATGCTAATTTATGTATTAATTGCCATGACTGTAATAAACTTGATTGTGGATATTAAACATGGTTGGACAGATGCTTTGATTATAATGGCGGTAGTACTTATAAATGCAGTAGTTGAGGTGGTTCAGGAATCTAAGGCTGAAAAAGGCGCTCTGAGGCACTGCAGACAGATGACAACTCCCTAAGAGCCTAGTTCGTAGAAATGGAGAAGTTATAGAGGTTAATTCGGAAGATTTAGTTCCAGGAGATATTTTTGGTAATTGATGCAGGCAGATTTATTCCAGCTGATGTAAGACTTATAGAAAGTGCTAATTTACAAATTGAAGAGTCGGCACTTACGGGAGAATCAGTACCGAGTGAGAAAAATGCTGATTTTATTACCAAAGATGAAAAAATTCCTGTTGGAGATAAGGAAAATATGGCATTTATGTCAACTATGGCTACTTATGGACGTGGTGAAGGTGTCGTAGTTGGAACTGGAATGGAAACTGAAATTGGTAAAATTGCGAAAATACTTGATGAAGATGAAAGTACATTGACTCCGCTTCAAATAAAGCTGGATGAACTTGGAAAAATACTTGGTTATATTGCAATGGGAATTTGTGCTGTGATATTTATTGTTGGAATTATTCAAAAACGTCCTATTTTAGAAATGTTTATGACTTCAATAAGTCTGGCAGTTGCTGCTGATTCCTGAAGGGCTTGTTGCAATTGTTGCAATTAGTGCTTGCAATGGGTGTAAATAAAATGTCAAAAGAAAAATGCGATTGTAAGAAAAATTGCCTGCAGTTGAAACATTGGGAGCAGTAAAATATAATCTGCTCGGATAAAACAGGAACATTGACGCAAAATAAAAATGACAGTTGTAAAAAACTTATACACTTGATAATTTGAGGATATACCGTCAGAAGGCAGAGATTTTGTGGCAAATAAGGACGAGACTGAGTTAATCCGTTCGTTTGTTCTTTGTTCAGACGCTTCAATTGACAGCGGACAGGATATTGGAGATCCGACAGAAGTGGCACTGGTTGTACTGGGAGACAGGTTTAATCTTGAAAAAAATACTTTGAATGCAGAGTATAAAAGAGTTAGTGAAAATCCATTTGATTCAGACAGAAAATTAATGTCAACCTTAAATGAAGAAGGGGATGGCAAGTATAGAGTCCATACAAAAGGTGCTATTGACAATATTCTGGTAAGAGCGGATAAAAATTCTGTTAGATGGAAAAATTGTTGCATTGACAGAAGAAATGAAGGAAAAATATTAAAAGTTGCGACAGAAATGTCGGATGATGCGCTTCGTGTGCTTGGAGTGGCTTTTAAAGATGTGGATACTGTGATTGCTCCAGAGGAGATGGAAAAATCTGGTTGTGGTTGGATTGTTGGAATGATTGATCCTCCAAGAACAGAGTAAAAGATTCGATAACAGAAGCGAAAAATGCTGGAATTACTCGATTATGATTACAGGAGATCATAAAAATACCTGCAGTTGCCATTGCGAAAAGAATTAGGAATTGCGACAGACATAAGTCAAAGTTTGACTGGTGCTGAAATTGATGAGCTTTCAGATAAGGAATTTTCTGAAAAATATTGGTAAATATAGAGTTTTTGCAAGGGTTTCTCCTGAACATAAGGTAAAAATCGTAAGAGCATTTAAGGAAAAAGGTAATATTGTTTCAATGACAGGAGATGGAGTAAATGATGCGCCGTCGCTTAAATTTGCTGATATTGGTGTCGCTATGGGAATTACAGGAACTGATGTTTCCAAAGGTGCAAGTGATATGATTTTAACAGATGACAATTTTACACAATTGTTCATGCGATTGAAGAAGGAAGAAACATTTATAACAATATCAAAAACGATAATTTTCTTACTTTCATGTAATTTGGGAGAAATAATCTGTATTTTCCTTTCAACATTGCTAAATTGGGATTTGCAGCTTGTTGCAACACAATTATTATGGGTAAACTTAGTTACTGATACTTTACCAGCGTTAGCACTTGGAATTGATCCGGGAGATAAGGATGTAATGAAACGTCAGCCAAGAAATCCTAAGGAAAGCTTCTTTTCTGAAGGTGCAGGAATGCGGGCAGTAATTGGTGGAACATTAATTGGTTTGCTGACATTACGTGCATTTTATATCGGAATTAATGAAACTGGAATGATTGGGAACTTAGGACAGTTGGAAACAATGGCAAAAAAATGGAAATGAAGTCGCAAAACATGCCTTGACACAGAGTAGAACAATGGCATTTATCGTACTTACGGTATCGCAGTTATTCTATTCATTAACAATGAGAAATAGCTACAATATTTGAAAGTGGAATTTTCAAGAATAAATATTTGATTTATTCGATTATAATCGGAATTGCATTGCAAATAGGATTAACTTCATTTGCACCAATTGCAAAAATATTTAAAGTGACAAACATTTCATTTGGAAATTGGGATGTAGTGCTAATATTTGCATTAATACCATTTGTGGTTAATGAAGTGATAAAGCTGGTTTCAAGAAAGAAAAGCGACATTGGTTTAGTTATCTAATAAAAATCAGGCAGGGATCCTCTTGTCTGATTTTTTTCATTTATAAGGAAATTAAATTCATATTTTTAGGTATTTATAAATATAAAAATAAAATATCGACTTATTAAGAAATTTCAATCTAATAAATCGATATTTTTCATTGTATTAGCATGAAGTTTGCTGTAGCATACAGTCCCACCAGTTTCTTTGATGTCTTCAGTATTTTTCAATAGCTTCAATTGTCGCAGTCAGACCTTTTACAATGGTACTTAGCTCCATTGAAGGTGTATGTCGATAACTTGCTGGCAAAAATGGGATATGGATAAATCCAGCTTTTTACACTTTATATTTTTGTTTACAAGGTACAGTGTACCATAGAGAACGTGATTGCATACAAAAAGTTCCTGCAGTGTATGAAACTGAAGCTGGAATTTCATTTTTCTGAACATTTTTACCATAGCTTTTACGAAAGCAGATTTATGAAATAGGCATTTTTCTCCGTCCGGAAAAATTGGCTCAGATCAGTAGTCTGATTTCCTTCATTATCAGGAATTCGGAAGTCATCAAGATTTATTCCCACACGTTCGATGGAGATGTCAAATCTTGCTCACTGCCCAATTGACAGGATAACATCCCGGATTATGTTCTTCGATAGCTTTTTCAATTTTTCAATAGATTTTTCTTGACTGTCGGAATCTCCAGTTTAATAATTGTGGCTCCTGCATATGTGTCAGGAGCTTTTTACTGATTCGATGGCAGGGTTTATTGGCTCTCCTCAAAAAGGGTCAAAAGCCTGTAACAAGTATTTTCATATATATTTTTGCATGATATTACAGTGATTGATAATTTCATGCACTCCTTTCTATTAATTTAATTTTTCAAATTTATTTTTATTCCCAAAAAGAAACAACATAAGTATAATATGTGTTCCGAGCAGTAATAGGCTATTAGGGCTGAATGTTGATAATTCGTATTTATCTCTTTTATTTCAAGGATTGAAGCTGGGACAATGTTAAGTTTATATCATTGGTGTATAAGGGTTTCGCAATAACGCAGTCATTCCCTAAAAGCACCGATAACAGCTGGATTTGCATGCTTCATAATAAAGGTATACCGATTCCTGCAGTTATTACTGAAAATGCGACAAAGGCATTTCCCATAATCATAGTAAATACAGCCATTTCCAATAGCATAAATAATAATTCCTATAAAAATATTTCCTGTCGGTACAACTGAAGAAATGCTCACTATATTACCTTTCCAACTCCCAGCCTTTGTGAATACGGCACCCAATGCTGCAAGAAGCTGTGGTAGAGATGGCAGTCGCACCAATTGCATAGAAGTCTTGAAAGTATCTTCACTTGTTTCTTTAAATTTTGGCTTTATAATAATCGTGATCGCCAGCAGTGCAACAAGTGAGCTCTCACCGATACTCTAATGCAGGCGGTGTGCAGTTTTTCCAATTTTAAACTGAAGTATTAGAAAGCGGCAATTCAATTAATGCAGACAGGAATGAAAATTTTGTTTTAGTCTTTCACTTTGTGCGATTTTAAATTGTGATGGAATATTTTCAAATTTTTCCTATATGAAGTTGTTTTTGTTACAGTAATTATAGCAAGAACTATAAGAAGTCCCTCAGTGACCTTATATGGAATGACTGGTCTAGAAGATAAACTATTATTCCAAGAATAAACCAAAATAAAAATGTTCCTATTCTTGATTTTTCATTCCTTAGACCTCTGATTGCAGTACTAATACTGACAAGCTGCATAGGATATAAATAATTTCTGTTAAAATTTTTAAAAAGTGCTTTTTATTTCCATTATTTATTACCTCCTTTACCTGCTATTATCTTTTTGTCATAAATATAAACTGAATAAGAGTAAAAATGTATTGCTATAATTTCATTGGTATTGAGAACAATGCCAATTGTTTTAGTGTACATTGTATCCATTTTCCTGTAATGTGGTGTGAGATCAAAAAGTAGTCCTGATGCACTGACAAATATATTACGGGCAAAAAGAAATTTCCGTAGTTTCAATTATGCGCTCAGCTTTTCAGTTCTTCAGTTTCTTTTCTGTAAGCTCCTGTTCTTTATGAGATTTTACAGTGACTTCAGCCATTGGGTAAATAAGTGGACGGATGAACTGCACATGCCCTCAATTCTGATTGATAACTGCACTTGCAATAGAACGGATAACCATATAGAGTCCTAAAATTCTACAGCAGTCGCATTTTTCAGTTTTTCAATTACAAAGCGCGCTTCTGTCTCTCAGTCCATATCTTTCAAGCACTGCTATAACTGGCAAGCTGATTAGAAAAATAGACATAAAGCCTGTTATCTACAAAAGCTTTTTTCCAATAATTCCAAGTATTTCTAAAAATCTATTTTTCGACGATTCCTGTAGCAATACCAGCAGTAAGTATACACAGCCAGCACATCAAGTTTTAATGTGAAATCCCACTACGATAATGACACATACCAATAAGTATCCATAAATTCATGAATGTTCCTCCTAATAATTTTTGTAATATGATTTTCACCTTATGCGGACTGAGCAGATGCAATTATCAAAACCACTTGCATTAGCGCCTTGTACTTCAGATATACATACAGTTTATGAAGGTGGAGTTGGAGAGGGTTTGATATGGTATTAGGGCATGAAGCCTGTGGAGAAATAGTTGAAGTTGGGGAACTGGTTAAGGATTTTAAAGTTGGAGATAGAATTTTAGTTGCAGCTATAACTCCAGACTGGAATTCGGTGGAAGCTCAGTCAGGGTATCCAATGCATGGTGGAGGAATGCTTGCTGGATGGAAATTTTCAAATGTTAAGGATGGTGTTTTGGAGAATATTTCCATGTGCATGACGCAGATGGAAATTTGGCATTGATTCCTAAAGGAATGGATTATAGGACAGCGTGCATGTTAAGTGATATGGTGCCTACTGGATTTCATAGCGCTGAACTTGCAGACATTCAATTTGGAGATGTAGTGCACGGTATTTGGATTGGATATATTGGACTTATGAGAGTTAAGCTATGACACTAAAAAAGGAGCTGGAAGAATAGTGCCGTTGATTCAGAGAGAACAGGTTATACCAATTGCAAAAGCGTATGGAGCGACAGATATTGTTGATTTTAATAAAGCGCCTGCGGATAGAGCAGATTATGGAACTGACTGGTGGCAAAAGGTGTTGACAGGGTGTTGATTGCGGGAGGAGACCGAGAGTGTTTGCTACGGCTATAAAGATATTAAAACCAGGTGGACGAGTGGAAATCAAATTACTGGGAAGTGGAGAATTTATACAGATACCTAGAGTTGAATAGAGAACTGGAATGGCTCACAAGCAAATTTTGGAGGGCTTATGCCAGGTGGAAGATTAAGACTTGAAAAACTGGCAAGATTGATTGAATTTGGTAAATTAGATCCGAACCTTTTTAATTACCCACAGATTTGAAGGCTTTGAAAATGTCGAAAAAGACCTTGGAACTTATGAGAACAAAAAGCTGATGGAGTAATAAAACCTGTAGTTTATACTTACTACAAAGAATAAATGAGTAAAAAGATAAATAGAAAGCAAAGAAAAAGTGAAAAATTGAAAATACTTATTATTTCAGGAGCTTTCTTGGAGCAGGAAAAACTACATTTATTAAAAGATGGTTAGATGCACAAAAAGGAATATGGACTTTTGAAAATGAATTTGGAGATGTAAATATTGATGGCGAAATATTGAGAAATAATAGCGAAGAAATGAACAGAAATATGGAGAATGGAATAGAAAAGGGAAGATGTGGAATTGAATGTCGAGAACTTACAGTGGCTGTGCCTGTTTGCAGTACCAAGGCAGATTTCATATCCTCCTTCTTGTCATAGACAACACCTTAAATCCTGATTTTTAATAGTAGAGCCATCAGGAATCGCTATTTTGAGCAATATTTTTAAATAATCTGTCAAAATGCCAGTTATGAAAGGATAAAAATATTTGCTAATAACAATAGTAGATGCGGAACATATTTCAAGTACAGGAACAAGTATGCTGAAATATTTATGGATCAAGTGAAAACAGTACGCACATATACAACTTTCAAAAACTGAAAATATGACAGATGACGAGATAAATCTAATCTATGAGGTATAAAAGCAGTTAATCAAAATGCACATATTCACACGGCTGATTATCATAATCAAAGTATGGATTATTGGAACAGCCTTTTTAGCGGAGAACTTTTTAAAAACAGGAAATTCAGATTTAATAGATGTCAAAAATAAAATGCAGAATGTTACCTATAAAAATTCGTATGCTGATAATCCTGCGATTCTTGTATCTTTTTCCCGGATAAGCTGATTTTTAGGATATTATGGAGATATAAACAGAGCAAAAGGCGTATTTAAAGCATTTGGATGCAATATGCACTTTGATGTGGCAGATACAAGTTACATATTGCGATTTTGAAGATAGTATGCCCTACACTGCAGTTTTTATAGGGAATCAGATTGATAAGGAACTGCTAATAAGAGAAGCTTGATGAAATGAGAAATTTAAAATAAAATTTTTCAATGATTTCTGTTAGGAAATTAAGAATGTAAGAAACAAAGAAATAAGGACTGGATTTTTCAGTCTTTTTGTTTATGATAAATGAATATTTGTTGAATATCAAACAGTTTTTAGCATTTTATTTTTAGAAGCAGAAAAAGGTGGAATTTTTATAGCTCAAGTCATCTTGTTAGCATGGATAAATATTTTTCTCATATTGGAATTTTTGTTAATTGTGTAGTTAAATTATATTTTATACTAAGCTCCGTTTAAAAATAGGGAATAATTTTCTATAATAAGGCTGTTTGATAACTAATTTATAATTATTCAACTAAATTATTTCTTATTATTTTCCAGCTTTTATTCCTTTCTTCCAGTCAATAACTTTTACTAAAAATAAAGAATATTATTCCAGCCAGTGTATTTGAAAATAAATTTCCCCAGAATATTGAATAAAGTCCAAGATATTTTTGTGTCAATAAAAATAAAGATGTATCTTAACAGCCAGATTCTTAAAAATTGACATAACTAACGGAACTTTTGTTCTTCCAAGTGCTATAAAAGACTCCTTGTGCTATCATAAAGATACTAAACCCGATTACTGAGTATGTGTAAATATGGAGAGCCTTGTCAGCAATTTCTATTACTTTTTGAACCTTTGTAAAGTTAATACGAGTGGTAATGAAATAGGCAGGATTAAGGCAATAGTCAAAAATTGAAATAGTAACGCCGGTTATCCAGCCCACCTAAAACACATCCTCAGATTTTTTACATTTCCAATTCCCATATTTATACTAATCATTGAGGAAACGGTGGTTCCTATTGAAGAAGGTAAAATAAAAGCAGATTGCATTGATATTGGAAGCAATTCCCTCTGAGCATTCAAGGCAACAGCTCCAAAATTTTTCCATTTCCTTGTTTATAAGAAAATCCAAGATACAAAGAAGGCGTAATTTAACATTGAAGGAAAACCGATTTTTAATAATCGCTTTTATAATTGGCAATTTTATTGTGTAACTTCGTAAATTAAGTTTTTATATCTCCACTTTTTAAAAATAAATCGTAAAACATCCAGATCGTAACAACTATGTAAGAAAAAGAGCGATGCCATTACTGCACCCACAATTCCATTTTTAAAACATATAAAAAATTGAATTAAAAATAATTTTTAAAAATTAATAAAAGAAAAATTCTAACAAATGTAACCTCAGGACGTCCAATTGCATTTTTTTGAAGAATTGTAAATGGCGACCCAAAAATATAAAGGGCATTATGAGTGAATAAAGCGAAATATATGTATAAACATTGTTAGCAATTTCAGAGGTTGTGTTATTTGAAATTAAAAAGCTGTAAACATACATACAGGAATTAATAAAAGTCCAATAAAACTGAATACAAAGATTTGTAACATCGTTTCTTTAACAGCCAACATACGCTCCTTTTTCCATACAGCCGCCCAAGCATAACCAGTGTAGCCACTCCCAGCCCTTGTGATAATGCAATCATAATATTCAGTACAGGCTGGCTGAACGTGACGGAGCTGGCAACTTCACACTTGTGAGCCTATTTAAAAATAGACTGTCTGAAAGAGGTATAAGAGCCTGTGTAACCCCAACCATCAGTGTTGGAACAGACAAAAAGCAATGTATTAATAACTTTCCCATGTAAAATCATCTGACGGCGTTCTTCATTCGATTGAGATTTAAATAACATTTTAATTTTCCTTCCTTTAAAAATTTATTGCATTTTTCATTATAGCACTTTTTTTGTAAAATTTAAAAACAATTTTATAACCTTTATTTTTGATATGCAGTAAAAGTATATAGATTTGATAAAATTAAAAATAGTAGAAAAAATGGGTAAGAAAAATTGGTATATTAAATTTAGATGACTGAGTAAATAATAAAAACGTAGGCTATTAAAAATTGATAAAATGTCGCAATTAATATTGCAATTTATGATAAATTTACTATTTAAATGAGGTCTAGTATTAAAAAGGAAATATAGATAAAAATAGGGTATATTATTACTGTATAAAAATTTAAAATATAAATTTTGTTAATATTGAAAAAAATATAGAAAGGGCAAGTTATGAAAAAGATAATTTTAATTTTTGGTAAGTGTATTATTTTTAGTGAGCTGTAGTGGGGGTATTCCTTTCTCGGAGGAGGAAAAAGGAGCTTTAAAAAAGGCAAGGAAATTACTAAAATGAAGAAAAATCCAACAATGGCAGAAAAAGAAAGAAATTTTGCAAAAGGGGCTAGAAGTTCAGAAAAATATTTACGAATGGGGGTAGTGTATTTTTAAAAAGTGTGGAAAAGGATATTCCAATAGCAGATTATTATCTAGCAAGAAACTATAGTGCGAGAGGGAAAATGGAAAAGGCACTCAAATGGGCAAGAAAAGGCTCGGACAGAGGAGTAAAGGAAGCAAGTGCATTTGCAGGGCATATTTATGCTAATCAGAGAGATGAAATGAATGCAAGAAAATATTATATAAAGGCAATGGATCAGGAGATTATAGGGAAGACACCTTGTTTTAGAGTGTGGGTATATGGAGAAAGGAAAGAAATTAATAGCGAAGTGGTGGAAGCATTTAAAAGAAATTTAAACAAAAATATTGAGGTAAAAAATGCTTTGGCTTTTTATTATCAGAGGCACGATTACTTTGATGAAGCTGAAAAACTCTACAAGGAGCTTGTTAATGAAAAATATCCGAATGCAGAAAGACTTTTAGGGGAACTTTATATGTGGAAAAAAGATTATGACAAAGCTGAAGAATGGTTATTAAAAGAATCGGAAAAATTATTTTCACATTCAGAAGACAATGTGAAACGGATTGAAGAAAAAAGAGCAAGATTATTGCGTCTGTTAGCAGAAGTTTATGAAATGAAAGGAGATTATAGCAAAGGCTGAAAAAATAACCTTTAAAAGCAAAAGAACTTGCATACAAAGGAACTTGCATTAAAAAGTTTAGCCAAATTGTACGAAAAGCAAGGAAATATAGTCAAGCTTTTGAAAATAAATGAAGAATTGGTAGAATTGAAAAAACAGAAAAATTAAATCATAAAAAGAAATAAAAACGGAGAGTTTTATGAGAATAGAGAAACTGAATTTGTAAAAATATTGATAAATTTGAAAATAATTCTGATGAATATGTGGATATTAATTTAAATAGGAAGGTAACGGAACTTTCAAGCGTTTCGTATGATTATACAGTTTTTATTTATTAATAGGAGAAGATGGGAGAATAAATTGCTGGAAATTCTCAATATATTGAAAATAGGCTAAATTTATACATAAAATAGAAATTCCTGAAAAATATAATAGAAGGCGATATTTATTTTAAGAGGAAGAATACAATGAAGCCGGTATAAAAAGTTAAAGAATTAGATTTTTGGAGATTGATATTTCAAAAATATTATCAGATGTTATTTTGCTGATAACAGGCTTAATGTTTATTTTTGAGTAAAAATTTGTGAAAATATAGTAATCTTAATAAATAGAATAATTATGCAGAAGGAATTTTGATTTATGGAAAATTTGAAATTGAAGATGATAGATTTTACTGGAAAAAAAGTGAGAATGTTGTAAGCGAGCGGGATATGATTTTTTTCTTTTAATAACGGAGAGATAAAAATATATTTGTCTTATGAAACAGGAGAACTGATAGAAATAGTTAGTGAAAACGAGAAAATTGAAAAAGAAATTGGAATGAAAGCAGTATTAAAAATTTAAGGGAATTTAGTTATTCGGATTATGAATATGGATTGTATGAGTATGTAGAAATAGAAATTGAGGATAAGCTGGAAAAATATTGGGATGATGGAAAAAGTTTATTTAAGGAAAGGGAAGAAAAATTTTTTTAGAAGTTGAAATTTGGGAAGGATATTTGCTATTTTTTTGATGATGAATGCAGGATGGCGGGATTTGGTACGGAATCTAAAAATCGAAAGAAATAAAAAAACTTTTGAAAAGGGGAATTATAAATGAATAAATATATTTTTACTGATATTGCTTTGTCTGTTAACAGGATGTAGAAATCAAGGAAATGATGTGGTAATAAAAAGATATTGATGATGTTTATTTTTTTATCTGGAAAAATAAGAAAAATCCTGAAAAAAAGCTCAATTAATGGCAAGAATTGCCTTTTGAACTGGAAAAGGGAAAACTATGAAGAAAGCAGAAAAAGTATTTTTTTAAAACTGGCAAAATATGATAAAACTGCTTATGTTTCGCTTGCGAACATGTATTATGAGCATATTGATGAAAAGGAAGGAGAAAAAGAGGTATGAGATAGCTTTTTGAAAAAGGAAATAAAAAGGGCAGGTACAATTTTGGGGATGATTGCTGAGGATAATAATGATTATAAAAAGCGGAAGAATGGTACAAAAATCGTTGGATAAAAGAGAATATGTTAGGATATAAATTTTTGCTAAATTTTTATATAAAACAAATAGGAAAAATGAGGCTGAGAAATATTTTTATAGAAGCTGGAAATCGTAAGGATGCTGATTCGATGTTATATTTAATAAAAATGTATTATATGAAAAAGATACAGAAAAAAATTGAAATACTGGCAAGACAAAAATATTAAATACAAAGGAAATTTTTCAAATTTGACGATGAAATAAATGATTTATTGAAATATAGTCTGTCAAAAGATAAGACAGATAAGGAATTTTTGAGTTGTATATAAAAAGGAAGGAAAGTATTTTTAAAGAAAGACTATGAAACAGCAGAAAAGCATTTTATACAAATGGAAAGTCTGAAAAAGGAAGGATTTTATATACAGCTGATTTTTTTACTATCGTTTTAAGGATGAAAAAGAAAAAGGAATGGAAAAATATAAAAAGCATATAAAAATGGTTTAAAAGGAAGCGCAACTTTTATGGGAATTATTGAACACAGAAATAAAAATATTGATGAAGCAAAGAAATGGTATCAAATAGCCTCGGAAAATAGGAAAATACTGATTCATCAAATATATTTGGCACAAATTCTAAAAGAAGAAGGCGATAAAACCGAAGTCTGCGAATTTGTATTTGAAAGCGTCTGAACTAAAAGATTATAGAGCAATAAATTATTTATTAAAAATATTACTACAGAGAGAAAAATCTGAAAGAAATAAAAATGGATAGATGTAGTTAAAAATCAAATGGATTAAAAATTACAGTGAAGCTGACAGTAGAAGAATACAGCAATATGAAAAATTTTTAAAAGAAAAAGAGTAAATTGTTTAATTTATTGTAAAATAAAATTATAAATAGAGGTGTTTTTGATATGAAAATGAAAAAGGAGATTTTTATGTTTGATGAATACGATGTAGTAAAAAGCAAAAAGAAAATTGTCTGATAAAGTTTTTAAAAATTCGATTGGAACAGTTGTGATGATATTTCCTGAATTTCCAAATGATTATATGGTAGAGTTTATGAAAGATGAGAAGACTTTGGATATTTTTAGTTATTAAGGAGGAGGATATTAAAAAAATTAATATAAATTTGTAAACACAAATACTCTTGTTTTTATAAAAATGTGGTATTCTTAAGACAAGGAAATCTAATTTTATAATGAATACAATTATGTAACTATAATTGTATAAAAATGGAAAGGACGAAGAAATGAAAAATATGATGCAATAATAATTGGATTTTGGAAAAAGGTGGAAAAACTTTTGGCAGGGATTTTTGGCTGGGAAAAGGGCAGAATGTGGCTTTGATTGAGAAATCTGATAAGATGTACGGAGGGACTTGTATAAATATTGGTGTATTCTCCACGAAAAAACTTGTTGACAGTACAAAAGTTCTTAAAAATAAAGGATTAAGCGGTATTGAGGAAAAGGAAAAATTTTTATGAAGAAAGCATAAATAATAAAAATACATTAATTGGTGCATTACGTGGAAAAAAATTATGAAATGCTAGCTACAAAGGAAAATATTGATATTTATGATGGATTTGGAGTTTTGCTTCATGTTGTTAATATTGAAAAGTAATGGGGGAAAAATGTTCAGATTGAAGGAGAAAAAAATATTTATAAATACAGGTTCGACTACGATAATTCCCTGGTATAAAAGGGCTTAGAAAGTAATCACGTTTATACACACTCAATTATGGAATTAAGGAACTTCCTAAAAAATTGACTATTTTGGGAGCAGGGTACATTGGGTTGGAATTTGCTTCGATGTATGCTGATTTTGGGTCAGAAGTTACAGTTATTGATTTGGCACAAAGACTTATGCCTAGAGAAGATGAAGAAATTGCTGATAGGGCAAAGGCAATATTTGAGGCAAAAGGAATCAAATTTTTACTGGAATCAAAAATTGAGGAAATCATTGATAAAAATGGAAAAGGATATGCGCAAATTTCACAAGGTCAAGCAAGAGCGAAATTGAATCAGACGCAATTCTTGTGGCAATCGGAAGAAAACCCTAATACAGAAGGGGCTTAATTTGGGCAGCAGGAGTAAAACCGACGAAAAAGGGTGCGAGTTGTAGTTGACGAAACATTGAAAACAACAGCTGATAACATTTGGGCAATGGGGAGATGTGAAAGGCGGACTTCAATTTACATATATTTCTCTTGATGACTTTAGAATAATAAGAGATAATCTTTACAATGGAGGAAACAGAACAGTAAACGACAGAAATGTAATTCCATATAGTGTATTCATAAATCCACCTTTTGTCAAGAGTTGGAATGACTGAAAGCGAAGTCAATTGCCAAAGGATATGAAGTAAAAACAGGAAGACTTGAAGCAATGGCAATTCCAAAGCAAAATAGAAGGTGTAACAGATGGGTGTTGCAAAGCAGTTATAGATGCAAAAACAGATAAAATACTGGGATGCACTTTATTATGCAACACTTCCCATGAAATGATAAACATTGTTACGCTGACTATAAAGCTGAACAAAAATATACATTCTAAAAAGATATGATGTTACTCACCCAACAATGAGCGAGGCTTTGAATGATTTGTTTGGGAGCGTGAAATAAAAATGGATAATTCATTTTCTAAAAAGATAAGGAACTGTGTACGGAAAATTCAAGAAAAATTTATGAAAAAGCTAAAGAGTCAATACCAGGCGGATAAATAGTCCAGTTAGAGCATT